>Ga0105091_10000948_pt1 | contig 12558 bp, 11 predicted proteins | sample PPLLak1March2015_FD_87022 | JGI IMG/M metagenome (GOLD analysis project Ga0105091, IMG submission 87022) | Freshwater sediment microbial communities from Prairie Pothole Lake near Jamestown, North Dakota, USA - PPLs Lake P7 Core (1) Depth... | ecosystem: Environmental > Aquatic > Freshwater >... | reverse complement strand
GACAGATGATTATGAATTATCAGCCTTCACAAAAGAGCACTTGATATATACACCTGCCCAATTAGCAGTAAAACCAAAGTACGATGGAGAAGTGGAAATTAAGATAGATAGGATGGGTGCTAACCATGGTAATGGATGACCCTGTGTTTTTGGCTGTCTCTGCCTTAACTGTCGGCTCAGCTATAGTGGCACTTGAAACAAGAGAGCTAATCTATGGGGGAATAGCACTTGCGATCTCCATGTTAGGTATCGCAGGGTTCTTCCTTCTCCTAGATTCTCCTTTTGTTGCCATGTTTCAGATTCTTGTTTACGTTGGTGCTGTTGCCGTGCTGATTATCTTTACTGTGATGCTTGTTAGAACTCAGGCATTATTTTCAACCAAGGAAGATAAAGGAAGAAAGGCTTCTGGAGTTGTACTTGTACTTATATTTATGATCGGGCTTGGTGCTTTGTTACTAGTGTCAGGACTAAGTAATCCGCAGTTAATGAATCTGCAGATGCCCCCGGTCGATTTTAAAGCCATAGGGGAAGAAATGTTAACCTATTACTCACCGGTGCTGATAGCTTTGGGATTAGTCCTTGGTGGGTCAATTATTGGAGCACTTGCTCTGGCTAGAAGGGAGGATATAGAAACAAAAGATGGTTGAGATAATTGATTATGTAATAATTTCGACAATCCTATTTGGAATAGGAATTTATGGACTTGTCGCCAAACGTAGCGCAATAAGGATGATCTTTGCGATCGAAATAGTTGCAAATGCAGCTAATCTAAACTTGGTAGCTTTCTCACGGGGGCTATCTAACGTACAAGGACAAACGTTTGCGCTATTTTCGATAGCAATAGCGGCAGCTGAAGTCGCTGTGGGGCTGGGAATAATTATCATAGCTTACAGACTTTACAAAGAAATTGATGTTGAAGAATTTAAGTCCTTAAGAGGGTAACAAGATAGATGGCAGAATCTTTTTATTTAATGGCCGCAATATTTCTTCCGCTTCTTCTTTCTCCTTTGGCCTTTATATTGGGTAGAAAGAGGGGAATTCAGCTGGTTACTTGGTTTTCATTTGGAGTTTTGGCTATCTCTACGTGTTTTCTCCTAGCCCCCATTCTATCAATTGATAAAGACAATCCTGTTCACGAAGAATCTTTCTCATGGAGTCAGTTCGGTAACTTTGGCCTTAGATTAGACGGACTTAGTATACCATTTGCTATAATAATCTACATTCTGTGTACTGTGCTTGCTTTGTATTCCAAACCATACATGTTACACAAGATCCAGGAAGATGCTGACGCACAATTTGGCGGAGGGCATTCCGATCATGGTGAACGACCGTCCAATTCAGGCAGTGGATCGGAGCATATGCCATCTTCTTCCTCTTCTTCTCCCTCTACAAGAACAAATATTGAAACTACGTCTCAGATGACGACCCTTGTTGAAAAGGAAAGCTATGTAAGGACTCAGACGGGGCTGTACTTTGCACTCTACCTTACATTCTCAATGGGGATGTTGGGCACGGTCCTTGCAACTAACCTCATCGAATTTTACGTCTTCTTTGAGCTGATGCTTGTTCCAGCCTTTTTCATGATTGCATTTTACGGCTATGGAGCAAAACGAAGAATAGCCCTAATGTTCTTTTTCTGGACACATGTTGGTGCTGTGATTCTGCTTTTAGGTCTTTTGGCTATGGGCTTTTTTGCAGGCGGATTTGATTACGTTACTGTAAAAGAGAATGCAAGCAAGATCCCTGCAGAATGGATGTCATTAATAATATTCTCATTGGTAATTGGTTTAGGAGTGAAGCTTGCTGCGTTCGGCCTTCATATTTGGCTTCCCTATGCGCACTCTGAAGCTCCCACCCCTATTTCCGCTCTGTTATCGCCGGCGATGATCGGTATAGGTGCATATGGCCTTCTCAGGTTATGGATGGACCTTTTGACCGGAGACTATACACAATACAGCATATACATCAACATTTGGGGATTGATTACAATGATCTATGGAGGTGCGATGGCTTTGATGCAAGATGACATCAAAAGAGTTCTTGCATACTCTAGCATTAGTCAGATGGGGTACATCCTGTTTGGTCTGGGATCTGAAAGCGTTTTGGGTATCAGCGGGGCGACACTGATCTATGTTTCTCACGGCCTGGGAAAGGCATTGCTCTTCATGATGGCCGGTTCAATTATCCTCCAAACAGGAACGAGGAGCATGAGTCAATTGGGCGGCTTGGCTGGAAAGATGCCATATACGGCGGTCTTGGCAATGATCGGTGGTCTTACTATCATAGGGATACCTCCTACTAGTGGATTTATGTCTGAATGGATAACATTTAATGGTGCTCTTCAATCAGGCGTAGAGCATGCTGAAACTATTCGAGTAGTTGTATTTTCATTGGGATTGGTTGCAACTTTGCTTACTGCCGGATACATATTATGGATGTACAAAAGAGTTTTCTTTGGCAAGATTCCTCAGAGACTCGTCCACGTCAAGGATTCAAACAGATATATCACGGCAACAATGGCATTTTTAGCAGCGATGACCTTAATCGTAGGAGTCTATCCTGACGTGTTTCTTGTTCCAATAACCGGCTATATCTCCAATATGTTCTCAAGCACTCCTGAGGTTCTTCCTTTACCCACCTCAGAGGGTGGCGGGGTAGCGAACGCATCTTCTTCACAGCTGAGCCGAGATATAAGCGGCAACGACAACGAAAACGGTGCAGCAAAGCTGCAGAATGTGTTCCTAAAAGATAATCCTGATCAGCTAGAAGTCTTTCAACAATCCCTACTGTACTACCATCATCCCAGTATGGTGAGTAGGGCCGGAGTAGGAGTATCAGAAGGAGGAGGTGGATCAACCTAACTATGACAACAGTAATTGGTGCCATGGGGTTTGAGGGAGTCGCAATAAACGTCTGGCTTATATGGATGCTACCATTTATAGGTGCAGCTTTAATTCCGGCTTTGCGCAGAAGCAAACCAAATCTTTTAAACTATACTGCTGTAGCATTCTCAGTGGTAAGTGCGATTCTAGCTGCCACTTTAATACCACTTGCACTAACTGATTCAGAAGTTCACAGTCAGGTAAATTGGATCAGTGCATTAAATCTTAATGCAGGAATTCTAGCAGACCCTCTTTCAATTATTGTGACTAATGTCGTCGCCTGGATATCATTTTTGATTGTTGTTTATTCTGTAGGGTATCTGCATGGTGAGCGAGATCTCACTAGATATTGGTTCTTTATATTGTTCTTTATCGGATCGATGCAGCTAATCGTTCTCTCAGATAATTTGCTAATGCTCTTTTTCGGTTGGGAAGGTGTCGGACTGGCCTCTTATGCCTTGATAGGATTTTGGTACTACGATAAAAAGAAGGATTACGTCGGCAGGGAGCGTCATATGGCATTAGGAATCCCAATGTGGGCCGCTCCGACCCATGCGGGAATGAAGGCATTTCTAATGACCAAAGCTGGGGACATAATGATGCTAGCTGGGATGTTTTTGATCTTTATTTATGCAGGAACATTTGGGTTCAAGGAGCTTGTCGCCGATCAGAGTTGGGCTGTACAGATGAGCAGCCAGAATTTGCTTGTTCCAGCCGCTATCTTGCTATTTGGTGGGGCAGTAGGAAAGTCAGCACAATTCCCATTAAATGAATGGCTTTTAGAGGCCATGACTGGCCCAACATCGGTATCTGCATTGATTCATGCCGCTACCATGGTCAAGGCTGGTGTCTTTTTAGTGGGAAGGATTGGCCCACTTTTCTTTGCTCTTGCCGCATTTAATATGGCTCAATTCTTTGAAGTTGTTGCATGGGTTGGAGCCATTACTGCATTTTTATTGGCTAGCCAAGCCCTGATGAACCCGGAAATCAAGAAGGTGTTGGCCTACTCCACAGGATCTCAAATTGGTTACATGATGATGGCTCTTGGTATTGCCGGCCTCTCCACCCAGTTTGTTGACGGTTTCACCGCTGGCTTTTTCCACTTAATCAGCCATGCATTATTCAAGGCAGCACTCTTCATGGGGGCAGGCGCGTTGATCCATTCGGTAGGCTCCAGATTTCTCACTGATATGGGTGGTGTGAGAAAGCACATGAAAAAGACTTACATTTTTATGCTGCTTGCAGGGTTGTCCTTGGCCGGCGCTCCGCTTGTAACCTCTGGATTCTGGAGTAAAGACTCAATCTTTGCTGCTACGTTAGAATCTGGATACACTTACGCTATACCTCTTTTCGCAATAGCTGTCATAGTCGCGATCATGACGGCATTCTATACATTTAGGATGCTGGGAATGGCATTCTTTGGAGAGCCTAGCAAGCATCTAAAGGACATGGAAGCAAAGGGCCACCATGTACATGAAGTAAGCAAAGTGATGTGGGTGCCATTTGCAATATTGGCGGGAGCTACAATTGCAATAGGACTTGTGGGAATCACATTTGAAGAAGAGCTTCATCACGTCTTTGCCATGTATTTGGATACTTCATTTGGGATTCCAGAAGAAGGATCAACTCATGGTGCGGTAATGACAGGTCAACAAGGCCCGGGAGGTGAAAGTGAAGAACAACAAGAACGGGAGGTAGAAGGCAGATTTGAGATAAACTACGCAGCAGTTGCTGCCTCAGTGATAGCGTTTGGGGTTGGTGGAGGCCTTGGGTATCTTTTCTATATAGCCAGGAAGCTCAACCCAGAAATTATCTCAAAAAATATCATAACCCGTGCAATTTGGAAATTCCTTTACAATAGGTGGTATCTAAACTCAATACTGTATTGGGGAACGGTCATTATCCCTATGCTAGCATACAGAATAATATGGCGATACTTTGAGAGTACAATTATAGATGGTATCAACCCAGCTTTTCAATTCTCCACAGCGTCGTTTTCCAAAATAGTAAAGGCGGGACAGACAGGAATTACACAAACATATCTCTTCGTATTTGGGGTGGGCATTTTGATTTTAGTGATGTTGCTGCTAATATGAAGATGAGTAGGGAGAGAAAGAAGAGGAGGCAAGCAGAAAGAAAATGGTAGACATACTATCTACACCAATTCTGGTAACAACTATACTTGCTGCCGTTGGACTTGGCATTCCAGTCATTGACGCATTAAGGAAGGAGCGAGGTGCCAACAATAACAAGATATACAGCATGATTGCTTTTGGAGCGCTTGTCCTTTCCATTGGTATCGTTATTTTTAGAGTCTTAAGTGGCGAAGTCCTCCCGGCTGTTGCATTTGGTAATGAAGTTCTCACCGATGATATGTTCGGGTCATTTTTCGCAGTCGCATTTCTCATTGTCTCCATTGTGGTTGCTGCTTCATCCTGGACTTATATGAAAGGGAGGGCAAATCCTGCGGCTTACTATTCGCTATTATTGCTATCAAGTATCGGAATGGTACTCATTGGATATTCAACAGATCTGGTGATGTTATTGGTTGCATGGGAGTTGATGTCTATACCTACTTATGCTCTAGCCGCTTTTGCGAAGCGGGATCCCATTTCAAATGAGGCCGCTATCAAGTATTTCATGTTTGGAGCGCTATCTTCAGCTATTCTTGTGTTTGCCATTGGATTAGTGTACGGCATAACGGGATCAACAAATATCGGGGTAGCCATTACTACATTTGCTACACTTGGACCTGAACTAGTTCCGGTCGGATTATTGGCTATAGGGCTATTTATAGCTGGTTTTGGCTTTAAGATGGGTCTTGTACCATTTCACATGTGGCTACCTGATACATATGAAGGATCACCTACCACTATCAGTGCTCTACTAGCAGCCGGAACAAAGAAGGCAGGATTTGCTGCAGCAATTCGTGTCATTATTCTTGGGATTTTTGCCTTGAATACCGACTGGACCGTGACTTTGGCGATATTAGCGGTATTTACGATGACATTGGGCAATCTGGCGGCGATTATGCAAAAAAGTGTTACCAGGATGCTTGCATATTCAAGCATTGCACAAGCAGGCTATATTCTGATAGGCATGGCCGTGGCGCCCTACTCTCAAGAAGCCCTCACAGGATCGCTATTTCACATTATGAATCATGCAGTCATGAAATCCACTGCGTTCATTGCCGCCGCCTGTGTGGCAGTTGTTCTTGCAGGTTATAGCCTGGAAAAATATAGGGGCCTTGGCAGGAGAATGCCGATCACCGCCATATGCTTGTCGATCTCATTATTGGCATTGGCAGGGCTTCCTCCTCTAAATGGATTCTGGAGCAAGCTAGTGCTATTTGGAGCCGCAATAGATAGTGGTCCATTGGTTGAATGGGGGCCATATCTCGCAATAGCAGGTGTCCTCAATAGCGCGTTGTCTCTCGCTTATTATGCCTGGATCATGCGAAAAATGTACATGGAAGAATCTCCTGATATGAGTCGTGTAAAAGAGCCAAAGGCAATGGTAGCAGTTTTGATTTTCGGTGTTGTTTTCATGGTAGGATTTGGAATTTGGCATGCTCCAATCCTTGAATTCGCGTCAGAAGCTGTGCCCAATCTCGCGGAAACAATGACATTGATATCCACGAATTCGACTGGTACCGGAGAAAGCATTGTTAATTCCTCTGGAGTACTCCCTCCACTTACGTCCTCATCATTTATCATTGCATACTCAACAGGGACTAGTTTCAGCTAGGTAAAATGTTATAAAGGATTTGAGGCCAGCATTCTGAGAAGACTTGATTTCGTAACTCGCACTTGACAAATTCTTTACGAGATTAGTCTCAAATCCTTAGTGTGTTGATCCCAACGCAAGAGCAATGAAATAAGAGGGACAGAAATTATTGCAATTGAACCGCTGAACTAAAAGACGACACTCATATTTGATAGCCTTTCTAGGTAACTTTTAGGAAGGCTATTTTGCAGCTTTCGAAGCTCGTCTTTAGCCCTATTGGAATAATCATGATAGAGATCTTCCATTTCAGTAACGATCTCAGAAGAGGTATTGTTATTTCTTATCAATGCGTTAAAAAGCCTGTCTTCATTGTTCCAATCAACTAAATCATCATGAATTTGATAAGCGATTCCAAGCAAATGTCCGAAAGCTGCCATCGAATGAATCTCATCTTCTGTTCCTCCTCCAAGTATAGCCCCTATCTTGGAAGATGTTTCAAATAAGGATGCAGTCTTATTCTCCAATACTTGTATATAGTCGCGTATGCTAATATCTGGATTCTTTCCCATTTGGATTTCCATCATTTCACCCTCTGACATCTTGATCGCGGCTTTGGACAATTCGCCTGAAACAGTTGGATTATTGATTTTTGACCCGATGTTAAGGATTATACCCAGTACAAAATCCGCGGTCAGGATGCTGCTGTTATATCCGTACTTGACATAAAAAGATGGTTTTCCTCTACGTAAATTTTCCTGATCAATTATATCGTCATGAATGACTGACTCTGTGTGTAAGAGTTCTATTGCTGATGCCGCCAAAAAAATATCATCAGTTAGGTTTGAATTATCACGGTTTGAAATCTTGATGCTTTCAGCAGCCAACAAAAGGATTAAGGGCCTAATTCTCTTTCCTCCTTCACATGCATAAATCAGAGGCCCATAGAACTCTGACCATGAGTATCTGCCTAACTCGCTCATTAACGAGTTATCAATCTTAGATAGGTAGTCTCCGACCAACGCTAGGACCGGATCTGCACCTTGGTTTCTCTTACTCAATCCTAAATCAGTGCCTTAAGTACCCAATGCATCGGTTCGGTTATTAATGCTTTTTACATAATCCTAATTTCTAGAGGGTGTGCTCCGGCCGGGATTTGAACCCGGGATCTGCGACTCGAAAGGCCACAATGCTTGACCGGATTGTGCACTGGCAATTGCAAAAAGCCAATTTCTACACCACCGGAGCACGTAACACTTGATTTGTGGTTTCCAATAAAATCCTTTCTTGGACTGCCAATTAATAATATTAGTGGATTTTGAGGTCTACGGAGCAGCGATTGTGCGTTTAACGCCGCAAATAAAGATAGGTTTTTCTATAGGTTCCTAAATATTCATTTAATGTGTCGCTATTAATGCACTCCGTGGACGCTGACATTCAGGACAAGAGCTTACTGAAGCACAAGTTCTACCAAATGTGGTCAGCAGGATCACTTTCGATGGAGGATTTGCGGGGGTATTCCAAAGAATATTTTCAATTGGTGAAAGCCGTCCCTACTCTGGTTGGTAATGTGCTTATACAGGTAACACCTGAGTTAGAAAGAAAATATGCATTAAGTACCGCAATAAAGCATAATTTGGAGGAAGAGAAGGTACACGTCGCCCCCTGGATATCTTTTGCAGAATCGATCGGGGTAATACAAAATGAACTCTATGATTACGAATGTTCCAAAAAGACTCAAGATGCAATCGCGGGGATGAATGAGCTGACTCGAGGATCTTTATCTACTGGAATATCGACACTTTATGCGTATGAAAAGCAGCTGCCTGAGATAAGCACGAAAAAGATTGAAGGCCTGGTAAAATTTTATGGTGTTCGAAATGATAACGCTCTAAATTATTTCAGAATACATGAAAAAGTCGACATCGAGCATGCAGAACTCTGGCGTTCTCTTCTGGAACTGATGCCTGGCTCTCAACATGAAACTATATTGGACGCAGCCTCAATATCTTTAAAATGCCAAAACATGATTTTAGACGGTGTATGTGATACCTACCTTTCAATCAGAAATTAGCTATCAGGAAAAATACTAAGTCAAACGTTTTAATATCGAACCACTTAAGGGATTTTTTGTGGGCCCATAGCTCAGCCTGGTAGAGCGACCGGCTCATAACCGGTCGGCCAGGGGTTCAAACCCCCTTGGGCCCACTTTAAAGTGGGTTCAAAACGTTTAAAGCTAGGGTTACGTCATCTAACAAGCATAGAGTATATGTTCAGAGGTAAGACATTTCAAGTGACGTTACCCGGCAATTCTTATCGCATATTCATAGAAGGTCTCAAGTCGCCAGTCACAAAAGCCGCATATAGTTTTGCGCTTCAAAAATACATGGACTATCTAAATATCAGTAACCCAGACGATTTACTCATCAATCAAGAGAATCCCAAGATTATACAGAATCAAATCATTGAATATATGATACAATTGAAAAATCCGCCGCATTCACTAAGATACGCTACGCGTAGCCAATATCTTGCTGCAATTATGACGTTCTATGATCTAAATGACGTAGCACTAAGTAAGAAAAAAATCTATAGATATCTGGGTGAAGAAGAGAGACCGCTTGAGAATCGTGGTTATGCCACGGAAGAAATATCAAAAATGCTTGAGACATGTGATGAAAGAACTAAAGCGATCATCTTGGTTCTCGCTTCAACGGGTATTCGAATTAGAGCAATTATCGAATTAAAACTAGACGACTTGGTTCTGATTCCCGACTATCATCTATACCAGGTACGGGTATATTCAGATTCTAATCAGAGATATTTGACCTTCACGACCCCAGAAGCGGCTAAAGCCATAGATCTTTACTTGAAATACAGAGAGAGATACGGTGAGAGATTGACGCCCAAGTCTCCACTCTTTAGAGACCAGTTCGATCGTGAAGATATCGTTTCTATCCATGACGTTAAATCACCTAAACTTAGAACAGTCGAACGTTTAGTATCTCGCACGGTAGAAAAGTCAGGAATTCGTACAGTCGAAAGAATCACAGAGCTACACGCTGAGAAAGGGAAGATAAGAAAGAACGTTAAACTCACAGCCGGTTTCAGAAAATTCTTTGATACTCAGTTGATATATGCCAAAGTAGAGCCACGCACAAAAGAACTACTTATGGGTCACAGTATAGGGCTAGACGATCACTACTTTACACCAGTTGAAACATATGTACTACAAGAATATCTTAAAGCAGTCGATAATCTAACAATAAATGAAGAAAATCGTTTGCGTAAAAAGTTATACGAACTAACTAAAAAGAAGGATGAAATTGAAACTATGGAGCTCAAGCACAGAGAAGAGATTGAAACTATCCGTGAACAAATGAATCAGATCATGATAATGGTACGAGAGAATCCGAAATTGGCGTACATAAAACCTGAAGCATTAGCAAGTAAAAACTTATAGTTGAAGCGAAAGTTAAGAATTGCTAGGTAAATTGGTAAGCTTCAGAAACTCCTCTATCGAACTACGATAGGTCTCCCGAGGATGTTTCTTTTGAAGAATTAATAATTTTCTCCAATCATCATTGTCGTAGTTAAAATTCCATTTATAGAGAATAGGTTCTGGATATGCGGCTAATTTACATTCACTATTCATTTTCCATACACAATCAAGTACAGAGCTGATTTCATTTTTCATATTTAATCTTGTGAAGCTTTCATAGTGCTCTTTCATGTGCTCCGTGGAATATATTTTTCTCCATGCAGATTGTAGTAATGGGGGATTAAAGCTGCCTGCCAATGTAGAACCAAATACTTGATATATATGCAGTTGTATATCCGAAATTTTAGTAAAGACAATTGAGTATAACTTCTTAAGCACGTCTTTATCTTGAACTTTATTCGACCACAACATTAAAGAACGTACCATGTACGAATCTACTACCTCGTAAAATATCCGAAGCGATTCTGTCATCGATTCGAGAATGGGATTTACTTTCGATAAGTCTTTTTTAGACAGATTATTGGGGTGAATCTTCTTGATATCGGAATAAGTATTATCAAATTCTGTTCTTACTTTATTCAACAAAGTGACAAAAGTCCTTTCAAATTGCTCGAGCTCGCTGGTCACTAATACTACTATATTGCCAGCATTTATACGTAGTTTAACATCTCTACTGTTTTGTTTCTGTCTGTGGGCATAAATTATTTCTTCATCCTCTAGCTCGCTTAAATCTTTCATTGTAGTTGTTCTGGAAGCCGCGCCTAAACCATCCATATACCTGCTTACTCTTTCTTTACTGCAGTCTGGATTGTTTGTTATAAATTCAATAATGGTTTTCTTTCGTTGATTCTCCTCCATTCTAAGATCCATCCTTAGACTAATCAGTATAATGACTAGTCTACCCGTATATACAACTATCTATAATAGCTATACATTCTTATAGATGGCTAAGAAATGGAGAAAAGTAGTACAATTCTTATTAGAAACAGAACAAGGGATCGCCTAAAACGTATGGGGAGTAAAGCTCAAACTTACGACCAATTAATCAATCGGTTAATTGACCTAAGCAAAAGCAGAAAGTACAAAGAAGGCCAAGGAATTAAGGATTCAAAAATATTTGAAAGTGATGAATATGAATCAAACAGTTTCTAACCACATATGTGAGTTTGCCGGATGTATTTCAAGAGTCTCAAATGTGGTTGAAGTCAATGTAGGTCATTTGGGACGAATTCCGTTGTACCTATGTAAAGACTGTACAATCAAGTTCAATGATGAATTGGAGGTGAATAAGTGATATGAAATATATTGTCAACTGGAATCCGGATTCGACCAGGAATATTTTCAGACATGATAATCGGGATTATATATTTTATTTAAAACGGCAATCAACCAAACTCGTAACACTACCGGGAAAGTTATTAGTCAATAGCAAGAATAGATTAGATTTCATAAATGTCATGACTTGTGTCAATTTAGTGGAAAAACAGACGTTAGAACAACAGGTTCCTCGACCAGCGTGTTCTAACGCCTTTAGTCAGAATCAGCCGATACAACAGCATGGGGGTGCTATTACATGACTGACACCTATGTTATATCATCTCAGCCTAAAGATAAGTCTTTTGTTGGGAACACAGAAGTTGATCTAATTGCATCGAATAGCGATACTGATAAAAATTACGTTTATACACAGGCACTAATCTACAGACATTGCAATTCAGCAGCCATTGCCGAATTAGAACCCGGATATGGCCTTACGATTACCATTTATGAGTTTGATCCGTACGTTAGGAACCAAAAAGTAAAACATAGACACATTGCAGATACGAGTACAAGAGTTAATGTACTTGAATGTATCGCAGCAGAAAAAAGACTCTTAGAAGATATCGACCCGAACGATCATGTCTACTTTAACAAAGCAAACAGGGAGTAAATTGACTGCGACAGAAACCGGTAGTTATGATACTATTGAAATCCCACTGACAGATGAAATCAAGAAATTGGGGTTTTCAGGACTCTATGGACGTATAATCAATGGGAGAGATAAAGATAATGCGGCCATATTTGTGGAACATACAACCCTGAAAAATCCCGTTGAATGTAAGTGGGTTAGGCAGAGCTTCAAACAGACGGAGAAGGAATTAAAACAAGCTCTTACTACAAGTGGCCTTGATATTAAAACCATAAAGAAATTCATTGTTTTGCTATCTAAATTGATGATTAAGCTGGAACTGGAAAACCGAATGACACACAGACAACGTATTATAAATGAGATCTTGGATAGAAGAAACAAAGCCAAATTCACCGCTATAGAAGAATGGCAAAGAGGACTCATAGAGAACTACGAAAACCTAAGACATGTAGTCAGAAACAATATCCCAGAAATGTCGACCGGTCTGGAATTCGAGTTATCGGTATTAAGAATACTTAACATATATGGATGCACACTGCCAT
>Ga0105091_10000947_pt1 | contig 12559 bp, 14 predicted proteins | sample PPLLak1March2015_FD_87022 | JGI IMG/M metagenome (GOLD analysis project Ga0105091, IMG submission 87022) | Freshwater sediment microbial communities from Prairie Pothole Lake near Jamestown, North Dakota, USA - PPLs Lake P7 Core (1) Depth... | ecosystem: Environmental > Aquatic > Freshwater >... | reverse complement strand
TGACCCCGCAGGGGCGGGTGATCGCACTGCCGCAGGGCGCGACGCCGGTCGATTTCGCCTACCACGTGCATACCGATCTCGGCCATCGTTGCCGTGGTGCCAAGGTCGATGGCAACATCGTACCGCTCACCTATAAATTGCAAAACGGCCAGCGGGTGGAGATCATTTCCGTCAAGCAGGGCGGCCCCAGCCGGGACTGGCTGAGTCCGGCACAGGGGTATGCCGCAAGCACACGTACCCGGGCCAAGATTCGTCATTGGTTCAATGCCCAGCATTATGAGGAGAATGTGGCCGAAGGCCGCACTGCGCTGGAGAAGGAGGTGCACCGCCTTGGCGTGGCCTTCCCGAACCTGGAAAAGCTGGCACAGAAAACCGGCTACCCCAAACCCGACGATCTTTTTGCCGCCATCGGGCGCGATCAGGTCACTGCACGCGAAATCATGGCTGCCGCGCTGGATGAAACTCAGCCCAAGCCTCTCGAGCTGGAATGGCAAGTGCCCTCGCGTGCCGTCGTGCCGTCAGCATCGGGGGTGCTGGTGGTTGGCGTGGGCGACTTGATGACGGTCATGGCAAAGTGCTGCAAACCAGTGCCGCCGGACCCCATCATCGGCTTCGTGACCAAGGGCCGAGGTGTGGCAGTACACCGTCGAGACTGCCCCAACATGATTCATATGCCGGAGCAGAAACGGGAACGCCTGCTGCCAGTTAGCTGGGGAGCGAAGAAAACAGCGGGTGGCTATGAGGTCGATCTGGAGGTGGAAGCCAATGACCGGCAAGGTCTGCTGCGCGACATCTCGGACCTGATGATGCGTGAGAAGGTCAATGTCACCGCCGTCAACACCCAAAGCCGTGGCGACCGAGCGCGCATGGGCTTTAGTGTCCAGATCTCGGGCAGCGAGCAGCTCGAAAGGATGCTCTCCCAGATGGGGGAAATTGCGGGTGTAATCCAGGCGCGGCGGAAATAAAAAACGCCGGTAAAGCGACACGACAATTCACTATGCGTCCTGATTGATTTTATGCCGCACTGTTAACCCCATTAAGTGCTTCGGAACGTTTCATCAAATAAGCCGGCCTGACCGGATCATCGGAGCATTTCATGTTTGTACGTTTGTTGGTAACACTCTTGTTAGTCACTGTTGTGATAAACGGCACGCTCGCCGCAACCACGTCAGATGCGCGTTTAATTGAAACGATTGGCGGAGAAAAACCGATCCGGTTGCAAAGCCTGCATATCACGGGTGCTATTAGCGGCGGCATGGCGGAAACGACCGTACGCATGATTTTTTTCAACCCCAATCAGCGTGCCCTTGAAGGAAAGCTGCAATTTCCGTTGCTAGCCGGACAACAGATAACTGCATTTTCACTCGACATAGATGGGAAGCTGCGCCCGGCCGTGCCGGTAGAAAAGGCCAAGGGCCGTCAGATCTTTGAGGAAGTTGAACGCCGCCAGGTGGATCCGGCGCTACTGGAAAATACACAGGGAAATAATTTTAATCTGCGGGTATATCCGATTCCCGCCATGGGAACTCGAACGGTCGAGCTCAAGTATGCAGAAGGACTGACCCGTGATGGCAAGCGCTGGTCATACCGCCTGCCTTTGGCATATGGCGACCGTCTTCAGGACTTCGATTTGACGTTAAGGGTTCACGGTGGCGGTGTTGAGCCCAAAGTCATCGGTGCGCTGGGTGACGTCAAATTTGCCCAGATGGGAGATACCTATCAGGCCCATGTCGCGAAAAGCCTGTTTACTCCAAGCGGTACGCTTAGCCTGTCGTTGCCAGCCAGCTCAAAACCGCAAACTTATATTCAGGAACGCGACGGCAGCACCTATTTCATGACTGAGATCCCGGTTGCTGCCAAGCGCACAGCGCGGGTGCTCCCCAAGCTTGTCGGCCTGCTGTGGGATAGCTCAGGTTCAGGCATGAATCGTCAGCACGCACTCGAATCTTTCGTGCTCGATACTTATTTCAAGGCGCTGGGAAATGCCGAAGTGCGCTTGATCCGACTGCGCAACCGCGCTGATGCTGTCGAGGTATTCAAGATCGTTAATGGCAACTGGGACTCTCTGCGCGACGCCCTTGCTGCCACTGTTTACGACGGTGCCAGCGCCTTGGGCGATTGGCAGCCGCAAGCAGATGTCGGCGAATATCTGTTAGTCAGCGATGGTCTGGTCAATTACGGCAGTGCAAACTTCCCGACACTGGCAGCAGGACAGCGCCTGTATGCCCTGAACTCTTCGCTGGTGGCCGATACCGGCAGGCTGGCAGCGCTGGCTGAGCGCAGCGGCGGCCGCTTGATACAGGCGTTGCCTGAAAACCCCAAAGCTGCTGCTGAGGCGTTGCTCACCGAGGGTGCGCAGGTACGCATCATGAATGCCACCGGCGCCACCGACATCCTGGTCGATTCGACAGACCCGCAACAAGGTCTGCTGCGCGTTACAGGCAAGCTTACCAATCCTAAGGCGCAGTTGAATCTCTCACTCGTTCAGCAGGGGAGGCCGATAGAGATTGGCATCGCAATCTCTATGGATGCGCCCGCACATCCGCTGGCCGCGCATCTGTGGGCAAGCAGCAAACTGCATGAGCTGGAAGCGGATTTTGAAGCGCATCGTGCCGAAATACGCCGGTTGGGAACGGATTTCGGTATTCCTACGCGGGAAACCTCGCTGATCGTACTTGACCGTCTGGAAGACTACGTTCGTTATAACGTGACGCCGCCTGCTTTTCTGGCTGCGTATGAGCAGCTAATCAACCTGCGCGGAGTGGAACTGAAACAAAAGCGCCAAAAGCACCTGGATAGTGTGGTCCACGAATTCGAGCAGAAAATTGCCTGGTGGGAAAAAACTTATCCGAAAAATGAGCCACCCAAGCCGGTGAATTCGAAGGCGGCTGCGCGTGAAAACATGGACATGATCCCGCGGATGGCTTCCATACCGGTTCCAGTGCCCAGAACAGTATCGGCGCCTCCCCCTGCAATGAATCTGATCGCTAACCCTGACGCCCAAAGTTCGCAACGGGCTGCAAAACCATCAAGCGTATCGGTACCGGCTGAAATCGGGATTACATTGAAAAAATGGACCTCCGATGCACCCTATATTGCCCGCATGAGCGCGGCTTCTGCAGACAAGATTTATGCGGTATATCTGGATGAGAAATCTAGTTATACAAACAGCAGCGCATTCTTTCTGGACGCGGCGGACATGCTGCTTGAGAAGGGGCAGCGCGACATGGCCCTGCGGGTACTGTCGAACTTGGCCGAAATGGATCTGGAAAATCGCCATGTGTTGCGCATCCTTGGTTACCGATTGCTGCAGGCTGGTGCGCCGGACCTGGCGATACCCGTGTTTGAAAAAGTTCAGCAGCTTGCCGAAGAAGAGCCCCAGTCATTCCGCGATCTGGGGCTGGCCCACCTCGCGGCCGGCCATTATCAGCAAGCGGTCGACCAGCTCAATGAAGTGGTGATGCGCCCGTGGGATGGCCGCTTTGCCGAGATCGAACTGATCGCGCTGGCGGAAATGAATGCGATTATCGCCACCGCACCATCGCAAAATGCGGCGCTCGACACCAGTCGTGTCGATACGCGCCTCCTGAAAAACCTGCCGCTCGACTTGCGGGCCGTGCTGACCTGGGATGCGGACAACAGCGACATGGATCTGTGGGTGACCGACCCTAATGGAGAAAAGTGCTACTTTGCGCATAATCTCACCTACCAGGGAGGGCGGATGTCGCGTGACTTTATCGGTGGCTATGGCCCGGAGGAGTTTTCCTTGCGCGATGCTAAGCCGGGCAAGTACAAGATCGAAGCCAATTTTTTTGGTAGCCGCCAGCAGATCGCCGCCAGTGCCACTACCCTGCAGATGAAACTAAGCACTGGCTTTGGTACAAACGCAGCCAAGGAACAAATGATCACACTGCGCTTGAAGGGGCGGGGTGAAACTGTTTTCGTCGGTGAATTCGAGGTCAAGCCAAAGTGAAATATATTCCTTACACCCCCCGTTCGATCAATATGATGAAGGCTGCGAAATTGTTTCTGCTCAGCCTTGCTTTATCGACCTCCGCCGTTGCTGACACAACGCGCCTGGCATTGTGGGTCACCGACTCAATTGGCGCGACCAGTGGAGTCCAGTGCAATCTGCAGACGCCATCTACACCAGAGCCCAGCCTCCCAGCAACCAAGCCGACGCTGACTGAAAACGATGTGACCACCTGGAACGCCGAGAATGGCCACTGGACTTTGAACCCCGCCCGTTACTCGGGTACGGATGGCGCGCAGAAGCTGCAAGATCGCTGCTTCGTGCTCGCGATCGACGGAAAACTGATCAGTAGCGGTGTCGTGCTGTCCTCACACTCTGCACGCCTGACCCGATTTCCGACTCTTAGCGTCTACAACCGGGATCATTCGCTGGATTTGCGGCTCACTTCAGGAAATCGAGGCAGTCAATCGACTTTAATTCATGTCGATGCTCTGAATGACGTGCTGGAACGAGGCGCCAACCTGAAATGGCAGTTGCACCGCATACGCTCAATCACGGCGGAAGCTCAATACTCACAAGACAAACTGTTACAAATCGGCCATGAATGGACCGCCGCCGTCCAGAAACTGATTGATCAAAAACAGATCCGGAAAGATGTCCCTATCGCCCATGTCATCATGCATCTCGCCCCTCCTACATCCATAACCACGCCAGAAGGAAATCATCGCAACGCCTCGTATCTCTGGTATTTCGATACACCGAGGCATGTGAACCCCACCTTTAATGTCCAAACCGAGGATGGAATGGTCCACTCATATTCGTTCGGACACAGATAAAAAATGGAATCCAACCCATGACATATTCCAACTCAAGACAACCAGAGAAAAAACTCAGTTCTTGCTGTGGGGCGGGTTATGCAAACCTTCCCTTGGTTTTCCTCCTTACATTCCTTTGCTCATGCGCCGCCGCATCACCAACGTCCAGCGAATACTTGCAGTGCCACCGAATGGCTGCATCGGTGCTCACGAAGTGCCTGGATCAAACTCCGGGATACGCTGACGAGCATTGCTGGGAAGCGGCGAAGCGCAACAACGCCGCCTGCTACGCAAAAATGCAAGAAAGCCATCAGCCAGACAGGGACAGAATCGAGGCAGCAAGGGCAATCGAGAAAGATCGCAACAGATAGCGCATCCGGAATATTTAGCTCATCTGAATGATGATGAAATATTTTATTTAGCGAGGTGAAAGATAAGGTGGCGACTTGTATGAGCGAGCTTAAATTACTTATGACTGAATGCTAATGGATATTGTCCACCATGCATTAATCGGCGGCGTCGGATTTGTTGTGCTTGCCGCACAGCAGCAGGAGCTCGCCGGCCTCGGCTTTCTCGCTGGCAGCGTGTTTCCCGACTTCGACGTCGCCTTCATGGCGGGGGGCAAGCGCTTTTACCTGCGGCACCATCAGGGGCCGACGCATTCGTTGCCCGGCGCATTGTTCTATGCGGCCTTGCTTGCCGCGTTGCCGGCGCTCGAGCTTGGCTGGGACTGGGCACTGTATGCGGGCCTGCTCGCCGGGCTGTGCATCCATGTGCTGCTCGATTTGTCGAACACCTTCGGCATCCAGATTTTGTGGCCGCTCACGACGAGGCGTTTTTGCTTCGACGCCGTGTTTTTCATCGATACCGTGGCGTGGGGACTGACGCTGGGATTTTTCGTGCTCGCGCGCTCTAACATCGTGCCACCTGGAACGGCAGCCATCGGTTATGCAGCCTTGTTCGTGGTGTATGTGGCCGCCAAATTCATTCTGCAACGGCGTACGAAACGGCAGCTTGGGGTCGATTTCGCCATTCCCACTGCGTTCAACCCTTTCGGCTTTCTGGTGTTCTCGAAACGCAATGGCAAGCTGAAGACGGCCGCGTATAACGCGTTCACAGGCAAATTGTCGGAGGAGGACGAATTGCCTGAAGCCGCGCCCGATGTGAGTCAACTCGCCCGCAAAAGCATTGTATTCCGTGACATGCAGGCCATCCTGCGTGGCTTGCAGATCACGCGTGCCGAAAGCAGCCCGGAAGGCACCAAGGTGATTGCGCAAGACCTCGCGATTCGAAATTTTGGCGGCAAGTTTGGTCGCACCGAACTGCGCTTCGACTCAGATGGAAAACTCGTGCATGAAATGGCTCACATTTAAGATCCAGCGCGCGCCGGGTTTTCGCTTCAACCTGATCGACTTCATCCTGATCGTGGTCTTGGTTGCGGTTGCACTCGCCTGGCGTGCAGTGTTCCCGGTGCAGCATCTGTATCTGCTGCCCCTGTATATCGGGGGATCGTTCTTCCTGTTCTGCAACGTGTTTCGTATCGGCAACCGGATGGAAGTGCCCTGGTATCTGACCTTCGTCGCGCTGACTGTATACGGTTTTTCCCAGGCGGAATTTCCCTGGCTGTTGTTGCTCTCGGTGTGCGAGGCGCTGAAATGGGGGCTGATAGGCTACAAAGTCCGGCGTGGCCCCTATGTAGGCGTCTTTCATCAGCAACTCGATAGACTGCGTGCCGCATGAAACTGAGAAACCGTATTACTCCAAATGCTGCATTGCTTCTCAACACAATTTTACTTCAAGTTAAAGGGCTTTGTTATGAACTGCCACCAATGCGGCACCAAATTTCCGGCCAACAGAGCCGTTCGATGCAGTCCTGGTGGCCAGGAAGCACCAGGAACATTCCTGTTTATCGCGATGCCGTTCGTGTTGGTAGGCTTGCTTCTTCTGGCACTGGACGTCGCGATGTGGCCCTATGTCTTTTTGGGGATTGGCGGATTTATCGGGGTTCAGGTTGCGGTAGCGCTCTCTGATTGCAGCAGATCGACATGCCCGACCTGTAATGAACCTGCAAAAGTAAAACCATGGTCAATTTAGTATTCGGCTGATTCAAGTTTGAAGTGCAACAGTGTTATGACGTGAGTATAATTGGTTCATGAAGACTTCGTGAGGTGTTTAGAAGCTGAGGCATTTTTTGGGTTGGTGGTTGAGTCTGTGCATGGTGAAGGCGATGTCCTTCCATTGCGGTTAGGAGAATATATGAATGAAGAGCAGTGGGCGTTCATCTGCGCTCGTGTCTCAGCGGTCGAAGAATTAGCCCTGGCACTTGCAAGAGCATCGCCACAATTCGATCAAATTAGGGCACGCCTTATAGATGAGACCGATATGAGAAGAGCGGCGCTTCAGATTACGCCAATGCCTGACGCACAGATCGAGGCGGCAATGGAGCCTTTTCAGCGCCTGATAGCTCTGCTGGTTTCTTCGAATCCATGATACGAAGAAACGGGCGTGATCGGAATCTGCATGCGGAGTATGGAGAGATCTAAACCCGTGGCTGGCGCCGCTATGGAATCGTTTGCTCACTTGACAGAGACCAGCTAAGGGATGCCCGCGATTATTTTATCAGGGTTTCGCCATGAAAACTAAACAGACTTAACAAGGGTTTACTCGTTATTTGTTACCTTGCTATTCTCTGAGCCAGTTCTCGCCTTTAGGGGAGACCGGTCTGCGCGCGCCTAGGTAATCGTCAGTCTGAATCTTGTTTCGCGCTAGGTTAGTGACCTGAATGCTCCAGAAGAACACGCGCTGAAAGAGTGCGGTCTGATGTCGATTGAACTGTGGCCTAGCGAGGCGGTGGTCACGATAATTGGCGGGTTTATCGGGGTTCAGGTTGCGCTTTCCTATTGCAGCAGATCGACGTGCCCGACCCGTAATGAACCCGCCAAAATTAGTTAGAGAGTAGCCGACATCGCCTTAATCACATTATCGGTGATGTCGATAATGCCGCATTTACCGCAACTTGGGTCAACATATAAAGTTGCCGAATTTGAAAAAATGGCAGTGAATTTTTCTTGTTTTCCCAGATTGGCAATAGTTTTCATGGCTGATGCTTTTAACTTGCTCGCTTCCTCATTCTCGCGTTTGCGATAATCTTCATTTAATTTCTTTTTCTTTTCAGGCAATTCCAATTCCAATTTTTGGGTTGCCGAGTCGAATTCTTGCTGCTCGGCGCGAGTGGGATTCTTCCCTTTTTGCCTAGACAAGATTTCGAATTTTTTCTTCCTGTCAGAGATGGCTTTCTCTTCATAAGATAGCTTGGCGAAACTGCCGGCAAATTCATCTGTTAATCTATTTTTGGTTTCTTCTCGAAGAAAGGAAGACATCTTTTCGTCAGATAAAAACCCGATTTTCATCTCGGCATTGACTGGCAACGAAAAACCAAACGCAATAGCTGTTGCAAGTAGGAGTGCTAATTTTTTCATGTGATATCTCCGATAATCATGAGTGAAACCAAGTTCTAATTTTAAAAGATGAATGTAATTGAGGCTCGTACCCCTGACACCTCTCACCATTCCTGATTATTCTAACCTTTTCAATTCTATCTCCTTCCTCTATGGCGTCGACGACGCTTTGCCCATCCACTACATGGCCAAACACTGTATGTTTGCGATCCAGATTGGGCATGGCGTTACGGGTTATAAAAAACTGACTTGCGTTCGTGCCTCCGTAACCGGCATTTGCCATGCTTAAAATACCAGGAGCATTGTGCTGCAAATCCGTGCAAAACTCGTCCACGAATCGGTAGCCCGGCCCACCGCGGCCATTGCCATCAGGATCGCCACTCTGGATAAACAAATCAGGTTCCACCCTGAAAAAAGCCAGGCCATCAAAAAAAGGCATTCCGGCTGGTTTTGCTGTGTTGGGGAACTTTCCTTCAGCCAAACCAACAAAACTGGCGACGGTTAAGGGGGTTTTTTCGTGCTCCAAAAACAGGGTGATGGTGCCTTTGCTGGTATGCATTTCCGCATAGACGCCATCAGGCAAATCGGCGTAATTTATCGCCATCTGAAACCCCTTGAGTTTTTACTTCTATTCGGTGGCCACCGCCCGAAAGGAACGCAATAACATCCCTGATTCCTTGATTGTTCAACGCTTACGGCCAATAAACCGCATGGTAATGAGCGCCATGCCTGCCAGTACATAAGCAGCCAGCGCTGCCGCAAAATTGAAATCTTCTTGTGTGTAAGCGATTTCTGATTCACCCCTCATGGCTGCTGCGATTACACAGACACACGCCAATCCAACCCATGAAAAGCCGGCCAGCCATGCAGCCATCTTATGCTCGCCGGATTCGGACATTAATTCAATTGCTGCAAGCCCGAACAATGCCAGGTGCCCCCCGAACATACCTATCATGACAGCGTTAGTTATGAGAGCTGCTGCGCCGAAACCGAAAGACATGTTGAATTCGGGTGACGCATTTGTCGTGGCCGCCAATTCCGACGCGACACTGATGTAGAGCTCTGCAAGTTGCGCTCCAGCGAACAGGAGCATCGCCGCGCAGATTTGCACGATGTATCGACGATAGCGTTGGGTCTCCAGCTTCAGCATTTTTGAGTCGGAACGACATGGTTAACGGTAAAGATAAAAGCCATCAGCAGCACTGGCCACTCCAGCCATGCATGCATGCCCGCCGCAACCGCATACAGTTTTCGGGCAGCGCCGTAATCAACGATGTAGTAAACGAGCATCAGTGCCACGACTATCAACGCACCCATTTGCATGCTTGTCGATAGCACCGTCTTCCCGGTACGCTCTATCTCCGCACGCGGCAACAAATAAATGACGGAATAGTAGTGCAGGCACTGCGCAAGAACGATGGCCGATAACAGGGCTTGCCGGTGCGTGCCATCCCACTCAGTCGGCAACTGGCCATCAAGCAACGGGGTATAAACCAGAACCGGCGGCGGCACTGCCGCGCCAGCCCAGCCGCTTCCGGCTACCACGACAGGCAACATGAAAAGGGCGCTTATTTTCCAGGCCAGCGAGCGGAATTGCGGATCTTCGCGGGCCATGTCCCACGCCATCGCCAAGGGCGTAAAATTGTGTGCCATCGCCAGTAGTAACAATACGGTCAGGGTATGGCCATGTTCCAGCAGCCACATGAGGGTGCATGCCACGCATAACACGGCGGCACGTGCGAGCCATCCGGTGCGCAACGGGGTCAGCAGAACGATCAGTATCAGCAGCAACAGGGTGAGCAGATCGACAATCAGGCTGGAGGAGGCAGGGTAGCTGCCAAGCCAGACTGCGGTACGTATGCCGGCTTGAACCAGCAGCACTGCCCATACTGCGTACCACCAGTTCAGTGGCCAGCGTGCAGCGTAGCGGCTGCGTATAAACCCCATTTCCCAGATCACATGAGGCAAACCGAAGAGTGCCAGCGCCGTCAGATAAAGCGGCAGCGGCAGCCATAAGGCCAGCAGCACAAGTGCAGTGAGGAAAACAGCGTGGGGCAGGGTGCGCGACATGGTTGTCATGATCGCAATAGCAGCCAGCCGATGCCGAACGAGCAGGCATTGGCAACGAACGACCAGAACAAGGATTTGGCAAAGCCAGGGAGCAGCCAGGATTGATACCAGATCGCTTCGCTCAGCACGACACCGGCTTCAATCAGCCACAAGCCGAGAACATATTCGCTTGGAGACAAGACGGACGCGATACGCCACGCCAGCGGATGGGTCAGGCTGGACGCACTAGCAGCGACGAATAATACGCGCGTCGCAGGAAATTTTCGAGCCAACAGTAGCATCACCGGCATTTCGCAGGCGAGCGTCAGACACAGGGCATGCCATTGGTTCATGCAAGATTATTGGGTTAGTTTTTGCCACCAGCTGGCAGGAGCATAGCTGCGTTGTACAAGTGCAGGTGGTTCGCATAGGATGACTTGGCGTGTCGCGGTGCGGCGCCCTTGGTAATAAAAGTTTTCTGTTTCGACAATTTGATTGCAGATGCCTTCGTGCTGCTCATGGTTACCCTGATAGCGCAACTCAACTGTGCATCGGTCACCTATGCTCTTGCCTTTGCAGAACAGGTCGGAAGGCGTCGGTACCATGGGTGTGCAATTCCACTTACGAGCCGTATCCCTGTTTCTGTCGCTTTGGCACAGGTACGGGTCATTGATGACAAATCCACCGTCAGGCAGCTTTCGATCTATCCAGACCTCGCCGTTGCGAACACAAGACATATTGATACTTGATCCATTATCGTTGACGGCATTCCTGCAAATACCCATTCCACCACCTGAAAACGTTGTTCCCGGTATCGAACAGGATTCGCCGCGCTTCTTTCCGTTGCAAAAATTATCGACCTGATCGTAAGTGTCGGGATTGGCATTTAGACGTTTCCAGGCGGCCGCTACCTCAGGTGAAATCAGATCAGCGGAGGCTGGCTGAAGACTGTAGATCAACACAGTGGCAAGGAGGTAGCGGAGATTTCTCATGATTTTGATCCTGGTTCTTAAAAATTGGTTAGTCTGAATCTGAAACGAAACAGCTAATCAGACAGGGTTAAATCCTTTCAGGATTGTCAGGGGCGATGGCGCGCATTTTTTATCGCTTGAATTTTCCGGTTGAATTTTTCGGTCACAGGATAATGCGGATAGACTTTACGGAATTTCTCTCACTCTTCCAGGGGCGGAAGGCGGCTTCAGCATCGGCCATAATTGCCTTGGATAGCGCGGCAGGTCCACGCATTTCTTGCGTGGTGAGCGCCGGGCAATAAACAAATATAGTCCATGGCTGTAGCGCTGATATAGTTCATTGAAGGCAAGCAGATCGCCATCGCGATGATTAAGCATTAATGATTCGTCGGAGATTCGGGCAGACATTTAGTGATTTTTGTCATTTTTCAGCATCATATCCTAATTCTTGGATAACTCCCTGCCGACACTGAATAGTCGCTTGTCGTATGCAACAATACTTAAAATCTCTACTGTTGGCTGGTATGGAATAGCGAGGATGCAACCAATGCAAAAATCCAAATCACGAATCCTGTTTGTCACCCTCTGCCTGGTGGTGATGTCTGCTCATGCACATACTGGAAATCAGGGCGAAGTATTCAAGGACTGTGCCGATTGCCCTGAGATGGTGATGATTCCAGAGGGTGGTTTTGACATGGGTTGGGCGAGCAAATCCACTCCCGGTCACCGCGTGACGATCGCTAAACCATTTGCCATAGGTCAAACAGAGGTAACGCGAGAGCAGTGGTTCGCGGTTATGGGCAGCAAGCCTGGCTCCCGCACTGTATACGCCAACACAGCCTTTGGCTTGTGCCGATATGAGTGGCAACGTATGGGAATGGGTGGAAGATACCTACCATGAGGTACATGACTATGCCGGTGCTCCTGTTGATGGAAGCGTGTAGTATGGGGATGGCAAGAGGCGCGTCATTCGCGGAGGTGCGGCGGAAGGTGGCACGCATGCCGTGTACGCAAATAAACTCGGCGGGCGTGATCCGGAAAATGATTTTTATCATGACGTCGGATTTCGCCTTGCTCGGACCCTTCAGTAGAGCTGCGAATGGGCGTCCGCAAATAATTAAAACAAAGCTGTGTTCGCACTCCCTGCTGGCCGCTCATCTGGCAAGCCTTCCTGAGCGGATGCTGGGTGTCATGGCTCAGGTGTGCCGAGTCATCCAGGAGTTGTCAGTTGCTGGCGAGACCGCGTGTCCGCATTAATATGCGGCCAGTGCGGTCGCCAAGGCCACGCCAATG
>Ga0105091_10000945_pt1 | contig 12582 bp, 11 predicted proteins | sample PPLLak1March2015_FD_87022 | JGI IMG/M metagenome (GOLD analysis project Ga0105091, IMG submission 87022) | Freshwater sediment microbial communities from Prairie Pothole Lake near Jamestown, North Dakota, USA - PPLs Lake P7 Core (1) Depth... | ecosystem: Environmental > Aquatic > Freshwater >... | reverse complement strand
TTCCTTTTCTCTCCTCTCTTCTCTTTATTCCTTTTCTCTCCTTTTTATTCCTTCTCTCTTTTATTCCCTATTCCTCTTCTCTTCTCTTCCTTTGTCTTTTTTTCTCTTTCTTTTCTCACTCTTTCCTTTCCTCTTCTTTTCCTTTTTTCTTTCAACTCACCGATACTTCAAAAAGGCCTTCCTTTTCCTCTATCCTGAATTTGACATCAAGAAACTGTTCAGTAATCCAGATATTTGTTGCAGCGTGAAGAGAAAGCTCCCGTACAGTGTAAGAACTATTTCCTGCAAGAGCCATGTACGGTATTAGCTGGTCTGCCAGATGTGTGTCAACAGAGGCTCCTGCCCTAAGTTCAGGAATAATTTCGTCTGCAGCACGTTTACCTACTTTTTCTGCGGGAAGTCCTCTTTCCCCAAGGGCACTCCCACCTATATAGCCTGTCCAGAGGGTTATCCCGCTTCCAGTGGAAAAAGCTTCAAAGGATTGAGTTTCGATCCTGGAGGGGTATCCGGCTTCCATTAATCTCGTACTGGCAGCTTCTGCCTGGCGTAAAGGTACATGAGCCGGAAGATTCGAAGCATGAGAAATCCCTCTGATTTCTTCCTCCTCTTTTAAAAAATGAAATCCTTGCAGTCTGCACGGTTTAAAAAAAGCTGAAACTTTTCCTCCTCCTTTAGGGTAGTAGCCGTGTTCCTTCAGGGTTACGCTGCCTGAGTAACCAAGCCTCTCCAGAGCCCTGAAAGTCACGTGCTGCAGGTAGTCCATTGTCGGAGACCAGGCCACATCGGTTCCCCCTTTTACCGTGACTTCGACCTCCTCTTTCGCAAATGGGAGGGCGGGCATAATGCACTGGAGGAGCAGGGTTATGCTTCCTGCGGTCCCGATATCAATATCATACTTACCCCCCTTTATTTCCACTGGAGCAAAAGAAAGCTCGGTAGAACCTGGAAAAAGTCCCGAAATCCGAGCTTCACAGAGCCTGGCTGCAGTTTCCAGAGCCTTTAAATGCTGCTGTTTAAGGCCTGGATTTGGCCTGTTTTTCCTGATATTCGTAACTCTGATCTCTTTCCCCGTAACTGCGGAAAGAGCAACAGCCGTTCTGACCAACTGCCCTCCCCCTTCACCGTAAGAACCGTCGATTTCTAACATTTCCTCCCCCACGTTTTCCTGATTTTATCTTACTTTATCCTGCTGCTTTCTTTTTCCTTTAAATTTCGGATTGCGGCTTTTACAGCCGGCCTGAGAGGGTCTACAAGCATGGAGACCGGCGGTGCGTAGCAGGTTTCCAGATCAAGGAGATCTCTGATTGTGGTTTTCTTTCGGACTGCAAGGGAGAGGGTATCGATTCTTTCTTTTACTCCCTCTCCTCCGGCAAGCTGCGCACCCACCAGAACCTCGCCTTTGAACAGAAGTTTAATATACAGGTCTTTCCGACCCGGATAATAGGAGGCTCTTGTGCGGCCTCGGGAAAATCCTGTAATTACCTCTATTCCCTGGTTTTCAGCCTCTCTTGAGGTAATCCCAACTCCACCAAATTGCAAATCTCCTGCCACGGCTACCCAGGGGTCGGCAAGCGGCCCGAGAGTAGTATGTTTTCCTGTAATATTGTTGCCGATTATGTCGGCCATGTGCCGGGCTGTTGTACCCAGCTGGCTTAACCTGGCCTCTCCTGTTACAAAGTCCGTTACTTCCACACATTCCCCACCTGCATACACATAGGGAAGAAATTTCTCTCCTGCCTTAACCTGGAGCATTTCATTTACAATTATCCCTCCGGCTTTTCCGATTTCGACCCCTGCCTCCAGGGCAAGGGAAATCTCAGGCCTAACCCCGCTTGCAAGAAGTACAAGCTCGGCAGGAAGCTGCCTATCCCCCACGTATAGTGTTTTTTCTTTCCAGAAACTTTCAGGAAAAGCCACAGGTTCCCCGGTGATAACTTCAATCTCGAGATTTTCCAGATGCTCTCGTATGATTTCAGAAATGTCAGGATCCAGTTGTCTGGAAAGCAGGTTTTTGCTTCTGCTTATGAGGATGGTTTTAATTCCCCTTCTCGCAAGCGCAACTGCACATTCTATTCCTATTGTCCCTGCGCCTATTATGCAGACTTTCTCAACAGTTCCCAGGGCTTTTTCAAAAAGCATTCCATCAGCAAGACTTCTCAGGGTAAAGAGACCATAAGGGAGGATATTTGAGTTTCCTGTTCGAGGTATAAAGGGCAGGCTGCCTGTAGCAATTACGAGTTTGTCAAAAGAATAAATTCCTTCCCCTGTCCGGACAATTTTTAAATCCAGGTCTATTGAGCTGGCGCACTCGCTTAGCCTGACATCGATCTGGTTTTTTCTGAAAAAATCCTGGGGCTTTACTATCAGTTTTTCAAAACTCTCAATTTCCCGGCCCAGAACAAAAGGGATTCCACAGTGGCTGTAAGCAGTATGGGAATCTCTTGAAAGTACGGTAATCTCAAAATCGCTCTGTCTTCGAATTTTGGTAGCAACTGCCATGCCGCAGGCTCCGCCACCTATAATAACCACTCTTGCAGGATCTTTTTTTTCAGGATTCTGTGTAAATTCGGATACTGGTTCCTGAAATTTTCCCTTAACTGCAGCTTCTTTCTGGATATCGTCATTTACAGCTCTTTGTGTTCCAAGCTCGCTTCCCATACTCTTAGTAGTTGTGTCTCACGCGTATTATAGGTTTTTAAATGACCGAAAAGCTTCCAGGCTATTGAATATGAAATTTGTCAAAACGATTTAATCAGGCTTTTTTGAATATAATTTACTTTGAAAATCTGATCTTTTACGTGGAAAAAAGTCTATGGTGTCTCTGGTATTATTTGCAAAAACGCGAAGAGCACTCGTAATACTTCAGGGGGGTCTGAACGAGCGAGTTTGTCAGGGGGGTCTGAACGAGCGAGTTTGGGAGTGGGGGGTTAGTACATAAAAAAGTTTCTATGTCTCGCCCGTTCAATTTTTTACAAGTCTTTAGTTTTATATATACTTTTCTAAATTTTTCCAGTTTATTATTTTTAACAATTTCTAAATCTCTTCCGGAGTTTTCCGAAATAACTCTTCCGTGGTTGTTTTGAAAGTACATTATTTTCAAAAATACCGGGTACGAAAAAAACTATCCAGGTTTGGTAGAACATTTTAAATAACCACAAAGTTCTTAAAGCCTGCGGGCATTAAATACATGAATTTAAAACATGTGACGCACAGAGTTCCTCATTTGCCGAGCTTCCTTTAAAGGCGGGCGAGAGCTGTTCTGTCAGGTCATATCATTGATTAACAACTTCATCTATTCATCATTGCTAAATTCGTAAAGATAATCCAATATAACTAATCACATGCAAACGTAATAAAAATTTCAGATTTACTGCATTATCACTCAGGGTTAAAATGACCATTCAATGTAAAACTAGAATTCATACATTATCACCCATGAAGTAAAAGTCAAAAAGTGCTCTCAATAAACCTGATATGCATTCACTTACCGTTTACCAATTATCACTATGCAGCTCCTAATTTACGGGATAGGGCGTCTGGCACATTTTGGCTGCTCATGCCCGGATTACCCGCTTTTCAGGGGTATTTCTTGAAAACTTGAGTTATCAGGCTCATTGAAAAATGAACACATGTTTTGGCTACAGGCTCTGAAGTTACCTCAGCGCCATAATAAAAACTTATGTTAGGGCAAAGGCTTTCGGGCAGATATGGAAAGCCTCAGGAACAACGAAGGTATTATTGTCTGCCCAACTTGAAAGTCAGTAGCTTCTCTATCTAAGAGAATCTTAAGCCAGGCTAATACAGGCCTGGAACTTTACCAGGTTCTCGTAAGGTAAGAGCTTCTACCAGATCGCGTAATTTCTGGCATTCTGCCGGATCAGATCTCCTGACATAAGTATAATGGGAACTCCAGGCAGATCCGGAACTTTCTTTCCGGCGATAGTTGTCATTAATTCTTAGATCTGCCTCTTCAAAGGTGTTTTATCCCTGACCCGATATGAAATCTGATTTTTTACTATTTTTGCGTTGTCTAGACTTTACGAGTTTTCGGAGTATAGAGAATAGTTCGTATTATCGGGAAACTCGATGGATTGTAATCCAGGAAAGCAATCAGTCACAATTGTTAGGAATAAAGTTCCTAAGGAAAGTAGTTTAAAAAAATTATCACGATAAATCATTCACAATATCTGAGGAGAATTCACATGCAAAATACGGATACTACAAAATACATTATTCACTCTAAAATTAACGCTGATGGGGTAATTGAACGTCCTGATATCGTAGGTGCGATTTTCGGGCAAACTGAGGGACTACTCGGGGCTGATCTTGATCTCCGTGACCTGCAAAAGACTGGCAGGATTGGCAGGATCGAGGTAATGGTTACGGCCAAGGGAGGAAAGACTAAAGGAAATATCTTTGTTCCCTCAAGCCTTGATAAGGTTGAAACCTCAATTCTTGCTGCGTCTCTTGAGACCATTGACAGAGTGGGACCCTGCAGCGCCAAAATTGAGGTTTTTCAGGTAGAAGACGTAAGGGCTGTAAAGCGCAAGAAGATTATTGAAAGGGCAAAGCTCATTTTTACCAAAATGTTTGATGAGACCGTGCCCGAATCTCAGGAGCTGGCCGATGAAGTCCGGCAGTCCGTAAGAGTTGATGAACTTACTTACTACGGAAAGTCCAGAATTCCCTGTGGGCCGAATGTACTTAACTCCGATGCCATTATCATTGTCGAAGGGAGAGCTGACATTCTTAACCTGCTCCGTTACGGTATCAAGAATACCATCTGTGTAGGTGGGACGAATATCCCTCCTGAGGTTGCAGAGCTTACTAAAAAGAAAACGGTTACGGCTTTTACGGACGGAGATCGTGGAGGCGAACTCATAATACGTGAGCTCCTGCAGGTGGCCGATATCGACTATGTTGCTCGTGCCCCCGATGGAAAATGCGTAGAGGATCTTGTCCAGAAAGAAGTTATAAGAGCTCTGCGCCGGAAAGTTCCTGTAGAGCAGATCATTGAGAAATACGGAATCCAGGAAAGGGAAGGCGAAGAAAGTGCCTGCAGAGTGGAGAGGAGCCCCAAAAGAAAGATAAGGACACCTGAAATTGTCCCCAGGATTGCTGAGAAGAAGCTGCACAAGCGTATTAAGGTTCACAGGGTCTCTTCAAAGCCAGACCTTTACGGTGAGGAACTCCCGGAAGAGGAAACGAAAGGAGCAGAACCGGAAAGAGCTTTTGAAAAGGTACCTGAAAAGGTTGCTGAAAAAGTCTCGGAAATAGCTCCTGTGACCGCAGAAAAAGTCAAAACAAGACCTGTTGTCACAAAACCCCAGATTTCGGCAAGGGCAGTTCCTCCTGCCGCCAGAGTTCCCAGAGAAAAGCCTGCCGAGAAGATTTCGGCGGCCGTCAAAGTTCCCGGAGGTGAGGCGGTCAGGGTTTCTCCTGCCCCGGTAAAGACGGTTTCAGTTTCTCCCGAAGCCGCCAGGTTCAGGCCTCATGCCGAAGCTCTGAAAGGAACTCTAACGGCCAGAATTCTCGACTCCCAGGATAAAGTAGTAGAGGAGATTGCAGTCCGCGACCTTGCCAGCAGGCTAAAGACCTATAAAGACAATATCCAGAGTGTAGTTTTTGATGGCGTAATTACTCAGAGGCTCGTTGATATTGCTTCAAGCAATGCAATTAAGAACCTTATAGGTGTAAAGATAGGAAACATAGCCAAGGTTCCTGCTGACATGGAAGTTTTGACCGCAAATATGCTTTGAGAGACCTTTATTTCTCTCAATTTCTTATTTCTTTTTTACTCCCCCATTTTCCAATCTCTCTCCTATTCTGTCAATTTTCATTTCTTTCTGACTGCCCTCAATTTTCCAGCTTTCTTATTTCCCTCAATTTCCCATTTCTTTTTACCTTTTAATTTTCCATCTCTTTTTCCAGATTCTCTTTCATTTTTTTGAAATTTTACTCTCTTTTTTGTTTCTTTTCTTGATTGCACGGTTTTTATTTTTTCAAAATCTAGCTTTCTTCCAGGAGTCATTGACTCTTTCCCTATCGATTCTCTAAAATCGACGTCGGATATTCTCTACTTTTTTTGTAAAGTCAATTTTCTCTGAACTATCATCTTATGTGTAATATTTATGTATGAGGCCTGTGTGTTCACCACGTTTTGTCATTATTTCACACTAGGATGCTAAACTTCACACTTTCTGCCATAATCCTTCATTATTTATCATATACATTATATAGAAAACTTTATCATCTAAAACTAGGAAGCGATTTTCCTCGGATAATTCTTTTATCCGATTCAAGATAATATTAAATTGATCTTGTAAAATTGTAGGTCTGTTCGCTATGCACAAGGAAGAGCTTATACAACTGCACACATATATGGCCCAAATGAAGAGGTACTTCGAAAGGCACGGGATAACGCACGAATTCGATGATTACAAGGCTTTATCCATAAGCCCTGTACACATTCACCGGAGTAAGGCGGACCACAAGCGCGCAATTTTTATTTTAGGAGGCGAGCTTGCGACTCTAATGTCCCGGGACGACCCTATCTTTGAGGAAACATCAACCCAGATGAGGGAATCGCTGAATTCTGTCATCAAGCTCATGGGTAATAACTAATAGGACCCCTGAAAGTGACAAAGAATTCGTTGTTTGAAAGTATAGGTTCCAGATATTTTTGTTTTGAGATCAGGAGACGGTAAGGGTGAAGATGCATCTTCATCACCATCCCATCTTCTCCATCTGAGTAATATTTTTTCTCGGTCCAGCAGGGTACGAATCCTATGGACCTGTATAACTTTTGTGCTCCTGTGTTACTATTTCTTACTTCAAGCCTTGCGTATCGAAGCCCGTTCGCAACAAAAATATCACAGATAGCATGGATCAGTCCTGTACCTATTCCTCTTCCCCGATATTCTTCTTTGACACCGACAGAAAAAATGTGCCCTTCATTTTCTGCGGAACGGTAGCCTACCACGTACCCCACGACTTTTCCGTCCTGCTCCGCGACAAGGAAACCGTCCTCTACGGTTTCGTAAAAGCTCATATACAAGAGGGAGTTGTGCTCCGAAAAGGCCTCACTTTCAATTTCAACTACTTTCTCGAAGTCCTCAGGTGCAAAACGCCTTATCATAATATCTAATATATTCCTGCCATTTTATTATTTCTTCGAGAGGAAAAATCCTTTCTGCAGTCCTGCAGTCCAGATTTCATAAAACTTATTTTAGTAGAATTTATCTTAGAAATCAGCATGCGAACTCAGAGTTTCTTGACATGCCTGACATCCACTGCAACTCCTCTACTGGATTTTACCATTTCTTCTCCGCTCATTACAGCCCGCCCTACACAGAGCGCTTTTTTCCCAAGCACAATTACCTCATCATTAGGCCGTATTCCCGGATCAGCCTGAATAACACCTGGGGCAAGAATGGAACCGCGTGGAAGAAAATCGTCAATCGTTACCAGGTATTTTTCACTTTTTAGCATCAGCTCAGCCCCCTCGAGGGAAAGAGCAAGCATTCCGTATTGCGGTACAAGGGTTGCAAGTTGTTTTTTCCCGGCAAAGAGCTGGTACTTGGGGAACCGGCCTTTGACCGCAAGTTTTCCGGCTTCTTCAGAGAAAAGAAGTGCGGCATCTTCTCCGAACTGATATTCTGCAATTGCTCTCAGGAAATTCTTTTTCTCCTCTTCCGCATTCAGGCTTTTCTTGCTGAAATCTTCGGCTGCGCAGATAGATTCAACGGTATTTTTGAGGTTTGAAAGAGCCTCTACAGACACAAGACTTCCTGTGCCAGTGTAGATTATTTCAACACCGAGGTTATTTGCCACCCGTTCACAGATTTCCCTGTATGCGCCTTCTACATGGCCAACCACTGCCTTATATCTGTATCTTGAGAGATAAGCCTCAAGGCAGCCGGAAACCCAGGCTTTTTCTTCTTCGTCCCAGTGCCCTGTAACCGCAGTGTCATAATGGGACGCAGGGTACGTCAGTTCCAGTTCCCTGGGTACTATTCCAAGAGGTGAGGTCAAAATAATTTCATGGACAAACTTCCTGTATTTCCCAAGCGCCAGGATAAACTTCTGATGGGATTGTGAGGTTGAATAGGGTTTTCTGGCCGCACATGGGAGAAGCACGAGAATCTCAAGCTCCGGTGGTGTATACCTCTCCTGTACACGCCGTGCAAATCTTGCCACCTCGATTCGGGATAGGGCCTCCGAGGTATCTGCAAGAAGCTGGTTTTGCCGAAAAGCAGGAACTCTTTCCTCAAGGTAAGAGAATTCGAAATCTCCAAGTCTTAACAGGGCTGTGAGCCAGGGCCTGACCCTGCACTGACCTTCGATATATTCCCTCAGTGTCCCGGCCCTGATCCTTTCCCGCACAAGGGAAAGTTCGGCTTCGAGGGCGTCCTTATTGTGAGCTGAAAGGAACATTGCTCTCTCGATTTTCGGGAGCTTCCTGAGCTCTGCGGGCGTACTTGCGGCACATACCCTGCACCTACAGGGAAACTCTGTCAGGGAGTCGAGATAAAAGCTGCCTGCTGCTGTCAGGTAGATTTCCGAATAGGCCGCAATTTCTGCTCTCGTATCGTCCAGAACATCAATTCCAAGGTAGACCAGCATAGCTATATTTTCAGGAAGTGCCAGGTTTGGAGCGTAAAGAGCTGTATCAGGAGGGATATGGTTTTTAAGCTCTATTACGGTCTCAAGAAATCTTCGTGCATTGTTTTCCAGGGTGCCTGCTCCTTCCATCACATACAAATCGGTTTTCTCAGGCTTCCCTCCTATCCTCAGGAGAGACCCTGTTGGGCCTTCAATGTTTTCACCATTAGTGGCAGTAAATCTTTCGACTTTCCCCAGGGATTCGGCTGGAATGGCAGGCGGATAAGCTTGATGCGGCAGGATTATGAGAGTTCCGTTTCCTGCATTTTTCCGGATTTGCTTTACACGTGTCTCAAGCTCTGCATCGGATTTTACACCCCAGAAACTCCCTGCATCAACAACAGGCCCAGGGCTTTCAAGCTTTCCAAGTTCTATCGTACTCAAAATGCAGGGCGTACGAAGCTCGGGAGACAGCAGAAGTTTTCCAATCCTTGCTGCTCCGTCTCTCTGTTCTATTTCAAAGTACTGTGTCATGTTTGTCCTCTTATCTCTATCAGGATGTAAAGGTTTGTCCTGCACTTTTTCCTGAAAGTTTCTTTTACTGCCTGCTTTCCTGAAGCTGAAGAGTGCTCAGGTTTACGTTTTATTTCGTAGTAGTTCTTCAGGAGGAAGAAGGATGGTATATTCTTATATATTATTAATCTTGATTATCTGCTGCAACTCATCTTTCATTTGTCTGTCTCCAGCCGTTACAGATTCTATTTTTCACATCTGAATTCCAATTTGAGGTCTAGAATGGATATAACTGCAGAACTTCGAAAGATCGTTGGCGGGCGACTCTCGGTCTCGCCTTCGGAACTTTACTGTTATTCTTCTGACGCATCCCAGGTCAAGGGAATGCCTGATTACGTGGTACGCCCGAAAAGCACAGACGAAGTAAGCCGGATTGTCAGGCTTGCCTATGAGAATGATATTCCTGTGACTGCAAGGGGAGCAGGCACCGGACTTGCAGGCGGGGCGGTTCCTGTTGAAGGGGGCATTGTGCTGGATATTTCGGGCATGAACCGGATTCTTGAAATCGATATTGATAATATCCAGGTGGTCGTAGAACCCGGGATTATTCAGGATACCTTAAACGACGCTCTAAAACCGTATGGCTTTTTCTTTCCTCCCAATCCTGGCAGTTCAGCCATGTGCACCATCGGGGGCATGATAGCTTATAATGCAAGCGGAATGCGCTGCGTTAAGTACGGTACTACCAGAAACTATGTCCGCGATCTGGAAGTTGTTCTTGCGGATGGGACAGTTATCCATACCGGTTCAAAGATGCTGAAATCCGCTGCAGGATATGATTTAACCCAGCTTATTATAGGTTCGGAAGGCACACTCGGCATTGTCACGAAAGCCAGCCTGAAGGTTGCCCCTCTCCCGAAAACCCGAAAACTGGTTATCGCTTCCTTTGAAAATGCGGAAATTGCAGGGCAGGCAGTTGTAAAAACTTTCTCAAACGGGGTCATTCCCTCAGCCTGCGAAATCCTGGATAGGGTTTCCCTCCAGGTTCTCAAACGTTACGACCCTAATCTTGTGCTCCCTTCGGAAGGGGATGTGCTTCTCTTTGAGGTTGACGGCACTGAAAGTTCGGCACGTGAAGCTGCAGAACAGATAATAAAAGTCTGCTCTCCGCTTGCTCTTTCTATAAGGCTTGCGGAAAGCGAAAAGGAAATGGCAGATATCTGGGCAGCCAGAAAACTCGTAGGGGCTGCAGTCTCTCGCCTGGACCCGACAAAGACCCGCATTTACGTTGGAGAAGATGTGGGAGTTCCCATAAAGCAGATCCCTGAACTGCTAAAACGCGCACAGGAAATTTCTGAGAAATTCAACCTGCCTGCTATGAAGTACGGGCATATAGGAGACGGAAACCTGCACCTTGCCCTCTTCATTGATGTTCTGAATAAGGATGAATGGGACCGCCTGAACAGAGCTGCGGATTTGATCCACAGGACAGCGATTGAGCTTGGAGGCACGGTCAGCTCCGAGCATGGCGTAGGTGCGGCAAGGGCCGAATATATGGAAGCCCAGTGGGGACCTGCTCTTGAGGTAATGCGTGCAATCAAGAAAGTTCTTGACCCGAAAGGTATACTGAATCCGGGGAAACTGGGGTTGTGAAAACCATGAAAAACGAAAGAAAAAAAGAAATTAAGCAGGCAAAGAAACCTGATAAAGTCGAAATAATCGGGAAAGAGAACGAAAAGCAAAAGCAGTCCTTTGAAGTTGATCGCAGGTCGGTTTACAAGTGTGTGCAGTGCGGAACCTGCCGCTCAGTTTGCCCTGTATTTGACGTAGTAGGATGGGAATCCGCCAATACACGCGGCAGAATGCTGATCATTAAAAGTTTGCTTGAAGGCAGGCCTCCTTCCGAAGATGTCTTTCCAAGCCTGGCATCGTGTACAACCTGCGGGATCTGCGCTTCCAGGTGCCCTGCAGGAGCAAACCCACCTGAGGTTGTCGAAGCTGCTCGGGCTCAGCTTGTGAAATGCGGCATCACAACAGACGCCCAGGAAAAATTGAAATCGGCGGTCATGACATACGGAAACTCCTTCGGGGAAACGAAAGACCGCAAACACTGGCTTTCCAAAGCGGAACGTTCAAAACTCCCTGAAAAGTCAGGTTACGTCTACTTCGTGGGCTGCTTCGATTCCTACCGCTATCCGGAATTTGCTAAAAAAACGTTTAAAGTCCTGCAGCGCTTTGGAGTAACTCTCCTGCCTGATGAGCAGTGCTGTGCTTCTCCCCTCCTGCGTACCGGATTTAAGGAGAACGCAGAAAAAGTCATGGGGCGCAACCTTGAGCAGATCAGGAAAGTGGGAGCGCATACGATCATTACAAGCTGTGCCGGCTGTTATACAACCCTCAAGAACAACTATCCCGAAGAACTCAGGGTTATCAGCCTCCCTGAATTCCTTGCCGAACACCTGGAAGAACTCAATTTGAAGAAACTTGACCTTACAGTTACCTACCATGACCCCTGTCACCTGGGCAGGCATAATAAGATTTATGACGCTCCAAGGAAGGTTATTCAGGCAATCTCTACCCTCAAGGAGATGAAAAACATTAAAGAAGATGCACGCTGCTGCGGCGGCGGAGGCGGGGTAAGGATAGGGTATCCTGATATCTCACTTGAGCTTGCAAAAAACAGACTTCAGGATGTGCCAGAAGGCGTGAATTATATTGTTACCTCCTGCCCCCTCTGTGTAAGAAATCTAAGGGATGCGAGCGGAGATATTGAGGTCCTTGATATTGTAGAACTCGTGGCAATGGCGATGGAGTAGTCTGGCTACCTCTGAGTCTAGCTATTTTAAGTTTAATTGCCTGCTTCTCAGTTGATTTTACTAAGGGCCGGCTTTATTCGGCTCTACCCATTCTTTTTCGTGTTCTTGGGCAATATTTATCTTTCAGCTTTATTTTTTCGGATCCTCACAACAGATTCCCTTATGTCTTTCCAGTCACCCAGTACAAACTTTCTGACCTCTATTAATGCATATGGCACCATATTTTTATCTCCGGAAAACGACTCTTGTTTATTGAGTTTTATTTATTGATTTATATAGCCGGATACTAGTTTTAAAGATAGGTTCGGAGGACAGGGTAATGAGTTGTAGACCGATAAAATTTCGCAACGTTCCGCCTGACACGTTTAACTGCATGAAGAAAAAGCTTCAGAACTCTGGCATCCATGTCCCGCCAGGAAACAGGGGAGAATTATCTGGCAAAGGGATCACTGCGGATTTTGAATGGGACGGACAGTCCAGTCTTACCATCACAATCACTGAAAAGCCTTTCATCGTCAGCTGTGAAGTCGCAGCCATGAAAATAAAACAGTTTGTAAGAGAGTGCCATGGTTCGTAAAGAAAATCTGGAATATTCTGGGATGAAGTATGAACGAAAGAAAGATTGACACTGAAGGCTGCCAGGGGATTA
>Ga0105091_10000942_pt1 | contig 12647 bp, 6 predicted proteins | sample PPLLak1March2015_FD_87022 | JGI IMG/M metagenome (GOLD analysis project Ga0105091, IMG submission 87022) | Freshwater sediment microbial communities from Prairie Pothole Lake near Jamestown, North Dakota, USA - PPLs Lake P7 Core (1) Depth... | ecosystem: Environmental > Aquatic > Freshwater >... | reverse complement strand
TCAGGCAAAGGAGGCGGAGATCGCCGTGATCCCGGACTGCGGCCAAGTTCCGGGCATGGGCACAAGCCTCACCGTATATACCACGTCGCTCCTGGACGAGACGGATGAGGTGAAGATGTGGGACGGGGGGAACCCTCTCCATCCGAAACCGCCCTTCAAATATATCCTCACGTTCAACATCGCCGGGCTGACCAACGAATATTACGGCGTGGCTCACTTCATCCGCGACGGTAGACGCGTCGAAGTGCCCACGTTCCTGGACGAGGACTTCGAAACCGTCGATTTCCCGGAGCCGATCGGCCGGATGGAGGCCTTCGTCGCCGGCGGGGGGACGTCGACGATGCCCTGGACATACGAAGGCTGCCTCAAGACACTCTGGAACAAGACGCTGCGCTGGCCCGGACATTTCGCCGAATGGAGAGCCTACATGAACGCCGGCCTTCTCGAGACAGAGCCTGTCGAGGTCGGTGGCGTCAAGGTCTCGCCGCGCGAGGTGCTGCATACTCTCCTCGACCCGAAGCTGCGGGCCAAGCCCGGTGAGCCGGACTTGGTCATCGTCCGTGTTCAGGCGGTTGGCAAGAAGGACGGTCGCCCTGCCCAGGCAATCGTCGAGCTCATCGACCGCTACGACGAAGCGACGGGCTTCACCGCCATGCAGCGGACCACGGGATGGGACGGCTCCATCAAGGCGATCCTTAATGCCCGGGGGGTGACGCCCCGCGGCGTCCATCCCGCCGAGACCGCCGTGCCCGGCCCGCTCTATGCCGCGGAGCTGCGAAAGCGAGGTTTTAACCTCACCGAAACATTCAAAGACCGCGGGGATGTCATAGAGTGATATAGTATTCGGAGTTTATCCCTGCATATAACCTTCCCTGTTTATAATCCGGCTTATTACTCTACCGGATTCCCATAAATATGGACGATTTCCCGGGAAAGAGAAAAAATTCAGCGCACGAGGCACCCGTCAGCCCAATGCTAAGCTCGTAGCCTCCGACCCCTTTCGCTCAGATCCGCGGGGGGTATTTCAGCTCTTTGAACGTCAAGGTAAAGGTCGTCCCGTGCGTCCCGTCGAGCTCGATCGACCCTTCGAGTTGGTCGACGAGCAGGTTCACGATCTGAAGACCAAGGGTTTCGGTCTGGCGAAAATCCAGTTTCTTCGGAAATCCAATCCCGTCATCGGCCACCCGAAGAACGATCGTTCCATTTGGGCCTCGATTCAGCCCGATCCGGAGCGTCCCTTTTCGGCCCACCGGGAAGGCATGCTTGAGGGCGTTGGAGATCAATTCATTGAGAATCAGCCCGCATGGGACGGATGAATTGATGTCCAAGGTGAGTTCCTCGAAATCCGTCTCCAGCCGAACCTGATCTGGATCGACCATGAAGACCTGAAAAAGCTGCGCGGCCAGGCTCTGGATATAGGCGGCCAGGTCGATCCTCGACATGTCGCGCGACCGATAGAGCTTCTCATGCACGAGGCTCATAGCCTGGATGCGGCTCTGTCCGTTCTTGAGGATCTCGCGACACTCCGGGTTGAGGGTATGCCCGGATTGGAGATTTAAAAGACTGGAAATGATCTGCATGTTGTTCTTGACCCGGTGATGGATCTCCCGGAGCATGACCTCTTTTTCCCGCAACGACGCCTGGATGGCCTCGTCCGCTTTGTGGCGGTCGCTGATATCGGTGAGGAAATTCAGGGTGGCCGGGCGGCCCTCCCAGTCGATCACTACGGCCCAGATCTCAACCCACCTGAAGCCGCCGTCACGGGACAAAACGCGGAATGCATATCGGGGTTGAGCCGATTCTCCGGCGAGCCGCCTCCGATAATGATCTACGACCATTTCACGATCATCCGGGTGGATGAACTCTTCAAAAGGCTGCGAAATGAGTTCCTGCTCCGAATATCCGGTCATCTCGACGGCTCCCCGATTGACGAATTTAAGGAGGCCGTCCTGGGCGACGGTGATGGCTTCATTGATGTTTTCCACGAGCAGTCGGTATCGGGCCTCGGAAGCCTGAAGCGCCGCTTCCGCCCGCCTGCGTTCGGTGACGTCGCGGACGATACAGAGGAAACCCAAAGGAGCCCCGTCCTTGTCGCGAATCAGCGTAGCGACCGTGTCCCCCCAATAGGTGGTACGGTCCTTTCGGAGGAACTCATACACCCCCTCGACAGAGACCTCTCTGTTCTTGTCGGCCAGATTGTCAGGCGAGAGCTGCCGCGAAGCCGCCTCCATCATGATCGCCAGCGAAGCCGCCGTCATGTGCTGGTCCAAAGTCGAGGCGTGCAGCTCCTCGGGTTTGAATCCCCGGGTGCGGGCCACCGAGGGCGAGATCCAGGTGGTCTTGAAGCTCATATCCAAAAGCCACAGCGTATCTCTCGCGTTCTCGTAGATAAGCCGCGACCGGTCCACACTCTCGCGCAGCTCATCCTCAGTCGGCTTGCGCTCGGTGATATCGCTGGCAATGCCCTCGTAGCCGACGACCGTGTCGGCATCGTCTTTTTGTGGGACAGCTCTCGTGTTGTACCAGCGCCAGGATCCGTCGGCGTGCTGTAAGCGGTACTCGATGCCCGTTTGTCGTTGTCCCGCCTCGACCGCCCGTTGCATGAATGCCTGATATCTCGCGAGATCATCCGGATGGACGAATTGCCGGAATGGTCTTCCGACGACTTGGGTGACCGGGTGCCCCAGGAGGACGGTCCAGGCGGAAGAAACGAAAAGAATCACTCCCTCCGGGTCGAGCGTAAAGAAGATGTCGGGGCTGTTCTCGATGAGGAGGCGATATTTCTCCTCGCTTTTTCTCAAGCCTTCCCCCGCCCGCTTACGCTCGGTATGCGCGATGGGTTTCATGATGCCCTCTTCAGAGAATCTGATGATATTTTATCAGATAGAAGATGTCAACGAGAACCGGCCGGCCCTCTGACATCGGGGGAAGAAATACCGAGGCCTATATCTTCTCTGCCCAGCTACAAGAAAATATGGTTCTCTTCCATTTACTGTGGGTTGATACGGTTTAAAGGGTGCCTTCGGGCATGATAAGATTCGAGACGGATCCCGGTTTGAAAGGAGACGTCTCGATGGATGAACTCAGCTTGTTTACCCTGGCTCTAGGTATCGCCAAGCCTTGGCGGGTCGTCGATCTCAAGTTCTCCAAGGAGGAAGGGCGGCTCGATCTCTGGCTCGACTTCCTCAAGGGCGCCAAGTTCCCTTGTCCCTCGTGCGAGGAGACCGGGGAAGGCGAGGTCCACGACACTCAGGACCGGACCTGGCGACATCTGAATTTCTTCCAGTACGAGACCTATTTCACGCCCGGGTCCCGCGGATCCGCTGCGGAAAGTGCGGGGTCAAGCAGGTCGAGGTGCCCTGGGCGCGGCCCGGCAACGGGTTTACGCTCTTGTTCGAGCTCTTGGTCCTGTCTCTCTGCCGGGAGATGTCGGTTGCCGCGGTGGCGGAGCTTACCTCCGAGCATGCCAATCGGCTGTGGCGAATCTTGGAGCACTATGTCGAACGGGCCCGACGCGAGGCTGATCTGCATGCGTTCCATCAGCTTGGGATCGATGAGTTCTCGCTCCGCAAGGGTCACGTCTACATGACCTCGTTCAGTGATCTCGAAGCCTCCCGGGTTGTTTTCTTGGGGGAGGGGGCGCAACAAAGGGGTCGTAAAGAGCTTCGTCAGCGATCTGATGTCCCGGGATATCGATCCTGCCCAGATCGATGTCGTCTGTTGCGACATGTGCGATCCCTACTTGAACGGGATCGGGAAACACCTGGCTGAAGCAGAGGTCGTTTTCGACCGGTTCCACGTCATGAACCTGCTCAACAAGGCTCTTGAGGCCGTCCGGCGCAACGAGCAGCGGGAGAACAGGATCTTGAAGAAGAGCCGGTTCCTGTGGCTGAAGAATCCGAAGAACCTGACGGGGAACCAGGAAGCCCGGCTGGAAACGCTTAAATGCCTGGACCTGCGGACGGCCCGGGCTTATCAGATCAAGCCGGCGCGGGCCCGGTTTTGGGAGATCAGGAACCCGCTCAAGGCTATCGCTTACCTGAAGCATTGGTTCTTCTGGGCGACACACTGCCGGCTCGAGCCCGTGATCCGAGCCGCGCGGACGATCAAGCGATACTGGAAAGGCGTGATCAACTTCCTCGATGCCCGAGTGACCAACGGGACGGTGGAGGGCTTGAACTCCAAGATCAAGACCGCGATGAAAAGAGCCGACGGGTTCAAGCAAGTCGTCTATCTCCGGACCATCGTTTATCTTGTCGCCGGTCGGTTGACCTTCAGCTACCCACAGTAAACGGAAAAGAACCGAAAATATTTACTTGACACGGAACAGATATTATTGTACATAAAATTTATAATATTAAATTTATTATGGTGTGGATAAATTGTCATTAATAATCAAAAATGTGAGTGACCACGTATACGATTATTTATTTAAGCAGATAAGCAACGGGAGCCTTTTGCCAGGAGAAAAGATCAATATTAACGAATTATGCTCAAATCTGGGAGTAAGCCCAACACCCATTAAAGAAGTCCTTTTAAAGCTTGAAACCGGGGGATATGTGGAAAGATTGCCACGGCGTGGATTTGCTGTTAAAAGACTAACTCCTAAAACGCTCAAGGAACTGTCGATTTGTCTGGGAGCTTTGGAGGGAGTTGCTGCCGCATGCGCCGTTCCCCATATTACAGAACCTGATCTTGCGATGATGAAAAATAAAATTCAAGACATGGGCGCAGCAATACAAAAGAAAGACTTTGATCGCTATTATGACCTTCAATTGAGTTTTCATGAAATCTATCTTTCCCGCTGCGGAAATGACGAACTGGAAAGATTAATCGCTTCTTTGAAGAAGCGTTTCTTCAAGCAGAATTACCGGATGCGCGAAAGTGAAGCAGCCCTTACTGACGCTCTAATTAAGTATAACGAAGACCACAAGCAGATTATTTTGCTTTTTGAAAACAAAGATACTGAGGGCATAGAAAGATTCCTTAGAAGGGTCCATTACGTTCCGCCCACTGGGATAAAGAGTGAATCAATTGCATCAATTACGAGGAAAGGAGGTGGGGAAGAAGAGAAAAGAATTCCACTAAGAAAGTAGAGTTATTTCAGCTCAGGACCATAAGAAACATTGAAAAGGAGAAAAGAATGAAAAGCAAATTCTGGGTGATATTTTTGATTGGCTCTGGGCTTTTGTTCCTGAATATTGTTGCACATTCCCAGATTAGGGAGAGCGGGGTCATCCAGGGAAATGTGACTGATCTGGAGGGGACACTTCTTCCTGGGGTTACCATAACTATCGAAAGTCCGAGTCTTATAGGCGGGGCCCATTCACGCATCACTGATGCTAAAGGTTTTTACCAATTCTACTCATTGTCCATAGGAGTGTACAAAGCCACGGCGGATTTACCGGGATTCAATACGCTGGTCAAGGAGGGAATAAGACTTCATGGCAACATGACGTTAACCATTGATTTTAAGATGACGCAGGCACCCATTACAAAAGAGGTTATGGTTGAAGCCGCGAATCCTACAATTGACATCAAGCGTAACAAGGTTGCCACAATTCTTATGACGGATGAGTTCCTCACATCCGTGCCTTCAGCAAAGACCTTTTCGGGGCTTCTGAATTTTATCCCTGGGATATCTCTTACTACACTCTATGGGAACGCTTATAATTCTAGTTACGGTGGTGGTGCTGGCGGTCAAAACGCCTATCTTATTGATGGAATAGAAGTGTCTTCCTCTTCCTATGATGGCTACTTAAATGCTTCGCCAGACATGAACATCATCCAAGAAGCGTCGACGGAGGGGCTTGGCCTCCCCGCTGAGTTTGGCAACTACACCGGAACAGTGCTCAGCGCAATTACAAAATCGGGATCGAATAAACTTTCTACTTTTAATGAATTCCGTTACAACGGTAGACAGTGGAATTCGCAGAACCTGTCAAAGATACCTGCAGAAAGATTCTCCAATCCTGCGGATAAAGAGCAAGAATTTCAAGCTGGAAGCTATTTTGACGTTGGACTTCAGTTGGGGGGAAAGATCATCCAAGATAGGCTCTGGTTTTTCGTCGCAGGCGAGTACGACAGAAAGAAAGCCTATCCCATTGGATTCCCGGATGTCCAGAGGAGTGTAGATACCAGGATTTTCACGAAATTTACCTACCTGCTAACTCCCTCTAATACACTTAATGTTTCGGCAAATTATGACAAGGAAGCGATATATAACTTTTGGGGAAGATCGACTTACTCGCCCGAAGCAGACGCGAATCGGATAAGGCCGGGGTGGGTATTCAATTCTAGTTGGGCCTCAACTATTTCCCCGAACACTCTTTTGGAACTAAAACTAGGCTACAACAAAAAGAACCAGGGTGACAACGTTCCTAAACAAGGAGAGGATGTACCGGGTCATTTTGATATATTCACAAATAAGCATACTGTCAATGCTTCCTATTTTGGAAGAAATCGGGACGAAGACTACCATGGAAATGCTCATCTTTCTCATTATGCATCGGATTTCTTGAAGGGCTCCCATGACTTTAAGTTCGGAGTAGAATATACCCATTCCTCACCTTCTTCCGTTTACGGCTACTGTGGAGGAAAATACTATATAGATTACGCAGGAGCACCTTACCTGCTATACACACAAGATCGCCCGATCGATGTGAGTCATAAACATAGCAATATAAGTCTCTTTGCTCAGGATAGCTGGACATTAACCAAAAGGTTGACCTTCAATTTCGGGCTCCGGTATGAGCACTATTGGTACAAGATTCCCACGACGGGGCGAGGCGTTGTTTATAATAGGGGTAGCCTCTCCCCGCGCATCGGCTTCGCCCTGGACTTGCTGGGAGACCAGAAAACTGTCCTTAAAATCCACTATGGTCATTATTTCGATAAACTCCGTCAATCTTATTTTTATTCGGCTGATACGGGGACAGTTACAAGCAGCTATTACCTCTGGACTGGTAACGAATGGAGCGAACTATATTCGGTGACGCCAAATCCCTTTATTTACGAAATTGATCCTGATATCAAGCATCCTTTTATCAGAGAATTTACCGTTGGCGTTGACCGGGAACTCTTCAAAAATACTTCACTAAATATCAGCTTCTACTACAGAAAAATGGCGCGTTTTTTCGGGCTTGTCAATACGGCGGCCAGATGGCAGAAGGTGACCATCATCAATCCGGGGAATGATGGCTTAGAGGGCACTGCTGATGATATGGGACCTCTCGATGTCTATGAACGGCTCAACCCAGGCGAAGATACCTATTTGATCACCAATCCCCGTAAGGGGCAGGCTGAAAGTATGATCGATGACCTTAAGCACACAGCAAAAGGGATACAAATTACTTTCAATAAGAGGTTCTCCAACCGCTGGCAACTGAACGCCTCATACCACTACACCTATGTTCTTGGAAATACTACCGATATTAATGTTGGAGGAGGTTCAACTCCCAACTATTTTGTCAACGCGTATGGACACATTGGCTATTTCTATGGTTATCCTCACCAGTTCAAATTGCAGGGAGCCGTACTCCTTCCCCTTGACGTCAAGTTGGGCATAAGCGCCGAGTACACTTCGGGAGAAAATATGCAGCCATACGTTAGTATGCTTTTAGGCAGCTCCCGGGAATCTTTTGCCATAGAGCCTATTGGCAAAACAAAGTACGACTCAAGGAAGAATCTTGATCTTAGATTGGAGAAAGTGTTCAACCTCGAGAAGGTAAAGCTGACTGTGATGGCTGATGTTTTTAATGTTTTCAACTCCGATAGGATCGTATATGCCACGAGGCGTGCCGGCCCCTCCTTTAATAAGCTGATCTTTGTTACAAGTCCCCGATCTTTTAGGCTCGGGTTTCGCATCATAATGTGAGGTGCATAGAGCCCGGTACCGACTACGGAAAAATGGGGAAGCCAACAACATTTAAGAAGCAGCTATGTGCCATCTGATATATTTCGTACTAAGAATGCTGCTATCAAATTGCTCATTATGTGAATCTGCTTTATAGGCCATTTTATGGAGTTAGGCGAATAACATCAGTTGGCCCCATACAAGCTCAGACATCTGCGGCACCGTTTTAAGGATAAGAAAACGATATTTTTAGGCGCTCCTGCCTATAAAGAGAGGATTCTATGTTGAAAAGAGTATTACATGAAACGATTTTAGCTATTATCGGCATGCTAATCTTGTGTTTTGCCAGTTCATTTATGAAAAAAGATGTCAATGCAGAAGAACGCGGAGAGAATACTCACAGGAGCATATGGCAAAATAGGGCTGGTTTATTTCAATCATCGGCAGTAGTTCAAGGCAGCCAGCAGCATGTACTAACGTATGAAGATTTGCTGCAATTAGAATCTTTCCCTCCTGAGCTATATCCACGAGCTCGTTTTTCGCCGACCAGTGGGGAGCTAGCTTATGTACTCCAGCGATCAAAGAAGCAAGAAAAGTTCCATAATCTCTGGTATATGGATGGAAACGATCGCTCAGATATATGGCTCGTTTCTGACCGGAGCAAGGCCCCAATAAATATTACTAAAGGTTTTGAGGATGGCACCGGTTTCTGGAACCCCATCTGGTCGCCTGATGGACGATATCTTGCTATGTATTCTACGAGGGGGCCTGAAGAAAATATATTTTTATGGGCCTGGCAAAAAGCAACCGGAAAATTAACTCTTCTAAGTCAAAAAGGATGTGATCCTGAACGGGCGGAGCCTGTGTGGGTATCTGATTCGGAAATTGTTTTTTCTGTTCTGCCCAAGAATGAGATCCCCCCTATGTACGATATTTCGAATGAAACCCCGAGGATCGCATCCGAAGCGTGGAAAAAAAATAAATCTGGTCAAGATAGCACGGACAGCGTACTTGAATGCGGTATCAAAGTCGATTGTCTTCAAAACCCTGAGGGCCAATTATTACATTTTAGTTTCACTACCGGTGAAACTCGAGAATTGGGCAGGGGCAGAATAATGGAGCTCTTGCCCTCGCCTGATAGAAGGTTCGTAGCCGGGCTTATTCTCAGCGCACTCATGCCTCTCAAAGAAAATCAACTCATTCGTTCGGCCTGTGATGAGCGATATCAGATTCGATTTTATGATAAGAACGGCAGCCTTGCTTCCAAGGTATTGAGCAACGTTAAATCTGTTGTTCCGGGAACTTTGAAGTGGTCCTCTGATGGAAGCAGACTTTTATTTTTGGGTTCTTATAATGAAGATGAGGGTGCGGTAGAAAGAAGGCCAAGGGCCAATTGGGAGGCTCCGAATCCATATGTATACAGGCGCAGGGGCCCGCAGATGGTTTTCGTTTATTATCCCTCTGAAGACAAGCTCGATGAAGTTCCTTTAAAAAACCTATGGCCTGTTGAAGATGAAGATATCCGATTTCATCTCGGTTGGAGCCCTAAAAACCAGGTGTTGATCTATGCCGGGACTTTCTCTGAAGTTTCTAATATTGATTACGAGCAACATCAGACTAGTTGGTGGATTTTAAAAAAGGACAACAGCCCTATCTGTCTGACGAAGAAGCTTATGAATCCATCCCCCCTCCATATCTATCCGGAAAAGGATCACGATTCTTGGATCAACCTCAGCGACGGAAATATATGGCGGATTAAGGAGGAAGGAAACCAAATCATAAATATCACAAAGGATAAGGACAAGAAGATATCATCCATCATTTGGGTTGATAGCCAAGATGTAAAAGGCATCAGTAAGCTTATTTATCAAGTCAATAATGAACACGGTAAGTCTGAGCTATGCCTTCTAGATCTTGTATCAGATGAAATCCTGATTATAGCAAAGCCTGCTGAAAAGGCGGAATTTGTTACTTATTCATCTTCAACTTCGAGAGCCCTGTTCATAGACAACAACCGGAATGGAACATATCTGTGGCTCACTTGCCCAAAAGAGGGATGGGTAGATGCGGTTGTCGAAACAAACACTTTTTTGCGGGGCATAAAGGAAGCTGAGACGATGAGCATAGATTATAAGTCTCTGGATGGCGAGCCCCTTACAGGTTGGATTCTACTTCCTGTAGACTATAAGAAAGGCCAAATATATCCAATGGCGACCTGGGTGTATCCAGGAGAAATGGAGAGCAAAAATACTCCTAATTATCTCACACAAATGAACTATTGTATTTCCCTCAATATGCAGTTGCTTGCCGCCCAGGGATATGCAGTTTTGTTCCCCAGCATGCCAGGGCCTTTTGCCTCTTACCTGGGTATGACGAAGGGGGTTTTGCCGGCTATAGACAAAGCCATCGAATTGGGGATTGCTGACCCGGAAAGACTGGCGATCATGGGACATAGCGCAGGAGGACTCGCTACGTATGGGCTGATAACCCAGACAAACCTTTTTAAAGCAGCCATAGCCCTGGCAGGGCCATCCGATTTAATAAGCTTTTATCTTCAATTTGACATCAGAAAAAGATATGGAAAAAACGCTTTGTCTCCCCGGTTTTACCCAATGGGTTACGTTGAGGGTTTTATTGAAGGGCATATGCCGCCATGGCTGAATGAACAGGAGTACATTCAAAACAGCCCCATATTCCATGTTGAAAGAGTTAGAACTCCCACGCTGATTTTCCATTCGGACGTAGATGGAGTCAATATCGGGCAATCCGAAGAATTCTATAAAGCCCTGTATCGTCAAGGTAAGCGGGCGCGATTCGTTCGCTATTGGGGAGATGATCATGTGATAACAAACCCGGCAAACGCTCGGAACATGTGGGGTCATATATTAAACTGGTTGAAAGAAAATGGATGTCCCCCTAATTACCCAAGATAGCCAATCATGAGCGTCCAAAAGAGGAGGGCGTCGATCTGGCTGATCTTGGGGATCATGATTCCCCTTCTTTGTGCGGCAGGAAAACAGAGCCTGACCTCCACATGGAAAAGATGGCTCGAAGATGACGTCTCGTACATTATCACGGCTAAAGAAAAGGAAGTCTTTCTCGCCCTCAAATCGGACAAGGAGCGGGAAGTCTTCGAGGAAGCCTTCTGGCTCCAGCGGGATCCGACTCCAGGCACCCCGGACAATGAATTCAAAACGGGACACTACCTGAGGCTTAAGTACGCCGACGATATCTTTGGCCGCAGCAGCATGAAGAGGGGACGGGAAACGGAACGCGGCCGGATATATATCCTGCTTGGCAGGCCGATATCAACGCAGAGATTCGAGGGAGGAGGCCAGAACCTCAATCCCTGCGAATTGTGGCATTACCAGGGCGATACGGCCCTTGGCCTCCCGCCATTTTTCTATGTTCTCTTTTACAAGGAGGACCCCAATAGCGAATTCAAGATTTACAGCCCAGGCTTCGACGGCCCGAATCGTCTCATCCAAGGATCGTTCCAAGGCAATTTGGACCGGCAGGCCGCCTATGAGCAGATCAAGGACGCCTCGGCCGAACTCGCAGAAGCCTCCCTCACCCTGATTCCCGGGACCGGAGGCGACGCATTGTCGACTGCTTCGTCCTTTTCCTCGGACTTCCTCATAGCCGGCATTCAGAGCCTGCCCGAGAAGAAGGTCAAAAGCAACTGGGCGGTCGCTTTCGCCAAGAACAGCGAGATCATCACGATCGATCATACGATCAATTATCTGCCGGCCGATTCCTCCCTCTTCGTCCATCAGGCGGACGGGCAGAACATCCTCCACGCCGTGATCGAGCCGCGCCGCCTGACCATGTCCCAGTACGAAAGCAAAATTTACGCCCCGCTCAAGCTCAATATCAAGGTCGCAGGGAGCAACGGGTCCCTCGTTCACCAGGAGGAAAAAGACATCCCCATCGAGATCGCGGAGAGCGACTTCGCCGGCATCGCAAAGCGTGTCGTAGCCGTCGGCGACGTCCTGCCTCTCGTCGAGGGGACCTTCGTCCTGAACTACTTACTCAGGAACACCGAATCCAAAGAATTCACGAGCCTCGAGGAAACCGTCGTTTCGCCCGGAAAGGGGGCCCCCTCCCTCAGCCCACTCCTCGTTCTCTATGACGTCAAGCCGGCCCCCCAGGGATCGGGGATGGCGCCGTTCGTCTTTGACAATAATAAGCTCTTCCCGAATTCGGGTAAGACCCTGGCTAAAGGGGATCCTCTACAGGTCTATTTCGAGATCTACAATCCTAATGAAGCTTCGGGCAGGGGAACCCTGCGCTTTTCCGTCGAAGGAGAAACGGCCGAAGTCATTCGCGCCAAAGAACCCGTGGCCGGCCGCAGGTATTTCCTCAAGACATTCTCTGGGGCCAAATTCCAACCCGGCTACTATACGCTTAACATCGTTGTCATCGACGCTTCCGGTCGCGACATCATATCGGCCAAAGAACGATTCGCCGTCTCCTCATTGCCTTCGGTTCCGAGGCCTTGGCGTTTCGACAAGCTCTACCCTCCGGCCAATCATCCGTACTACGCCATGATTCGCGCCTACGAATACCTCGGTCTCGGCGATCCTGCCCAAGCCGCCTCCACTGTGGAGTCTCTTTACGATAAAGATAATCCAAATATAGCGGTTGCTGTTCTTTTAGCTCGCGCCTATTTCGAGATGGAAGACGACACCCGGGTCGTCTCCCTACTGGAATCCGTACGGAAACAGGAAAACGCCGAGGCGAACTTGCTTCTGGGCAAGTCGCTCTATCGCCTCGCCCGCTACGCCGACGC
>Ga0105091_10000941_pt1 | contig 12652 bp, 13 predicted proteins | sample PPLLak1March2015_FD_87022 | JGI IMG/M metagenome (GOLD analysis project Ga0105091, IMG submission 87022) | Freshwater sediment microbial communities from Prairie Pothole Lake near Jamestown, North Dakota, USA - PPLs Lake P7 Core (1) Depth... | ecosystem: Environmental > Aquatic > Freshwater >... | reverse complement strand
TTTACCGGGGATGCAGGCGTATTCAGTACGCGTATCGCCTACATTAATCGCGAAGGCAAGCTGAACCGGCTGGTGGTTGCCGATAGCGATGGCTATGGAGAGCAATCCATATTGGCGCTGAAGGAACCGATTATGTCGCCATCATGGTCGCCGGATGGCAGCCATCTTGCCTATGTCACATTCGAGCAGGGGCGTGCAGTAACCTATGTGCAATCCTTATATACACGCCAAAGATTTTTACTGGCGGGTTATCCGGGCAGCAATAGCGCCCCGGCATGGTCACCGGATGGCAAGCAACTGGCCGTTGTGCTGACCCGCGATGGCAGCTCGGCGATTTATCTGGTGCGACCCGACGGCAGCAGTTTGCGGCGTATTACCTATGGTGAAGCGATCGATACAGAACCGCACTTTTCACCTGACGGTCGTTTTCTGTTGTTTGCCTCTGATCGTGGTGGCAGTGTGCAGATTTACCGCATGCCGGTGGACGGGGGGTATGCCGAGCGCATGACGTTTGAGGGTAATAATAATTTTTCACCGCGCTATAGTCCGGACGGTAATAGCTTCGTATTTATGCACAGCACCGGTGGACAATTCTATATTGCGATTCAGGATTTCAAGACCACGCAGTTGCAGGTGTTGACTGATGTGGGCTGGGAAAAAAAACCCAGCTTTGCACCCAATGGCAAGCTGATCCTGTTTGCCACCGAGTCGCAAGGTCGTGGTATATTAGCAACCGTTTCTAGCGATGGCAGGGTGAAGCAGAAGATGATTCCACAGCAAGGGGATATCCGAGAGCCGATGTGGGGCCCTTTTTTGAAGTAGGATTTTTTTAAGGAGAAGACATAAGATGAATAAGTTAACGATGAGTATTTTATTGGTTAGTTTGCTGGCTGCTTGCGCAAGCGACAAGCCTGCAGAAGTTGCATCAACACCAGCAACTGAAGCTTCCACAACAGAAGCAGCGCCAGTTGCAACAACTGCCACTGAAGCTGCTCCTGTAGCCACTGATGCCCTGGATGATGCAAACAGCATTCTGGCCAAGCGTAGCGCATTTTTCGATTTTGACAAATCAGTTGTAAAAGATGCAGACAAGCCAGCAGTGCAGGCACATGGTCAATATTTGGCCGAGCATACAGATCGTAAAGTTGTCATTGAAGGCAATGCGGATGAGCGCGGCAGCAGTGAGTACAACCTCGCTTTGGGAAATCGCCGCGCTGAAAGCGTGAAAAAAATGTTGATCGTGAGCGGCGCAAAAGCAGCTCAAATTTCAACTGCTAGCTTTGGCGAAGAAAAACCACGAGCAACAGGTCACAATGAAGCTGCCTGGTCGCAGAATCGTCGTGCTGACATCGTTTACAAGTAATAATGCAAAAACTGCATCTCTGTTTGTTTGCAGTCCTGTGCATCGCAACAGCACCGGCTTCGGCCGGACTGTTTAGCGATGATGAAGCACGGGAGCAGGTGCAGCAGCTTGAAGTGCGGATTTCGCAGCTGGAAAAAGAAAGTATCAAGCAGGAAGAAGTAAACAAGCAACAAACCGGTTCTTTGCTGGATCTGCTGACGCAGATTGAGTCATTGAACCAAGAATTGCGCAGATTGCGTGGCCAGAATGAAGAGCTGGAGCACAATCTGCAGGACGCTAAAAATCGACAAAAAGATTTTTATGTAGATCTGGATGCCCGCATGCGCCGTTTTGAGGGCGCTGAGGCAACACCCGCATCGGGCCAGAAGGCAGCAGATAAAGGCATTGTGGAAGATATTGCAGCAGTGGAAACCAGCGCATATGAAGTTGTATATGCCTATTATAAAGCTGCCAATTATCAGAAAGTGCTGGAATCATCCAAAGAGTTTCTGAATAAATTTCCCGATTCCAGCCATGCGCCCAATGTCCATTACCTGATGGGTGATGCCTATTTTTCGCAGGATGATTTCAAAAAAAGTATCGCCAGTTATCAGCAAGTCGTCAGCAAATATGAGAACAGCCCCAATGTGCCGGATGCGTGGCTGAATATCGCCGCCTGCCAGCAGCAGTTGAAGGATCTGGTTTCTGCACGGAAAACACTCAAACTGGTCATGACCAGATATCCGGACAGCAAGGCGGCAAAGAAAGCCAAACAGCGCCTCTCCGCACTCAAGTAGCAAGCTGCACTCCCCATGTCCTCCCCTGCAACCAGCGAGTCTCTGCGTATCAATGAAATTTTTTATTCATTGCAGGGCGAGACCAGCCGCGTTGGCCTGCCCACAGTTTTTGTGCGCCTGACAGGCTGCCCGCTGCGCTGTAATTATTGCGATACTGCCTATGCATTTAGCGATGGGCAAAACATGACCCTGCAGGCAATTGCGGATAAGGTGCAAAGTTACCCCACACGTTATGTGACAGTCACCGGCGGCGAACCGCTGGCGCAAAAAAATTGCCCCGCCCTGTTACGCATGCTGTGCGACGCAGGCTATCGCGTTTCACTCGAGACCAGCGGTGCGCTGGATGTCAGTGCGGTGGATAAGCGCGTGATGAAGATACTGGATATCAAAACGCCCGCCTCGGGCGAAATGGAAAAAAACCTGTGGAGCAACCTGAGTGCGCTGGATGAACACGATGAGATCAAGTTCGTGCTGTGCGATGAGGCAGATTACATCTGGGCCATGAAGATATTGGCGGAACACAATCTGGCTGACAGATGCGAAGTGCTGTTTTCGCCCGCACAGGGCCAGTTGTCGCCAACTGATCTGGCAGACTGGATACTGCGCGACCGGCTGCCGGTCAGGATGCAGCTGCAACTGCATAAAATCCTGTGGGGCAACGTGGCCGGGCGCTGAGCATCGTTCGTAAATATTTACAAAATCTTTTCTCATTTTATGCATAAAAATGCAGTGGTGTTGTTATCAGGCGGACTCGATTCCGCAACGGTGTTGGCGCAGGCGCGGCAGCAAGGTTTCCGCTGCTTCGCACTGAGTGTGGATTACGGCCAGCGTCATCATGCCGAGCTGGCTGCAGCCAAACGTGTGGCGGATGCGCTGGGTGCTGCGGAACACCGGGTTATCAATATCGATCTGACCGCCTTTGGCGGCTCCGCGCTGACCGACAGCCGCATCGCCGTCCCCGAGCATGAAACCGCCGGCATACCGCTGACCTATGTGCCTGCACGCAATACCATCATGCTGTCACTCGCACTGGCGTGGGCCGAGGTTTTGCTGGCACAGGATATTTTCTTTGGCGTCAATGCAGTGGACTATTCCGGTTATCCCGATTGCCGTCCGGAATACGTGGCAGCATTCGAGCGTATGGCGAATCTGGCGACGAAGGCTGCTGTCGAAGGCAAGCCGCTCACACTGCACGCCCCGCTGCTGCACATGAGCAAGGCCGAGATCATCCGGCAGGGCACACAGCTTGGCGTGGATTTCAGCCTCACCGTATCGTGCTACCAGGCCGATGAAGCGGGGCGTGCATGCGGCCTGTGCGACTCATGCCGGCTGCGTCGCGCCGGTTTTGAGCAGGCTGCAATTGCAGATGCCACGCGTTACAAGTAATAACAACTTAGCCTGAATTTTTCTGCTCATTTCTCCTGCCCCTGCCAGTAAAAAAGTCGTCTCAACCTTCTTTTTATATAAATAAAATCAACAGATTATATTTTTTTGCTCCATGCTCAAGCACTGGCAAGCCTATCCCCTGCTTTATGCATGCGGTTCCTTTGTAAAACTCACAGGTGGTTCAATAGATTTTCGGATTGAAGAAATCGATTGAAACTATTGAAACAATCTACTTTTATCTATTGGGCAACAGGTATATGGTCGGACTCTGGTCATTGAAGTTATGCAGGCCCCCGTATTTGATGCTGCTATAGAAAATTGAGCACCCATGCCGGGGTATGAAATTACATTAATTTTTTACACTCAACAGGAGTTTTGAAAATGGATAAAAACACAACAAAGACGGGCGGCAAGTGCCCGGTGATGCATGGTGGTGCCACAACAGCTGATATGTCAGTCATGGAATGGTGGCCGAAGGCGCTGAACCTGGACATCCTGCATCAGCACGATAGCAAAACCAACCCGATGGGTGCGGCCTTTAACTACCGGGAAGAGGTCAAGAAACTTGATGTCGCGGCGCTCAAGAAAGACCTCAAAGCCTTGATGACCGACAGCCAGGACTGGTGGCCTGCGGACTGGGCACACTACGGCGGTCTGATGATACGCATGGCCTGGCACTCAGCCGGCACCTACCGCATTGCCGATGGCCGCGGCGGTGCCGGACACGCTAACCAGCGCTTTGCGCCGATCAACTCATGGCCGGACAATGCAAACCTCGACAAGGCGCGTCGCCTGCTGTGGCCGATCAAGAAGAAATACGGCAACAAAATCAGCTGGGCCGACCTGATTGTTCTTGCCGGCACCATGGCCTACGAGTCGATGGGCCTGAAGATCTACGGTTTCGGTTTTGGCCGACAGGACATCTGGCATCCCGAAAAGGATGTCTACTGGGGGGCGGAGAAAGAATGGCTGGGCGCCAGCCGCTACGAGGGCGAAAACCGCGAGTCGCTGGAGAACCCGCTGGCCGCTGTGCAGATGGGCCTGATCTATGTGAACCCCGAAGGTGTGAACGGCAAGCCGGATCCGCTACTGACAGCGCGTGATGTGCGTGTGACCTTCGCGCGCATGGCGATGAACGACGAAGAGACCGTAGCGCTGACGGCGGGCGGACACACGGTTGGCAAGTGTCACGGCAATGGTGATGCCAGCCTGCTGGGTCCCGCTCCGGAAGGAGCCGCTGTCGAAGAACAGGGTCTCGGCTGGATAAACAAGACCAAGCGGGGCATAGGCCGTGATACGGTCACCAGCGGTCTCGAAGGCGCCTGGACCACCCATCCGACCAAGTGGGATAACGGTTACTTCGACATGCTGCTCAACCATGAGTGGGTGTCCAGGAAGAGTCCGGCCGGTGCTTCGCAGTGGGAGCCCGTGAGCATCAAGGAAGAAGACAAACCGGTTGATGTCGAGGATCCATCAATCCGTTACAACCCGATCATGACCGATGCCGACATGGCGATGAAAATGGATCCGGAATACAGGAAGATTTCCGAACGCTTCCACAAGGATCCTGCCTACTTCTCGGAAGTTTTCGCGCGGGCCTGGTTCAAGCTGACCCACCGCGACATGGGCCCGAAGGTGCGCTACCTCGGTCCGGATGTGCCGAAGGAAGATCTGATCTGGCAGGATCCGGTGCCCGCAGGTCGCAAGGATTATGACGTTGCGGCGCTCAAGGCGAAGATTGCCGCCAGTGGACTGACGGTGAGTGAAATGGTGGCTACGGCATGGGACAGCGCACGCACTTTCCGCGGTTCCGATTTGCGTGGCGGTGCCAACGGTGCGCGCATCCGTCTGGCGCCGATGAAAGACTGGGAAGGCAACGAACCCGCGCGCCTGAGCAAGGTGCTGCGCGTGCTGGAGGCAATCGCCAAGGACACGGGTGCCAGCCTGGCCGATGTTATTGTGCTGGCAGGCAATGTGGGTGTCGAGCAGGCGGCCAAGGCGGCGGGATTCGGCGTGGCGGTTTCTTTCGCGCCGGGACGTGGTGATGCTACTCCCGAGATGACGGATACCGCCTCTTTCGAGGTACTGGAACCTCTTGCCGACGGCTATCGTAACTGGTTGAAAAAGGACTATGCCGTCAGCGCCGAAGAACTGCTGCTCGACCGCACCCAGCTCATGGGCCTGACCGCCCATGAGATGACCGTGCTGGTTGGGGGGATGCGTGTACTCGGTACTAACCACGGCGGCAGCAAGCACGGCGTGTTCACCGATCGTGCAGGCGCGCTGACAAACGACTTCTTCGTGAACCTTACGGACATGCATAACCTGTGGCAGCCGTCCGGCAATAACCTGTATGAAATCCGCGACCGCAAGACCGGTGCAGTGAAATGGACGGCGACCCGGATTGATCTCGTCTTTGGCTCCAACGCGATTCTTCGTGCCTATGCTGAAGTCTATGCCCAGGATGACAACAAGGAAAAATTTGTGCAGGACTTTGTTGCCGCATGGACGAAGGTTATGAATGCTGACCGCTTCGACATTAAGTGATTCCGGAAGTAGCGAAAGTTGCTGTAATAAAACTTGGGCTAAGGGGTGAAACATGCAGCTTGCTTCGGGCAAACAGGACTGGGTGACATTGCTGCGTGAGCACGCCCGCACGCACAGACCGGCGGTGCTGGGGCTGGGTGTTGGACTGTTGGGCGTATTGCTGATGCTGATGCAGAGCCTGACGCAAGTGTTCAACGGCAACGCAGCAGCAGGATTCAACCTGGCCCTGCTTGGAGGTGCCGTGGGATTTGCGGCGACGGCGCTGGGTGCGTTGCCGGCCCTGGTGCTGCGCGGCATGCCGCAGCGGGTGGAAGACAGCCTGCTCGGCATGGCGGCGGGGATGATGCTTGCCGCCAGCGTCTTCTCGCTGCTGCTGCCGGGGCTGGCTGCGGGTGCGGATATTCTCGGCAGCAGGCCGCTGGGGGCAGGTGTTGTGGTATTCGGCATGGCGCTGGGCGTATTGCTGATGCTCGGCCTCGACGAGTTCACGCCGCACGAGCATGTGAAAAGTGGCCTCTGCGGGCCCGGCTATCAGCGTTGCAGTCGCATCTGGCTGTTTGTCTTCGCCATCGCTTTGCATAATCTGCCGGAAGGCATGGCGATAGGCGTCAGTTTTTCGCAGGGGGATATGTCTGTGGGTTTGCCCCTTACCACCGCGATTGCGTTGCAGGATATACCGGAAGGACTGGCGGTGGCGCTGGCGTTGCGCAGTGCGGGTTTTTCGCCAGGACTGGCGGTGCTGGCGGCAGCCGCCAGCGGGCTGCTTGAACCCGTGGGTGCATTGCTGGGCGTGGGCTTGTCCAGCGGACTGGCGCTGGCTTACCCGGCAGGGCTGGGACTCGCGGCAGGCGCGATGATCTTCGTGGTATCGCACGAAGTCATTCCGGAAACGCACCGCAACGGCCACCAGACGCCGGCAACACTGGGGTTGATGGCCGGCTTCGCACTGATGATGGTGCTGGATACCACGCTGGGATAATTTTTTACACGAAGCAATATTTATTAACAAGGGGAAAAGTCATGAAAGAAAAATCAAGCAAATCCACTGCGATCAACATCGGCATCAGCGAAAAGGAACGCGAGAAAATCGCCAAGGGGCTTTCTACCTTGCTCGCCGACAGCTACACGCTGTATCTGATGACGCACAACTTTCACTGGAACGTGACCGGGCCGCAATTCAATTCGCTGCATCAAATGTTCATGGCGCAGTACACAGAACAGTGGAATGCGCTCGACATCATCGCCGAACGCATCCGTGCGTTGGGTCATCCGGCCCCTGGCACCTACAAGGAATTTGTAAAACTGGCCAGCATCAAGGAAGTAGAAGGCGTGCCCAAGGCGATGGATATGGTGCGCCATCTGGTGGCCGCGCAGGAAGCTACTGCCCGCACCGCACGCGACCTGTTCCCGCTGGTGGATGCCGCCAACGACCAGCCCACCGCAGATGTATTGACACAGCGCCTGGATGTGCATGAAAAAACTGCCTGGATGCTGCGCAGCTTGCTGGAAGAATAATTGATCTGAAGCGCTATTAAGAGCCGGCGACAAGCAATGAAACGCAGAGAAAAAGTTTCAGCACACGTGAATCTGCGTGTGGCAGCCAGGAGCGATTTGCCCACGATCAACAGAGTAATTGTCATTTGGGAATTGGCTGGCAGGGTAAAGCGTCTGGCGATGCCGACTTGTCCCTATAGCCAGCACTATTGGCAAAATGTGTATATTGTGCTGGCTGAAGACAGTGCAGCAGATATAGCCGGTGTTACCGCATGGCAAGCCGCTGCTGTGCGTGATCTTCCAAACAGCTTCTGGCTGGATTTGAAAGCGCACGGTGCCTAAGTCAGCGCCATTCGAGGCGCATCATCAGCGCTATGAGGCGTGGTTCGAGAAGCATGAGGCCGCCTATCTATCGGAGTTGCTTGCCTTGCGTCCTTTCGTGCCGATAAATGGGCGCGGCATCGAGATCGGGGTGGGCAGCGGTCGTTTTGCCGCACCGCTCGGTGTGCAAGTGGGGCTGGATCCATCTCCCGCAATGTTGAATCTCGCAGCAGCACGCGGCATTGAGGTGGTGGAAGGCACGGCTGAAAAGCTGCCATTTGCAGACAGCAGTTTTGATTACGCTCTGTTGGTGACCACCATCTGTTTTGTTGATTCGCCTGTGCAAATGCTTGCAGAAGCGCGCAGGGTGCTCAAGCCGGGCGGGTGTCTGGTGATTGGGTTTATTGATCGCGAGAGTGCGTCGGGACAGGTTTATCTGGCACATCAGTCGGAGAGCGTGTTTTACCGCGAAGCAAGTTTTTATTCGGCTGCCGAAGTGGAACAGATGCTGGTGGAAGCCGGTTTCTCACCTGATGCGTGGGCACAGACACTGGCGCACCCACTGTCCGAAACGCGTGAGATTGAGGCGCTGCGACCGGGGCGTGGCCAATGCGCATTTGTGGTGGTTGCCGCACGAAACAGCAAATAATCGGGATATTTGTAACGGCCATTTCTGTTGCCGGTTGGGCAAATATGTGCATTGCCGGGGTGTCTGCTGCGGTCTGCACGATGAAGACAGCTCATCCGGAAAAAAGGATTGATGCAATGGAAAATACATTCTGGACTGCGTTTGCGACCAGCATTTTGGCAGCCCTGGTTACATCTCTTGGTATTTATGCCATACGGCGATACGCTGACTGGGGACAGCGCAACACCGTCTATTTCATGTGCTTTGCCGCAGGGGTGCTGATCTCGGCATCCTTTTTGCACATGATCCCCAAATCTTTTTCCATGAATCCACAAGCGCCCGCATGGCTGCTCGCCGGGTTCTTCGGCTTGCACCTGTTCAATCGATTTCTCACGGCATTTGTCTGTGAAAAAAATCCGGACAAAAAGGAATATGCGATCGGTGTAGTGCCCATGCTGGGTATAGGATTTCATTCACTGATTGACGGATTCATATATTCCATTGCCTTCAGCGTCAGCATCCTGACCGGCTATTTGGCGACATTCGGTATGGTGTTGCACGAGTTTCCAGAGGGCATCATTACCTATTTGTTACTGGTTCGCGGCGGATTTAGCGAGCGCAAATCGATGCTACTGGCTTTTGTAGCTGCAGCTGCCACCACCCCGTTGGGCATGCTGCTTTCCTATCCGCTAATCCATGCGATAGACCGTCAAACGCTGGGCGCCTTGCTTGCACTGTCGGCGGGTGCGCTGGTTTATGTAGGCGCCACCCACCTCTTGCCGCGAGCGGAACTGGAGCGCAAACGTTTCAGCCTGGTAGCCCTGGCGGGCGGTGTGCTGGTGGCGGTTGTCATTGTGGCCTCCAAGCTTTGACAAATTGAATGAAGAAGGATTATGGTTGATCGAAATCGATTTCAGCGTCTGACACCATAGAAAGCCGGCCATGAACACACTGACAGAGCAGGAGATACACGCACTCAATGAAGCGCTTGATGATGAGTATCACGCTTGGGTGACTTATGATCAGGTGATTGCCGATTTCGGCGAGGTACAGCCGTTCAGCAATATACGTGAAGCCGAAGCGCGCCACATCGAGGCACTTGGCGCACTGTTTAAACAATACGGGGTGCCCGTCAGCGAGAACAACTGGCCGGGGAAAGTGACCCGTTATGACAGTCTGCAAGCGGCATGTGAAGCTGGCGTGGCTGCGGAGATAGCCAATGGCAAAATGTATGAACGCTTGCTTGTCGCGACGCAGCGCCCTGACATACTCGCAGTGCTGCGCAATTTGCAGCAAGCCTCCCAGCAGCGCCACCTGGTAGCATTCCAGCGTTGCGCGGCAAGTTCCGCAACTGGGGCTGGCGGGCGTCATCGAGGCGGAAGGGGCGTGTCATGAGCGCTGTTGTGGAGAAAGGCGGCAGCACGTTTCAGGGCATCAAGCTGCTGCTGTGCGAAAACCCGCTGCCGCCGATTGCTGAAGCAATTGCGGCGGCACAGGCCGAAGTCCCGCGCAGTAATTATTACACCGAGCCCTATTCAGCGCCGTTGCGACAGCTCATTAGCGAGCAGCTTGGCGTTGCCGAGAGGCATATACACATCAACGCCGGTTCAGAACTTATCCTGCGCCAGCTTTTCGACCGCTACGGCCAGCGGGTGCATTTGCTGACGCCGACCTATATGCTGTTCCCGGAGATCGCTCAGCACCACACGGAAACGCGCTTGCTGCCCGAAAATAATTTTGCCTATGCACTGGACGAGCTGGCAATTCCGCCTGACACCACACTGGTGGTGATTGTGAACCCGAATAATCCGAATGGCGGTATTTTTGATATGGCGTGTTTGCCCCGCCTGTTGCGGCGCTATCCGCAGAGCCTATTCCTGATAGACGAGGCGTTCATAGGCTTGGCGGGACAGTCCGTGGCACATCTGGTGCCGGATTATGCCAACCTGCTGGTCACGCGCACTCTGTCCAAGGCGCACAGCCTGGCGGGCTTTCGCGTTGGCTATGCCATATTGCCGACCGCGATTGCCGATGATCTGAATAACCATAACGATGCCTACCCGCTGGCCCGTCCCAGCCAGGCCGCAGCCATCGCCACCCTGCAGCATGAGGATGTTATTCACCAGCGTGCCATGCAATTGCGGGAATGGACCGAGGAGCTCGCCACGCAGTTGCGTGCCATGGGCGTGCGCACCTATCCGACTGAGACTTATTTTTTTCTTGCCGACTTCGCTCCGCACGACGCGACGGAACTCGCAAGCAAACTGCTGCTGCGCAACATACTGGTGAAGCCGTTGAAAGATGCTGCGCTGGGTGCGGGCTTCATGCGCGTGACTACGGCATTGCCGGAAGACAATAAACGCTTTGTTGCCACATTGCGGGAGATACTGGGTTTGGAGGAGAAGGTGTAATCCGTATGAATCCGAATAAGCCAGAGCAAAAAACTAGTTCAGGGCAGAAAAATATCGAAGAAATTACCCCTTGCGACAATGTTGTAACATATTGATTATATTTAATTATTTTTATCAGTGCTAGATATTGTCGTGGTGCTCCAGTTGCTTCACCAGACGATAGGCCATCCCTCCCAGCAGCAGTACGGCCACACCCAGCACTACCCACAAGCCCCACTTTTTCCATGGCAACGGCGGTACTGCAGGGCTCAGCTTTGCAGCACCGCCCAGCATCACCGCTGTTCCGGTTTGCGCGGAGCGGATTTTTAATTCGGGTTTATCCTGCACGGCAGCGGGCAAGATATTTTGCATCTGAAATTCGGCAGGCTTGATTTCGTTGCTGCCATAGGCGATCTGGAAGGGCGCGCTGCCGCGTGTCACAAACTGTAGCTGATGTGGTTGCCAGCCGGCCTGCATTTTCGGCAAACCCGTTCCTATGCCTCCGTTTTTTTGCTCAACGCGCAGCAGCCAGTAGCGGTGAGTGCCAGCCACCGCGATCTCTGGATTATTCAAGTCCTGACCCGAATGATGCAGTTTATATAGCAGGGCATTGGCGGCAGGACGCCAGGTATCACCGCTACGCGCTCTGGAAAACAATGTCGCCTGCACCAGTGTATTCATTTGCGGCAGCTCAATGCGTATGCGCTGCAGTGGCAGATGTGCGCCGAGATCGAATTGGTACTCGCCGGTTATGCCTGCAACGGCATCTCCATTCACCGGCAGCCAGCTCAGCGGTGCTTCAACGCGTTCAGCGGCAAGCTCGGCGCTGATGCTGCTGAGCTGTAGCGGGGCCTGCTGTTGTGGCCATGACAGGCGCAGGTATTTGGCCTGCAGTGCGGGGAATTCAATGCGTTTTTGCAGCAGGCTGTGTCCGCCAAATTGCAGGTTGGCGAGAGGTGCGCCGTGAACCAGGGTGCGCCAGTTTGTTAAGTCATCGCTGTATTCAATGTGCAGGGTGCCGACAAAATTTTCCTTGTTGTTCTTCCAGTCCAGTTCCAGCGCCACGATGGCTTGCTTGAACGCGCTTGCATCGAGCAGGTAGCCGGAGAGTGTTGTCTGTGCGGCATATTTTGCATTGCTGCCAATATTGATCAGCGTGCCCGCACTGTTGCGCTTGATGCGGACCGAGAGCTGATCCAGATCGGCGTTGTCAGTACCCTGCAGGGGAAAGTATGCGAGCTTGTTCAGTACTGGTGCGGTGGTGCTGCTGCGCTCGGGCTGGCGCAACATATGTGGCACTACCTCGCCCTGCGCGTTAAAAACCCTGAGGTCGCCCAGATCGCTGCGCACGGTGTGTTGGTAAACGCTGAGCGGGAGTGTGGCCTGATAGAGAGCGTCCTGACCCTCAAACTGCAAGGGAACGGCGTAGGCGAAATCCAGCGGGGTGACGGGTGCTGCAGTTTTTTCCGGGTCGGCGGCAAATGCGCTGGCAGCGGCAAGGCAGCCAGCCAGCAGGATGCAATTCAAGGTTGCAGATTGTTCACGCATGTTTGGCAGCCTCCTGCTGTTTTGCCGGCAAGGGTGCGATGTAGCCGATGATGAGCATCAGCAGCGCAACACCGATAAATGACACGATGCGCTCAAGGCTGCCGATGCCGGAGATGTCGATGGTGAATAACTTGAGTACCACTGCGCCCATCAGCGCGCCGCCCGCCATCCACAGGGCGCGAATTTGTTTCTGTGCGGC
>Ga0105091_10000940_pt1 | contig 12653 bp, 10 predicted proteins | sample PPLLak1March2015_FD_87022 | JGI IMG/M metagenome (GOLD analysis project Ga0105091, IMG submission 87022) | Freshwater sediment microbial communities from Prairie Pothole Lake near Jamestown, North Dakota, USA - PPLs Lake P7 Core (1) Depth... | ecosystem: Environmental > Aquatic > Freshwater >... | reverse complement strand
CCCATATTAAATCTTCTAATCAGCTTTTTTTGTGAGATTCTGCAGGCGGTGGAAATTTTTGAAATATGAACATCATGATAAGTCCCAACACCAGCATATAAATGGAAAGATTTTGTGAGATAGTGCCGCCCTTGTAAATCATCCACCAGGCGTATTCGAAGGGATTATCATCTCTAAGAAATTCCTCGAAAAAACGCAAAATACCATAAAGAATAAACATCAGAGCGAACGTGCCGCCCGGTTTGGTTAGCGGTTTTAGGAAATTTTTTGCTTTCTGTGCATTTTGTGCCCTTCTCCAGAACATGTAAAGGATGCCGGCAATTATAAGAGCATCGAACGAGGAGTAAATTTGAGCAGGATGAATCGGCATACAGCGATATGGACCTGTGGTTACCATTTCCTTTTGCTTGGGAGTCAATTCATCATAAGGCTTTAGTGCACCTGAATCAAAATAATCATCAGGTATTTTCATATGAGGAGCATCGCGGTTTCGGGCAGGGTCGGGCTCTACCTGGCTTGTGTATGCAAAAGAGCCATATGGAAACCTGACCGCCCAAGGCACATCGGCTGGTTTACCGAAGCAGCAGCCATTCAGGAAACAGCCCATTCTGCCGAAACAAAGTGCGAGCATAAGTCCAATTGCGAGAATATCGAGGTATTGACGAGCAGGGAGTTTATGATATCGAATATAGAGGATAATTACAGTGAGTGCAGCAATAACGCCGCCTAAAAGCTCCAGGCCTCCCTGCCAGACATAAAAAACACTAAGAGGGTTATCTTTGAAGCTTTCAGGATGATGAAGGACATAAAAAACACGGGCACCGATTACGCCGGCAACAAGAGAATACAACGAAGCATTGGTAATCATCTGAGGGTCAGGTGTAATATTTTTACTGAGGCGCCTGATAACGTGCACGGCAAGCAAAAAGCCGATGACCAGCATCAGGCCGTAGCCTTTAATGGTCAGCGTTGTAAAAGGTATATTGAAAAGTTCCGGATGCATTACCAATATTTCTGATTTATTATTTTTTACTTATAATTTTATTTTGCTCATCCAGGACAATGACCTTAGGTTTAAGCTTTTTTGCCTGAGCCGAGGAGCAGTAACCAAAGCTGAATATTATGATAATATCATTTTTCTTCACCCGTTTCACTGCAGCACCTAAGACGATTATCTGGCCTGATTTTGCCGGAGCCGGAACGGCGTAAGTCTCGACCCTGCTGCCGTTGTTCAAATCGGCTATAAGAACACCCTCATAGGGAAGAATACCAGCTTCCTTCATCAGAGCAGAATCAATTAAGATACTGCCGGGATAGTGAAGACGGGTCTCGGTTACACGTGCACGATGCAGTTTAGATTTTAACATCTTAAGAAGCATTGTTTTTCCTGCCTTAAAATAAAAGCAAGTATTATATCTTATCTTCGGCGGCAGTCCACTATCAGGTTATCAATCAACCGGGTTGAGCCGAATCTTGCGGCAATAGCAATCACAACCTTCCCCTTAATCTGGCTTAACTCCTCGAAGGTCTCATGGTCAACTATACTTACGTAATCTATGCTCCTGAGCGATTCAGCCGCCTCTAAAATGTTACGAATTTTAGCAATTATTGTTTTGGGGTTAGAATCGCCTGCCTGAATCATTTCGCGTGCGGTTTTAAGGGACTTATATATAGATGCCGCGTCTTTCCTCTCAAATTCCGACAAATACTGGTTTCTGCTGCTTAAAGCGAGCCCATCAGGTTCACGGATAGTCGGGCAGCCCACGATTTTAATGGGGAAATTCAGGTCCGCAACCATCCGCTTTATGACCGCAAGCTGCTGGGCATCTTTTTGGCCAAAATAGGCCAAATCGGGCCCAACGATATTAAAAAGCTTGGCACAGACAGTTGCCACACCGCGAAAATGCCCCGGCCGAAAACGACCGCATAAAGGCGCTGAAATTTTTTCCACATTGACCCATGTAAGCTGCTGCTTTCGGTACATTTCTTTTACATTGGGAACAAAAACCACATCAACATTATTATTTTTGCAGATTTCCAGGTCTTTATGCAGCGGCCTTGGATATTTTGTAAGGTCTTCATTTGGGCCAAATTGGGTTGGATTTACAAATATGCTGACAACTACAAAATCCGTTTGTTTCGCAGCTCGAGTTATAAGCGATATGTGTCCTTTATGCAGGGCGCCCATTGTCGGGACAAAGCCGATTGCTTTACCTGCTATACGAGCGGCTTGAATTATCAATCTGGCTGATTTAATTGTTTTGGCAATTTTCATTTAATCTATTATTCGGCACCAATGTAATATTTCAACTGATTAATAAGCGAATCAACGGCATTTTTATCGAAGCAATTGAAATCAGACAAGCTAATTACAGGGCAAATCTTCCAATTGGATAAAATCTGTTCGTAACCGGCGGCAATTACCTCAAGAAAATCGTCTTCTATTCTTTGCTCGTAAGGCCTGCTTCTTTTGTGGATTCTTTCAAGGCATTGATTAGGCTGATTTTTCAGGTATATCACAATGGCCGGATTGGCAACTGCAGGCGAAATTAAGGAATAGATTTTCTGATATAAACTCAGCTGCTGTGGATTTAATGTCACTTTTGAATAAATTTGTTCTTTTTGAAAAAGATAATCGTTAACCACAGGCATATTTTTTTCGAGAGATGCTGGATTTAGCTGTTCGAATCTAGTCAAAAGAAAATACATCTGACTATCGAGGGCAAGGTCATGATTGCCGGCATAAACTTTAGCTAAAAACGGATTAGTGTCATAGGCCTCGAAAATTGCATGGCAGTTTAATACCTCAGCAATTTTTTTAGCAAGGGTCGTTTTACCAGCACCAATGTTGCCGGCCATGCTTATCAGTTTAGGGATACCTTCGGGCATTATAAAATCACATCCATTTAATCGGCTGGCCAGGACTTCAACTGTTTCATTGAGAACAGGATGGATTAAATTCGGATTCAATTGGCACAAACCTGTCAGCACGAACGAACGCAGGTGCGTTTGCGGATGAGGAACAGTAATTTTATCAGTTTTAATTATTTTATTTCCAAACAGCAATAAATCGAGGTCAATAGTTCTGGATGCCCATTTTTCTTCTCTTTTGCGGCCGAGGGAGTTTTCAATTCGAATCAACTGCTTAAAAAGGTTTTCAGGTGAATGCGAGGTGTTTATTTCGGTTACGCAATTCAAATACATTGGCTGATTGGAATTGCTCAACGGCTTTGTTTCAATGATATTTGAGACTCGCTCGACTTTAATTTCAGAAGTTTCGCGCAGAGATTGAATAGCCTTATCTATATAGCTTTTACGATCACCGAGATTACTGCCCAAACCTATATATGCGATAGTCCGGCTCATTTATTTATGGCCTTGATTCTTTGCAATGCCTCATTAACATCAGAAGGATTGCCAAAGGCCGTAAGGCGGACATAACCTTCCCCTGCCGGACCGAATCCTGCTCCGGGGGTTGTGACAACGTGGGCTTTATTGAGGAGTAAATCGAAGAATTGCCATGAACCGATGCCTTCAGGAGTTTTGACCCATATATATGGCGCATTTACGCCGCCATAAACCTTATATCCAAATGAACTCAATGATTCGCGAATTGTTTTTGCATTATTCATATAAATATCAATTGTTTGGCGGACCTGTTTTTTACCTTCATCGCAATATATGGCAGCAGCGCCGACCTGAGTGATATAGGATACGCCATTAAATTTTGTGCAATGGCGTCTGTTCCATAATGGATTTAAGGCGACACTTTGACCAGCCCTTGTATATGTGCGAAGCTCTTTCGGCACAACAGTAAAGGCACAGCGGACGCCTGTGAAACCTGCGGTTTTGGAAAAGCTTCGAAACTCTATTGCGACTTCTTTAGCGCCTTCAATTTCATATATCGAATGAGGTATTTTTGAGTCACTGATATAGGCCTCATATGCGGCATCGAATAGAATTACTGATTTATTTTCTTTTGCGTAGTCGACCCATTTTTTTAATTGATCCTTACTTGCCACAGCTCCGGTGGGATTATTAGGAAAACACAGATAAATCATATCTGCTCTTTGGCTTGGCACATCGGGAATAAAGCCATTTTCAGCAGTCGCAGGCATATAGATAATTTTTAAATATGTTCCCTGACCAGCAACAGCACCAGTTCTTCCCGCCATTACATTTGTATCGACATAAACAGGGTAGACGGGGTCTGCGACAGCTATGATGTTATCAAGCCCGAATAGTTCCTGTATGTTGGCAGTATCAGACTTGGCGCCATCACTGATAAATATTTCATCTATATCAATATTAACGCCGCGTGTTTTATAATCATTCTTTGCAATTGCCTCCCTGAGGAAAGCGTAGCCGATGCCGCTATCATCGTATCCGTGAAATGTTTCTTTTTTGGCCATTTCATCGACTGCCTTGTGCATTGCCTCGATTACGGCAGGAGCAAGCGGCTGGGTGACATCACCGATTCCCATGCTGATGATTTTTGCTTCAGGATGAGTCTGCTGGAACGCGCGCCGTCGTTTGCCGATTTCCGGGAACAGATAACCAGCCTGCAATTTCAAAAAATTCTCATTAACTATAGCCATTTCATTTTTTTCCAATCGAATCTTAAAAGTTTGCCCCTACCCTGCCGATTGAAAGATTTTATGTATTGGCAGGTAAATCGTCAATAAAAGCAATTATTTTTTCATAGTAAGGCAGCAAAAAAGTCCCACAAATTTCGATTTACCTTCTTTAAACAAAGTTGGTTGAGCAAGAGACGCGAAATTAACGCTGGTATAAAAGGGTTCTTCAAAATCATGAAGCCAAAAAAGAAATGTCTTAAACCTGCCCGCGTCGCGTCCTAATTGTTTAAGTATTTCCTTTGGCGTATCGCTTACAACATCATAGAAAAGGCAGAAACCCTCTTTTTTAAGCACTCGATAAGCTTCATTGAAGCAGTCAGCCGGCTCTTTCCAATGGTGAACAGAAGCGGTGCTGATGACAATATCAAAGGATTCATCGCGAAAAGGTATCTTTGATGCACCTGAATTTTTAAGCTCGATAACTTTATCGAGACCCGCTGAAGAAATATTTTGGAGTCCTTTGGCTAGCATTACCTGCGATGGGTCGATACCTGTCAGCCGCAAGTCTGGGGCGTACTGATGAATTTTGAGCAAGAGCCAGGCCGGACCTGTGCCAATATCGAGTAAATTGCCTTTTGAACAGTAACTTAATATATCTTTTGCGAGAAGCTCGTAATGCCTTTGGAATATTTGAGATGAGCTAACCTTATTGTAAAATGCCGCACCTATGCCCCTCATTGCTTCGGGATGGACTAATTTCAAGAGCCTGCGTAAAGGGGACAAATTCGCCATATTTATTTATCGGCCAGCCAGCTTGGGCCGTAAGTTACATCGACTTTCAAAGGGACATCTAATTTTATTGCATTAGCCATTTCAGAAGCAATCCATTTTGAATGCTGCTCCACCTCGGCTACAGGCAGCTCAAAAACAAGCTCATCATGAACCTGCAAAATCATTTTGACCGGCAGATTTTCTGCTTCGATTTTATGCTGGATATTAACCATTGCAACCTTAATCAGATCGGCAGCAGAACCTTGTATAACTGTATTAACAGCGAATCTTCGGGCCTGCGCACGTTTGCCGGGATTGCCGTTTTCGAGATTTAAAATGCGGCGCCTGCGATGGAGAATTGTTTCAACATAGCCATTGCGGCCGGCCTGCTCGACAATACCATCCATAAATCTGCGGATTGAACTATAACGTGCAAAATAGTCATCGATAAACCTCTTTGCCTCTGCCAGAGACAAGCCCGTTGTGTTTGCCAGTCCCATGGCCCCCTGCCCATAAATTATACCAAAATTTACGGCCTTGCATCTGGAACGCATCTCAGATGAAACTTTTTCAATAGGAACATTATAAATCTGCGATGCTACAAAACGATGAATATCCATATCGGCCGCAAACGCTTCTTTTAATACTTTATCATTTGAAAAACAAGCAAGCAGACGCAGCTCAATCTGTGAATAATCCGCACTTAATATGCAGTCGGTCTTTTTTTGAGGAACAAAGGCAGAGCGGATTTTAGCACCCAACGGTGTCCGGATTGGAATATTCTGTAAATTGGGGTCACTTGAACTCAGTCTGCCGGTAGCGGTTATCGTCTGATTGAAAGATGCATGAACACGGCCGGTCCGTCTATTCACAAGAATCCCAAGTTTATCAATATATGTATTTTTTAATTTGCTCAGCGTGCGGTATTCAAGAATGAGATTAATAATCGGGTGCTCTTCGGCAAGCTCATCTAAAACACCCGCATCTGTGCTCATGCCGTTTTTGCCTGAACGGACAGGTTTCAATTGCAGACGGCCGAAAAGAATTTCGGCAAGCTGCTTAGGCGAATCAATATTGAACGGCGTTCCCGCGGTCTGGTAAATCTCATCAACAAGCCGGTCAATCGAAGCAGTAATATCTTCAGACATATTCGATAGAATCTCGGTATCGAGCGAAACACCATTGTATTCCATTTCCGCAAGAACCGTTAAAAGAGGCATTTCAACATCATAGAAGAGAGACTTTATTTGGGGCCGCTTTTCTAATTGTTCTGTGAAATATTGATATAATCGCCAAGTCAAATCCGCATCTTCGGCAGAATACTCGCATGCGGCCGCCGTATCGACCATATCGAAAACGAGCTGATTTTTACCTTTACCTATGAGTGATATTATGGGAATACAGTTATAATTTAGAAAATCTAGGGCCATATTATCTAAAGAATGACTATTTCGAAGAGGATCAAGACAATAGGATGCCACCATTGTATCAAAATATACCCCCGCAAGCGGAAGTCCGGCATTTCGCAATACAAGCATATCATATTTTATATTCTGACCTATTTTTTTAATGGACTTGTCCCCCAATATAGGGCCTAGTTTATCGCGAATAAGGGATAACGGCAGATATTTAGAACCCATTGGCGCACGAACGGGGATATAAAAGCCAAATTTTTGCTGCCATGAAAAACTTATCCCTACCAAATCGGCCCGCATTGGGAAAATAGAGGTTGTCTCGGTATCTATAGCAAATGATTTCTGTTTTTTTAACTGTTCATAAAAAGTTTCAAACTTTTCAGGAGTATCGATGAGCTGATAATCATGCTTACAATTATCGGCCGAATCAGTCCCTCCATACGTTTTTTCCTTTAGCTTTTGCTCAACTTGAGTATGCACCTGGGAAGGCGTAAGACCTAATTGTGTAAGGAGGCGCACAAATCCAAGTTCGTTGAAAATATGAGTAACTAACGCCTCATCAAAAGGTTTAACTTCATATTTATCGTAATTGATGTCCAGTGGGACATCACAATCAAGTGTCACGAGCTTGCGGCTGAGATAAGCTAAATCTTTGGATTCTCGGAGTTTTTCTCCAAGTTTACCGTCAATTTGATCGATATGAGCATAAATGTTATCCAGCGAGTCATATTTTTGAATATACTTCAATGATGTCATCTCGCCAAAACAATCTACTCCTGGGACATTATCAGAAGTATCACCCTGAAGCGCCAGAACATCGATAAACTGTTCAGGAGAGATTTTCATCTTATTCTTAATGGCCGTCTCATCTGTAGTTTCGCCTGTTTTTACATCATAAATGAATACATGGTTATTAATAAGCTGTAAAATATCCTTGTCTTTTGAGCATATATAAACATCGATATCATCCTTTGGGGTCTTTTTAGCCAAAGTGCCGATTATGTCATCTGCCTCGAAACCTTCGACACGCAGCATAGGAATATTTAATGCGGATAAAATCTGCTCAATGCGATTTATCTGAACAGGCAAATCATCAGGCATCGGCGGACGATGCGCCTTGTATTCAGGATACATGTCACTTCTGAATGTTTTTTCTTTACTATCCATGGCCACAACGAGCATATCGGGTTTGCGATTTTTTAACAGGCCCAGAACTATTGTTGTAAAAATATAACTGGCCTTGGTCGGTTCACCCGAAGGGCTTGTCAGCCGCTGACGCATAGGCGCAAAATATGCGGCATAGATATGTGCATGGCCGTCAATTATATAAAGGGTTTTTGGCATAAAAGAACTCTATTTATATACGGTTTGCATGTCAAGCAGGATTGTTTTATTGCCGACGCTGCTGAACAATACTGATGTAAAGGACAAGCCTGTTTTATTTGGGGCTTTATACACGATTCTTAGGGAACAATGCTGATTTTACAAGATTCATTTTTGCCAGCCGGAACAACAACCCTGTCCATATACATCCCAAACCGTATTTTGCGCTTCGAGCAAAATTAATTGATGATGCCTCGGGAAAATATTTAGTTGGACAGCTTACTTCGGCAATTGTATATCCAAGCCATAATATCTGGGCAAGCATCTGATTATCAAAGATAAAATCGTCTGAGTTAATGTCCAAAGGTAACTGCTCAAGTAATTGCCGGGAGAAAGCCCGGTAGCCGGTATGGTATTCAGACAGTTTTGCGCCTGTGAGGATATTTTCAATCATTGTGAGAAATCTGTTGGAAATATATTTATAAACAGGCATATTGCCTGCAAGTGCCCGGCCTCCTAAAATTCTTGAAGCTAGGATACAATGATAAAGGTCATTAGCTATCATCGAGGCCATCGCAGGTATCAATTTAGGGGTGTACTGGTAGTCGGGATGGACCATTATTACAATGTCAGCACCATTTTCGAGAGCGAGTTTGTAGCATGTTTTCTGGTTCGCGCCATAACCGCGATTTTGCGGATGAACTTCAACTAAGGTATGAGGAAGTTTAGAGGCAACGGCTGCCGTTTCATCGTGACTTGCATCATCAACCACTATAATAAGATCGACTATATTCTGTGTCATTACCTCATCATAAGTTTGGCGCAGAGTCTTCTCAGCATTATAAGCCGGCATCACAACAACAACTTTTTTATTGGCTAACATTAAATTTATTATAGCATCTTTGATTTACATATACAGGCGGTTTATGGATTAAACTCGTCGTTTAAAAATAATTATATAGTATTGTGATTGAGCTAATATGTCAGCCGCCTGATTGTTCCAATAATAAAGCGTCCGATCACCAGAAATAATGTCAATGACGCCTACTTTATCGTACGAATTGTCAATATATACCTCAAACCATTTAAAAATCTCGTTTTCTGAATTTGGACGTTTAAGCCAGGAAAAAGGAATATTTACAACCATTATATATCTCGGCTTGGCATATTCTATTTGACTAATCATTTCGAGCTGCATATTCCGTGCATACGGGTGCAATTCCATAAGCGGATACATGTAAATATACGATGTTGCCGAACGTCTTTCTGAATAAAATAATATTTGCGGCTCAGAACCCAGGATTGCTATTGTGTCATCCGGATTGGAATTATTACGAATAAATTCTGCTATATGCGCCGATTCAGGAAAAGGATTAACACCATAAATCATGCGAGAGATTTGTTCCGGATTATTAAATAACAGGAATTTTTGATCATAGACTGAATAACCAAGAGCAATTAAAACAATAATTGCCGTAAAGATTGCATGCATTTGAATATTTAATTTTTTTATTAAATCATCAATCAAAGAGATGCCAAGCCCGCCCAAAACAGACACAACAGGTAAAAGGAAAATAAAATAATGTTCACGAAAATACAAACCTGGACACACTGCCAGAAATGAAAATATTAATAAACAAATTGTAAACACAGACTGTTTACGATATTTTTTTAAAATAACAACTCCTAATAGTCCAATGACAGCTAAAAACCATATAGGATAACCACCTTTGAGTATGGCAGTTATTCGCGTAAAAAATAGGTACCAGGCCTGAGATAATGTAAGAAAACTTGTATATTTGGCGGGATATATAAATGTCCAAAACCAGAACTTGTCAAATATATTGTGAGACCAAAAGAAAAGACAAACCATAATGAAAGGAATAAGAGCAGCCGAAAGAAATAAAGTCTGCAAAAAAAACAGCTTTCGCCATTTGACAGGTTTTTTTGAAATTACAGTAATCAGCAGATATAAAGCGGCAAATAAAATGAAGAATATCCCAGGCTGCTTGATAATAAAAGAAATGCCCAGGATTATACCTGCGAAAAATATTCTAATATAACTAAGTTTATCATCGATTGTATAAATCAAGAGAAGCCCTATAAGCGCCGGCAGAATAACAAAATGTTCAGTATTGGCCCAAAGTCCCAATACTTGGGAACTTAATGACAAAATGGCAAAAATGGACCCAGCGATAACAGCTTCTGTTACACCGAAAATTTTCCTTGTCAGCAAAAATAATACTACTATTGTCGCGGCATTTACTATCAGCAGGCCAAAATGAATGCCCGAGACTGTTTGCCCAAAGATGGTCATTAATACAGCATAAATAATATAAATTCCGGGAAGCTTCATGCTGTATGCTGATATATACGGAGGGACGCCTTTTAACATTTGCTGGGCTATATAGGCGTATTCCCCCTCATCTCTCTCAAGCGGGACAGAAAGCAGCCGGAAACGGATAAAACCAGCAGCAATTATCACTGCGAGAATTGCTATCCATGGCCATACATCAGCAAAATGAATCTTTTTATTATAGGCCGGAGTTATCCGAATCTTCATTAGTAAACCTTTTGTAATAACCATATTTACTTATGCTAACCATAAAACAATTGTTAATAATGACTTTCTCACGGCCTCCAATACACAGTATATAAGCACTTATTCTTTTCTACAAGTTTAAATTTCTTAAGTATATGCAATTACTGTACTTGCAATCCTAATAGTTCGATATATATTGTGACAAAAAGAAACTCTTCTTTTATATTATTCGTAAATTTAAAGTAAATATATGAATGAGTTCAAATCTATACGAGAGCGGATACAAAGTTTTCCAACTGGACCCGGTCTGTATTTTATGAAGGGTTCTAAGGATGAGGTCCTCTATATTGGCAAGGCGAAGAACCTGCGGTCGCGTGTCGGGAGTTATTTTCAGCTATCCAGTGATATCGCTGAATCTCGCGGTCCTAAGATTGTTGAAATGCTCAATAAGGTCGAAACTGTCGATTATATAGAGACAGAAACCGAAGTTGATGCAATGCTCAAAGAAGCCCGTTTGATAAAAGATATCCGGCCTGTTTATAATACTGACCTTGTCGACGATAAAACTTTTCCCTATCTTGAGATTACAACCAGCGAAGATTTTCCCGGTGTTTATATCACCCGAAAACCTCGTGAAAAAGGAAACAGGCTTTTTGGACCTTTTGCCAGCGCAAAGGACCTTCGAGGGGTATTTGTTGAACTTCAGAAAATATTTAAATTCAGAAGCTGCACTCTGGATATACGGGCAGATGATGAGAAACGCAGATTTTTCCGGCCATGCATACTGCATAATATAAACCAATGTGTTGCACCATGCGGGGCAAGGATTGAACAGGAAGAATACAGAACAATAATCAAAGACCTGATTAAATTTCTTCAATCAAAAAGGTCAATTGTTTTAAGGCAATTACAAAATCAGATGGATGAGGCCGCAAAGGCAAGAGAATATGAGAAGGCAGCTATGCTGAGGGACAGGATGTCCTTAATTAAAAAATTAGACCAACGAGGTGAACCGGATGAGGATGTTCAGCCGGAAGTGTTTGCCCAGGAACCAACAGATGCCTTAATAAAACTTCAAAAGATAATTGGAAGCCCGAATCCTATTAGAATTATCGAAGGAATAGATATAGCAAATATCGGCGGCAAAGAGGCCGTCGGCTCAGTAGTAAAATTTATTGATGGAAGGCCTTTTAAGGCGGGTTACCGGCGGTTCAAGATAAAAACTGTGGAAGGAAGCGATGATTACGCGATGATTGCCGAGGTAGTTAAACGCAGATACAGATATGCACTTCTAGGCGAGGAACTCTGGCCTGATTTGATTTTAATTGATGGCGGATTAGGGCAATTACACTCAGCCGAAGCCGCTTTGAAGGAATTATTTGCCGTTGAGCACCATGAAATGACAGAGAAATCGAAAAATAATTTAAAATTGGCGGGAATTGCAAAGAGGGAAGAAGATTTATATTTGCAGGGAGAAAGTAAGCCTTTAAAACTGCCGAGGCATTCACCCGCTTTAAAACTGCTGCAATACGTCCGTGATGAGGCACATCGATTTGCTCAGCATTATTTTCATATCCTGCAGAGAAAGAAGCTTTTGGAATAAAAAAAGAGGGACTGGCTCCCAAGCTTGTTTGGGGGCCGCGAGGCCTGCGGCAAAGGCGGAGAGAGCACAGAGATTATAAAATCCTAAAGTCTAAATCCAAAATCCTAAATAAATCGCAAATTCCAAGAAAATAATGATCAAAATGGCGGATAGACCTGCATCGTTGCCGATGATTTATATCGGACCAGCCGCTAATTGCGCCGGCCTGATTCATTTTGCGGCGGGGGTTTTCAAGCTTACTTTGGCTCGCCGCATTATGCGGCAGGAGTTTTCAAGCTTACTTTGGCTCGCCGCATTATGCGGCAGGAGTTTTCAAGCTTACTTTGCCTCGCCGCATTTTGCGGCAGGGGTTTTCAAGCTTACTTTGGCTCGCCGCATTAAGCGGCAGGGGTTTTCAAGCTTACTTTGGCTCGCCGCATTAT
>Ga0105091_10000937_pt1 | contig 12675 bp, 9 predicted proteins | sample PPLLak1March2015_FD_87022 | JGI IMG/M metagenome (GOLD analysis project Ga0105091, IMG submission 87022) | Freshwater sediment microbial communities from Prairie Pothole Lake near Jamestown, North Dakota, USA - PPLs Lake P7 Core (1) Depth... | ecosystem: Environmental > Aquatic > Freshwater >... | reverse complement strand
GCCGCCGACATTCTTCAGGTCCACGCGCAGCGGATGGCTGTTGGCGCCGGTCTGCTTCTTCGCCGCCACGCCGCCGTCGCGGTGGCATTCGTTGCACAGCACTTCGACACCGTCCTGCCCCGGCCCGGTGGCGCGCGCCCACATCTTGGCGCCATTGCCGTTGTGTGGCAGGTGGCAGGAGCCGCACACCCCGGTTTCAGCAGTAGTGTGCCCCTTGGCGTTCTTCGCCGCCGGTGCGGAGATGGCTAGATTGTGCTTGGACAGGGCGATCGGTCCCTTGTCCACATGGCAGTTGGCGCACAGCGTGCCCTTGTTGTCGTTGGGCAGGCGCAGGAAGCTGGTGTCCCACGCGCCCTTGACCTGGCGCGGGTCGCTGTTTTGCTTCTCTTTGGAGAGCGGCGACCAGTTGTGCGGGTCGTGGCAGGAGCCGCACGCCACGTTGCCGCCATCCAGCGCCGGCGCCCCTTTGTGGTCGTACAATGGCAGGGGCTTGCCCGGCTGGGCGAAACTGCCAGGCGGCGCCGTCCACTGTCCGTCCTTGGCAGTGATGCCGATGTTGGCGATAGGCACGCCGAGTGGATGGCTGTTGGCGCCGACGATCTTGTTCTTGGCCAGGCCTTGGGCGTTATGGCAGCTCAGGCAGGTGGAGGAAACGGGGTCGACTCCGGCCATCGGCTCGCGCGCCCACATGCGCGCGCCGCGACCGTTGTGGGGCAGGTGGCAACTGGCGCACAGTCCTGTCTCGGCCGGCGTCTGGCCGCGGATGTTGCGCTCGGTTGGCGCCATGACGGCCAGGTCATGCTTGGTATTGACGACGCCGCTCTTGTTCTTGTGACAGCTCAGGCACAGCGCCGCGTCCGGGCCATTGGGCTTGCGCAGGAATTTGTTGCTGCCGCTGCTTTCATCGCCCGGCTTGGAGGTTTTTTCCGGGTCGCGCGGGTCCCACTGGTGCGGGTCGTGGCAACTGGGACAACTGACCCGGCCCTTGCTGTCTCCCGTCGACTTGACGCCTTCCGGGGTGTAGCCCGGCAATTCCACCGCCTCGCCCAGGCGCGCCATGTCGCGCCCCACCGGGTGCGTGTGCTGGCCCACCTGCTTGTCCTTGGCCAGCCCGCCCTCGCTGTGGCAGGTCAGGCACAGGCCGGCTACCGGATCGTCGCCCTGCTTCACCGGGCGCGCCCACATTTTTGGCCCCTGCCCGCCATGCGGCAGATGGCAGGCGCTGCATACGCCAGCCCGGCCCACTTCCTGGCCGCGCACATTCTTGTCTGCCTCGTTGACCAGATTCATGTTGTGTTTGCTGTTCGCCACCCGGCGCTGCTCGACATGGCAGGTCTGGCACAGTTGAGACTGCGGGTTGGGCACGACCAGAATCCGGGCGCCTTCCTCTGCATTATGCGGCTTGTGGCAGGTCTGGCAGATCACGGTACCGCCCTCGCCCAGCTTCGAGCCGTGGTCAAACAGGGCCTGCGGAATCTTCACCTTGTCCGGGCGGATATTGACCGGATGGGTGCCCATTTTCCCTGCCTCGGCGGGGGTGTGGGCGTAGCGGTCGGCATGGCAGGTGCCGCACAGTTCGGAATTGGGATTTTTCACCGCCAGCAGCTTCTTCTCGGGCGCGCCGTGCACGCGGTGACAGGACTGGCAGATCACGTTGTTGCTGCTGCCGAATTTGGAGCCAGCTTCCTTCAGCGCATGCGGGATTTCCTTCAGTTGCTTGAATACCGGGTGGTTGCCCTCGTCCGGGCCGGTGCCGCGCTCCAGGTGACAGCCCATGCACAGGCTGGAATCGACGTTTTTCATGCGCAAAAACACTGGGGAAATCTTTTCCCCCCACTCCACGCCATGCGCGCTGTGGCAGGTGCCGCAATAAACCTTGCCATCCTCGTTGAGCGGAAACATCATCTTGCCCTCGACGGTCGGGATATTCACTTTCTCCGACGGTTTGACGCCAATGGGATGAAAGTTCTGACGATTTTTCCACGCAAAGCGGGAATCCAGCACGAAGCCGTCATGGCAGGAAAAGCACATGCGGTCGGTGCTCACCACGTCCTGTTTGCCGGAGGCTTCCATCGGCTTGGGGTTATAGGGGATCAGCGGCGTCACATCCTTACGGTTAAAATCCACCAGCCACATGACATGGCAGGTCGCGCATTCGCGCTGCGGGGAAATATCCCGCGCTGCATTGGCTGGGATCGGGAGGAGAAAAAGCAGCAGCCACACCCATGCTAGGTCGGGCTTTCTCGCCAGAGCGAGCAACTTTGTTGCTCGCTCTGGCGAGAAAGCCCGACCTACATATATGCTCAACCACTCGAACATTCCTCTCACCGCAGACTGAACACGGAAACCTTGTTGGCCAGCATTTCCGCCACGAACAGGCGATCCGACCCATCAATGGCGATACCGCCCGGCGCCGTTACCTTGCGAATTTTTCCTTTCGCCCCCAGCACATGCTGGAACTGGTAATCGCTGTTGAACACCTCAACCAGATCCATGTAGCTGTCTGTCACGTAGATGCGGTTTTTGCTGTCCAGCGCTACGCCCTTGGGGCGAAAAAGCTGGCCTGACAAGACACCCCACTCACCCACCTGAAACACGAATTTCCCTTGTGGATCGAATATCTGCACGCGCGAATTGAGCGCATCCACGACATAAACCTGCCCTTCCGGGGCCACCAGCACCGAGGCCGGATAACGGAATTCGCCCTGGCCTTGCCCCTCGCTGCCCCACTGGCGCAGCACCTGTCCTGTCGGGCTGTAGGCCGTCAGCCGATGGCTACCTGTCACATAGAGGTTTTTCCCCTCGGGGTCGGGCGCCACGTCTATCGGGCGGCCACTGCCGGTCGGAAAAGATCCCCTGAAACGGCCATTGGCATCGAACATCTGGATACGGTGATTACCGCTGTCCGCAACGTAAACCCGGCCCTGTGCGTCGGCGCCGACCCCGACTGGATCACGAAACTCGCCACTGCCCTCACCCTTGCGGCCGATGGCGAATAGATACTGACCAGCGGGGGAAAACACCACGACCCGATGGTTGCCCCCATCCACCACGTACGCCCGCCCACCCGAACCGATCGCCACATCGCTGGGCAGGGACAGGGCGGTTCCGCCTCCGCTGGCAAGATCGAACAAATGCCGCGCCTCGGCCAGGCGCAACTCCGCCCCAGCCGTGCCAATACTAGCCAGACAGAGGAAGAGGCATAGCCCCCCCCCCCTGACTTTCCGGCGCAAGCCATCGCCAGCCATGTTACGGCGTCGCGGCTTGTGGCGCCTCGACCGGCTTGGGCGGCGCATCGAATGAATTGCGCCACCAGGTACGCGGATCGCGCTTCATTTCCTCCGAGGTCGGTGCCGGCGCTTTCTCGCCATTGCCGAACAGCACGCCCTGGCGTGACTTGGTGGCATCGTCGAGGAAAATCGTGGGGATATAGAATTCCTTGTATTTCTGCACGATACCGACGATGTTTACATTGGTCAGGGCATTGATGCGCTTATCGGAGAAACCCAGGGCGCGGAACGGAACATAGCTTTCTTTCTCGGCCGCGTGGCAACGGGTGCAGAAGCGCCCGATCGGGTTCACCTGGCTATGGAAGGCTTTCTTGATCGAGCCCATGTCCTGATCTGAAAGCTGGCTGCGCAGCTTGATGAATTCCTGCGCTTCCGGCGCATCCTCGGTGATTTCCAGCAAGGCCTCGCGCCCGTTGAGCGTGGTATAGGGCACGATCTTGGAATAATAATCGTCCGTTTCGAGCAGCGAACCGGTTGCCGGGTCAACATCGATGCCGAATGGCTTGCCCTTGACCTCGATGCCAGAATAGTTGAGCCAGCGCAGGGTCACGGTGTTTTCCGGCACCTTGCGCTCGTCGGCATGGCAGGTCATGCAACCGACAAACTGGGTGTGCATGTTGAGCAAGGTACGGATCATCGGTTTCTTGGCGTGCGGATATTCGCTGTGACAGGTATAGCAGATCGGCCGTTTTCCCAGCGTGAGTGGATCAACCTTGGGCACATTGTGAAAATGCTTGGCGCGCTCCTTCTGACGTTCAATGTCCAGTTTGGCCAGCATCTTGGGCGCCTCGGGCTTTTTCTCATGACCGATCATTGAATAGACGGAAGACGCCAGCAAGACTGCAATGATGGTCCACAGCAGCATGGACACCATCCACGCCCAGATGGGGTGGTTGCGGCGCAGGCCGGAAATACTGAACAGGTCGCGCCTGATCTCGCCGGGGATGCGTGCCTTGTGATCAATAATGATCAGCACCGCGATGGCGAAGAGGAGGAACATCACCACTGCCAGCGCTACAAAAGTGCTATCTAATTCAACGGTATGATGCATGGTCAGTCCTTAAAGTTATCATCAGCCCTGGGTCAGCGTCAGCCAGATCGCGTACAGTCCGAAGGCGGTCCACGCCAGCACAAAAGCCAGCGAGCCGTAGGCCAGTGCTTTCTGCCAGGTTTTAAGCTCGGTTTTCATAGAAATACTTGTCCATTCCCTATTTGTCGTAGGTCGGGCTTTAGCCCGAGATGTCGGGTTGAAACCCGACCTACATCTAGCAGCACATCACCTCAATCATGAGGCTGCGTTCCCCACATCTTCTTGCTCTCGATCAGCTTCCTGAGATAGCGGCGCTCTTCCGGCATGGACACGATGCAGCGCAGGTATTCGAGGAAATGTTCCTCGATCTGATGCTCGCGCGTGATCTTGCCGGTCAGATAAGTCCATTGCATGGGAAAACGCCCCGGCGCCAGATGTACGTTGTACCAGTGCCAGAAAGCGATCACCAGTAAAGCCAGCAATGCCTCATGAGGATGAGACAAGCGCATCATTTCCTGAAAGTGCGAGGCCATGCTGGCGGGCAGAATGCTGGCCCAGAACTCGGGGAAGAGGAAGGTCGAGCCGGAAAGCACCATCACCGCGTTGCCGAATCCGGCGGCAAAATAATGAATCTTCTGCTTGTACATGAATTTGTCCATTTCCGGGCGCACTGTGCGCTGGCCGCTGAAGAACAGCGCATCTTCCTTGAAGTCGCGAATATCTTTCCATACCGGCAGGATGGTACGGCCCAATTCAAAGGTACGGGCACGCAGCCTGGCGAGCGAGCCGAAGCCGATAGTAAAGAAGTGATAAACCATGGCGAAAATCATGGTCACCGCGAGCGTGCGGTGTATCACCCGCGTCACTTCCAGACCACCCAGCAGCGAGTTGAACGGCTGCGCCCAGAAAGCGGTGTTGTAGTGAATGGGCAGGCCAGTAAAGGCCAGCAGCAGGAAAGTCGTAAAAATCAGCAGATGCTGGATGCGGATGTGAATGCTGTAACGGTAGAAATCACCAATCGGATTCGAATCGACGTTCTTGTACAGCATCGAACGGTCGTCCGGCATCAGGGCAATCAGCTCGTCTATTTCGCGCTCATCGTCCGGGTTCACCCTGTTGTGGCGCTTTGCGGTGTCCAGCACCTCGCGTGCTTCTTGTGATAATTTCATATTCAGCGTGTCCTTATGCGTCAACTCGTAAAAAATTCTGCACTATGCTGGCAACTCGTTGGCCTGATTGTCGGGCTGAAGCTCGACCTACAAAACGGGTTCCGAGATAGCACTGATTCGTAGGTCGGGCTTCAGCCCGAAAGCCCCCGTGAATTTCATCACGGAATGCGATTGCTCTTGCGCCGGGTGCGCCGCCACCACGATGAGCCATCGCGGAAGCGCCAGCCTGCACCGTCACGCAACCGGCCCCAGGTCTCGAATGCGGCCAGCCCCACCAGCGCCACCAGCACGCTATTGCCCACGATGGTATAAATCATGTCGGCATAATGCTTGAAGAGGTTGTCTTCCTTCTTGCTGGAGGGGTGAGGGTCAAGCGTGGCATAGTTCTTGTCCGCCCTGACATGGCACTGCTTGCAGGTATTTACCCTGTTTTCCGCACTCACCGGTGAACGAGGATCGCGCGAAGGCAGCAACTCATGCACGCTGAGATAGTAGTTCACGGTATTGGCATGGCAATCCAGGCAGTTGGCTGCATTGGTGTTGCCGTACTTGGTCACCTTGCCGTGGAAACTTTCATTGTAGGATTCCGCCGCGATCGGGAATTTCTTCCCCAATTCGCGCCCTTCTTCCTTGGCCGCCTGCTGGTGACGACCCAGCATCTCCTTGTCGGAATGGCAAGAGGAACACATCTCGACGATTTCCTGGGGCGAACGCTTGACCTCGCGAATGCGGCGGCTGGTGTGGTTGTACCATTTCTCCGCAAACTTGGCGTCCTCGTGGCAGACCACGCAGCGGTCCACGATATGCTTTGGCGGTTTCTCCTCCTTGGCGTTGTAGAGCGGGTTGGTATGGCAGTTGACGCAATAGGGCTTGTCGGCGTCATTGCCCTTGGCGATCTTTTCCCTGCCATGGACGCTTTTCTTGAACGCGTCGTAGATCGGCTTGTGACTAAATGGCTTGCCGGTGGAAGGGTTCTGGATCGAGTGACATTCCGAGTTGCACGTCACGCCCTCGGTCACGGGCTTGTGCGGCAATTCCTTGATATAACTGTGGCAATCGCGGCAGGGCACATTGCGGTGCACGGTTTTTGAAAATACGTGCGGCATCACGTAGTAGGTTTTTTGCTGCCCCTCCTCGGTAATGCGCCCCATTTTCGGATATTTGTGGCACATCAGGCAGGCCTCATCATCCTCGAAAGCCAGGGCCGACCCGGCATACCCCAGCATCAGGGACAAAATGCCCGCAACGCACCATCTGATCAGCATCTCCATCCTTTTTTCCTTTTTTTATTTCCGTAATTCTGCTACTGCCCCGTTCCACCCTGATGTCGGGATGAATCCCGACCTACAAAAAAGTCATGTTAAAAAGCCCAACCCGACTGACTACTTGTTGTGACAACTGTTACAAATCGGCTCCCCCCCGGTTCTGCGCAGTCGCTTATAGCCATCCGCGCCCTTGTCTGCTCGCGCATGGCGCTGCACGCCACGCTCATGCGGGTTATGGCAGGTCGCGCAAAAAATCCGCCCGGTCGCGCGATCCAGCGGCATCACAACATCCCGCCTCACCTCGGATTCCTTGAGGCGTTTCAGTATCTCTTCCGGCGGCTTGACCAGGTGGTTCGGCCCGTCTATGGTCGAATTCTTGGCATAGTGCGCCCAACCTCCGCCGGGGTGGGGCCGCCACGGGTGGCAGCCGGTACACAATTTGGTCAGATCATCCGTCACGTTAAAACTCACGTCGTCTATGCTTTTCGCGTCGCGCCGGTTGGGCGTCACGCTGTGGCACACCAGACAGCGCTGGGTATTCAATTCACCCTCATCGCTGATCTGGTCATGCGGATTGAGGCGCTCGTAGTGCGTCGGGTTGTGGCAGTTGAAACATAGGTCGGTGCGCGCCGAGTACGGCCCGCCACGGAAAAACCTCGGATTGAGTCCCTTTTCACCAAATCGCTCCTTCTTGCACTGCATCGGCAAATCATGGCAGGCAATGCAGGTCACCACACCGCCGCCGCGCTTGACCGCCTGGCGGAAATTTTCCGGCATCCGCTCGCGCTTTTCGGCGGAAGGCACCATGCCCACCGCGTGGATATAGTTGTGCACCGAAACCGTGTCGTGGCAGTTGTTGCACAATCCGTTGATGTCCCTGTTAAGCAGCTTCGCATCCTTCTCTCCTGGCGTGCCGCGATGGCATGCGCGACATCCATTCCCATCCTCGCGCCAATGCGGGTCAGGTATCTGATCCGCATCGATCTTGCCCTGCCGCAACAATTGCGGGATCTCTTCCACACGTTCAAACAGGCTGTTCTCATTCCACGCACTTTTCGCCTTCACGTTTTCCGCTGGCGCGGCATGCAGGGGGCAGGAGAGCAGCATCAGCAAGCACCACACCCACCACCGCACATCCACAACCCCTGTAGGTCGGGCTTCAGCCCGACTTATCGGGCTGAAGCCCGACCTACGGGAGTGGCGTTTCATTTCATCAGTCGGGTTAATCCCCTGCCTGCTAGCGCCACGCACTCACCACGCCCTCCTGGGTCACTACCAGCACGCCGCCATCGCTGATCGCCGGGCCACCGAAGACCCCGCCACCCAGTTTCTGCTCCCAGGCGCTCCGCCGTCGCTCCAGATCCACGCCGACCCGACGTCCATCCAGGGTCGCCACCACGCCGATGTGGTTGCGAGCGACACTGGGCGAGTGCCGCACCTCTGCGCCCAGCGGCATCTGCCACACGATCCGGCCATCCGCCGCACTCAAGCTGTACAACACCCCGGTGCGGCTACATACATACAACATATCGCCGACTGGCACCGGCGTTCCCTGCGGCCAGTCATCCAGTTCGGTGCGCCAGAGGATTTTTCCGCTGCCTGCCTCCAGCGCGTAAACATTGCGGTCATACGAACCCTGATACACCCTGCCCCCCGCCAACGCCGGCGCACCGTAAAGCGCCGAACCCAGCTCGGCCTGCCAGACAGGCTTGCCGTTATCGCGTTGAACCGCGTGCAGCACGCCGTTCTTGGCACCGACATACACCCGCGCCGCATCCGCCGCCGGCCCGGCGTAGTTCCCGCCGTATTTGTAGTCCTTGGCCCGGTAGCGCCAGATCTCCTTGCCGGTTTGCACATCGAGGGCATAAAGAAACTGGTCCACGCTACCCACATACACCCTGCCGTCGCGCACTACCGGCGAGGCCACGACCCCGCCACCGAGCTTGACCTGCCAGCGGCGCTTGCCATCGAAGGCGGCCAGCGCCGTCACTTCGCCATCCTTGCTGGCAACGATCACCTGGCCGTCAGCAAGCGCAGGTTCGGCAGAAATCGGCCCACCCGCCTCGAAGCGCCACAAGAGACCGCCATTTTTGGCATCCAGCGCGCTCAGGCGCCGGTCGTGGCTGGCGACATACACCATGCCAACATCGGCGACCGGACCGGCAAATACCTTGCCACCCGTTGCACTCTCCCACTGCCGCGCCAGCGCCCTGGCGGACAGTGCATCCGCGCTCTGGTGCAGATGCTCTGGCCCACCACCAAGCATCAGCCAGTTCGCCGCCAGCGCAGGAAACTGCCAGGCGGCAAGCGCCAAAACAAGCGCCAGGCGACAGACGTCAGAAGCGGAAGCCATAATCCCGCTTCAGAATGGCCATAATCGAACTTTCCTTGAACGGCGCATATTCCTGCTGGCTATCGCGGTAGCGGAAACGCCCGGTCGCCTGCCATTTTCCGATGCGGTAATTCAGGTCAGATTCAAACGTCATTTGCCGTCCCGACAGGTAATACATGCCTTCCATCTGCTCCATGCGCGCCAGCGCCGTCCATTGCAACGCACTGCGCAGGCTCATGCTGGCGCGCGCTTGTGCGTAGCGCGTACTGATGGCGACGCCCTGGCTGGTTCCGCTGGTGGCACCAGCCGACAGCATCACGCTGTTTGACGCGGAAAAGCGGTGCAGCCAGCCGAAATCGAGGCGCGTATTCTGCGCGTCTGTGCCATAGTAATAATAGTCGTTGCTTCCTGGCTCCATGCCGCTCCAGAGCGCGTACTGCTGCTGGTAACGGCGGTATTCGACCACGCCCTGCAGCATGTCGCTTTGCGTCAGCATGCTGGTCACGCTGTAACGCATGTTCAACTCGCTGCCGCTGTTGGTATCCCCCAGCGTCTGGCTCACGCGCAACTGCAGCGAATCAGCGTAAAGCGGGGAATTCATGCGGGTATAGCCCAGATTGGCGCTATGAGTGGTGTTCTGCTGCGCCGGCTGGCCGTATGTCATCCCAGTGGTATTGGCCTGCATCACCGCCAGGTTATAACCGCCATTGATCAGATAATTCCCCAGAGTGTCGGAGTACATGAGGCCGGCGCTGCCGGAAAGCGAGGAACTCTCCTGGCTCTGAGCACCATTAAAGGCAGTGGCGGATGTCTCTGTGCTGGAGCCGCTCATTCCCAGCATCCCGGTCACCTGCCAGTGGGCGTTGATGCGGTAATTCGCCCCGCCCGAGAGGTTGTGGGACAGGCTTTGGCTGCCTCCGGCCTCATTCATGCCCAGACCCACGCTGTAGAAATGACGAAAATCCTGTGTTTGCTGCACGCTGAACATGCTGTTGAATCCCAGAAATTTCGACTCCATCATATTGGCACTCGCACCCGCGTAGCCCCACTGGTCGCTGCGGCTGTAGTAGGTCAGATTGGCTGTCAGGTTGGCCTTGTCGCCGAAGAGCGAGCGGTCGCTGAGGTAAAAATAGTCCTGCCGCTGGCTGCCGCCATACACCTGCTCGTCCCACGCGGTGTGACGGTAGCCGTAAGACAAATCGGACTCTCCCCATTTCTTGGGCCGCAATTTCTGGCTCGCGTCCATGCCGAACGACAGGTTCTGGTCCGAGCGCGGCACCACTGCACTGCCGGACTCCGAACTGGTACGGTCGACATAGAAACTGCTGCGCCCCAGCCACTTGTTTTCCAGGCCCCAGCGCGCGCCCAGGGTGTTCGTGGTGAGTTCGTAGGACGGGCTCCAGAAATCCGACACCGTGCTCTGGCTGCGATTGGCGTAAAACGTCAGGGGATAGGGCTTGTTGGCAAACCAGGTGGTATTGAGGCGATAGCCGAGCATGTTGTAGCTGGACTCCCCGTTGACACCATTATCGACGCTCTGCACATTATCCCTTTGCAAGGTCACCCCTGCATCGAATACCGCGAAACGCGGATCCCAGATAAAACCGCGGCCGTTGAGGTCGAAGCGCGTGCGTAGCCGCGTACGGTCGCGGGTGCCATAGTCCGAGTCGTACTTGTAATCCTCGGCCTCAACACCCACCGAACCGTAGAAGGTAAGGCGCCCCGCGCTACCCAGCGAATCCGACATTTTCAACGCCATGGCAGGAGCGGGTAACAGAGCCAGGAGCGCGGCGAACACCCCCCTGGCTCCCTTGCAGCCGCACCGACCATCCCCTTTAGCCACACTAAAATGTTACTTGGTATGGCAGGCGAAGCAGAGCGAACTTGCGTTCATGGTAACGCGCACAAATGCCTTGCCGGTCGAATCAGCCGAGGTATGAGGATCATGACAGGAAGCACACTGTACCTTGTTGCTGAAGAGCTTTACGCCCGTCAAGGTTGCCGGATCTTTCAGGCTGGTGCCGCCGTCTGACGTGACCAGCGCCGCGTCATAGGTAAAATTGACCGGGTGATCGTTTTTCAGCGCATCCGCCGCCGAGCCCAGATTGGTCGCGCCGACGGGGATAAAAGCGCTGCCCACCCCGCTTCCGCCCGTCATGGTGGTGGTCGACCGGGCGTTAGACGGATTGTTCATGGAATTAACCGCCACGCTACCGTCATGGCAGGAAAGGCACAAATTGCTCACAGCCGAGGTTGCTTCAGTCCCGCCATTACCCACCTCTGCTGCCACTCCATTGAAGGTCGGGCTGGTGTAAATTCCATAGGTGGCAGTGGTTGACAAAGTATGATTCCACAGCGGGATATTGTCATTCTTGAGCGCATTGTGAGGCGTATGGCAGAAGATACAGATTTCCGTTTGATCGGTGGATTTAATCGTGCCGCCACCACTTGTAGAAAGGTCATGCTTGGTGCCAGTAATGCCAACCGCCATAGCGCTACTCGCCAGCATGACCAGCAGCGCGAAGAGTCCGCCTGACAGCCGCTTGATTTCAATAAAATTTTTCATAACATTACTCCTCCAGAGCATTTTATCCTTCTGTAATGACCGTGCATCAAACCCTCATGCACAGTCTTCCTTGCTACCCGGCCCCGACTTTTTAATTCGTTCACCGCCTATTTCAAACCAGCAAAAATTACTACACAACTTCATTTTCCAATCCCTGCTCCATTTCCCTTGAGATACTGGAATACCTGAACCCGCGCATTGATCGAATCGGCAATATAAATTCTGTCCATCTGGTCAACGTATATCCCGGTTGGAATCCAGAACATGCCTGACTCCCGCCCCATCGTCCCGACAAAGAGCAAAATCTTGCCGTCACGGTTGAAAATCTGGAAATTATTAAATGCTCCATCCACCACATAGATATTGTTATCAGAGTCCACTCCGATCCCTTTAGGACGGCTGAACGCACCGTAGGTATCGCCCAATTGTCCGAAAGTACTGAGAAACTTGCCCTCTCCATCAAAGATCTGAACACGGAAATTGCCCGTATCGGACACCAACAACTTGCCCTCGCGATCCACTGCCAAGTTGACGGGATAATTCAACTGCCCCGGCTCCGAACCTCTTTCTCCAAAAGTAAACAGATGCTTGCCGTCAAGGTCATAGACCACGATGCGATGTTTAATCGTATCTGCCACGTACAGCCGGTTGCGCGCTTCATCCAGGGCCAAGCCGGTGGGGCGACCAATTTCCTCCTTCTTGCCCAACGCCATCAGTGTCTTGCCTTCCGGGCTCAGCACCAGCACTTCCTTACGCTCGGAATCGCTTACAAAAATCCGCCCCTGCCGGTCAAGGCGGACTTCCAGCGGGTTGTACATGGCGCCCTGCGCATCGGTCTTGAGCGGGCGCACCTCCTTCTTCTCAAGATCGAACACCACCACGGCACGCAGCTTGGTGTCAGTGACGTAGATCAGCTTGCCGTCAGCGGAAGCCGTTACACCATAGGGCTTCTGAAGGGCCAATCCAGCCCGCTCTTCGCCTAGCAATGCCGCCTTCAATTCATCCCTTACCGCCAGATCACTC
>Ga0105091_10000936_pt1 | contig 12675 bp, 11 predicted proteins | sample PPLLak1March2015_FD_87022 | JGI IMG/M metagenome (GOLD analysis project Ga0105091, IMG submission 87022) | Freshwater sediment microbial communities from Prairie Pothole Lake near Jamestown, North Dakota, USA - PPLs Lake P7 Core (1) Depth... | ecosystem: Environmental > Aquatic > Freshwater >... | reverse complement strand
GTGAAAGCGGCGAGAACGGATTTTTAACGATTTGGAGTAAGTCATACCCTGCAATCTCGTTAAAAGAAGGCATAAACAGCACCCGGGTGGGGGACGTAATTTTAGCGGGGGTAGTCATCCGCAGTTCTTTAGTATTTAGTCCTGCCCGCAGATAAGCCGGGGTCTGGAGGGCACACCCTACCTCATCTTTCAGCAGGAGCAATGGATGGTGGTGTCCTATTACCATCAGGTGGCCGGCGAGTTTCGGGGATGGGTACATGTGCCCGTGAAGAAATCCGATTCCATCAAGTATCGCCCCCTCCTTCGGCTGGAGTTCGGCGTCACGGAGATACGATTCAATTCCAATGTCGTGATTACCGGGAAAAACTTTCAGGGGAATGCGACTTCGAAGAGCATTGAGAATGAGCGGTAATTCGGTATATTCCTGACGGGTAAGCGACGGAATGCTGTGTTTGATGTCGCCGAGCAGCACGAGCATATCCGGGTCTGCCGAATCAACAATCTTCAGGAGGCGTTCGAGCCGGTCAGTACTCCGGCTCCCGAAATGCAGGCCATGAGCCGCGAGGTCAGCCTCTATGCCGAAATGGAGGTCAGCAACAACCAGCAGCCTTGATTCACCTTCAATAACGAGTGCCGGGCCATCCCCGATAAATTCCATCTTCATAACGGTTTGACAAATCCTTTCCGGGGCTGGTAACATTCATCATCAATGATAAGGGATTCAATGGCAGCGAGAACCGCTTCCTGGGATATGCCGCTATCAGCAGCCTGTCGGATTATGTCTTCGACGGCAACTCCCTCCGGCCTGTTTTCTGCTGCCAAAAGTTCCATCACTGCCACTTTGATATCCGGCAGGGCAGGCATCCCACCTGATACGGTCCGAACGGTCCGAACTGCATCTTCAATCATAAGAGCGAGGTTGCTGATCCTGGCTCCGGTTATTGAATAGTGGCGTATCGCTGTAAGGATACGGGTATCGGTGCATGATCCAAGAATTGCGAGATTCATCAGCCTGAGCCGCTCAAGAGTCGATTTCGCTGTTACCAGCACCCACTGGTCACGGACCTGGCGGTCCACTTTTCTGATGTGATCCGGGCGTACAGATACATGTACAACACCACTTTTCACGTACATCTGCGAACGGCCTGAGACCGTGACAAATGATGGCACGGGGATAGCACAGATTGTTTCAGCAAGGGGAGTATTCCTGCCACCAATCACCAGATCAAATGCGCCGGTCGGATCGGCCAGGCGGGTATGGACCATATCCCCGGATTCTATTACTTCGGTAAGTGCACCTGAAAGAAACATGGACCGGCACCAGGCTCCTCCGGGGGTTACTACCCAGGCGGGGTTTCCCGGATCATCATCCTGGATGGACAGGGTTGAACTGTTATACTCTCCGGCAAATACCCGTACAGCCCCTTCCATAGTGTCGCATGTAAGGTTGTCAGGTAATCCTATTCAAGATATAGTCCGTGGCATATCAGGGATTTATTCAAAACACTTCCCTTTGGGGGGGGTTCATTTTTGCCGGGGGATAACAATCTGAAGATAAGGGAAAACAATGCAGTGATTTGGACTGTCCTCTTCCCTCTATCTCCTCCATTGTTTGTTATTTTGTCCCCAAACCCCCACAGGCTTTTTAGTATATACCCCATCGGTGTTCAGAATTTAATGCATCGAAGTGATATTTAAGGTATAATTTGTCCTGCACAATTGTAACCCCCAAAAAAGTGTTAGAGACTCATCCGATTTTGCACCATAAAATCTTAGTATTTATGAGGTTTATCCGCCTCAGGGCCTCTTCGAGGCACGGCGGGTCAGAGAGGTTTTTGAGAATTTTTTATTTCAGTTACCAATCATCTGTGGGGTAAGCATGTTTGGAGAATTTTCAGTCATTGATCCGCCGCGGGGGCGTCCCTCCGGGGGCGGTGGCGTTCATCCTTTAGTGGTATGGAGAGCTGCCAATGACTACTATAATTTTCAAGGTTCCTGTGCGTGCTCAATCCATGCGATTTTCCGGTACCGAATTTCCTGAAAATTTATAGCCAGGACTGGATCATGCTCAAAAAAAAAAGACAGATTATTTCCCTTTATTCCGATAAGCAACAGCGATAAGAACAAGAGATATGATCGCCAGGAAAACCGCAGATGGCAACAAAGGAGATTTCGCAGGAGTGGGAGACGGTGGTACTGCACACGAGTCCAGATCCGGAGGAACCAGTGTCGGGTCGAGTTCGGCGGCACGGATATACGCCATACCTGCTTCAGCACATCTCCCAAGTTCCCGGAGGGCATTACCTTTGTTGAACCAGGCGACAGAATGAACAGATGTCAGATTGCCCTCAATCGCCAGCGCTGCATCAGCCGCGGCGTTAGCTTCATCAAACCGGGCAAGCATCACCAGGATCCCGGCCCGGTTAGCCTGAATAAGCGGGACCAGCGAGGTTACATTGAGTGCAAGCGCTTCATCCGAGGCTTCAAGTGCTTCAGCATATTTTCCGGCATTTGCCAGGTCAACGCTTTTGGAATAAAGAGCCCCGGCAGTGTTGACTTCATCTGTTATATCCACAGCTATTACCGGAAAAATCATCGAGGAAATGATGAGTATAATTATAAAAATTCTGTTAAAATTCATTTGACACCATTTCTCAGTAATTGCAGGTGCATCGTATAAAAACATGAAAGGAAAATTTTACTGATTTTTACTCAGGACTAACAATCCGGCTATGATTATACCCGCAAGCCCAATCCATGCCGGCAGAGGAGTGTAGGTAGTCTTTACCGGAACTGGGGATGACGTTGGAATAGTCGTCGGCACTCCGGTTTGTGGTGATGACGGGGTAACCGGCGGTATTGTCGTCACTGATGGTTGCGTATCCTGTTGGGTTACGGCGGGAGCTGTATCTCTGGTGAATGTTACCGAAGCTGATTTCATCATGGTTCCTGTGAAATTCATCGGGTTGCTTTTATTATATGATCCCTGCATGGAATTGAGATCCTGGTTTATAGTGAATGTATAGGTCCCGGCAGGATAGAGGGTTTCACCAAACCTGCTCCGTGCAGTATGATCCCAGTCTTTTCCATTATTCCAGTAATAGGGTGACACCGTGATAAATGGCTGTTTTTCGAAAGAAAGTATCTGGGTTTTCGGATTACCGTCGTTTCCTGTGTAGATGGTGCTGACCGTCCGTCCGAGGGGATTGAGAAGGGTAACGGTATAAAATGAATCTGAGGGATTAACACCTGGACGGTACAGTGTCATAAGTGCCGGATACAGGTTTGTATCCACGCGGTAGGTGATTTTTGTAGAAACCGGTACCGATTTTCCGCTTACATCCAGGTTGTGGTCCAGATCCCAGACCCTGATATCAACCTGTGGTTCAGCAACTTCAAAAACCACTTCCCGGGGTTTCTTATCCATGCAATACCATGACCCGGTATACATGGTGAAAATGTCAGGAGTGATATTAAAGTGATATATTTTATCCGAAACGGAATTTATTTCATATATTGTTATGTTCTTCTGGGGGGGCGCGCTGGTATTTGCACCTGCCTGCCACCATCCGATAGTATGGCACCCGTTTAATGCACCGGATATATCCAGGTTGTTCTCACCGAGGTAAACCGGAGCGCCTGCAGCAATTTTTGCAGTACTGCCTCCAACGGGTGCATAACCTACAAACATGATAATAAGAGCGAGTACTACGTATTTTCCTTGCATGGAAAGTAATTTCAAAACCCTTATGATAAACATTATGACATTCATTAGAAAGAGCGAAAAGAGCGCATGATTTTCCCCCTGCTGAAGGGGGATCTGCCGAAAAGACTGCCTATACTATCTGCATACGGGTTGAAGAGTACGAGCGGAAGAGAGGATGCCCATGGAAGAAAACCACACCATCTGGATTGAAAAATACCGGCCATTGAAACTTGCGGATATTGTCGGGCAGGATGAAATTGTGGAGCGGTTGTCGTCATATGTAAAGAGTGGCAATCTGCCTCACCTCCTCTTCACGGGTAGTGCCGGTGTGGGCAAGACAACTGCGGCAGTTACCCTGGCGCGTGAATTTTTTAAGGACTCATGGCAGATGAATTTCCGCGAACTCAATGCATCAGATGAACGGGGGATCGATGTGGTACGCAACCAGATCAAGCAATTCGCCCGGACTACACCCCTTGGCGAGGCAAAATTCAAAATTTTGTTTCTTGACGAAGCTGATGCCCTGACCACGGATGCACAGGCTGCCCTCCGGCGCACAATGGAGAGTTACGCGCAGACATGCCGGTTTATCCTTTCCTGCAATTATTCTTCCAAGATCATTGACCCTATCCAGAGCAGGTGTGCAATATACCGGTTTAAACCTCTCGGGCCGGATGCGGTGAAAGAAGAAATATGCCGGATCGCCAGCCGCGAAGGGCTCAGGATCACTGATGACGCAATGGATGCCATCATTTACATTGCGCAGGGCGACATGCGCAAGGCAATAAACGCACTCCAGGGTGCAGCAATTATCTGTCCGGTCATTGATGAGAAGATGGTATATGCGATCACGTCCACTGCTCGGCCGGATGAGATCGCAGAGCTCCTGAAACTATCCCTTGGCGGGGACTTTGACAGTGCCGAATCTCTCCTTGCTGTGCTCCTCCATGAACGCGGTATCGCCCCCAATGAACTGATCAACCAGTGTTACCGGGCAATCGTCAAAATGGACATGACACGGCAACTCAAAGTGGAGCTGATCGACCACCTTGGGGAAACAGATTTCCGTCTCTCAGAAGGGGCCAACAGTGATATCCAGATGGAAGCCCTGATCGCACGGTTTGTTCTCTCTTCACAGAAATGCAGGTGAATCAATTATGGATACAACCCCTGACCTGCAGACTGCCGATAAGACCGAAGACTGGAGCAGGTTGCTGAAAAGCAAATATAAGAAACAGCTTGCCGAAATATCCCGGGAATACCCCCACAAACGCTCCCTCACCATCGATTACCGTGATGTCGAGCGGTTCGGGAAGACGGGGATCGCTCTTGCAGATGAGCTCCTGGAAAATCCCGGAAAAGTACTCGAGGACGTCTGGGAAGCGATTAAGAAAAGTCAGCTGATCAGGATCAAGGATGGGAAGGAGCCCCGGGGCATCAATATCAGGTTTACCAATCTCCCGAAAAAGGTAGGTATCCGCAATATCAGGTCCGATGATATCAACTCCTTTGTCTCTGTTGAGGGTATCCTGCGCAAGACGACAGAAGTCAGGCCACGAATTGTCGAAGCGGCATTCCGATGCCCTGCCGGACATTTCACCATAAAAAAACAGAAGTACGGGAAATTCATCGAACCGGAAGGGTGTGCTACCGACGGATGTACCTTTAAGAAACTTGAACTGTTACCCAAGCGCTCAAGGTTTGTTGACTCGCAGAAGCTCAGAATTCAGGAGTCCCCCGAAGGACTCCGGGGTGGCGAGCAACCCCAGACCCTCGATGTAGATGTCACCGATGACCTCTCCGGCAGGGTGGCCCCCGGGGACCGCGTGATCATAAACGGGATTCTCCGTTCAATGCAGAGGATCGTAAAAGGTGAGAAGAGCACGGTCTTTGACATTTTTCTGGAATGCAACTCCATCGAAATCGCTGAAAAAGAGTTTGAAGAGGTGGAAATCAATGAGAAAGATGAGGATGAAATCAGAACTCTCAGCAACGATCCTCTGATCTACCGCAAGATCACCCATTCGATTGCCCCTACCATCTACGGCAGCGAGGATGTCAAAGAGGCAATAGCCCTCCAGCTTTTCGGTGGGATTGCCAAGGAGATGCCGGATGGTACCCATCTCAGGGGCGATATCCATGTACTGCTCATTGGGGATCCGGGGATTGCAAAGAGCCAGCTGCTCAGGTATGTCGTCAAGCTTTCACCCCGGGCGATCTATACCAGCGGGCAGTCTTCCACCTCGGCCGGTTTGACTGCCACCGCAGTGAAGGATGAATTCGGTGAGGGTCGGTGGACGCTTGAAGCAGGGGCACTGGTACTTGCCGACATGGGAGTAGCTGCGGTAGATGAGATGGATAAAATGCAGAAAGAGGATCGTTCAGCCCTGCACGAAGCGATGGAGCAGCAATCAATCAGCGTCGCAAAAGCCGGCATAACGGCCACACTCAAGTCCCGCTGTGCTCTCCTCGGGGCAGCAAACCCGAAATACGGGAGATTCGATATGTATGGCGATATCTCCGACCAGATCAATATGCCAGCCTCTCTTTTATCCCGGTTTGACCTGATATTTATCATGGCTGATCAGCCCGAACAGAAACGTGATCTTGCCATTGCTGAACATATCCTCAAATCCCACGGCATTGGTGAACTGATTGCCCAGCACAAGAAGACACCAATCCCCGGTGTTACGGATGAATACATTCTGCAACAGCTCAAACCGGTCATGCCGGATATCGATCCCGCCTTTTTCCGCAAGTACGTGGCGTATTCCAAGCGATCCTGTTTTCCCATCCTCTCGATCGAAGCCAAAGAGGCACTTGTCAGCTATTACCTCAAGCTCAGGGGTATTGCAGAGCCGAACAAGCCCGTCCCTGTTACAGCCCGCCAGCTCGAGGCGCTTGTCAGGCTTGCAGAGGCAAGCGCACGAATACGCCTTTCCGACACCATTGAACCCCATGATGCCGAAAGGGTGATCCATATCGTCGACGCGTGCCTGCGCCAGATTGCATACGATGCGAGGACCGGAAGTTTCGATATTGACAAGATAGCAACCGGCATATCCAAGGAGAAGCGGGATATCGTCCGGGTGATCAAGGATGCGATCCGTGATATTGGCGGCGAAGGAAGGCGGGCTTCAAAGGACCAGGTCGTGGATGTCGTGGTATCGAAAGGATTTCCACGGGACAAGGTTGAATCAGGAATCGAGATGCTTGTCCGGTCAGGCGAGGCGATGGAACCCAAACTGGGCATCCTGCAATTGATCTAAAGAAGGAGCGAAAATGTTAAACGACCGGGAACGGGCAGTCTTTGAGGCCGGGATTAAACTCGGGGCGCTTTACCACCAGTGGGTTGGCACACCGATCTCCCGGAAATCAGCCGCAAGTGTTGAGAGCGCTATTGAACAAGCGGTGATCCTCCAGCCATTCGTTGAAGAGATTACAGTCAGGCTTGATCGTAACCTGATGACAGAAAACATGTTCGGGTATTGTGAGTTGACCGGGCTCATGTTCGAGGTGGATATCGTGACACGTGTCGGGTTCACCTATTGCCGGGCCCGCCTGGCTCCCCATGACGGATACCCGCTTATGCAGATTACGGAGTGCAATGAAATCCCCGCGTTTCCCCGTTACTGATGATCATATCCACATCGATCCGCTCAACGGCCGGGGAATAGAGGCTGTAAAAGATTTTTTACGGGCAGGGGGGACCCATATCTTCCTTGTCTCAAAACCCTCATGGTCGTTCCAGGTCCACCCCAGCCGTGGAGCAGACTATGCAGCTGTTTTTGAAAAGACGATCTCTGTTGCAAGACTGATTGAATCAACCGGAGTGATCGTATTTCCGGTGCTCGGGGTTCACCCGGCCGAGATAAGCCGGCTTTCGGAACGCATGGCGTTATCCGAAGCAGCAGAGGTTATGAAAGCCGGCATAGACTGTGCGGCAGGATATATTCACGAAGGAAGGGCAGTTGCCCTCAAAAGCGGGAGACCGCATTATGAAGTGAGTCCGGATGTGTGGACAGCATCCAATGATGTGCTCGCGCATGCCCTTGAGTGTGCAGCCGGATGCAGGTGCGCACTGCAGGTCCATGCTGAAAGCGGTCCCTGTGCAGATATTGCAGAGATGGCAGGGAGTGCACATATGCCGATAGAGCGCGTAGTAAAGCACTACGGCTCTCCGGATACTCCTCTGCATCCATCCCTTATAGCGAAACATGAATCTATACCTCAGCTGGCACGCGAGCGACGGGCGTTTACCATGGAAAGCGATTTCATGGATGAGAATGCACGCCCGGGTGCGGTTACCGGCCCAAAATCAGTGCCCCGATATACCCATCAGCTGCTCAGGCAGGGCCTGATCACTGAAGAGGACTGCTTCAGGATTCATGCCGAAACCATCGGAAAGGTATATGGTGTTACCATAACCTTGTGAACGTGTTCCAACTCACCTTTTTTTATTCCCGCCAGCCAATAGATACTCAATGTTTCTGAAGGTTCACTGTTCACCCGGGGCAGGTGATATCGTGGCAGTGTGTGATCGCGAGCTGCTGAACACCACTATCATTCATGGGGAGCTTTCTGTCCTGATATCCGAAGCGTTCTATGGCAACACTCCTGCAGCCGAGGATGAAGTCAGAGCTGCACTGAAAAAGGCTGATAATATTAACCTGATGGGCAAACGTGCAGTGAGCATCGCAATTGATATGGGTCTTATCACCAGATCCGGCCTTATCATGATAGGAGAAATCCCCCATGCCCAGGTCTACTCACTATGAGCATCCGGGATTTTTTTTGCCCGAAGTGCGGGAAAGCCACTGAGCATGATGGCCTGTGCACCGGATGCAGGATTGGTAACACTCCGTGGTTTGTCTGCGACCGCCGTATAAAAAGTGTCTATTGCCCGAGTTGTGGTGCATTAAAGCAGGTGAATACCTGGACAGATTCCGAACGCGAACGTGCGGAGCTTGCACCAGAGCTGGCAAAGTCTGCAGTCCACTTTCATCCTGATGTGAGGAAACCCTCCATCGTTGTAACCGTGGAGGATAACACGCCCAATCGTTCAACGGCAACCATCGTGCTTAAAGGAGTGCTGCACAATACGCCCCTTGAAGCTACCTGCAGTGTTGAAATCATCTGGCATAAGGAGCAGTGTGACCGCTGTAACCGGATCAGCGGTAGTTACTATGAAGGAATAGTGCAGGTCCGCGCAGACGGAAGACTTCCCAGCACCTTTGAACTCCAGCTGTCGGCAGGCATTGCACAACAGGTTGAAGACTCCCTGCAGGCAGGGGGTGAACGACTCTCATTTATCGCAGATACGAATGAAACCCGTGAAGGCCTCGACATCACGGTAGGATCTCAGCATATCGGGACACTCATCTCTCAGGGAATAATCGCCCAGCTTGGCGGAAGGTATACCACTCACCCAAAACTGGTCGGAGAGAAGAACGGGCGACAACTCTACCGGATCACCTACTCGGTACGCCTTCCCCGGTTCCAGAAACAGGATGTGGTATTCAGCCGTGGACGTTATCTTCAGGTAATCCGTGTCGAATCCGGTCATATCCGGGCCCTTGATCTCGCTGATGGCATTTCAAAATCGGTACGTGAGGAAGATATCGAACGTCTCGTCGGAAACCTGAGGGATGCTGTTAATGCATTGGTGGCTTTTGCCGACAGCCATATCATGGGAATTCTCGATCCGGAAACCTGCCAGACAAAAGAGCTCAAAAAGATACCATGGCTTGATGTTACAGCAGGGGACCACGTGCAGGTCCTTCGTGATGGTGACAATATCATTGTTGTCGGGTAATACATGCGGGTAAGAGCTGTATCGAAAGAAAATCTCAGGGAAATCGCCGGAGAAGACTGGATTGACCGCTCACGGCGTCCCTATGCCGAAGGAAATATTGCATGGGTCCCGGTCAGAGATGACAAACCCTGTGAATTCGAGCTTCCCTGCCGGACCCGGTATCAGGGGAAAGGATTTTTTATGCTGGGTGATGTTGCCATCATCCACGGTAAAAAACCGACCTGTGCCGAGGTTGAGGAGATAGTAAGTTTCCGCCATCCCCGCGGAGTGCTCTGGATTGCTTCACTCCATGATATTACAAGAACTCCGGACACCGAAATTCTCCGGGGAGACGTTGGGGAGGTCAGGCACCGGGAAAATGGCTATACCTATATTCTCGATCCAACAAAAGTCATGTTTGCGCAAGGCAACAGAGTTGAAAAAATGAGGATGGCGCAGCTTGTCCATCGCAGTACTTCAGGTGAACGAGTGGCCGACATGTTTGCCGGCATAGGCTATTTTACCCTGCCAATGGCCGGCAGTGGTGCGTCAGTTCATGCAATGGAGATCAATCCTGTTGCCTGTGGATTCCTGGAACGGAACCTGCGGGAAAACAATCTTTCCGGGCGGGTAGATGTCTCCCGGGGAGACTGCCGGCATCTCCTGAACGGGATATATGATCGTATCGTTATGGGTCACTTTGATGCACTGGCCGTCCTCCCGGCAGTTCTTCCCCATGTTCGTAGTGGAAGTGTTATTCATCTCCACAGTCTCTGCTCCGCTGAAGACAGGATCAAAGAGGAAGTGGAGAGAGCAGGTTTTTCTGCCACTATAGACGTACATAAGGTGAAGAAATACCGCCCCCATGTCTGGCATGTGGTGCAGGATGTGACCATCGGATGACACGTTTGCAGACTCTTACCGGTAAACGGATTGTTATTTGCGTCACGGGAAGCATTGCCGCTGTCGAAGTTATTAAACTGATTCACATGCTCAGGAGACATGGCGCTGTGGTGCAGCCGGTGATGAGTCAGGCAGCAACAGGAATACTACACCCGGACTCACTGACGTAGGCCAGCGGGCGGGAAGCGATTACACGGTTGTCAGGCCAGGTTGAGCATATCCTGTGGTGCGGCGACGAAGGCTGTGCCGATCTTTTATTGATCGCGCCCTGTACTGCAAATACCCTCAGCAAAATCGCCTGCGGCATTGACGATACCCCGGTTACCACGTTCGCTACGACAGCAATCGGCAGCAGAAAACCTGTCGTTCTCGTACCGGCAATGCACCACAGCATGTACCGGCACCCCGCGGTAATGGATAACCTTGCACATCTGAAGGAATGGGGTGTGGAAATCGTTGATCCCAGGCTAGACGAAGGCAAAGCCAAGATTGCTGACAATGAAGAGATTGTCCTCCATTGCGAGCGTGCTGTCATGGGCAAGGCCTTGTCCGGAAAAAGGATCCTCATTACCAGCGGACCCTGCCAGGAACCAGTTGACGATATCCGTATCCTGACAACGCGGTCAAGCGGGCAGATGGGCCGGGCGCTCGCACTCCAGGCATATCGTTTCGGTGCCGATGTAACCGTTGTCCACCAGGATACCTTTCCCTGCGTTAACAATACTTTCGCTGAGACTTCAGATGATATGCGGCGTGCGGTGCACCGTTGTTTTTCCGAGAAAGGAGCTGACATCTACATCAGTGCAGCAGCAATTTCTGATTTTGCACCAGAAAAAGTGAAGGGAAAAATCCCGAGCGGCAACCGTATCCACCTTGTGCTGGAGCCTCTCCCGAAACTGCTGGCCGAGGTGATGGAAAAGTATCATCCTTTGACTATCGCATTCAAACTCGGTGATTCTGGCGGGGCAGCGTCAAAGATGATGATTGATCAGGGAGCTGCGATGGTACTGACAAATGAACCGGAAACTATGGGGAGTGCCCGGGGCAAGTATGTGCTGGTCACCCGGGACGGAGAGTATCCTCTGAACGGTTCAAAAGATGAGATCGCGGCCGCCATCTGGAATCAGGTTCTCCGGCCTGGTTTCCTGCCGGGATGAGCATCGCTATCTTTTGTATACAGATAAGGTTTTAATTGGTATATCCGATATGATGAACGCCGCCGTCCCCGAAGGGACGCCCCCACGGCGGTTCAGTGTCTATAAGCATATTTGTAAACACCGCACTGCCCCGCCGAGCCCCGGAGAAGCCCTGAGGCGGGTGACCCTCATAAGTATTATTTTTTCTTGGAAAGATCTAAACAGGGAGGTCGTGCCCGGAAAATGATGATTAGGTCTTAGAAAAGGTTTAGATTGGTATATCCGATATGATGAATGCCGCCCCCCCGGAGGGACGCTCCCGCGGCGGATCGATGACTAAAAATTCTCCGGACATTATCACGTGACAGATCGGAACTAAAAAAAAATTTCTCAAAAACTACCCTGCCCCACCGAGCCCCGGAGAGACCCTGAGGCGGGCGACCTTATAATTTCAATAAATTTCATGAGAATGCATTGTTCTGTTACCTATAAACCCTCGCCCGGATTCCCTACCGGGATTCTTTAATCAGTAAAAACACCCAATCGTTTATACAATCACTCTGCACAAATCCATGAAACCGATAGCCGTTACGGCGTTCTGTCCCGGGCATATTTCCGGTTATTTCAGGCGAATAGAAGGAGAGACCCCCGCAACGACGGGAAGTATCGGTGCCGGGATTGTTATCAGTGAAGGTGTTACCGCAAAGGTTACGCCAGCCGGGTCAACCACAGTCACCGTGCAGCAAAGAAACAGCAGGAATATATCGCTCGATACCGGCTTTGGATCACCTCTCCTGGCAGATGTCATGGAACAGCTCGATGTGACCCCTTCCATTACGACAGATTGCCTGCTGCCTATTGGTGCGGGTTTCGGACTCTCAGCTGCAGCATTGCTTGCAACTCTCACCGCAGTCAACAGATTGTACGATCTTGAAATGGATAAGGAAGAAATTGCACAACAGGCTCATAAAGCTGAAGTTGAACACCGGACAGGACTTGGGGATGTCGCGGCCTGTCAGGGTGGTGGCAGAGTAACCAGGTTCGGGCCGGGAATTCACGGACGTGTTGAACGGAGATTTGATATGGCTGAACCATTGTATGCAGTAAGTTTCGGTCCTATCAACACCCCGTCTGTG
>Ga0105091_10000935_pt1 | contig 12676 bp, 9 predicted proteins | sample PPLLak1March2015_FD_87022 | JGI IMG/M metagenome (GOLD analysis project Ga0105091, IMG submission 87022) | Freshwater sediment microbial communities from Prairie Pothole Lake near Jamestown, North Dakota, USA - PPLs Lake P7 Core (1) Depth... | ecosystem: Environmental > Aquatic > Freshwater >... | reverse complement strand
GGAATGTAAGTTGAGGCATCATAAAAGTAGCAAACTGCAAAACTGAATTACACCAAATGATAAAAGGAAAGATATGCTTATATAATCCGATTGACTATTATTAATTACTGTAAATAAAAGAGATACGGCACTGAACAAAAAATTTTATTAAGCCGCCGGAGGGACTCGAACCCTCGGCCTGCTGATTACGAATCAGCCGCTATACCGCTAAGCCACGACGGCAAATGTACAGGAAAAATAAGCAGACTTAAAATAGCGATCTAGAATTTAATTATTTCGCTTGTGCAGGGCTGTTTACTTTTGCAGGACTGTTTGTTTCTGCAAGGCCTGGATAATCCTGGCGTCCCTTAGATAATCCTGACTTCCTTTAAATAATCCTGGCTTCTATGCAGATATTATACTGGTGGGGGGCATACGAACGGACTACCCTTTTCTCCAGAACCTTGATTTTCCGTCCTGCTTTTCCCGCAGCTGCCTTTATGAGTTCGATGGAGCTTTCGAAGAGGTCATCTTCAGGGGTTATTCCGTAATAATGAATGATTCCGCCGGGTTTTGTCAGGAGAACCGCAGAATCAAGAAATTCAAAGGCGTTGTGAGGGAGATTCATAATCACATGGTCGGCAGTGCCTGCAAACTTCTTTGCTTCTTCCCTGGCGTCGCCTTCGATTGCTTCGATGTTTTTCACGGAGTTAATAATTATATTTTCCCTGAGATAACGCACAGCATCCGGATTTTTATCGATTGCCAGGACTTTTGAAGGCTTTTTGCTCTTTGCGATCAGGATGCTGTAAGGGCCGACGCCTGCAAACATATCGACAACGATATCCCCTTCCTTTACCCAGGAGAGAATTCTTGAGCGCTCGGTCGAAAGGCGGGGTGTAAAATAAGCCCGCGCAAGGTCGACTTTATAGCGGCAGCCGTATTCCCTGTGAGTGGTTTCGGTCCTGGGCTCGCCTGCAACAACCTCAAATTCCCTGACCCTGAATTCCCCGATTACAGGTGTAAGAGGCTTAAGTACGGTTTTTACATTCGACTGGGTCCGGAGGAGAGCATCGGCAATTCTTGAAGCTTTCTGCGTATCGAGATCAGGATCTTCCAGCAGGGCAATATCTCCTATTACCTCATAGGCGGGGCTGAAGCCAAGCAGGTCTTCAGGAACAGGTTTTTTTTCCTGGAGCTCAAAATCGCACTCGGTAAGTTCAGCTTCCTCAAGAAAACTCTTCAGCTCATCAGGGGCAGGCTCTCTGGTCAGGGGAAGATAAAGAAATGTCGCATCTGCGCCTATTTTTACGGAATTATCAAGAATTTCAAGCTCAAGGAGCATTCTTCTTACAGGTTCTCCTTTTTTTTTAGGGACTTTTACGCACTGCCGTTTCATGGAAAATCGACCTTTCGGAAGCCTAAGGTTATACTTCTATTAATAAGCTATCTCAAAATTATCTGGCTATCTATCCGGTTATTTACCTAACTCTTTCTTCTGCTATTTCTTCTGCTACTTACTCTGCTACCTATCTAGCTATTTATCCGGTTATCTATCCAGTATTTATCCTGCTATTTATCTAGCATTTATTCTGATACTTACCCTGGTGTTTATCGGTTATTTATCCTACTTATCTTACTGTTTATCCGGGTATTAAGTTCTTGAAAAAGCCTGAGTAAGTTTTCCGGTAGCGGAAGATTTCTCAGAAACTTTGCTTCCAAAGGGGTCTTTAAGCCTGGGTCTTATTTTCAAATAAGGTAAAAAACACAACTTAATTTTAAGGGGTGCTAAATTGGTAATGGGAGTGGGCATTAACCAGCTCAGGAAAATCTCGCTTGGATTGCAGGTTTCGACCCTGTTGACTTACATGCTTGGATTTACTGCACTGAAGCTAAGCGGCTCAAAAAAAGAAGGAATTCCGAGACACGGGAAAATAAATACTTTCGGATATACCCTGGGAGCCTTATCTTTACTCTATATGTTATATTCCGGAATAAGGCTGATAATTGCCAGATCAGCTCCTGTAATATTATACATTCACGGTCTCTTCGGGCTTACGACTCTGGCTCTCAGCTCCTTATTCGTAGCTAACAGGTGGAGCTGGAAAACTGTGAAAAATATGAGGATTCTTGTGGTTTTGTTCCTATCGACCTTCAGCGGAGGAGTCTACATGTTTTCAAGGTTTTATAAGCCAGGGGTGTCTTCAAAAAAACAGCGGATTAAAAAGCGGTTTGTAATTAAAAAGAATTCATGATTAAAATGATTTAAACTAGAAATAATTTATGAAGACATAAATTTGCTGCTAAGTTATTGGCTGAGGGGAATTCTCCTTATTTTTTAAGTTTTTGCATGGCTCATAAATAAGTGGCTTTGCAAGTAGAAAGCCAAAACAAATTTCAGGGTAATTAGTTGAACCGAGAACAATTAACCTGAGTGCGGCTGAACTTTCAGGATAGCTTAGCTTTAAGGAAAGTTAAAACTCATGGCAACTCAACTGGATGACTGTAGTTAAGCATGAAGTATAACCCGAAAATCACCAGAAATATCCCGCAGGTATAGAGAATATAACTATGCATTTGCTGGGAGAGCAGGTTTTTTCCACGGCCGAATGACCCGGATACGACAGTAAACCAGCCCAGGTCTGCGGTCCAATGTCCGAGCATGTAAGCCATTGTAAATATAATTCCCAGTTCATATTCCTTTAGTACAAGGGCCCCGCCCGCAGTCAGCCACCAGATCCAGAAATACGGGTTCGAGACTGAAGTTATCAGGCCTATCAGGGTCGGGCTGGAAGTCAATTTCGAGCCTGGCGAACCCTGAGAAATCCGCGCAGAAGAAGTCGCGGCTCTGGCGTCCTTTAAGGTAAAAAACCCGAAGACCACAAGTGAGAGCCCCCCTATAAGGAAAATTGCGGAAATTATACCGCTGCCGACGAGCGAGGCAGCCCCGAAAAGAATCAGGATGTAGAGCGCGACCTCCACAACTATATGACCGAATACGACCTGAGGACCTGCAAGCCAGCCTTTTTTCAGAGAAATCTCTATAGTTGCAAAAAGCATAGGTCCCGGAACGAGCGCGCCTGTAAGCCCTACAGAAAAACCTAAAAGAAGAGCTTTCAAAATTTCAATTGTTAGCATTAATATCAAAAGTTTTAAAATTTCTTAGATTCATTTTGAAAATAAACCTCCGCACAGCCGGAAAACCCGGATAAATAAAACCAAGCAAAAAACAGCTATTTCTCTATATAATAGAGAAAACCCGCTGTCGGAGAAAAATGAGAAAGAATTTAGAGGATGATTTCGTTATCTCACAACCGTTGCGCCGGTTGATCACGCCGGATAGGGTTTGGGGATTATAAGTATCTCTAAACCACAACCGTTGCGCCGTTTTCGATCAAACCTTTTTGAAACGGTTTGCGCTCAAGCCTTTTTTAAAAAGGCCTGCGTTTTCGATCAAGCCTTTTTGAAAAGGCTTGATTTAGAGGATGATTTCGATATCCAGTTCTTCTGCAAGTTCTTTATACCTGTTTCGGATGGTAACTTCCGTAACCCCGGCGACATCTGCAACTTCCCGCTGAGTCCTCCGCTCACCGCAGAGAATGGATGCAATATAAATTGCAGCTGCAGCAACTCCTGTGGGGCCTCTTCCGCTTGTGAGTTCCTTTTCGGAAGCCTGCCTCAGGATCTCAACGCTCTTGGACTGGACTTCTCCTTTGAGGTTAAGGCCGGAACAGAACCTCGGGACATAGTCGATTGGAGACGTGGGCATAAGCTTCAGTGCAAGTTCTCTGGAAATAAAGCGGTAGGTTCTTCCGATTTCTTTCCGGCTGACCCTGGATACCTCTTCGATTTCATCAAGGGTTCTTGGGACACTGCACTGGCGGCAGGCAGCATAAAGAGCGGCTGCGGCGACACCTTCAATGCTTCTTCCACGGATAAGGTTCTTGTCCACAGCTTTTCTGTAAACGACAGCTGCGGTTTCCCTGACAGTTCTCGGTAGACCCAGAGCAGAAGCCATTCTGTCCAGTTCGGATAATGCAAATGCGAGGTTTCTTTCAGTTGCGTTACTTACACGAATTCTACGCTGCCATTTTCTTAAACGATAGAGCTGAGCACGGTTTTTGGAAGAAATTGATTTTCCGTAGGAATCACGGTTTCTCCAGTCAATCATTGTGGAAAGCCCTTTGTCGTGGATTGTGTATGTCATGGGCGCACCCACACGGGAACGCTTCATACGTTGATCATGATCGAAAGCTCGCCATTCAGGGCCTTCATCCACAAAATCGGCATCAATGACAAGTCCGCAGTCCCCACACACAAGCTCGGCTCGCTCGTAGTCGTGAACGAGGTTCCTGCTACCGCATTCTGGACACACGGCCTTTTCGGTCTCAAAACTTTGCTCTTTTTGCTTCTCTTTGCGAGCTTTGATCATGGCACGTATTTTTTCTCTTTCAAGAGTGTCCGAATAGCGAACTCTTTCGACTTCTACCATATTATATCACCTTACAAATTAAAATGACCATATGTTTATATTCCTCGGTACTTTGGCTGCACCACTGAAATTACAGTAAATATATATAATGAAGGAAAAGAAAAGTCACGGCTATAACTAGCAAAAAATATATAAACCAGTTAATGTCAAACCATAATAAAGAATTCAAACGCGCATTCAATGTCAGAGATCTCACCGAATATAGACTCTTTCATTAACGAGAGCCCGAAAATCTGAGTCAGGAGTTCGTTTAAAGCCCTTCACTAAAAAATATGGATGATTTACAGGTCCAAAAACACTGACGATCGTACCAATCCGATTCAGGGCCTTATCTACAACGACCGAATTCAATTTAGGAAAACTACCTGAGACATTCTCGGGTTTTACCTCATCCCCTCTAATTATCAGGTTTTTAACACCTGATCTGTGCAGCACTTTACCGAGTCGTTTCATATCATCCACGAATAATTAACAGCTATTTCTCCAGCTCAGGGCAAAAATCTCCTGGCTTTGAGCATGTTATTCTGTCAGTCATAAATAAGAATATATATTGTAGACTGAAAAGCATATGTAGTCTACGCTCATTATATATAAAGATATCGCAAGACCTATATTATACGTTAGTCTTAACTAATTTAAGATAGTAAAGTATAAAATCGAGGAGAGGGAATCCACAACCTTATATATTAAATGGACATTGTTGGCAGCAATCAGACCATAGATGTGGTCATTTTCAGTCACTAACTCCGATTAATGATCTCGTTCCAGGGAGGAGACTCATTGTCCAAGTTCGTATATTTTTTTGGAAAGGATGTAACTGATGGCAAAAGTAGCATGAAAGACCTGCTTGGAGGTAAGGGCGCAAACCTTGCCGAGATGGCAAATCTCGGAGTCCCGGTACCGCCAGGTTTTACAATAACAACCGAAGTTTGCGTACTTTATTTAAAAAATCAGAAGTATTCTGAAGAAGTACTCAAACAGGTCGAAGAAGCGATCGATAAGCTCGAGACCTTAAACAACAAAAAATTGGGGGACCCAAATGATCCGCTGCTTGTTTCTGTAAGATCCGGAGCCAGGGTGTCCATGCCGGGGATGATGGATACCGTCCTTAATCTTGGGCTCACGGACAAATCCGTTATCGGGCTCGCAAACAAGGTCAATGACGAAAGGTTCGCTTACGATTGCTATCGCAGATTCGTGTCGATGTTTGGAGATGTGGTTCTGGGAATCGACTCCGACAGATTCGAGTCTCTTATCGAAGATAAGAAAAAAGAACTTAAAGTCGAATCCGATACCGATCTCGATGCAAAAGCACTGAAAGAGCTGGCTGAAAGGTTCAAGGGAGTTATCAAACTTGAAAAAGGGTTTGAGTTCCCTCAGGATCCGAAAATCCAGCTTCAGATGGCAATTAATGCTGTTTTTGAGTCTTGGAATAATCCGAGAGCTATCACTTACAGAAAACTTAATGAGATTGATGACAGCTGGGGCACAGCCGTCAATGTACAGACCATGGTTTACGGTAACAGAGGAAACACCTCAGGCACAGGAGTAGCTTTTACAAGAAACCCGTCTACAGGAGAAAAGAAGTTTTTCGGAGAGTACCTTATCAACGCACAGGGCGAAGATGTTGTTGCAGGCATCCGGACTCCGGACTTTATTGACACTCTTGGGAATAAAATCCCCGACGCTTACAAACAGCTTGTTGATATCTGTCAGAGGCTTGAAGCCCACTTCAAAGACATGCAGGATATAGAGTTTACTATTCAGGAAGGAAAACTCTACATGCTGCAGACCAGGACAGGGAAGCGCACAGCTGCCGCAGCCGTGAAGATAGCAACGGATATGGTAGCAGAAGTGCTGATTGATAAGGAAACCGCAGTCACGAGGGTTAAAGCCGAGCACATCGACCTTCTCCTGCATCCGAGAATCGATCCTAAAGCAAGATTGGAAGTAATCGCAAGGGGACTTCCGGCATCACCCGGAGCTGCTGTAGGAAAGGTTGTATTTACTGCCGAAGCGGCTGAAGATATGGCTGAGATCGGAGAAAAGACAATTCTCGTCCGAACCGAAACCTCTCCTGAAGATATAGGAGGAATGGCAGCTGCACAGGGTGTGCTTACCGTGCGCGGAGGAATGACCTCTCATGCTGCAGTCGTTGGAAGAGGTATGGGTAAGCCCTGCGTTGTGGGTTGTGGAGAAATCTCAATCGATACAAAGAACGGTCTCTTCATGGTAAATGGTCACACTATTAAAGAGCACGATTATATCACTATTGATGGAAGTGCAGGCAGTGTAATCATCGGGAAAGTAGATCTGATTGATGCCGAAATAAATGAAGACCTGAAGCAGGTTCTTCTCTGGGCTGATGACATCAGGACCCTCGGAGTGAGAACAAATGCGGATAATCCGGCAGATGCAGGCCTTGCCCGTGAACTGGGGGCTGAAGGTATCGGACTTTGCAGAACCGAACACATGTTCTTTGGAGAAGACAGGATTCCCGCAGTAAGGGAAATGATCATGGCCGAAGACGAGAAGTCCAGGAAAAAAGCCCTCAAAAGATTACTCCCCATGCAGAAGGAAGACTTCCTTGGGATCTTCCGCAGCATGGAAGGCCTGCCCGTAACTATCAGGCTGCTTGATCCGCCTCTCCATGAATTCCTTCCTGACAAGGAAGAGCTGGACACAAAGCTCAGGGAGCTCGAAGCCTCAGGAGACTGCGGAAAGATTGACGAGGTAAAGAAGGTCATCCAGCGTGTAGTTTCCCTCAAAGAACTCAATCCTATGCTTGGCCACAGGGGATGCAGGCTCGGAATAACTTACCCGGAAATCTATGATATGCAGGTTCGTGCAATCATGGAAGCAGCCTGTGAGCTTGCAAACGAGGGAATGCAGATTGTTCCTGAAATCATGATTCCGCTCGTGGGCCTTGTAAAAGAGCTTTCCGTCACCAGAGGAGAGGTCTGCAAGATGGCAGAAACGGTCATGGCCGAGAAGGGTATAAAGATCGACTACAAAGTAGGAACAATGATCGAGCTGCCCAGAGCCGCAATTATCGCAGATAAGATCGCGCAGGAAGCCGATTTCTTCTCCTTTGGGACAAACGACCTGACCCAGACAACCTTCGGGTTCAGCCGCGACGACGTGTCCAAATTCGTGCCCATCTACCAGAAGGCAGGAATTCTTGAGCACGATCCGTTTGCAGTTCTGGACCAGGAAGGCGTTGGCGAGATCATGAAAATCGGCATAAAAAAAGGCCGCTCCGTCAAACCCGACCTCAAAATGGGAATCTGCGGAGAACACGGCGGAGAACCGAAATCCATACACTTCGCCTATGAAATAGGCCTTGACTATGTAAGTTGCTCTCCTTACAGAGTCCCGATCGCAAGGCTTGTAGCTGCCCAGAGCACAATCGAGTCCAGAAAGTAAAATAAACCCTGAAAGTCGAATATTAATTAAAAAAGGAGCAGGATGAAAGTCCTGCCCATATTACTCTTTTTTGAAAATTTTAACTGCGTGCCGCAGGTCTGGAAGCTATAGTCTGAAAATCCTGATTCTTAAATTTATTGGCTCTTAAAACTATTACCTGATGTAGTTTTAAAACAGGGCTGACACCCGTTATTTAAGGAAACAAAAAATCTGAAAATATGACAAATCTAGTATAAATTTGGTACAAATCTAGTATAAATTTATTGTAAGTACAGTATAAATATAGTGTAAATACGGTATGTATCTAGTGTGAATATAGTATAAAATACAGGTTATTGCGGCCCCAATTAGCCGCAACTTTCCCTGATGCCTCCGGCTGCTCGGGCGGCTTCCGGAATTAGTATTCCCTTGAGATCATATAATCAGCAATCTGAAGGAGAAGTTCTTTTTCCGGGCAGTCCCGCAGGACATCCAGTTTTGCTTTGCCTTCGTTAATGTATGAAGTTGCAAGATTTTTTACGTAGTCAATTGATCCGCACCCGGTTAAAATCCGGACGGCTTCATCGGTTTCTTCTGGAGTAGCTTTCCCTTTTCCGAAAACGTCAAGTTTCACACCCTTCTCGAATGCATCGATTACGATAAGGGTATGTTTTCCTTCCATAAGATCGCTGCCTCTTACTTTACCGAGTACTTCCTGCGGAGTGACCATATCCAGAACATCGTCATACATCTGGAAGCCGATCCCTATAAGGCGCCCGTACTCGTATAAGGCCTCTGCAATCTCATCAGAAGCTCCCCCAAGAAGGGCCCCGATCTTGGCTGCAGCTGCATAAAGGACTGAGGTCTTTTTTTCCACCATCTCAATATATTCAGGTTTAGTAACTTTCTCTCTTTTTTCGAAATCCATATCAAGCCACTGGCCTTCACAGATCTCGGTACAGGTCTTTGAGAGGACATCCATACATTTTAAGATCCTTACAGGTTCGTTTTCGACTTTTGACAGGATCTCAAAAGCTTTGGAATAAAGCGTATCGCCTGCAAGAATTGCTCCGGCTTCACCCCAGATCGTGTGGACCGCAGGTTTCCCTCTGCGAATATCGTCCCTATCCATTATGTCATCATGGATCAGAGTGAAATTATGTACAAGCTCCACGGCCACCGCTGCAGGTAAAACCGATTTGAGATTCGAGCCTGCAGCTTCGGCTGCCAGAATAAGAACTGCGGGACGAAGGCGTTTTCCTCCGGCATCTACCAGATAGCGAGAAGCTTTATACAGCTCCTCGGGATGGGCTACCGGAAGCAGCTCATTAATTGCGGCATCAACATGGACGCTTCTTTTTTTGATCTCATCAATTAGCATCATAAACATCACGAGGTACGGAATATACTTCCTATACAATTATTCTTCTATATATAACACTTCACCGTTTCTGAGAAGGTGTACGGTATCTCCGAGTACATACCCGGCATCTTCCGCCATCTCGATGTAGTGTCCGTGCATCTCCATATCCCCATGGGCAGGGATTACATGTTCAGGATTCACCATGCGCAGAAGTTCCCAGTGGTCTTCCCTGTATGCGTGTCCTGAAACGTGCACATTGTCATAAATCCTGGCGCCCCGCATTTTAAGCTTGGTCTCAAGGGCATAACGGTTAGCCTGAGTCATGGGGCTCGGGATCACATTCGCAGAGAAAATAACCTTATCTCCCGGCTCAACTGTATAGGGAGTTTCCCCGTTTGCAACGCGCACAAGTATAGAGCCTGGCTCCCCCTGGTGCCCGGTGACGATTGGGAGGTACTTGTTCTTTCCTTCCTGAATAATGCGTTTGAAGGCCCGATCAACATCCTTCCTCTGGCCGTACATCTCGACATTGGAAGGCAGCTCCAGATACCCAAGGTCTCTCGCAGCCCCGACATAGCGTTCCATTGAGCGACCCATAAGCACAGGAATCCTGCCCATTTCCCCGGCTGCTTCAATAATTGCTTTTAGCCTGGGAATGTGGGAGGCAAAGGTGGTAATGATCATCCCGACGTCGGACTCTTCTGTTCCGAGCAGCACATCCCTCACCATATCTTTTGCAATCTGTTCCGAAGGAGTTTTTCCTGAGCGCCCGGCATTCGTACTCTCTACAATCATTGCGATAACCCCTTCCTTTCCGAGGGCTTTGAGACGCTCGAAGTCCGGAGCTTCACCCATTGTCGGAGTCCGGTCCAGTTTGAAGTCGCAGGCGTAAAGAACCGACCCAACTGGAGTGTGAACTGCTGCAAGCACACAATCAATGATGCTGTGCTGGACATTGATGAATTCGACGGAAATATCTTCCGTAACCTGGTAAGTCCCACCCGCATTCAATGGAATAACCCTGTTGCAAACCTCAAACTTGCGCTCGGCCTCGATCTGTTGTTTGATAAGGGCCGCTGTATATGGTGTAGAGATAATTGGGGCATTATACCTGTGGGCAAGTTTCGGAATTGCACCGATGTGGTCAAGATGCCCGTGGGTACAGACAATTGCCCGGACAGTTCCATTGATTTCTTTCATAATGGTATCATCAGGAATTGCCCCCATCTCGATAAGTTCGAGTGAATGCATTTTGTCAATTTCAACGTCTTCATGGATCTGAACCCTATCGAGCCGAAGCCCCATGTCCAGAATGATAATATCTTCACCTATAATTACCGCAGTCATGTTACGGCCCATCTCATTATAACCGCCGACTGCAACAATTCCTATTTCTGTCATATTTTTACCTCTTATGTATTTTTTATCCTTGTGAACCCCAATCCTCAGAATATGGATCAGGCGATGACCTTAAAGTTATAACCATGATGTGAATGGAGAGCATAATATAGAATCTAACACAGAATCAGCCTTAGAGCAGTCACTACTCAGCCCCTGCTCGCAGGAAGAATTCAACCCCCGGATGAGAGGATTCACGTTGCATCTCTTGCAGAAGAATTCCACTTTAGATATATATTTGTTTCAGTATACAAATATTCAAGTGCCTGTTAAGTGCTCCAGAACTGCCCAGGACTACCTTCAAATCCTCTTTTCCTTAGATGCATTCCATCAAAGGATTCTACCTGCAAGATCGAACGATTTCTGGCTACTAGTTCAATTAACAAAAGCCTTTACGTGCTCTTCCTTTACTGGCCAGTATTTCAGTATTTCTTAAGAACCTGACTTTCAACCAGTTCGGGTAAGATTTCCGACTTTAAAGTGCTTTGAAAACGTACAGTCCTCTATTTCAGCCGTTTCTTCGGGAGCTTATCCAGTAACCTGCTTTGCTATTTGGGTCTATGTTTTTATTGATTCTTATTCCTGATTTTATTCCTGCTGATTCTCACTACCATTCTTACCTGGATTATTCCTATTATGATAACTCTCACCAGTTGATTCCTGAGTCGACAATTATCATAAATTATTCCTATTCCAATAATGAAATCACTTCATACTAAGTAATTTCAGCCTGGGTAACTGTGAAACTAATTCTTAGTTTAATTGATTTTACAGTAATTCTATGAGACTAATTCCTTAGTTTAACCGATCTTAGATAACTCTATGAGACTAATTCGTTAATTTAATGGATTATTGGGGTAACTCTCTGAAACTAACCCTTAATTTAGCCAATTTTACAGCGACTGATATTCTGGTAGTTTGTGAATCCTGAAGTAGATTCTGAGGTAATTGCTACATTTTTTTTCGGTCAAGCACAACCGTTGAGCCACAACCGTTGCGCCGGTTGATCACGCCGTTTAGCCGTTTTCGATCAAGCCTTTTTTGAAAAGGCTTGTTGTGAATCCTGAAGTAGATTCTGAGGTAATTGCTACTGACTTCCAGATAGTTCAGTCGGACTTAATGGTCGTCCGTAATGATCCTGAGTAGATTTCCCATTATCTGGGAATATGAGCTATTATTCATATATTAAAGATTTATTTCGAACATTACTTTCATATCATGTATAAATATTGTTATGGAACGAACCTTCTAATGAACGTATCTGCTATTAGACCTTACCGGTATAATGTAAATTTTAATACAGGCAACAGGCAAAAGTAGCCGAAGATCTGTGCTAGGCTTTAAAAAGCATCTCCTGTTACGGCATAGTCTTTTACGTTAAAGCCGCGTTGCCCCAGGTACTCAAGGGTCCAGCCAGTAACAACCACAGGTGCGTTACGCAGATCCTGTGTGTTTGCACAGCCGCAGAGAAACATTGCAACCCTGAATTCATCCAGCATGCGGGAAAGAACCCTGACAACCGATTCTTTTCCTTCAAGGGCAGGGCCCACAAAAGGCAGGGCTGCACTTGCCGCACTGGCTCCGAGAGCAATGGATTTAGCGATATCTACCCCCGTCCTGACACCGCCTGTTGCGATAATTGGCAGGGAAACCCTGGCTTCTATAATGCTGGCAACTGTAGGAATTCCAAAGTCCCAGAAAAGTTCCCCTAGATGTTCCGAGGTCAAATCTCCACTTTCCCTGGCCCTGTAGACCTCAACACCTGCCCAGCTTGTACCTCCTGCGCCTCCTACGTCAATTGCAGATACGCCTGCCTTCTGGAGGAGAAGGGCATCTTCCCTTGAGATTCCGGCTCCTGTTTCTTTAATGATTACTGGCGTGCCCAGTACTGAGCAGATCTCTTTTATCATGTCGAGACAGCCAGTGGCATCCCTATCTCCTTCTGGCTGGATGGCTTCCTGTAAGAAGTTCAGGTGAATGGCAAGGGCGTCGGCATCGATCATTTCGATTAGTTTTTCAACTCCGTCAACTCCATATTC
>Ga0105091_10000934_pt1 | contig 12678 bp, 28 predicted proteins | sample PPLLak1March2015_FD_87022 | JGI IMG/M metagenome (GOLD analysis project Ga0105091, IMG submission 87022) | Freshwater sediment microbial communities from Prairie Pothole Lake near Jamestown, North Dakota, USA - PPLs Lake P7 Core (1) Depth... | ecosystem: Environmental > Aquatic > Freshwater >... | reverse complement strand
CTCTCCAGACTCACGCGCCGCGCGCCGGCGACCCCCCCCCCACCCCCGCGGTCGCGCCGGCGCCCGCGCCGGTCGGCACGCCGAGCGGCGCCTCGCCGTCCGGGTCCGTCTCGGGCCGCGGCGTGGGCGCGGTGGGCGGCGTCGGGCTCGACGGCGGCGTCGGGCTCGGCGGAGGCGGCGTGGGCGGCGTGGGCGTCTGCGTCGGCGTCTGTGGTGTGGCCATGATCGGATCTCCTTCGGGTGTGAGGGCGGCCGCGCCTGGGTGGCGCGTGGCCTCGAAGCGGGAACGTGTGCGCAGGAAGTCCTCGACCGCGCCGCTCAGGTTGAACCGGCCGCACCGGTAGGCGAAGCGACCCAGGCGGGACAGCGTGACGGTGTGCGCCTCGCCGCACCCGGGACAGGGCGCGAGCACGAGCTCGTAGATCGAAGCGATCCCAGCCAGGTCGTCAATCATCGGGCGGCGCTCCGCCGTGATCGCGGCGCCACCCATTGCACCGCCGTCTTCGGGACCATCGCGGTGTCGCCAGGCTTCAGGAGGCGGGCGCCGATCCGGGTGCGGTGACGGACCCAGATCCGATACCCGCGTCCGGTCTCGCCCACCACATCGATGTCGGTGGCGATGTGCGCCTCATCGACGAGCCAGGCGCGCTTGGGCGGCTCGAAGACGATCTCGTACGTGCGGCTCATCGGCGCCAGGTACCGGAGACTTGCAACGCGTTGAAGAGGAAGTCGCTCGAGGTCGCTTCCCGGAACAGCGAGCCATTGACCACGATCTGGATCGCGAAGAAGGGCGTGGTCGAGAACGAATCGAAGGCGAGCGGCATGCCTTCCATTGACAGGAAGAGGGCATCGGTCGTCGACTCGAACCGCGCCGAATAGGGCAACGTCGTGATCACCTGATTGAGCCCATCGGCCGGCGAGCTATAGCGAATCCGGACCGAGGTCGGCGTGCCCATCGCGCGGAACTCCACCGTACTCCGCACCAGGGCCACCGTGCCCGGCGTCGGCAGCGGCGTGGGATTGACCGGGACGTTGACGTACGTATCGCCGCACGCGGTGAGGGTGAGCGCCACGAGGGCCACCAGGAGCGATCGCATGATCCGAATCCCTTCTACAGATACCCACCGCGCGCGAACTGGAGGAGCCAGGCCAGGAAGCCCACCACGACGACCACACGAATCGCGATCTTGAAGGGGAGCGCCATCGGGACAAAGCGCTCGACCAGGTAGAGGGCGGCGCCGAGGAGCGTGAGCGCGATCACCAGACTGACCAGGGCGGCGAGCATCGGCGCTCCCTTCGGGGCCCGCGAGACTGCGCGAATTCTACTGACTCAGCATCGGGCGCACAAGCGGCGATTACGTCATTTGCCGTAACACTACGCCGAAAGACGTAACGGTCTAGGGCGGATCGATCCCGTCCGCGGCCGCGGCGACCGCCCGGCCAGCGGTATACGCGCGGTTCGCCCCGAGCCCGTCGCCCTTCTCCCGGAGCCGTTTCGCCGCCTCCTCGAGGGCGCGCGCCGCGCCGCGCAGATCCCGGGCCGTCTCCTTCAGGAGCGCGAGGGCGACCGCCTCGGTCGTGACCACCGGGCGCCCGTCGCGCAGCTCCTTCTCGACCGAGGCCGCCAGGCGATCGGCGGCGCGGAGGCGCCACTTCAGGCCGAGCGGCGAGATGTGTACCGAGGCTGGGCCGCGGAGGAGCCAATCCGCCGCTTCGAAGGCGTCGAGGTCCGGGCGATCGCTCATCGCGCCCGCAGACGGACCCACGGGAAGCCCACATGGAGGCTCAGGGTCCAGCGCCGCCAGTGCCAGAAATAGCGCATCGTCAGGATGTATTCGTGGGACGGCTCCCTCATCGCGGGCGCCCGTCTGACGCCTTCTTCACCTTCTTCGCGGACAGCAGCCGCCCGCTGGTGGGCTTGATGCTGTCGTGACGAATCGTGTCTTCGGGATGGGGGTCGAAGATGTTCGGCAGCCCCTCACGCGGGATGGCTGGGTTCAGCCGATCTTGCGCTGCCAGATGCCCCTCTAGGACGGCCCGCATCGCGGCAACCATTGCGCCGACTGAGAAGCGTGGTTGAGCAATCGGATGCCGATACGCATCATCGGCAGCGAAATACGCCCGCTGCAACACCTCATCCGAGAATCGCTCACTCATCGCGGGCTCCCGTTCCAGCCGCGTCACCTGTGACCGGGCGGCATTGAGGGCTTGCACCAATGCCAAACTGCATTCACACGGATGCCCCTCGAGGACGGCCCGCATCGCCGCGTAACCTTCGGTGCGCGGGAGCGCCCAGCGCGCCTCGGTAAAGGCGTCCATCGCGGCCTGGAGCACTTCGTCTGAAAATCTCATCGGCGGCCTTCCATGGATTCGCGTTGGCGTTTCCGGTTGTGGCACTTGTGGCAGAGCCCCTGGAGATTCGAAAGGTCGAGCCGCCGCGGATCGGCCGGGCCCATGATCGGGAGGATGTGGTCGAGCAGCTCGGCCGGCTGGTAGCGCCCGGTCCGCGCGCAGACCGAATCGCGCGTCTCGGGCGCGCTCGGATGCCGGCAGCCGCAGAGCCCGGCGCGTGGGACGCGGAGCCGCCAGAGCTCGGCGAAGACCGTCTCGCGGAACTGCCGCCAGGCGCGATCGTACCCGAGCCGCGCGGCGCTCGGGCGCCGGCGTGGCAGGCCCGGCGCTTGGCCGCCGTGCACGGGACACGGCACCAGGGACGGGCAGCCGAAGACCGCACAGCTCTGCGCGAGGCGCTCAGGCATCGGGCCGCGCGGCCTCCGGGCTCGGCGCCTTCGGGCGGTTGTCGGGATCGTCCCAGAAGTCCACGACGTGGCGGAGGACGCGCTCGCGGGCGAGCGGCGTGAGCGGGTTGAGCATGCCGGCCACGATCGCGATCGCCCGCACCTCCGGATCGCGAAGCCCGGCCTCGATCGCGCGCGCTTGCTTCCGGTCGGCGACTTCAATCGTGATTCTCGCGTTCATACGGTCTCCTTCATGTCTTCACCCATCCGCCTACCTGGCACCACGCGAGGAAGGCCTCAATCCCGCCGACGACGTGCGGGACGCGCGCGCGGACGCAGTAGTCGCGAAACGCGACCTGCTCGATCGAGAGCGTCCCGCCTTTGCCCTTGCACTCCACCCACAGGAAGGCCCACCCGCGCGAGAGTTCGGTGCGCGCGATGTGCGGCGGCGGAAGGTAGATCGCTAGGTCCGCGATCCCTTCCGTTTGCCGCGTGCCTTGATCCGTGTTTCGCCCGCCGCAGAGCGCGCAGTACTGGCCGCGGCGCGTCCCGAGGACGTAGGCGCGGCCGCCGAGCAGGTGCACGAGGTTCAGGATCGAGGCCTGCTCGGTCTTCTCGTCGGCCGTCGGCCGCGGGAAGGTGACGCCGCGCGAGGTGATCGTCTCGCTCATGGCGCCGCCTGGGCCACCGGCGGGCCGACGCACTCGGCCGGCGGCGTCGGAATGTCCAGCCCGATCGGCCGCCACCAGTGCAGGCAGTACGCGTGCACGTTGATGTGCTCGGCGCGCGGCACCGAGAACTGCACGACCCACTCGGTCGGCAGCCAGCAGAGGTCGCGGACGAATTCCATTTCGCGCCAGTTGGGCGTGCGATGCCGGCACGACACGCTGACGTGCTCCCACGCCGGCGGCGGGAACGGCCAGTCCGTGCCGTTCGAGACCAAGATCGTCAGGTCGGCGCCGCACGGCCCGTGAATCTGGAACGCGCCGATCATGCCCCACGACGCCGACGAGGCCATCGGGCCGAGCGTGCGGCGCCCGCGTTCGAGCGTGGTCGGCACGGTGGTCCTCATGGCGCCCTCCGCAGCCGCGCGATCTCCACCTGGGCGGCCACGAGTTCGTCGCGGAGGAGGTGGAGCTACTGGCGCGCCTCATCGAGATCGGCGGCTAGGTACCACGCCGGGCGACGCGGCCCGACGAGGCCGCGCTCCATCGCGGCCACGAGCACGAGCAGATCGATCACGCCGGTGGCGAGCTCGCGCGTGGCGTCCGCGACCGGCGGCCGCTCCGCGAGCACGCGCCGCGCGAGCCCACCGAGGTGTTGCCGATCGTAGTCATCCATGAGTCGCCGCCTTTGGCGCCGCCTCGGCCGACGGCACATCCTGGCGGAGGAAGCGGATCTCGCGGACGCCGGCGATCGTCCGGAAGCCGATATCGATCGCGAGCGCGGCCTCCTTCGCGGCCTTCGCGAAGCGCGCCTCGTCGGCGATCGCGGTGAGGTACGTCTTCCCGTCGTCGGCCGAGACGATATACGCCTCGCCGCCGGCCGTCGTCGGCCGCTTCACAATCCCGAGGACGTGCACCCCGCGCGCGGTCTCGACGGGCGGCTCGCTCGCGGGCGCCGGTGGCTTCTGGCGTGGCTTCTCGCGCTCGGCCTGGCGGAGGACCGTCTTCTCGACAACGGGCCCGGTCGTGTTGGCGTCATCGTCCTCGGGCGCCACGCCGACGAAGGCCGCGAGCGCGTAGCGCCTGGCGTACGTCACGGCGGAGCCGACCGCCTGGGCGCTGCCGGGGTTCACCGGCACGGCGAGCGTGTCGGCCACCCACTGGCCGGAGGCATGGATGAGCAGCGTCTCGAGCTCGACGAGCCAGAGCTCGCCGGCCGGCACGAGCCGCGGGGACTGAATCACCGCCAGCCCATGCGCCGGCAGCGCGACGCGACACGCGGCCCAGACCGACGCGAGGTCGGCATACCGCGATCGAAAATGCGGATTCTCCGCGTCCTTCTTCGCCGGCAGGATCTCCGCTTGCGCGGCCGCGAGCGCCGTCCCGAGTTCGTTGATCGCGTCGCTGCGCGTCATGACGCCACCGCATTCGCCAGACGCCGATCGATCCAGACCACGGCGCGGCGCGTCGTCGCGGTGCAGCGCCGGATCGCCTGGCCCTCGGCATCGCGCGCTTCGACGATGCAGTGGAGCATCTGCAGTTCGCGCCGGCGCGGCCGCTCGGAATTCCCCGAGAGCCCGAGTTCGGCCTGGAGCTCGGCGTCGGTCCGGCCGGCGCGGCCCGCGCGAACGATGGCAGCGAAGACGCGCGCGCGTTGCGTGTCCTTCGTCTCGAGGACGGAGACTGCCGCGGCTTCGGAAGTCGCCCAGGTCTCCGGCGTCACGCCCGAGACCAACAGCGGGAGCGCTTCGAACGCGCGGCCGTCGAACTCGAACGCCTCGACGACGCCCTGGCGGCCGTCACAGCGGGCCTGATGATCAGGCGCGCGCGGGTCGCCGCCGCAGAACAGGCAGCCGGTCACTTCGCGAGGCATGGCGGGTCCTCCTCGGGCGCGGCCGCGACAGACATCGGCGGCGCCGCATAACAGCTCGGGCAGTAACAGATCCGCGCGATGGACTCGGGCGTGATGCCCTTGCCCCACCAGGCGCCTGGGAGGATGCGCGCGGCTTCCCAGGCGTGTTGGCACTTCGGACACGCCAGGAACACCCGCGTCTCGGGGTCTCCGAAGGGTCGGGCCTCGAGGTCGGGCTCGGGCTCCGCGTCCTGGTTGCGCCTCTGAGCCCGCTCTGTACCCGTCCGGCGCCGTGTGTGCTCTACGGCGCGCAGCGCGCGTCCGAGGATCTCGGCGTCGTAGTCGTGGTTTTGGTTCGCGCAGAGGTCTTTCGCGTAGTCGCTCACCGTGCTCAGGTCGCTGGTGGGAGCCTCGGCGAAGGCGCGCTTCGCAATCGCTGCATAGGTTTTGAACAAGGGACGGTTAACCGGCCGCTTTCGCGGCCGGTTTGTACGATCTACAGATGGAGATGGAGATGGAGTGCATCCGTTGAGCATGTGCTCGGGCGATGCTTGGGATGTGTTCTCCGGCATCGTCTGAGCATCGTTTGAGCATGTGCTCGACGCATGCTCGATGGATGCTTGATTTGAATCGGACCCGTGCCAGCGGGCCTCAGCCGCACTTTTCGCCTTCGTTTGATACGCGGTGATCTCGGCGCGCTGCGCTTCGAGACGGGCATTGATCCAGCCCTGTGGAAGACGCACGAACTTGGGGCGCAGCGCGGCCCAGATCCGCGCCGTTTCTTTCAAATCCGTCCCCAGCACGCGCGCGCGCCAGGCGGGCGAGTTCGGCAGCGGGCCGTTGTCCCACGACCAACAGAGCAAGTCGATGTAGGCGCCCTTCACGTCGCGCGGCATACCGAGCGTGGAGGACAACCAGGCCTTCACGTACAGCTGGAAGGCGGGCGGTTTCTGCGGTTCCCCGCGGAGGCGAGCCATCGGTGTGATTCCTTTCCTAGTGCGTCGTGGGCGGGTCGTCCGGCCGTTCGCCGAGCGCCGTGCGGTACATGCGCACGAGCGCCTGGTATTCGGCGATCGTCGCGTCGTAGGTGCGCTGGATCTCGGTCAGGCGCGCCACGCGCGCATCCTGGCGCGCGTTCTCCTCCGTCCAGGCGGTTTGGGTTTCGGTGAGCAGGTCGAGCACGCGCTCGCGCTCGGCCTCCTCGGTGCGCGCCCGCTGGAGCGCGTCGGCGGCGTGCGCCTGGGCGATCCGCGCCTGGCGGACCGCCCGCACCGTCACCCGCGTGGCATACGCCGTGACCGCCAGACTGACGAGCGCGAGGCCGATCGCGAGCATGGCGCGGCCTAGCCCTTTGAGCGCGGCGGCAGCTTGGCCTTGATCATGGGACGCCGGCGCCGCAGCTCGATGTCGGCGAGCACGTCGTCACGGTGCCAGCGCGTCGGCCGCGTGTCCCACGGCCGGAGAAACGTGCCGAGCCGGGCCCCCTTGAGGATCGTGTATTCCGACAGCCGATAGATCCGGGACATTTCGCGCGCGGTGAGGATTTCCGGGAGCGCGCGAATATCGACGACGCCTTCTGGTGCCCGAGTTGCCATACCAACCACCTTCCGGACGAGGCGTGCACGGGGAGGTGACCCGAGCCGCCGATTGCCGTTTACCACCGTGCGTCTGACCAAAGACGCCTTGGGGATGGACTTCTTGATACGGCAGAATTGACCACTAGTCAAATATCAGTGGCTTAAAGTGGGCTAAACTGGCTAATAGAGGACGCCGCTATGCCGAGAACCCGCCAGCGAACATCCATTGCTCCAGGTATCAGCCGCGAAGGCGACTGCCTCGTGGCCGTCGTGCGCCACGGGAGCCTGCGCACCGGCGATCAGCGCCGGGCACGCCAGGTGTTTCCGCTCGGCACGGCTCTCGATAGGATCCGTGCGTGGCAACTCAGCGCGAAACGCGACTTCCTACTCGAGGCGCCACCGGCGGTCGGGCGCGGCACGCTTGCCGGCGATATCCCGACATTGCTCGAGCAGCACATTCCGGAAGGCCGATATCGTGAGGATCTCCGCGCGCTGCTCGCGCACTGGGCGGCCTCACCACTCGGCGCACGCGCACGCATGGCGATCACGCGGGCTGACGTGCTCGCCCAGCGGAAACGCTGGCTGGAGGCCGGTGCCGCCATCAATTCGTGCAATCGGCGCCTGTCCGCCTTGCGCGTCCTGTATCACACGCTCGACGCGACGATCGACGGGGCCGTCCCGTCCTGCCCGGCCGATGCCGTGACGTACCTGAAGGAACCGAAGCCGGAGCCGCGCGCGATCCCGGTCCATGTGGTGCGCCTGATCCTCGACTCCCTGCCGGATCAAGGACGCGCCGAGCGCGGCCAGGAGCGGCCGACGGTCAGTCACACGAAGCTGCGTCTGCGCGTGTTTGCCTGGACGGGCGCGGCGCCGCAGACGATCGCGCGCGTGACGCGGCGGCACCTCGATCTCGCCCGCGGCCAGATCTATCTCACGCCCCGCCGGAAAGGCGGCGGCGCGGCCGGGGCCTGGGTGCCGCTGATCCCGGCGGCGGTGGAGGCGTTGCGGGCGTGGCTCGACGCCGGGCTCCTCGGCACGAAGGGATCCGCGTCAAGCATGGGGAAGACGTGGCGCGTCGGGATCAAGATCGCGACGGAGAAAGCCCGCCAGATCGCCGCGGAGACGGGCGATCGATCGTGGCTCGACGCGCTCGAGGGCTTGCCGCCGCACTGCCGCCCCTACGATCTCCGGCACAGCTTCGGCGACGAAGCTTACCGCCTGACCGGCGACATCCGCGCGACGGGCGAACTGCTCCAGCACGCGAGCCTGGACACGACGAAACGCTACACGGCGCGCGCTGTCTCAGATCGTGTGGCCGCCGCGATTACCGCGATGAGCGCCGGGCTCGCCGCCGCCCCGACGTTTCCGACGGCCGGGGCCGCGCCGGTCCCCCCCGCGGCCCCCGCTCGCCCGCGCCTCGTGCGCAAGGATGTGACGGCGTCAGCCGGCGTAGGATAGCGGCCAATGCCTCACCTCGAGATCGGATCGCTGTTGAGCGCGCGGACCAAGGAAGGCATGGTCGAGCTCGTCGTGGATGGCCACAAGGTCCAGATGGACTTGCCGAAGGCGCGCGAGGTCCTCGGGATGCTCACGGGCGCGATCGAGGCCGCGGTCTCCGACCAGCTGCTCTTCCAATTTCTCACCGGCCCGAAGATCGGCCTCCCGCCCGAGGCAGCCGCGCGCGCGCTGCTGGACTTCCGCGAATTGCGCCAGGGCTCGCGCGAGACCGTGTGGCCGCAATGAGGCCGCGCCCGCCGTTCATCGTCGCGGAAGTGAGCAAGAACTGGATCGCCGGCCAGTCGCCCTCCGCCCTGCTCCTCGCCCAACAGTTCGAGCACGTCATCAACGCGAACCTCGCGCGTGGGTACCTGCTCCACACGTTCCAACTCCACCGCGTCATGGTCGATCGCGACCGGATGAACGAGACGATCATCGCGGTCTTCCGCGCCACGCCGAGCGACGCGCCATGACGGATCGCGCGGCCGTGCACGAGGCGCTCCGCGCGATGTATCACCCGCCGGCCTGGGTGGAAGGTGGGATCTCCGGCGAGGATGCCGCCTTTCTCCTTGAGCTCGTTCTTGATCACGGTCCGCGGCGCGTGCTCGAGGTTGGCACCGCCGCCGGGACGAGCTCGGCCGCGCTGCTCTTCGCGCTCGACCAGCTCCAGGATCCTGAAGGCGCGACGCTCGTCTCCGTTGATATTCGGGCGACGTGTTATTTCGATGTGCATCGGCGAACTGGATCGGCGGTCGCCGACCTCTATCCCCAGCCGCGGGCGCGCTGGCAATTGGATGCGGCCTGCGATGCGCGCCTGGCGTGCACGCGATACAGCGCCGGGCCCATTGACCTTGCGCTGGTGGACGCGAATCATCGACATCCGTGGCCGCTCGTGGATCTCCTGTACCTCGCGTCGATACTTCGGCCGGCTGCCTGGGTGGCCTTGCACGATATCGATCTCCCGCGTCTGTATCCCGCGTATGCCGCGGAGGGCTCTGGCGCGCAGTACCTCTTCGAGGCTTGGCCCTTCGAGAAGGTCCGCGCGCCCGGCGCGGTCTCCAATATCGGCGCGGTCCGGTTGCCGGCCGATCTTGCCGAGCTCGTGCCGATGGCCCTGGCCCTACTGCACCAGCCGTGGGAAGCCCAGGTGATGACCTTGAAGGACTTCCCACCCGTTTTCGCGGCGATCGCCCACGAGGCGCCCCGCGCGTGTCGCCCAGCGATCCGCCGGCGGCCACCGGCGGCGCCGCACCGCTGAGTCCCTGGAGAGCGCTTTCCCCATGACACTCCTAAATCAATCGGCGATCGCCGCGCGCGGCGCGCAGTTGCACGAGGAGCAACTCCGCCCGTTCCTCCATGCCCACATGTGCGGCGAGCACCCCTTCGCGGTGTGCCTCGCGCTGCTCTACGAACTCACCAGCGCGATCGCCGCGATGTCCGACTCAGAGGAGCAGGCCCGCGCCTTGCTCGCGACGGGCCTGAAGCTCGCGGAGCATCAGCTCGAGGAGTTCGGCGTCGGCGCGCCGCATCCATGAGCGCGCGCCCGCTCACCCAGGACTCGATCCCGCTGGTCTGCCGCGACTGCGGCCACCGGTGGACCGCGCCGCTCTACTTGCCGGCGCCCGTCAAGCGCGCCGTCGCCGCGATGCGCGGAATCGCCGCCAACGGCTGCCCCGCGTGTCGGGCGACCGGGCCGTCGGTGCTCCTCGCGATCGATCCGCCGGCGTCGTCCCCTTCCTCCTAATCACCCCACTCCCACCCCTAGCACGCCGATCGGGACACTAGCGCCGCTACTGTCCAGTCTGCGAATCTGCGCAGACTCGCAACTCTCACCCCTGCGTCGGTGTCCGCGCGCGCCAGGTGCCCTTCACATAGGCGTCCACCTCGGACCAGCGCCAGCGCCGTTTCGACTTCGCTGACGCACCGGGCACGAACACCGGCGCCGGAAACGTGCCCTCCTTGATCCGGGCGCGGAGCGTCGCCCGCGTGAAGTCCACCAGCTTGAACAGATCACGGCTCCCAATGAGCCGCTCGGTGAATGCGGGCGGGGCCGAGGCGTCCAGCACGGCCTCAAGATCGCTCACGACCGCGCGCAATTGCTTCAAGGCCCGCCACAGCGTCTGTCGCTCATCCATTCCCTGCGAATGCGTGGATACTCCCTCGGGGCGGCCCCACGGGGCGGCCCCACGTTTCCGCGCCTTGCCATTTTGCGCCACTTTTCGCAAGGTTAAGAAATACCATGGGGCGGCCCCGAGGCGGTAACTGGCCTCGGGTGCGTGTCGCTAAGTTGTTGTGTTTAACCGCTTTAGGTTGGTGGGCGCTACTGGACTCGAACCAGTGACCCCCGCCGTGTGAAGGCGGGAGCCGACGACGGAACCTGTTGAAACCACGGGACTTATCGTCGGGGCCGCCCCACGGGGGCGCCCCACTTTGCCGTGCGGCGCCCAGTCCCGCCGTGTTTCGCTCGTCGCGGCCCACGTACGCGCGGACAAGAAATGCTATTTCTTGTTATCCTCCCTCCATGAATATCAGCCTCCCGCCCGAGCTCGTGAAGCTCGTCCACGCCAAGGTCGAGAGCGGTCGCTACGCCTCGGCGAGTGAAGTGATCCGCGAAGCGCTCCGCGCCATGGACGCGCCGGCCGCCGAGGCGCGCCGCTCGGCGCGGGCCGCCGCCGCGGACCCCCGCGAGGGCATCCGCCAGGGCCTCGAGGACCTCGCGGCCGGGCGGACGCAGCCGGCGCGCGCGGTGCTCGACGACTTCCGGCGCGCGCATGGCCTACCGCGTTGAGCTGACCGCCCGGGCGGTGGGCGACCTCGAGATGATCTACGCGCACATCGCGGCGGCCACCTCCAGGCAGGCCTTGCTCTGGTTCCGGAAGTTGACCGCCACCCTGGAGAGTCTCGAGACGTTCCCGGATCGCGGCGCGCCGGCGCCCGAGCACCCCGCGCTCCGCCAGCTGCTCTACGGGACGGCCCGCGCGCGGTATCGGCTCATCTATCTCGTCGATGCCGAGCACCAACTAGTGACGGTGTTGCACATCCGACATGGCGCGCGCGCGGAGGCAGGAGACCTGGTATGAAGCCACCCAAGTACGGCACGCCCGACAAAGAGCATCCCGACCGACCAATGCGTTGCTCGGCCTGACCAAGACTACGTAACGTTGCGTAATCACGGAGGCTGGCACTAGCATCACACCCAGTGATGGGTAGTGATGACCTCTTCGCGATGCCGTCGTTCGTGGCCGGCTGTGCCCGGACGCTGGACCTCTTCGCGACCTACGACACGTACAACGGTAGCCCCAACGGCGAGATCGCTGACCGACGCGCCCTGCGCGCCGATTGGCAGGTCGTGGGCAATGACCTGGTGGAGGCGATGAAGACGCACGACGCCCAGCCTTCGACCCCTCCCGCCGACGCGCCCGTTGCCCAACGATAAAAAGCGCCCGCGCGAGGTCACGCCCGCGCCTATTTCGGCGGGCGAGGAGCGTCGGCCGACGACCATCCAAAGCCTGTCCTACAGCGGCCCCCTTCCGCCGGCCGGCATGCTAGCGAGCTACGAGACCGTGTTTCCGGGGTGCGCCGAGCGGATCGTCGCGATGGCCGAAAGCCAGTCGGCGCATCGCCAGGCGATGGAGATGAAGGCGATCACGGGCAAAATCCAGAACGAGCGCCTCGGGCAGATCTTCGCCTTCATCTTGGGCGCGACCGCCATTGTGGGGGGGATCGTGCTGATTGCCTTCAACAAGAACGTCGCGGGTCTCACCGCCATCCTCGCCGCGCTTGTCGCGCTCGCCGGGGTCTTCATGTACGGGCGTTCAGCGGAAACCAAAGAGCGCCAGCGCAAGCGAGACGAAGCGGCCAAGCTTGAGGGTAAGCGACCCTGAATGTGCCCCCTGTCGCCGCGGCGGTGGCCTGTCAGGGCGGGAGGATGATCACCGCCACGCGTTGATTGTGCGAGAAGACGGCGGCGCCGCCGGAGGACACGAGCGAGACCGGGACCGTAAAGTAGTCCGCGAGGATGGTCGCCGGCGCCGTGATCTCCCACTCCTGATACACGACCGCGAGCTCCTTCTCCTGGAGGAGGAAGCGCGTCGTCGGCCCGAAGAGCGAGAAGAGGATGTGGGCATCGAAGCCGTCATCGGTGAGCCAATCGACGATCATCGTCGTCGCGCTCGCTTGCGTGGCGTGATTGTAGCGGAGCTTCCCGGAGCCAGGATCGGCGATCCCGGTCGAGCTCGTATCGATTCGATAGAAGAAGACGGAGGCGGAGAGCGGCGGCGTGATCGCCGCCCACACCGCCGCCGCGCCCGTCTTCGTGAGCACGGCGCCATCGCTCCCCGTGATCTTCG
>Ga0105091_10000933_pt1 | contig 12681 bp, 12 predicted proteins | sample PPLLak1March2015_FD_87022 | JGI IMG/M metagenome (GOLD analysis project Ga0105091, IMG submission 87022) | Freshwater sediment microbial communities from Prairie Pothole Lake near Jamestown, North Dakota, USA - PPLs Lake P7 Core (1) Depth... | ecosystem: Environmental > Aquatic > Freshwater >... | reverse complement strand
TGATGAGTGATGAGTGATGAGTGATGAGTGATGAGTGATGAGTGATGAGTGATGAGTGATGAGTGATGAGTGATGAGTGATTCAAATTACTCATTACCCATGACCCATTACGCAACATAAACAAGGAGCAACACCATGTCTGATTTTCTATCTTCCCCCCTCGGCAAACTGGACGGCGACGAGCGTCTCGTCTCCCCGGTGTTCAAAGGCCCGACCGCAAAAGGCTTCGGCTTCCGCGGCGAAATTGCGCTCAAACTGCCCACCAGCATCGCCGGGGAAAAGCGCCCGCCGGACATCAAGACCGATCAGGTGTTCATTTTCACCAACAGCGACAAGATCACCTTCTACGCCAGTTTCGTGGACTCCCTGGCGCACCTGGAACTGATTTCGGAAGTCGTTGGGCCTTACTTCACTCCCGAAGGCAAATACTTCATCTTCGCCGGCAACGTGGACCTGCTCAAGAAATACACCATCGTACTGAACGGCATCACTTTCTACGTCTTGCCGCTGGACGAGGGCACGGTCTACAACGAACTGCTCGACCTGTTTTACATCGAAAAGGGCGACCTCAAGAAAATGGACATGGGCGGCAAGCTGGAAGCCATGGCGGCGGCATCCGCTACCAAGTTCGGCAACAAGTTCCCGGAGGTCTCCTATGCGCAGGCGTTGCAGGAAATGGGTCCGGTCAAGGTGTATGAGAACCGGCCGGTTTAATCCGGAAATTGGGCGCCCCACGTAGGGGCGAATTCATTCGCCCATCCCCGGCCAATGCCCATAAGGCGAATGAATTCGCCCCTACGTCCGGAATAATCCACTCCATGAGGTAAGGTATGGCCCCATCGCCTGACGCTCTGTACAACCGCGCGCTCGGCGCCTACCTCGGCCTCGCCTGCGGCGATGCCCTGGGTGCGACAGTGGAATTCCTTACGGCCAACGAGATCAAGGCCCAGTTCGGTACACACAAGGACATATGCGGCGGTGGCTGGTTGCGCCTCAAGCCCGGCCAGGTTACCGACGACACGGAAATGTCCTTGCACCTCGGCCAGGCGATAATCCGCGCCAAGGGCTGGGATCTCGCTGCGATAGCGGACGCCTTTGCGGTCTGGCTCAAATCCAAGCCGGTGGACGTGGGCGCCACCTGCCGGCGCGGCATCCAGCGCTACATGCTGCAGGGCATGCTTGAAGGTCCGAAGTGCGACTCCGACGGCGGCAACGGCGCGGCCATGCGCAATCTTCCGGTGGCGTTGTTCACGCTGGGCAACGCGGCATTGTTCGAGCGCTGCACACTGCAGCAATCACACATCACCCACCACCACGAACTGGCCGATGCGGGTACGCTGGCTTTGGGCGAAATGGTGCAGACGCTGCTGCTCGGCGGTAGGGTGAAGGACTGTCGCGCCATCGCCAACCAACTGGTCGAAATGCACCGCCAGTTCAAGTTCGAGCCGTATCCCGGACGCGCCTCCGGCTACATCGTGGACACGGTGCAGACCGTGCTGCACCACTTTTTCTATACCGATTCCTTCGAAAGCTGCGTGGTGGAAACCGTCAACCGTGGCGAGGATGCCGACACCACCGGCGCGCTGGCCGGCGCGCTGGCCGGCGCCCTGTATGGCGCGGATGCCATTCCCCGGCGCTGGCTGGACAGGCTCGATTATCACGTGGTGAAGGAAATCGAACGACAGGTGCAAAACTTGCTTGAACTGGCGCCCATCAACACAGGGTAATCTGTCATGAGCACTGTCATTCTTTACATAAAGCCCGGTTGCACAGGCAATGCCAGGCAGCAAGTCTTGTTGCGTGAAGCCGGGCACGAAGTGGAAGCGCGCAACTTATTGGTGCATCAGTGGACTGCCGATGCATTGCGCCCGTTCTTCGGCAACCGGCCGGTTGCCGAATGGTTCAACAGCGCTGCACCGCGGATCAAGCACGGAGAGGTGTCTCCGCAAACGCTGGATGAAGCGACGGCATTAGCTTTGATGCTGGCTGATCCGCTGCTGATCCGGCGTCCTCTCATCGAGTGCGGGGGACGGCGGGAATGCGGTTTCGACGCTGGAATTGAGCGCTGGTTGGCAATTGCACAGCCTACCGGCGAACTAGAGGGCTGCCCGCGCAACAGCGCGAATGAGGCCCATGAGCCTCATGGCTGCCCCAGTCCGGCGGCTCCGGCGCCGGGCGTCGCATGATGCGCTTTTTTCAGCCCGCCATTTTCCTCATCGACCGGCTGCGCTACCCGCATAAATTCGCGCTGATCAGCTTCTTCTTCGCTTTGCCGCTGGCGCTGGCGTTCTATTTCTACCTTTCCGAGACCGGCGAAAAAATCGACTTCGCGCGCAGGGAAATGCAGGGTAACGCCTACCTGCGCCCCTTGCAGAAGCTGGTGGAGCAACTACCCCAGTCGATGTCGCTGGCAGACGCATTTTTGCGCGACGAGGAATTCGCCGTGGAGCACCTGCCCAACAAGCAGGCGGAAATCGACGAGATCATGCGCGTCCAGCAACAGGTGGACAGGGCACTGGGTAGCCTTCTGGCGGTATCCGATCAGGCGCGTGTCATCCGCGCCGACTGGGATGATCTGAAAAAACATCTGTCATCCCTGACGCCAGCCATCAGCAACGACCTGCATCGCAAGTTGCAGGCTGATGTGCTGTCGCTGATGTCCGCCGCCGGGGACGCCTCCAACCTCATCCTGGACCCGGACCTCGATACGTACTACACCATGGATGCCTTGCTGCTCAAGCTGCCAGAGAGCCTCGACCTCCTTTCCAATATCCGCCTGTTTGTCGCCGGTCACGCCGGACAATCCCTGACGCCCGAGCAGCGGGCCAGTCTGGTGACCCAGGCGGGCATTGTTCAGGCCAACCTCGACAAGCTCAAGAAGGGCATGCAAGTTGCCTTCGCGAACAATCCGGGCGGCACGCTCAAAGCCGGGCTGGACAGCCCGCTCGCGCAGTATTATTCGGCAGTGGAAAACCTGCTGCGCGAAATAAGCCGGCAGGCCGACAAGGACCGCCTGGATAGCGATTTGAATACTTTCCACAGCCTTTCCGCCGCTGCGTTGTTTTCCAATTCTCGCCTCTGGGTGCAGGGCTCTGTCGAGCTGGACAAGATGCTGTCGGCGCGCATCAAGGGCTTTCAGCAACGCCGCGACATGCTCCTGTTGCTGTCGCTGGGCGCGGTGTTGCTGGTGACCTGGTTATGGGCCGGGTTCTATCTCTCTGTCATGCGTACCGTGACCAATCTGAAAACGGCGGCAAACCGCATGCGCGACAACCAGGACGGCGTCACCGTCACCCTGGACAACCGCGACGAACTGGCCGAAGTCGCCCAGGCGTTCAATGCAGTGGGGCAGGCGCTGGCGCAGTCCGGGAAGAAATACCGCGGCATCGTGGAAAACTCCGTTACGGGGATTTTCCAGACCACTCCAGATGGCAGCTACCTTACCGCCAATCCCGCGCTGGCCAGAATGTACGGCTACGACTCGGCGGAAGAACTGATCGATGGCGTAAACAACATCGGCAGCCAGCTTTACATTGCGACCGGCCGGCGCGAGGAGTTTACCCGGCTGATGGCGCAAAAGGACATAATTACCGACTTCGAGTCGGAAATCCGCCGCAAGGACGGCAGCACCATCTGGATCAGCGAAAACGTCCGGCTGATCAGGGACGGCGCGGGCAACCCGCTGCATTATGAAGGCATGGTGCAGGACATCACAGGCAAGATTCGCGCACAGGAAGAGCTGCAGCAGGCCAAGAAGGCGGCTGAGGCGGCCAACGACGCCAAGAGCGAATTCCTCGCCAACATGTCGCACGAGATCCGCACGCCGATGAATGCGATCCTGGGGTTTTCCGAACTGCTGCAAGGACTGGTGCAGGACCCGCGCCAGAAGTCCTATCTTTCCGCCATCGCCAGCAGCGGAAAGACGCTGCTCACCATCATCAACGATATCCTCGACCTGTCGAAAATCGAGGCGGGCCACCTCGAACTGGAATACGAAAGTATTTCCGTCGGCACGGTATTGCAGGAAATCCGACAAATATTCGCACAGAAGGCGGAACAGAAAGATCTGGACCTGTTGCTGGAAATCGATGCCGCCATGCCGGCCGGGCTGCTGCTGGACGAAGTTCGCCTGCGCCAGATACTCATCAATGTGGTGGGCAACGCCATCAAGTTCACCGAGCGCGGACATGTGAAAATCAGCGCCCGCAGTCTGATTCGTCACGACCAGGGAGGAAAGATCGGGCTGTTGCTGGAGGTGGAAGACACCGGCATAGGGATTCCGGAAAGCGAACAGCAGCGCATTTTCGAATCTTTTTCCCAGCAGAGCGGGCAAAGCCAGCGCAAGTATGGCGGGACGGGTTTGGGCCTGACCATCACGCGGCGCCTGGTGGAAATGATGCATGGCACGGTGACGGTGCACAGCCGGCACGGCAGCGGCACCACTTTCCGCATCGAATTCCCGGAAGTTGCCGTGACCGATAGCGCCCAGGAAGCGGCTGCACCCGAGGCCGTCAGCGACAATTTTTCCGCATTCGCTGCAGCCACCGTCCTGGTGGTGGACGATATCGCCATGAATCGCGACCTGATCAAATGTTACTTCGATGGTTCTCCGCACCGCATGCTGGAGGCGGCAAACGGCGAGGAGGCCCTGCAGCTGGCGCGCAGCGAACGCCCCGACGTGATCCTCATGGACATCCGCATGCCGGTGATGGACGGGCTGCAGGCTACCCGCCTGCTCAAGGCGGATGCTGAGCTGAAATCCATTCCCGTCATCGTGATCACCGCTTCGGCAGTGAAGAGCGAGGAAGGCGAAATCAGGCCCATCGCCGATGCCTTCGTGAAGAAACCCATCAGCCGCATGGAGCTGTTTACCGTGCTGCGCCACTTTTTAACGCCGTGCGCTGCGCAAGACACAGGGATGGAGGATGCCCCGTTGCCAGCCGTTACGCCAGGCGTCGCGGCCATCAAACCTGGAGAACTGTCCGACCAGTTGCGGCAATTGTTCGAAAACGAGTGGAAGAAACTGCATCAGGTTCCGGTGATGGGCGAGGTGCGCAAATTCGCCCTGCGCCTGGTCGAACTTGGCGCCGCCCATGCCAGCCCGACGCTGCAGGAGTATGGGGAATCACTGTCCCTGCAGGTCGAGCGGTTCGACATGGTGCAGGTGCCCAAGACTCTGGAAGGTTTTCCCGGGCTGATCGCAGCGCATGCTAGCCAACCCGTGCATGAGTTGGCCCCGGCATGATGGAGACTGGCCTGCCTGCCACGCCGCTGGTGATGATCGTCGACGACCGCCCGGAAAACCTGCAGGTGCTGGGCAGCGTCCTGATGAACGAAGGTTACGACGTGATCGCCGCCGAGAGCGGGAAACGCGCGCTGGCGATGATAGCCGTCCGGCAGCCCAACCTGATCCTGCTGGACGTGAACATGCCAGACATGGACGGCTTCGAAACCTGCCTGCAACTCAAGAAAATGGCGCAGGTCGGCGAAGTCCCAGTCGTTTTCCTGACCGCCAGTACCGATACTGCCGATGTGGTCAAGGGCTTCGCGGCGGGGGGTGTGGATTATGTCACCAAGCCATTCAACGGCGTCGAGTTGCTGGCGCGCATCCGCAACCATCTGGAATTGCAGCAGGCGCGGCGTCTGCAGCAGGAACACGCGGCGCGGCTGGAAAGCGAAATCCGCATCCGGCAGCGCGCAGAAACCGAGCTGCGCAAGCTTTCCAGCGTGGTGGACCAGACCGACGACAGTATTTTCATTACCGACTTGCAGGGCCAAATCCAGTACGTCAACCCGGCCTTTGTGCGGCTCACCGGCTACAGCATTGAGGAGGTATTCGGGCAGACCCCGGCCATCCTGAACTCGGGGCGGCACGATTCGGCCTATTTCGAAAATATGTGGCGCATGATCCGTTCCGGCGAGATCTTTCGCGACGTGGTGGCCAATCTCGGCAAGGATGGCCGGCTCATCTATGTGCAGAAAACCATCACGCCGATCCGCGATTCGGACGGCGCCATCATCTCCTTCGCCTCGATCGACAAGGACGTGACCGAGTGGCGCTGCGCCCAGGAACGCATCGAATTCATGGCCCTGCACGACAACCTCACCGGGTTGGCCAACCGCGGCATGCTCATGGACCGCTTGCAGCATGCCATTACCTCCGCGCAGCGGCGCGACAGCAGCTTCGCCCTGCTGTTCATCGATCTCGACGGGTTCAAGCCGGTCAACGACCGCCTCGGGCACGATGCAGGCGACGCGGCGCTCAAGGAGATCGCGCGGCGCTTCGTCTCCTGCGTGCGCGAAAACGACACCGTCGCCCGGGTAGGCGGCGACGAGTTCGTGGTTCTGCTGGAGGAAAGCGGAGAGCAGGCTGCGGTCGCCGACATCGCCGGCAAGCTGCTGGCGCGGGCGGGCAAGCCTTTCCTGATAGGGGAAGCCGAATGCCGTCTCGGCGCCAGCATCGGCATCGCCCTCTACCCGGCGCATGGACAGGATGCGGACGAGCTGCTGAAAAACGCCGACGACGCCATGTATCAGGCCAAGTACCAGGGGAAAAACCGTTTCTGTGTTTATGACCGTTGATAGGGAAGAGAACGTAGGGCACCCTGCGCTTGGTGATACAGGTGGGCGTAGCGGCGCGAAACGGGGTTCGACGCCGATGCCATGGCCGAGTGGCTGGGCATGGCGCCGGATTGGAAAACGGACCTGGAATCGAGCCCGATGGCCTGAGTCGTGAATCTGGCAACGGGCTGACGCGATGATTGGAGATGGGTTATGAAATTCGAATTTGCCTGGAACGACGAGGCACATGCCCTCCAGTTTCCGGAAATGGACGCGACTCACCGCGAGTTCGTGGATCTCCTGGTCCGTGCGCAACGCGCGCCGGATGGAGAGCTGCAACAGTGTCTCGATTCCCTGCTCGACCACACCCGGGCGCATTTCGAACATGAATCCGGCATGATGAACGCGTGTGGACTGTCGTCGCGTGCCGAACACGAGGCCGAGCATCGCCGCATCCTGGGCGAGTTAGGCAAGATGCGCTCGCGCGCCGAGGGGGCGCGCATCGCCTTTGTTCGCGCCTACCTTGCCGAGGCTGTGCCGGACTGGTTCCGCACCCATCTCGCGACCATGGATTCGGAGCTGGCGGGGAAGTATCGGCAAGTGTTTCCATAGCCGACGATTCAACCATGAGCATGGATGAGCAGAGATGGCCCTAGTCCAGCGACAGACGCATTGGAATCATGGGCGAGAATACGAAGCCGTGGCTTTGATAGAAACGCTGCGCGGGCTCATTGATTCGATCCGTCAACAAGGTAATGCGCTTGCAGCCGTTCTGACGGGCCAGCGCGATGGCGTGTTGAAGCAACTGGGACCCCACGCCGGAGCCGCGCGAAACGGGGGCAACGACCATGTCCTCAAGTAATGCAACCCTGGCGCCGAGCGCCGTGGACACGATGTAAAGCAGGCTGACCATGCCGACCACTTCGTCGTCTTGACGGGCGACAAGGACGTGACCGATTTCAGGATTGTCGATGATGCGCGCCAGACCGCGACGCTGTGCCTCGTGATCCGGCACGAATTCCGTTTCCTGGGAAAACAGGACGTCCAGCAGTTCGCAAAGGACTGTGATGTCGGAAGAGCTTGCGGGGGAGATTTGCATGGCAGATGTGCTCCAAACATTATTTCGTACTGAACGCTTTGATGCCTGAACATGGAACCAACGCAACCAAGTGGGCGAATGAATTCGCCCCTACAGTAGCCAAGGGTTACACTCTTTCGTCATGCCTCGCGATAACCTTCTCATCGGCCGCGTTTCGTTGCCGGGTTATGCTTACCTGGTCACCACGGTGACTCAGGGGCGGGCTCCGCTTTTTGCCGACTTCTCTTGCGCCCGCCTGGTCGTGCGCGAAATGAGGCGGATAGAGCAGGAGGGGTTGGTGCAATCCATGGCATGGGTGTTGATGCCGGATCATTTGCATTGGCTTTTTACGCTGGGTGAACAGGTGGACTTGTCGGCAGCGATAAAACGTTTCAAGGGACGGAGCTCGGTGGCGGCCAACGGCTATCTGGGCAGAAGCGGGGCGGTGTGGCAAAGGGGATTTCATGATCATGCCGTGCGGGAGGGTGAGGATGTCCAGGTAATGGCGCGCTATATCGTGGCCAATCCATTGCGTGCGGGATTGGTGAATGGCGTTGGGGACTATCCTTTGTGGGATGCGATTTGGGTGATGGGCGAATGAATTCGCCCCTACAAACCGACGGCCATATGGGCGGTTAAACCGCCCCTGCGCGTTTCGTAGGGGCGAATTCATTCGCCATCGGAGAGATGGCTTTACGCTGCTACCTGCTGAACCTCCGTCACCGCATCGAAAAACGCATTCAAATCCATGTCGAGGCGCGTGATGTTCTGTTCCTGCAGGAAGCGTTCCTCGTTTTTCGCCAGTTCGCCCGGCAGCACTGCCCAGTGGGGGCCGTTGCCGGAGCGTTTCATGATCTGTCGGGCGTAGCTGCGGGTGAGCTGGCTGTCGAAACGGCAGCCCAAAAAGAGGAATCCGCGCCCCTTGCGCCGTTCCTGCACCAAGGCGGGGATTGGGCTCTGGATGTCGATTTCGGTCAGCACTTCCACGTAGTCGGAATCGGACACGATGTAGTTGCCCGCCGGGCTGACGCAACCGATGGGCTGGTACAGCACGGTGCGCCATTGTTGCGCTTGGACTTCATCTACGGGCGAGCCATCCGGCAGGTAATATTTCACCCACTGGTCGCCGTGTTCGGCGCGGCTCACACCTTGCAGCATGCCCCATCCCTGCTGCCCGGCCAGTGCCGTTGCCATGGTGCCGTCGTACCAAGCGTCCACGATCAGCGGCAGTTGCAGCGTGGCGAGATGGCGGTGCAGCGGGGCAGGCTCGGCCTTGTGGGCGAAGGCTTCGTTCATCAGTGTAACAAGCGTCTTGCGATGCTTGAAGTTTTCGATGTACTGGGCGGCTGCGGTGAGGTTTTTGCGGATCTTGAAGGGCAGGGTGGTCTTGGCCGCCAGTTGTTCCGCCAGCGCCACGGCGGTGGCCGGAACGGTTTTTTCCACCGTCAGCGCGAGCATGCCCGGGCCGAGGTAGGGGATCACCCGCTTTTCAGCCAGGGCGGCGATGATGGCATCCAGTTGCATTGCAGTCATGGTGTTCTCCTTTTTGAGCTATCAGCCGTCAGCCATCAGCTAAACCGGTTCTGCTGAAAGCTGACGGCTGATAGCTGTTAGCTATTCCCCCAGCTTGCGGGCTTCGACGGTGATCGGCAGGCGGGTATCGGCGGCCATCTCGGGCAGCACGAATTTCCAGCCGTTGGCCAGGGTGACCGTGCCGCCCCACATTTCCGGTTTTTCCATCTCGATGATGGGTTCTTCCAGGTCTTTTTTCGGCAGGTAGCCGGTCAGCACGCCTGCGGCTTTGCGGATCATGATTTTCATTTGTTGCTCCTGTGTCGTTGTTTGCCTGTATCAGGCCTGATGCGCCTTTTTGCTCCCACTTGCAGCCGGGGTGGCTTCCTTGTTCTTGAGTGCCATGATGCGATGGCATATTTTTTCCGGGCAGAGGATCAGCAGCAGTTCGCCGGACTCCTGGGTGATCTCCGGCTTTACCAGGCTGTCGGCGATGGTTCCTTCGTCCGAGAACATGGAAGACAAGGCTTGCACGCGATGCTGTGCAACTTCCGGGATTTCTCCCAGCCTGTTGACCATGATGCCCAGCACGGCGTCCTCGCGGATGCGTACCAGCACCACCTGCTTGCCCGGCTCATGCCGGATACCTGGGCGGTCCGGCATGAGCCGGGTAATGTCCACGACGGGCACGGTCATGTCCTGATAAAGCAGGTAGCCGGATAAATGGCAGGCAGCGCCCGGCACCGGCGTGAGCCCCTTGGCTTCCACAGCTTCAATGACCTTGCTGGAATGAATGCCGAACCAGTTGTCGCCCACATGGAAAGTGGCGATTTCCACCGTGTCTCCGCCTTCGCTTCCGCGCACAGCCTGCAATTGCAACTTTTGCTTGGCCTCGCCGCCGCTTTTGACATGCGCATTGTTCACCGGACAGAGGGGTACGAAGATCAGGGCTGTCACGTCGTTGCGGTAGCGGTCTTGCCCGCCCTTGTATTCGCGGTAGCCGCTGGACATGCGCGAGCCCACGGCGTAATAGTGGCCGTGGCGCGCGATGATGTTGGAAATGCCTGTGCCGCCGGCGAGGGCGAAGAATTTTTCGTCCAGGTCGAGCACTGTGCCAGGAAGGATGTCCGGGTGGGTGGAGGCAATCACGCGCCGCTCGCGGTCGGCGAACACGCCGAAAGTTCCGGCGAGGGTGTTGCCCTTTTCGTCACGCGGCAGGGCATCCATGAGCATTGCTTCGAACTGGGGGGCGGCATCGAATACGATGCCGATGCCCCCGACCACCCCACTTGAGGATAAGCCCCCGACAACTTCGTTGTTGCCGTGTATCGCCGCGCTGTAAATGTAGGTGTGGAGGTTCTGGTAGAGCGGCGTGGGGACGAAGGGCGATACCGCGTAGCTCTGTGAGTCAGTAAGAGTTAGCGTTTCGCGCACCCATGTTTCGTTCAGTACCTGGCCTAGAGAGGACTGCTGTTCCGGATTGGAAACGGCAATGACACGGCCACTGCGGTCGAACAGCACCAGGTTGTCGTATACGGTGTAGAGGCTGTTGATATGGGCAAGCACGGCATGGATGGCGCGCGTGTCATGTTCGTCGAGCTGAGGTTTGGCGAGCAACTCGCGGAACTGGGAACGCAGCGCCCACCAGCGGCAATCGTTGGCCCGCTCGTAGAGGTTGCGGTCCATGATGTCGATGGCCAGCGAAGCCAGGAACTGGCTGTCCTGCAGAATGGCGGACACCACGGTCTGGTGCAGGTTGCCGATGGAACGCTCGAACACGTCCTTGGTCTTGAGCCCGGTATTGCTTATTTCCCACAGCAAAATCTTGGAGAACGCGGGGTTGATGGCTTTGCTGTCGCTACTCTGGCGCACGTTGCCATTCCATACCGAGCGGTTGAGTTCGCGCTGGATGCGGTCGGCCTGCAAGGGAATGTTGCGCAGCTCTTCTGAGAACAGCGAGGGGTTGCTCATCACCTCTTCCAGCACTTCACCCGACACCAGCTTGAGCATGGCCGAGGCGTCCTTACCGAAGGCGTGTTCCAGCGGCACCATGACGTGGCCGTACCAGCCTAGCCCGGTGTAACCCTGATAACCATGGGTGGGGCGGGTGGTGGCGAGGTATTCCCGGCCAGCGAAGCGCACCACCTGATAATCGGTGTCCAGCACCCGCTCCATCGGCGCGCCGATGGGAATGTGCCATGCGTCGCTGCTGGCGATGACGTGGCCATCCCGGTCGAGCAGGGTGATCACGCTCCAGTCATCGGCATCCTTGAGATTGTCGAAGATCCCGCCGGTTTCGTTGCCGAAGCGGAAACACAGGCATAGTACGCCAAGCGCTATTCCGTCCTCGGGCGAAGTGACGCGGTAGGAATAGATCAGGCTGGCCGCATCGCCGGGAACGAGATCAGAGCGATGGAAGGTTTCCACGTATTCGCGTCCGGTTTGCAGAGACTCGTGGATCAGCGGATCGTCCGAGTGCTCCACCCGGTTGTCCGGATCAAGCTGGATCAGGACGTTGCCCGCCGTGTCCAGCAGGATGATGTTGTTGTACACCGAATACTTTCGCACGTATTCGTGGAAGCGTGCCTGCAGGCGGGAGGTGAGGGTGCCGAACTCCTCCTGCAGACGTTCCTTCTCGCTGCCGTAGCCCTGCTTGAGTTTGCGGAGGTATTCCGGCGCGCGTGCAGCATAGTCGCGGATGTCATCGTCGGTGGCGAGAAAGCCGATATCCGCGGTGCGCTCGAACAGGTTGCGGATCATGATGTCCACTGCCACCTGGGCCTTGGATTTCATCTCCAGCACGACTTTCTTGAGCGTCTCGTTACCCAGGTTGTCGAGCAGCCCCACCGTCAGCTTGTGGAAGGCCTGGCGGGTCGCGCTCATGTCCGCGCCGGTGCCGGATAGCTGGCCCAGCAGGGTGAGGTTGTCCCACACCCCCTGCAAGCCCTGCAGGGTTTCGCGGTATTCCTCAGCGCTGCTCATGTGGCGGATAAGCTGGCACAGCTTGTCGTCCAGCTCCATTCCCTTGTAGAGGCCCATGTCAGGTCATCCCGGTTTTAAATTGTCCGAGCTGACCAATTCCAGCTCTTCTTCGAGGCAGCCCACAAGCATCATGCCGGGAAACTCCACCATGTAGATCGGGGTGTTGCCTTCGACGTGATGGCCTACATTGACGATTTCGCCGACGCTTCCCGCCTCGGCCAGCAAGGCATCCGGCGCTCTTTCCGGGTAGCTGCCATCGTTGAACAGGTCCACATTGCAGCTCACGCGCTGATGCACATGGAAAATGGCCTGACGGATTTCAAACATGGGATTCCTCCTCGATGGGTTCCAGTTCCTTCGCTTTCATGCCGACGATGTGGCCCTGTTCGTAGAAATCCACGCCGTAGATGTAGAACTGCTGCAGAAAGGTGCCGATGCTGGTGACGTAGCCGATGTCGCCCTTGTTCACCAATACCTCGCCGATTTCCTTGCCGCGAAAGGTGCCGTCATTGCGGATGTTCTTGCTGGAACGGACTTTCTGCCCATAG
>Ga0105091_10000931_pt1 | contig 12700 bp, 12 predicted proteins | sample PPLLak1March2015_FD_87022 | JGI IMG/M metagenome (GOLD analysis project Ga0105091, IMG submission 87022) | Freshwater sediment microbial communities from Prairie Pothole Lake near Jamestown, North Dakota, USA - PPLs Lake P7 Core (1) Depth... | ecosystem: Environmental > Aquatic > Freshwater >... | reverse complement strand
TGGCCTTTTCGATGGAAGGTTATAAAGGGCGCCCACCGGCGGAGTTGATCCCACGCTACTGGGCGCCGGGCTGGAACTCGGTCCAGGCCTTGAACAAATTTCAGGAGGAGGTTGGCGGGCTGTTAATCGGTGGCAGCCCCGGGCGGCGCTTGATCGAGATGTCCACAAACGCGCAGATTTCATATTTCCAGGATATCCCGGATGCGTTTACCTCTCGTGCGGATGAATATCTGGCGGTTCCGCTCCATCATATCTTTGGCTCGGAGGAACTCAGTAGTTTGTCGCCCCCGATTCACGAGCGTTCGCCTGAGCCGTATCTGGCGCTCAACCCGGCGCTCGCTGAAGAGCTAAGCTTGGATGAAGGCCAGGAAGTCCAGGTCGATTTGGATGGTCGTATGCTGCGCTTGCCTGCCCGCTTTATAGCCTCGTTGCCCGCGAATATGCTTGGGCTGCCAGTTGGTTTGCCCGGGATCCCCGTCCGGCTGCCAGTCTGGAGCAAGCTTCGCAAGAACGGTGAAGGAGAGCAAGCGTGAACGCCTGGTCCCCCTGGCTTAATATTTTTGGCGTGCTGTTCGGCGCATTGACCGTTGCGGCATTGCTGATCTGGGTGGAACGCCGCTTGTTGGCCGTCTGGCAGGACCGTTACGGACCGAACCGGGTCGGGCCGTTCGGGTTGCTGCAAGTGGTGGCGGACGTGATCAAGATCTTGACCAAAGAAGACTGGATCCCGCCGTTTGCTGACAGGCCGGTATTCGTTCTTGCACCTGCTGTGGTGATGACGACCGTGCTGATGTCGTTCGCGCTGGTGCCGTTTGCCCCCGGGATCGGCGTGGTCGACTTCAACATCGGTCTGTTGTTCTTCCTGGCGATGTCGTCGTTAAGTGTTTACAGCGTGATGCTGGCTGGTTGGTCTTCGAACAGCAAATACTCGTTGCTGGGCGGTATGCGCTCGGCGGCGCAGATGCTCAGCTATGAGGTCTTCATGGGGCTTTCGGTTGCCGGGGTGGTCGTCCTGGCTGGCTCTTTCAGCTTGCGGGATATCGTCGAGGCGCAAAGGAACGTCTGGTTTTTCATTCCCCAGTTTTTGGGGCTGCTGACCTTCCTGCTGGCCGGGCTGGCTGAAACGCACCGCCTGCCCTTCGACCTGCCCGAAGCCGAAAGCGAACTGATCGCTGGTTATCACTCCGAATATTCCGGGATGAAGTTTGGCATGTTTTTCGTGGGCGAATACCTTGGCATTGCCTTGATTTCCTCCTTTATCGTCACTCTGTTCTTCGGCGGCTGGCTGGGACCGTTCCTGCCGCCGATTGTCTGGTTCGCCTTGAAGACATTGGTCTTCATCTGCTTATTTATCCTGCTGAGAGCCTCGCTGCCGCGCCCGCGCTTTGACCAGTTGATGGCCTTCGCCTGGAAGACCATGCTGCCCCTGACGTTGCTGAATCTGGTTGTTACGGGAGGGTTGGTGTTGATATTTGGATAAGTTATATGCTCAAGCCGCCGTCCTCGGCGGCGGGGACGCCGCCGAGAGCAGAATTGAGGAGTTTACATGTTTACAAGTGCATTCCAAACGATATGGAAGGTTTTCCTGCACATGTTTCAAAAGCCGGAGACCATCCAATACCCTGAAGAGAAATCGTACCTGCCGCCGCGCTGGCGCGGGCGCATCGTCCTGACCCGCGACCCTGATGGCGCGGAGCGCTGCGTGGCCTGCTACCTGTGCGCGGTGGCCTGTCCGGTGGATTGTATTTCCCTGCAAGCCACCGAAGAGGAAGATGGGCGGCGTTATCCTGAGTTCTTCCGCATCAACTTTTCTCGTTGTATTTTTTGTGGTTACTGCGAAGAAGCCTGCCCCACCTACGCGATCCAGCTTACCCCGGACTTCGAGATGAGCGAGTCCAACCGCCAGAACCTGGTCTACGAGAAAGAAGACCTGCTCATTGATGGCCCGGGCAAATACCCGGATTACAACTTCTACCGGGTGTCTGGCCTGGAACTCGCCGACAAAGACAAAGGCGAGGCGCTCAACGAAAATAAACCGGTAGATATCCGCAGTTTGTTGCCGTAATATAGGGAGGTCCCCGATGGTTTGGTTGTTCTATCTGACCGGTGCAGTGGCGCTCATCTCTACCATCATGGTCATCACTCGCTTGAATGCGGTGCACGCCCTGCTTTATATGGTTATGTCCCTGCTGTCCCTGGCGTTGATCTTTTTTCTGCTAGGAGCGCCGTTCATCGCCGCCCTGGAGGTCATTATCTACGCCGGGGCGATCATGGTGCTGTTCGTCTTCGTAGTTATGATGCTCAACCTCGGGCCACAGTCCATGGACCAGGAGCGGCGTTGGTTCAACCTAAGCACCTGGCGTGGCCTAGTTTTCATCGCTGGCATCCTTTTGGTTGAATTGATCGTTGCGCTGCGGCTTGGCTTTCCCGAGCCACTGCAAGTCACCGAAGTCACGCCGCATCAGGTTTCGCTCTCGCTTTTTGGTCCCTACCTGCTGGGCGTCGAGCTGGCTTCCATGTTGCTCCTGGCGGGCCTGGTCGGTGCGTATCACCTGGGCAGGCGGGAAGGGGAAAGGCCGGAAAAGTGACTACCATTCCTTTGAACCACGCGCTCATCCTGTCTGCCATGCTCTTCACGGTTGGGCTGGTCGGTCTGCTGGTGCGCCGGAATGTTTTCTTCATGTTGATGTCCATCGAGATCATGCTCAATGCCGCCGGGTTGGCATTTGTCGTGGCTGGGACGCGTTGGGGACAACCTGACGGACAGGTCATGTTCCTTTTCATCCTCAGCCTGGCTGCTGCAGAAGTGAGCATCGGGCTGGCCCTGATCTTACGCCTCTACCAGCAATTCAAGACGATGGACGTGAATGCCGCCAGCGAGCTGCAAGGCTGATGATGACGATACAGGATTTACGTCCGCTGCTCCCGCTGCTGGTCCTGTCCGCTGCGATCTTGACCGTGATGCTGGTGACCGCTTTCAAGCGCGACCACCGCCTGACGTTCCTTCTGACGCTGCTCGGGCTGGCGCTCTCGCTGGCTGTCCTGCTCGTCGCCTCGAACGGACTGCCTCGTTCCGTCACGCCGCTGGTCGTGGTGGACGGTTTCGCCATCTTTTATATTGCGCTGGTCTTAGCTGCCAGCCTGGTGGTTGTTCTGTTATCTTTCAACTATATTGAAAAAGTTTCGGATAACAAGGAAGAGTATTACCTGCTCATCCTGCTTGCCACGCTGGGGGCGGTCGTGCTTGTCGTCAGCAATCATTTTGTTTCCTTTTTTCTCGGTCTCGAGACCCTGAGCATTTCGCTCTACACCCTGATCGCTTACACCCGTTTCGAACGACAACGCGTCGAAGCGGCGATCAAGTACCTGGTCCTGGCCGCGGCGGCTTCCTCCTTCCTGCTTTTCGGGATGGCGCTGGCTTATCTGGTCTTCGGGACGATGCAATTCGATCTGATGGCCTCTTCAGCGGGTTTATCGGCTTCGGATAGCGCCCTCTTGACGGTTGGCCTGGCCATGCTCATGGTCGGGATCGGCTTTAAGCTGGCGCTGGTCCCTTTCCATATGTGGGCACCGGACGTGTACCAGGGTGCGCCTGCTCCCGTGACGGCTTTTGTCGCGACGGTTTCCAAAGGCGGCATCCTTGCCTTAATGGTGCGACTGTTTGCGTCTGTCCCGGTCACTTTGGGCAGTAACCTGTGGAACGTGTTTGCCTTGATCGCTATTTTGTCCATGCTGGCTGGTAATGTGCTGGCGGTCATCCAAAGTAATGTGAAGCGTATCCTGGCGTATTCATCCATCGCGCATTTTGGGTATTTGCTGGTGGCCTTCCTGGCAAGCAATGCGCTCTCCGTCTCCTCGATGACGTTTTACCTGGTGGTTTATATCATCACAAATTTGATGGCTTTTGGCGTCATCGCTCTGCTCTCTGCTCCCGAACGAGAGTTCGAGGAGTTGGAAGATTACCGCGGACTATTCCGCCAGCATCGCAGACCAGCCATCTTCCTGGGCCTGGCGCTGCTCTCTCTGGCCAGCCTGCCGCCCACGGGAGGTTTGGTCGGCAAGATTTTCCTGGCCGCTGCCGGTGTGGAGTCTTCCTTGTGGCTGCTGCTGGCTGCGCTTGTGATCGGCAGCGTGATTGGCGTTTTCTATTACCTGCGGGTTGCCATCACCATCTTCCGCCAGGCGGAAGGCGAACCCCCCAAATGGATTGTCTTGCCCCTGAACCCCATCGCTGACGTGACGTTGATCTTACTCAGTGTCGGGCTGATCCTCTTGGGCATTTTCCCAGGCCCGCTCCTCTCTCTGATCGAAGGCATGGTTTCCCGCCTGGGTTGACATGGGCGAATGTATCTAGAATTGTATCCTTGCGATGTACACGGGCACATTTTCTAGCCTGTGGACTCATGCTAACTTTATCAAGAGACAAAGTAAAAAAGCTTGCTGCCTGACACTCTCAAAAACGGTTGTTGAGCAGCCCCAAATGCAGTTTGAGGGGCTGCTCAACCAACGGAGTGCTTTTGTAAAGAAATTGTCAGGTGAATAGAAGAACTTACACAATAAAACATGGCTCTACCGTTAATGGCGGGAAAAATACTGAAAATTTGGTTGTGAGCGTGCGTACGCACGCTCACAACCAAATTTTCGGGGCTCTATCCCGCTAAAAACGGAAGAACCTAAAACATTCGTGATAAGTTTATCCGTAGAAAGGAGCATGTCATGACCAGGACGAAGCTACATGAACTGGCCGAACTGGGACAGTCGGTCTGGCTGGATTACATCAAGCGCTCGTTTATTACTTCCGGTGGGTTAGGGGATTACGTCCAGAAGGGTCTGAGCGGTGTTACCTCCAATCCCTCTCTCTTCCAGAAAGCCATCGCCGAGGGCGATGAGTACGATGACCAGATCCGAAAACTGGCCCTGGAAGGCAAAACCACACAGGAAATCTACGAACAATTGGCGATCGACGATGTCCGCCTGGCCGCCGATATACTTCATCAGGTATACGAGGAATCACTGGGCATGGACGGCTACGTCAGCCTGGAAGTCAACCCGCGCCTGGCCCACGATAAAGATGGACAAGTGGAAGAGGCAAAACGACTGTTCGAAGCGGTTGACCAGCCCAATGTGATGATCAAGGTCCCGGCTACGGCTGAAGGCATCCTGGCGTTCCATGAATTGACCGCTGCGGGGGTCAATATCAACGTAACCCTGATGTTTTCCCTGCTCCAATATGACATGGTGGCCGAAGCATACATTTCAGCGATGGAAAAACGCGTTGCCAGTCTGGATGATTTGCACAAGCCGGCTTCGGTTGCATCGATATTTGTCAGCCGGGTAGATACTAAGGTCGATAAGTTGTTGAATGAGACCGGCACGCCTGCAGCTGAGGCTCTAAAAGGCAAGATCGGCATTGCCAACGCGAAAATGGTCTACCAACACTACTTTAACACCTTTCACGGCCAGCGCTGGAACTACCTGTCGGAACAAGGCGCGCGCATCCAACGTGTGCTCTATGGCAGCACCAGCACCAAGAATCCAGAATACCGGGATGTTATGTATGTGGAAAACCTGATTGGCCTCGATACCATAAATACTGTCCCACCTGAGACGTTGGAAGCGTTTCTGGAGCATGGCACGGTTGGTCTTACTCTCGACCAGGATATTGACGTGGCATACGAGCAATTGGACAGATTGGCCAAGCTGGGCATCGACCTGAACGAGGTAACCCGTCAGGTGCTCGATGAAGGCATCCAAAAATTTGTCGAACCGTATGACAAATTGATCGAAACGATTGCACAAAAACAGGCAGACTTTATTACTGCCTAGTTGTTGGCTCTCTGGGAATTTCCGTGGTAGATACCCGGATTTGGGGGTGAGAGCGTGCGCCGAAGGGACACGCTCTCACCCCCAAATCCGGCCTCTTTCACGGCAAAGTTAAGAGAACCTAATTGTTTAGTGTTAGAGAAAGGAACTTCAGAATGACGGAGATCAATCGAAAGGCAGGCGCTATATGGAACGGCGATTCGAGAAGCGGCAACGGTGTGATCAGCACGGAAAGCCAGGCGCTCTTCGAGCAGCCCTACACACATAAAACCCGCTTCGACCCCGATGACACTTCCGGCACGAACCCGGAAGAATTGATTGCTGCGGCGCACGCTGCCTGCTTCAGTATGGCCCTGGCCAGCACGCTCAAGAAAAATGGGCATGATCCAGAACAAGTTGAGACGACCGCGACCATCACAATGATGTCTGAAGATGGCAATAACAAGATCACCGATATGTACCTGCATGTTCGCGCCTATGTGCCGGGGCTTGACGAAGCCTCCCTAAATGATCTCATCTCGGCAGCCGATGAGCACTGCCCCGTTTCCATCCTGTTACGAAACGGGTTGGATATCAAAATCGAAGCGGAGCTGATTCAAACCAATCCTGCTCCTTGAGCGACTAGAGTATCCCGCCGCCGTACCCCATTCGGGGCACTTTACCCCGTGCGGGGCACTTTCCCGGCTGCAGAACTGGAGACATGACCTCCGACCGCGACTTCCACGGCCCTAACTTCGCATACATCCTGGAACTTTATGAACAGTTCCGGGATGATCCTGATTCTGTAGACGAATCCACCCGCAGGCTTTTCCAAAATTGGAAGCCCACTGTCCCTACTGGACCGGCGCTTCGCGTATCATCCCCGAAGCTGATTCCGCTATTCGGAGTCGCTGACCTGGCCCAGGCGATCCGCTCGCGCGGTTACCTGGCTGCCAGCCTGGACCCGTTGGGTAGCGAACCTGTTGTCGACCCCTCGCTAACTCTTGAGTCTCACAACCTGGATACGGATGAGCTGCGCGGACTCCCCGCGGAAGCAGTTGGTTTGACAGGTGAGAACGCCTACCAAGCCATCGAAAACCTGCGTTCGGTCTACTGCCAGACCATCGGTTACGATTACGATCACATCCGCATCCCCGCGGAACGCGAGTGGCTGTTTCAGGCTGCCGAAAGCGGGCGCTTCCGGACGTCAATCGACGAAAATAAGCTGCTCGAACGCCTGACCCAAGTGGAAGCGTTCGAGCTATTCCTGCACCGTTTGTACCCAGGCAAAACCCGTTTTTCGATTGAAGGCCTGGATATGCTCGTCCCTATGCTCGACGAAGTGGTCGGTGCTGCAGCGGTTGAAAACATCTGCGCCATTCTGATTGGCATGGCCCACCGCGGACGGTTGAATGTGCTAGCACATGTGCTTCAAAAACCCTACACCCAGATTTTTGCGGAATTCAACGATCCGCAAGGCCGCGCCACTACCTGGGACGAGCTCGGTTGGACGGGCGATGTGAAATACCATATGGGCGGCTACAAATTGCCGAAGGAAGGTCAAAAAGTTGACCTGGTCATCCGCGTTCCGGCCAACCCAAGCCACCTGGAGCTAGTCGACCCGTTCATCCTCGGCATGGCGCGCGCTGCTGACGAGGATGTAGACCAGCCTGGCGCACCCCAATTCTTCGAGAACGCATCCCTGCCCATCTTGATCCACGGTGATGCAGCCTTCACGGGGCAAGGTGTCGTGGCGGAGACATTGAATTTGTCTCGCGTGCCCGGTTATACGACCAATGGCAGCCTGCACATCATCGCCAACAACCAGTTGGGATTTACTGCTACGGAGGCCGAATCGCGCAGCAGCCTGCATGCCAGTGACCTGGCTAAAGGCTTCGAGATGCCCATCATCCACGTCAATGCCGATGATCCGTCCGCGTGTATCGAAGCCACACGCACAGCCTTTGCTTATCGTCAGGAGTTCCACAAGGATTTTGTGGTCAACCTGATCGGCTACCGGCGTTACGGGCATAACGAAGGAGACGAGCCGCGCTTTACGCAGCCGGTCATGTATCGGGTAATCGATTCGCATCCTACGGTGAGACAGCTTTGGGCCTCCAGGTTGGAAGCGGAGGAAGAGCTTGAACCGGATAAGGCCGAAGCGCGGTTGCAACAGCGCTTGAAGGAATTACAGCAAGTCAACGAGCAGTTGGATGCAGAAGAGGCCCTGGAAGAGCCGCTCCCGCGACCCCCTCCCAGCGGCGCGGCTCAAAAGGTCAAGACCGCTGTTACCATGAAGCGGCTCAAAGAATTGAACCAGGCGCTCTTGCAGTTTCCCGATGACTTCCATCTCAACCCCAAGCTGAAAAAGTCGGTGGAAAGGCGGCGTAAGCTGCTGGATAAGGCCTCCAACGATGTGGATTGGGCTACTGCGGAAGAACTGGCCTTTGCCACCATTGTGCAGGACGGCATCCCGGTGCGCCTGACCGGGCAGGATACCGCACGTGGTACCTTCAGCCAGCGTCATGCCGTGTTCTACGATGTGGAAAACAACCGTACTTATATCCCTTTACAATCGATTTCACAGTCGAAGGCTTCGTTCGAGGTCCTGAACAGTCCCTTGAGCGAGGCAGGGGCGCTCGGATTTGAAGTCGGCTATAACGTACAGGCCCCCGAGCGCCTGGTCTTGTGGGAAGCGCAGTACGGTGACTTCATCAACAATGCCCAGAGCATCATGGACGAGTTCCTGCTTTCCGGCCGCGCCAAATGGGGCCTGACGCCTTCGCTGGTCCTTTTGCTGCCGCACGGGAACGAGGGCATGGGCCCCGACCATTCCAGCGGACGCATCGAACGCTTCCTTGGTTTGGCCGCCGAAACGAATGTGCGCATCGCCTATCCTTCGACTGCCGCGCAATATTTTCACCTGCTGCGCAGACAGGCCTTGCTGCTGGAGAATGATCCTTTGCCACTAATCGTTTTCACGCCAAAGGGATTACTTCGGCATCCGCTGGTAGCTTCGCCAGCAAAACTCTTAACCGAAGAAGGTTGGCAGCCTGTGATCGATGACCCGGAACTGCCAGGTGATCGCAAAGATGTCGAAAACCTGCTGCTATGCAGTGGGCGCATTTACATTGACCTCATGACTAGCGTGTTACGAGCAGAAAACCCGGATGATGCCATCGTGCGGGTGGAACAGCTTTATCCATTCCCGAAAGAGGCTTTAGAAGATATGGTGGATGGGTATCCGAACCTCAAGAGGGTTGTCTGGGTGCAGGAAGAGCCGTTCAACATGGGCGCCTGGAATTTCTTCCGCCCGCGCCTGCGACAGCTATTGGCCAAATACAGCCTGCCTCTGCACTACGTCGGCCGGCCGGAAAGTTCCAGCTCTGCGGAAGGCTCCTCCACTTTGTATCGAATCAACCAGCAGGCGTTGATCGAGCAGGCCTTCGAGTTCGAAAAACAGACCGAGACGCGCAGTGTGATCAAGGAGAGAGACTGATATGACAATAGAAGTTGTGGTTCCCGAAATGGGCGAGTCGGTGCTCGAGGCCACGGTTTCCGCCTGGCGCAAAAAGCAAGGCGAATACGTCAATGTGGGTGATGTGCTCGTGGAATTAGAAACCGACAAGGTCAACCTGGAGGTCGGCGCCAAAAACGCGGGGGCTTTGGCTGAAATCAAAGTGCAGGCAGGTGAAGATGTCAAGGTGGGGGATGTTCTGGCGTTGATTGATGAAAAAGCGGGGCAATCTGAAAAAACTGCCGAAACACCGGCTGAGACAACTAAAGAACCAGCGCTGGAGAAAACCCCGCAACGAGAAAAAGAAATCGAGCGCGGTGATGGACACGAAGCGGAACGCCGGCCCGCGCCGCAGATCACGCCGGTCGCCTCGCGCCTGGCGCAGGAAATGGGCGTGGACGTTACCAGCATAACCGGTACCGGCACTGAAGGCCGCGTGACTCGCGCTGATGTGGAACAGTTTCTCCAGGAGAGGGAAAAAACCGGGGAACCCGAGAAGCCCCCTTCCCCCTACGGGGACGATGCGGGGAAGATACCGGAAGAGCAAGTAAAAACGACTGAGAAGGAGGTGCCAACTTCACGCCGCGAAGAGCGGTTGCGGATGTCTCGCCGCCGTCGCACCATCGCCCAGCGCCTGCTGGAGGCGCAGCAGACCACCGCCATGCTGACGACGTTCAACGAGATCGACATGAGCGCGGTGATGGACCTGCGCAGGCGGCGAAACGAGGATTTCCAGGCGCGTTATGGCATCAAACTGGGATTTATGTCATTTTTCGTGAAAGCTGCGATTGGCGCGTTGAAGGCCTTCCCGCAGGTGAATGCAGAGATCCAAGGTGAGGAAATCGTGCTGAAACGTTATTACGACATGGGCATCGCTATCGGCGCGCAGGAAGGGTTGGTGGTGCCGGTTCTTCGTGATGCGGACCGCCTGGGCTTTGCCGAGATCGAGCAGCGGATCAAGGATTTTGTTAATAAAACGAACGAGGGCAAGCTGTCTATCGAAGACTTGACCGGCGGCACTTTTACGATCACCAATGGCGGTGTGTTCGGTTCGCTGCTCAGCACGCCAATCCTCAATCCCCCGCAGGTTGGCATCCTGGGCATGCAGAAGATCGAAGAACGACCGATCGCTTTTAATGGGCAGGTGGTCATCAGGCCGATGATGTACGTGGCGCTCAGTTACGACCACCGCATCGTGGACGGGCGCGAGGCGGTGCAGTTTTTGGTGAAGATCAAGGAGTTGGTGGAAGATCCCGAGAGGTTGTTGTTGGAAGGGTAGGATTTAAAGGGTTCCCAAATAATCAACTGGTTGGATCACTGGCAGTAGTGCTGGTTGATAATCCTTAATGTTTCTCGTAATGAGACAATCCACTCGACACTGCACAGCAGACATCATTTGAACGGCATCTTCAAAATCGCGATAATCCAAATTGAGAGCTTGCTCGATCGTGTTTTGGTCGACGGGACCAATTTTCAAGAACTGCAGCAGATTTGTTATGATGGCTCGTGCTTCTGATGCAGATTTGCCTTTTTGGATTAAATAGAATAGCGTTGTTACACAATGAGCGGCAATATAACCTTGTATACGACCAGTCTCCGTCGCTGCCAGTAAGGCAGCAGATGTTTCATAGAATGGATCCCTTTTTTGTAAAACATCAAGGATTACATTGGGATCGACCATTACTTTGGGTTTACCGGTCATATTTTCTTGTCAAATGTTCGCGATAATCCTGAATAGAAACACTCTCTGGCAAAATGCCGCTCAACCGGCGCACAATCGGGGCGTCATCCAAAGGTTCTTGAGCGGGTATTCGACGCAAATAAGTCTCAATCAGATCAGTAAGGGTTGTGTTATTCCGGGCGGCATAGCGCTTCACATTTTCCAGCAGATCACGCGGCACCCGGACCGTTAGCTTGGTTTGTTCCATAAGGCATCTCCTGCCGTACATAATAGTACTATTATGTACGGCTGTCAAGCGTGAAGTTCTGAAATCCAATAACCATATCATTTACGTAAATGGCTATTTACGGAGAGAACCAGAACAAAACAGATTGCTTGAAAGCCAATAGACAGGTGTGATGTTACTTCAGCGTAGTAATGGGACGGCACTGTAACAAATACAACTTTCCCCCTGCATAAGCACACTCGACATCCACGGGATGTTCCATCGTTATTTCCAATGTCAGGGCAAGCTTTGCCATCTCGACTACCTGCTCATCGGTTAGACACGTCTCCGTGCGAAGGAAGCGAGGCACCTCTACTTCGTGCGTGCCATGTGGCGCGGATACGGTCATGTGTTGCTTGTCCGCAATCATACGCTGGATGATTTCCAAATCCGACTTGCGTACAATAAACGTATCGGGCGTGACCGTCCCGCCAACGATGCTCTCGCCCAGTCCCCAACTGGCGTTGATGATGATTTCGTCACGACTCCTGGTGACAGGATTGGCGCTGAATGCAACCGCAGAAACATCAGAAACCACCAACTGTTGAACGAACACAGCAATTTGCGGACGCTTCACAGAGAGTCCCTGCTGGCGGCGATACTCCAAAGCACGTTCCGAGCGAGCGGACTCCCAGCAACGCGTCACGGCTTGGATAATGGCCTCCGCGCCGGCGATGTTGAGATATGTTTCGTGTTGTCCTGCGAAGGAGGCAGTCGCGCCGTCTTCATCCACAGCGGAGGAGCGTACGGCGGCGATAAAGTTGTCGAGGCGGTGGCAGGCCATCAGGTCCGAGATCGCAGCGGTGATTTCGTCCTGCAAGTCATGCGGGTGCGCTTCACCCATCACCGTCACCGGCAGGGAGAAGCCGTCGGGCACACGATGATACATGCGGGCAAGGCGGCTGAGATTAGCCGCCTTGCCGCCTACCAGTCCAGCATCAAATGATTTTGGATCACCCAACCAGAGCAGGTTCATGAACTTGTTCCTCAACGACCACCCGCACGATACCGGCATTGCCATCCACTTCGAGCACTTGCCCGTCTTGAAAGGTCGTGGTTGCGTTGCCGGTACCGACCACTGCAGGGATGCGATACTCGCGGGCGACCACGGCGCTATGCGACAGCACTCCGCCAGAGTCGGTGACGATCGCGGAAGCCGTAGCGAACAGCGGTGTCCACGGCGGCTCCGTAGATACGGTTACCAGCACGTCCCCCGGTTGTAGTTTGCCCGCTTCTGCCAGCGAGTGGATCACCCTGGCGGTGCCGCGCGCCACCCCGGCTGAACCAGGTAACCCTTTTACCTTGTTCGTTTCACCGCTGCCGGTGTTGGCCGGGCTCAATTCGCCCTTGAACAATGCGCGCACCATAGCACCGCCATCGGTCATTTCACAGGCCGGCGCCGTGCCCAACATCGGCGGCGGGGCTACGTGGCTGA
>Ga0105091_10000930_pt1 | contig 12703 bp, 7 predicted proteins | sample PPLLak1March2015_FD_87022 | JGI IMG/M metagenome (GOLD analysis project Ga0105091, IMG submission 87022) | Freshwater sediment microbial communities from Prairie Pothole Lake near Jamestown, North Dakota, USA - PPLs Lake P7 Core (1) Depth... | ecosystem: Environmental > Aquatic > Freshwater >... | reverse complement strand
CGCTGCCGGTCGGTGTCCCCAGGCCAGCGCTGCGCCACTTCCGCCAGGAAGCGGGCGTTGATCTCGTGAACGATGTCAAGCAGGCGCGGCAGCAGCCGACCGAACATGCTCACCGGCCATCTTTCCAGTGCCTCGGGCAGCAAAGTGTGATTGGTGTAAGCGACAGTGCGGCGGGTGATATCCCAGGCCTGCTCCCAACCCAGGCCTTGTTTATCCATCAGCAGCCGCATCAGTTCCGGCACTGCGCAGGTCGGGTGGGTATCGTTGAGCTGGAAGCAGTTCTTTTCGGCGAAACTTTCAAAATTTTTGCCATGGGTGTTGACCCAGTTGCGCATCACATCCTGCAGGCTGGCGGATGCCAGGAAATACTGCTGCCGCAAGCGCAGCTCCTTGCCGTTCTCGCTGGCGTCATTGGGGTAGAGCACCATGGTGATGTTCTCGGCGCCGTTCTTCGCAGCCACCGCTTCGGTGTAGCTGCCGGCATTGAATTCGGACAGGTCGAATTCGTCGGTGGCTGCAGACTTCCACAGGCGCAGCGTGTTGACGGTGCCGTTGCGGTAGCCGGGTATGGGGATGTCATAGGGCACCGCCACCACATCTTGGGCATCCATCCAGCGAACATGCAGGTGACCGTCGGGATCGTGATAGGATTTGCTGTAGCCTCCGAACTTGACCCGAACCATGTGTTCCGGTCGTTCGATCTCCCAGGGATTGCCGTCGCGCAGCCAGTGGTCAGGTTCTTCCAGCTGGCTACCATTGTCGATTTTCTGACGGAACATGCCGTACTCGTAGCGAATACCGTAACCCATCACCGGCAATTGCAGCGTCGCGCAGCTGTCCAGAAAACATGCTGCCAGGCGACCCAGGCCGCCGTTGCCCAAACCCGCGTCATGCTCCTGGTCGGCGATTTCCTCCAGCACCAGGCCCAGATTGCGCAGGGCTTCCTCGGTGGCCTTGTCCACCTCCAGGATCAGCATCGCATTGCCCAGTGCCCGCCCCATCAAAAATTCCGGCGCCAGGTAATAGGTGCGCTTGCAGTCTTGTTCCTCATAGGCGTACTGGGTGTTCTTCCAGCGCTCCACCAGGCGGTCGCGCAGCGAGAGCGAGAGCGAGGTGTAAACATGGTAGGCGGACAGACACATTCTGTCCCGCCCCAGGGTGTGACTGAAATAGCGGCGAAAATCGTTGACGATGCTCTCGGCATCCATGCCCAGAGCAGGCAGCTCGGCAATTCCCGGTACAGGTTTGCTGATGATTAGCGGTTCGGTATGAATGATGGATACTCCATGGCGTGTAATGGGTTGTCACAATGGATGTGAATTAAAAAGCCGGGTATTCCAGTTTGTGTTTGTTGCACCAATGATGCCTGTGATTTCGGCGCGAGGCTAAATAAGCATTCTACTAATGTTGCAGTATCGGATTCAACCTAATTGCGCAATTCAATCGGAAATACATGAACCACACCTGGAAAGATCGAAGCAAGAGAGTGGCGAAATGTGCCGGTCAACGGTATTCTTCGGGGTATTACGGAGGAAAAGCATAGTGAATCGGAGAGTAACTGTTCTTCTTTTGGGCGTATTGGTTTCTGGCTGTGCCAAGCAGGAACCGCCAGCGGAACCCGTCCGGCCGGCTCGGGTGGTGAAGGTGGCGCTGGGCGGGCAATCGCATCAGGCCAATTATTCCGGCGAGGTACGCGCGCGCTTTGAAACCGCTCTGGCTTTCCGCGTCGGCGGCAAGATCGCCAAACGCCTAGTCGAAGTGGGGAGCATCGTGAAGGCGGGCCAGTTGCTGGCCGAGCTCGACCCCCAGGATCTCCGCCTGGGCGAAACAGCAAGCCGCGCCCAGCTCGCCGCCGCACAGGCGGATTTCGAGCTGGCCGAACGCGACCTGAAGCGTTATACCGATCTGCTGGAAAAGAAATTCATCAGCCTCGCCGATTACGAGCGCCGCAAGAACCTGTTCGACACAGCCAAGTCACGGTTTGCTCAAGTCAAGGCACAACATGAAATCAGCGCCAACCAGGCGGGATATGGCCAGTTGCGCGCGGATAACGATGGCGTGATCGTCAGCATCGAAGCCGAAGCCGGCCAGGTAGCGGCGGCGGGCCAACCGGTCATGCGCCTGGCCCGGCCGCAGGAAAAAGAGGTGGCCATCAGCGTGCCGGAAAATCGGCTGGCCGAACTGCGGGCAACGAAGGATATCCGCATCAGCCTGTGGGCCGAACCGGGCAAATTTTACCGCGGCAAGGTGCGCGAACTTTCGCCTGCCGCCGACCCGGTGACGCGCACCTACACGGCCAGGGTGACCGTGCTGGATGCCGTGCCGGCCATGCAGCTCGGCATGACGGCCAATGTCCTGCTGGGAAGCGGAGCAAGCGTACCGGCGGCAGAACTGCCGCTAACCGCACTTTACCAGCACAGCGGCGGGCCGGCCGTCTGGCTGGTTGAACCGGCCAGCGGCAAGGTAAAACTCATGCCGGTCCAGGTAGGGGAATACCGGGAAAAAACCTTTACCGCGCTGTCTGGCCTGAAGGACGGAGATAGCGTGATCAGCGCCGGCGTGCACAAGCTGGTGCCGGGCCAGACGGTGCGGGTGGTGCCATGATTAAAATGCCGCAAATTTAGAGTTGGTGCAATTTCAAACATGAACCGCTTCAATCTTTCCGAATGGTCGCTCAAGCACCAGTCGCTGGTGCTGTACCTGCTCATTGTCCTGATGATCGCCGGCTTCTTCGCCTATACCAAGCTGGGGCGCGCAGAAGACCCCAACTTCACATTCAAGATCATGGTGATGAGGGTGTATTGGCCCGGAGCCACGGCGCACGAGGTGGAGCAGCAGGTTACCGACAGACTGGAAAAGAAGTTGCAGGAAGTGCCCTGGCTCGATTTCGTGCGCAGTTATTCGAAGCCGGGCGAGGCACTTATTTTCGTCATGCTGCGCGATTACACGCCGCCCAATGAAGTGCCCGAGGTGTGGTACCAGGTGCGCAAGAAGATCAGCGACATCCGCGACAACCTGCCGAAAGGCGTGCGTGGGCCGTATTTCAACGACGAATTCGGCGACACCTTCGGCAATATCTACGCTTTTACCGCCGATGGTTTTACCCATGCGGAGTTGCGCGACTACGTCGAGCAGGCGCGCCAGGATATCTTGCACGTAGCCGGTGTAGGCCCGGCGGAGCTGCTGGGCGTGCAGCCGGAAAACATCTACATCGAGGTCTCCCACAAGAAGCTCGCCAGCCTGGGCATCGACCCGATGCTGATCGCCGCCACACTGGAAAAGCAGAACACCCTGAGCCCGGCCGGCAGCATCGAAACCGACAGCGACCGCATCAACCTGCGTGTGTCGGGCGATTTCGAATCGGTGGAGAGCATCCGCGACATCGGCCTGCGCGCCAATGGCCGCCTGCTCCGCCTCGGTGATATCGCCAGGGTTTACCGCGGCTATGCCGATCCGTCGTCACCGAAGGTGCGCTTCATGGGCCAGGAAGCGATCGCGTTGGGGGTATCGATGGAGAAAGGCGGCAATGTGCTGGATCTGGGTGAAGGTCTGGACGGCGCCGTCGCACGCATTCAGGCACACCTGCCGGTAGGCATCGAAGTGCATCGAGTGTCCGACCAGCCGGGGGTAGTAAAGAGCTCCATCAATGAATTCATGGGATCGTTGCTGGAAGCGGTAGTGATCGTTCTGGCGGTGAGCTTTCTCAGCCTGGGATTTCGCACTGGCCTGGTGGTGGCGCTGACCATCCCGCTCACGCTGGCGATCACCTTCCTGCTGATGAAGGCATTCGGCATCGACCTGCAGCGGATTTCTCTGGGTGCGCTGATCATCGCGCTGGGCCTGCTGGTGGACGACGCCATCATCGCCGTGGAAATGATGGCGGTAAAAATGGAACAAGGCTGGGAACGAACCAAAGCGGCATCCTTCACCTACACTTCGACCGCCTTCCCGATGCTGACCGGCACCCTGATTACCGCCGCCGGTTTTCTGCCGGTGGGCTTCGCCAAGTCCGCAGCGGGCGAATACACCTTTTCGATTTTTGCCGTGGTGGGGATAGCCCTGATCGTGTCCTGGGTGGTGGCTGTAGTATTCACGCCCTATCTCGGCTACAAGCTGCTGCCGGATTTCAAAGCGCATCCCACGCATGGTCACGAGGTTTATCAACGGCCTTTCTACGTGCGCTTTCGCAAGGTGGTGACCTGGTGCGTGGATCGCCGCAAGACGGTGATCGTCGCTACGCTGGCGATTTTCGTCCTGGCCATCTTCGGCTTCCGCTTCGTCGAACAGCAGTTCTTCCCTTCTTCCAACCGGCCCGAATTGCTGGTCGACCTGTGGCTGCCTGAGGGCGCTTCGCTCAAGGCCACCGAAGAGGAAGTGAAAAAGCTGGAGAAGCATCTTGCCGGCGACAAAAATATCGTCAACTTCGTCAGCTATGTCGGCAACGGATCGCCGCGCTTCTACCTGCCGCTGGACCAGCAGATGGCCCACGCCAACTTCGCCCAGATCGTGGTGATGACCCGTGACAAGGAAGTGCGCGAAGTGGTGCGAACCCGATTGCTGCAGCTGTTCCAGTCCGATTTCCTGTCGCTGCGCGGGCGCGTTAGCCGCCTGGAAAATGGACCGCCGGTCGGCTTCCCGGTCCAGTTCCGGGTGCTCGGTCCCGATCCTGCAGTGCTGCGCACGATCAGCGCCGAGGTGGCGGAAGTGATGCGCGCCAACCCGCACACCAAGGACGTCCATCCCGACTGGAACGAGATGATCAAGGTGGTGAAGCTCGACGTCGACCAGGACAAGGCGCGTGCCCTGGGCATCAGCTCGCAGGAACTGTCCAACTTCCTCAATGCTATCCTGTCCGGCTATAGCGTGACCTACTATCGCGAGCGCGACCAGCTGATCGAGGTGCTGGCGCGGGCCGAAGCAGTCGAGCGCCTCAATCCCGCAGCTCTCAAGGACATCAACATCTACACCCATGACGGGCGGCATGTGCCGCTGGCCCAGATCGCCCACATCAAATACGAGCTCGAGGAAGGCATCATCTGGCGGCGCGACCGCGTGCCGGTGGTATCGGTACGCGCCGAGGTGGTGGGTAACGCCCAGGCACCCACCGTGACCCAGGAAATCGAACCGAAACTGGAAGCTATCCGCAGCAAACTGCCGCCGGGCTATAGCCTGGAAACCGGCGGCACAGTAGAGGAAAGCGCCAAGGCCGAGGCATCGATCAAGGCCGTGGTGCCGATGATGCTGTTGACCGTGATGACGCTGCTGATGATCCAGATGAAGAGTTTCCGCCGCATGACCCTGGTGCTGCTCACGGCGCCTCTGGGCCTGATCGGCGTGGCGCTGGCGCTGCTGGTATTCCAGCTGCCGTTCGGCTTCGTCGCCAACCTGGGCTTTATTGCCCTGGGCGGCATGATCATGCGCAATTCGGTAATTCTGGTGGACCAGATCGATCAGGATATTCTCGCCGGGCATCCACCCCGGGAAGCGATCATCGAGTCGGCAGTGCGCCGCTTCCGGCCCATCATGCTGACTGCGGCAGCGGCGATCCTGGCCATGATTCCGCTCACCTTCAGCACCTTCTGGGGGCCGATGGCAGCAGCCATCATGGGAGGACTGTTCGTGGCTACGATGTTGACACTGTTGTTTGTGCCGGCGTTGTATGCGGTGTGGTTCAAGGTGCAGCGGGCGGATTAGACTGAATCAATCTTTAGGTTTGCGCGCTACGCGCGTAGCAACCCATCATTACTTGTAAGAACCAGAACAAAAACATATAGTGGACCAATTGTCATAAAATGCATAACAGGCTGCCCTGACATTCAACACAAAATTTAATCATGTCTGACCCCTTATGATCCTATAAAGAGTCACAAAGACATTGAATTTTGAGGGTTGTACGGGGGGTGAGTTCCCTGATTTTGTAGCTTTTGAGAACATTTAGGATAGATACAGGATGGTTAGTGACTCTCAGGACGGCAAACAGAGTTCTTCATCCGCCAGGGAAAAACGCGCTTTTACGCGGAACACGATTTTTCTGGTGGGGGAGTGCCTTATTTTACAGCAGCCCGCCCGCGCGATCGAGATTCTGGATTTCTGTCCTGGTGGCGTTTTCCTTTCCTTCCTGCCACAAGATCAGACTCCACCATTGCCCGTTCCAGTTCCTGGCGATACGGTAGAAATTCGCTGCACGGTAACCATAGCAAGCAGTGTTCAGTCCTTGCGCTTCCAGGGTCGGGTAGCCCGAGCGGATCGCACGGGTGCCGGCATTGCTTTTATCAATCCCAGCTTTGAAGCTCTGCATATTCTCCACGAGTACGCCAAGAATACTTCACCTGAGCCGACCTGTAGGGTGGAACAAATTTCAGGACGCGAGGGTGTCACGGACGCAGTCGCCTCAACTGCCGACCCCATTATCAGAGCATGCAGCCAGTTGGTCGAGGAACACATCGAGCCCATGGCAAAATCCTTTCTGGAGCAGGCCGCCGAACATTTCTACAAACTCGCTGGAGAGGTTCGCGATATTTCCGAGAAAAGTGCTTATTACGCTGCATTGAATATTTTAGACAAGGATGGCGCCACGTTTACAAGCGAATTTCTGGCGCGGATGCAAAACCGGCTGAGGCAGATCCCTCTGGTGTCTAGCGCCGCTCCAAAAGGTTCCCAACCGCCTGGGGAAGCAGGTGAATTGACGCTCTCCCTGATTGAGAAAGATGTTTTCGAAGACTGGGTAGCATTCACGGACATGGCCCGCGCGGCTGAAATCGAACACAAAGAACAGCTCTATGCGCTGGAACGCCGCCTCACCGCCCTCTTCAATCAGCCCGTTAATAATAAAAATGACCCCTTTGGCCCTGGTACCATCAGTCAGATTTTTCAGGAAGCGCTCGACATCCTCTCACTAGATCGCAGGGTTGTAGCGGAAGGCTGCAAGTTATTCAAGAAAGTGCTGTGCAATCAGGTCGGCGATCTGTATGAAAAACTTAATCAGAATTTGATCGATAACGGGGTATTGCCCGTCTTGCACTCATCAGGCAAATCGCCACAGCCTGTTCATACAGCGAGGGCAGATAAGGTCAAGCCGTCTTTGCAACCTGAGGAAATGCACCTTTCTCGAACCAAAGCGGCGCCTGAGGCAGTCGTCACAGGACTGGGGGTGGCCCCAGTAAAACCCGAGGAAGGCTTTCTGTCACCCAGCACTGCGATGCCATCTCTGGCGCAGCCTGTATCTCCCCGGCCACCCGTTACGTCAGGAAGCACTTCCTTGGGGGGCTCGGCACCCACTTCAGGCCCGGAACTCTTGGCCACCGAGCCAGTTGGCATGCCGCAGCCTTCGCCGGACTGGTATCACCTGATACAAGGCCTGAACAGTTTGCAACAGCAGCTTGCGGTGCCGCAGCCACATCCGAACGTTCCTCTGCAGGCACCCGCCCCAACTGCATCTGCCAAAAGCGTGCCGTTCAACCCCGCAACCCCTCCCGGTCAAGCGGGAGCTCCCGCAGCACAGCCCGCGGAATCCCGTCACTTCACGATCAACGAGCTGCTTTCAGCCCTTTCGCGGGTTAAGCCGGAGCCGGCCGGCAAGCAGCTTGGGGGGGGGTTTCACCAGGATTTCATGCACAAGCTCCAGTCGGTGTTGGCAGATACTTCGCCGAGCGCAGAAACCAGGGAGGTTCCGAGCCGTGAAACCAATATTCTGGAATTTGGGGGCAATCTTTTCGACTCGGTGCTGACCGACAATCAGGTGGCCGACACGGTTAAACCCTGGCTCAACCAGCTTTCGATCCCCCTGATCAAAATGGCACTGCGCGACGATTCACTGTTTTACGACAAGTCGCACCTTGCCCGACAGCTGATCAACAGCATTGCCGAACTGGAATTGTTTGGCGATGTCTCCAAGGTCGAAAATGCTGTCAGAAAGAAAGTGGACGGACTGCTCGCGGAAATCTCGAGTGCGGATGAAGTCACGCCAGAGTTGCTACAGAAAATGCTAAAAGAGGTTGGCATGCTGGTGCATGTCCAGAACAAGGCTTTTGAAGGGAACCTCCGCGATCTTCGAGCATTCTGCGAAGCTGATGAACAGCGTGTAAAAAGTGAAGCTCCAACAGGTAAAACAAGCGCGCTGAGCAAGCTGTTGAGCGGATTTCGTCCTCTGGCAGATGAAGAGGCTCCCATCGAGGATATTGAGGCTCTTCGTGAGTATAGAAAGCAGGTGCGCCGACTAAAAATTGGTAGCTGGCTGATGTTGCAGCACAACAATGTGAATAAGCGTATCCGATTGGCTTGGGTGGCCAAAGACCTGGAAAAGTATGTTTTCGTGAATGTCCAGGGTCTGAGGGAAGAAACGCTCAGTCAGAATGAGCTTGCGGAATATTTACGCAACGGCGAAGCTGTGGTGTTGGGTGAAGGCGATGAGCAACTGGTAGATCGAGCCCAGTCCACCATGCTGCAAAAGATGCATAGCCAGTTGCTGCACGAAACCTCTCATGATCAGTTGACTGGCCTTATCAACCGCCGTGAATTTGAGAAAAAACTCTCTGAAACGCTTGCCAGGGTGCGAGATTCAGGCACCCCGTCGATGCTGTGCTACGTTGATCTGGAGCAATTCAATGTTGTCAACAATACCTTTGGCTATGAAGGTGGGGATCGCGCGCTAGTTGAGGCATCACGGTTGCTTAAGCAGGAACTAGGCGAAATGGGGGTGCTGGCTCGTATCGGTGGCGACGAGTTTGCCATGTTGCTCGAGAACTGTAGTCTCGAAGATGCGCTTCAAGTCACTTCCCGTCAGACAGGCGCCTTTCGTGACTACCGCTTTACTTCCGGGGATAAAAGCCTATCCCTTTCGTTCAGCGCTGGGCTGGTGGCGATTGATCCCGATAGCGAGAGCATCGAAACACTGCTTCAGGCAGCTGAAGCGAGTTGCCGGATCGCACGCTCCAAGGGAACCAATTACGTGCAGGTCTACCGTGCCGACGAAGCGGGTCTGGCGCGCCACCTCAACACAGTCAACTGGGTGAGCCGGATCGACGATGCTCTGGATCATGATCGCCTTGAATTACGCTGTCAGCCCATCGTCAGTATAAGTGGGAGCAACGTAGCCATACATCACTCCGAGGTGCTGCTTCGCGTGCCGGACGAACAGGGGAGACAAATGTCTCCAGTCGATTTCATTATGGCAGCTGAACATTTTCGGCGCATGGCCAGCGTTGACCGCTGGGTGATCGAACATGCCTTCCGCTGGATGGCAGATCGCCGTAACAAGTTAGCTGAACTGGGGGGGCTTGCCATCAACCTGTCAGGTGCATCCCTCAATGAAGAGGGCCTGATCGATTGTGTCCTTGACCAAGCCAAAAAGCTGAAAATCCCGATGAACAAAATCTGCTTCGAAATCACCGAAACGGTAGGGATCTCTCATTTATCTGGCGCTTCGGAATTTATCCAAGCATTAAAGAAACAGACTGGCTGCACCTTCTCGCTTGACGATTTCGGCAGCGGTCTTTCTTCTTATGCGTACCTGAAAAATCTGCCGGTTGACTACCTCAAGATCGATGGTACCTTTGTCGAAAAAATGGATCAGAGCAAGTACGACTTCGCTGTAGTGAAATCCATCACCGAAATCGGCCACTTCATGGGTAAGAAAATTATTGCCGAACGCGTAGAAAATGAATCGGTTCTGAAAATGTTGCGCCAGATCGGGGTCGATTACGCCCAGGGTTATTTTCTTGGAAAACCCCGTAACATGAAGGCGCTGGGCAGCTAGTGCTACTTTCTGGCAATCCCCCTGCCAAATGATGCTGGCAGTTCATGTAGGCAATCGTTATTACTCAGAATGCAATGGGGTTCGAAGGGTTGTGTAACGCCGCGCGCCATTTGGCACTCAAGTCGCGGGGTCTTGCAATCACGCATCCACCCAAGCCCTGCCAAATCCCCTCCTCCCGTATTTTCCAATACAGAAATGAGTCTGAACGCCGAGCATCCGCCCCGGGAGGCGATCATCGAGTCGACAGTGTGCCGCTTCCGGTCCATCATGCTGACCGCGGCGGCAGCGATCATGGGTGGCTGTATGTGGCTACTGTGCGGACCTCGCTGTTTGTGTGGGCGATGTATGCGGTTTGGTTCAAGCGTCATGTTAAGGATTAAACACACATGAAACCACGCATCAGCATGATCACCCTCGGGGTTCGGGATCTCGCAGCAGCGGTCAGATTCTACGAGGCCGGACTGGGCTTCCCGCGCATGGAGTCGCCGCCCGAGGTCGCGTTCTTCAATCTTAATGGCAGTTGGCTGGGCCTGTATTCCCGCAACGCCCTTGCCGAAGACGCCACTGTTCCGCCTGAAGGAAACGGGTTCGAAGGGTTCACGCTTTCCCACAATGTTTCTTCGGAAGAAGAAGTGAAAACAGCCATGGGCCAGGCGATTGCGGCTGGAGCAACGCTCGTCAAGGCTGCACAGAAGGTATTTTGGGGCGGGTACTCCGGCTACTTCAAAGACCCGGACGGTCATCTTTGGGAAATTGCACACAACCCTCTTTTCTGGGTAGGCCCCAGAGACGATGTTGCATAACCAGCCCGCGCAGGGTGCCTCCCCCCTTTTTGACCCAATGGCTTGTTGATCAAGTCGCGGGGTCAGGTCATACAATCACGCATTCAACCTGAATCCGCATTCGAGTGGAACGCGCCAAAAGCAGCGTGCCCCTATTTAGCCCTTCCAAGACTTCCGGAGGCCAAAACTGCTATGATTTGCGTATGGCTCCTACCGTATTCCGCCAAGGCGCATTTCGTTTTTTCTTCTTTTCACGCGAAGAGCCGCGGATGCATGTTCACGTCCACATACGGATGGGAAAGCCAAGTTCTGGTTGGAATCCCAGATTGAGTTGGCGATGAATCAAGGACTTTCAAAAACGCAGCTCCATGAAGCATCGTCATTGCATTGGTGCAGGATCATTTTGAGGAGATCGCCCATGCCTGGCGTAGCCACTTCTGAGGTCGAAGTTTCCCTGGCATCCAACAAGGGGTTCTGGCTGCTTTTGAAGAGCGAGGAGCTTTTTGTCCCCTACGCAGAGTTCCCCTGGTTCAAACAGGCCACTCTGGAACAAATTACTACCGTTGAATGGCCGACCCCCAACCATCTCTACTGGCCGCTGCTTGATGTTGATCTGGCTGTTGAATCAATTCGCAATCCCAGCCAATTCCCTTTGGTTGCCAAGTCCGCGTAGGGCGCAATCGTTATTGCGCTGAATGCAAACATCCGGTGCAATGCGCTTCGCTTATTGGCACCCTACACTCGCCTTACGCGATCTTAAAATGTCTGGCATCGCTTTAGCCACTACCAGCGCAGGGTGCCTACCCCTTGTTGACCCAATGGTTTGCTGATTACTACGGTGTGAATGATGACAGGAGCACAGTAAAATGAGGAAGAGGCTGAAAGCTTGTTTGATCGCGCTGATATTTGCCGCCACACCTCTCTCCGCAACCGCTGAAAACAACGATACCGTGACTGGCGACAAAGCCACGGATATGGTGGTGGATCTGGTTGTGGTGCGACCACTGGGATTGGCTGCCATAGCTATCGGTACATTGCTGACAGTGGCGGCGCTGCCCTTTACCCTCCCTGGCGGCGATGCAATGGATTCGGCCCGGGAGATGATAGGCAAGCCCGCTGAATATACGTTCAATCGGCCACTCGGCGAGTTCCACAGATGTGGGGCAGACCGCCACCCCTGTGGCCTGTCTGATCGCTAGTCGTGGTGTCTGCCTTAATGGATGACTAAACAACCACCGGCTAAAGCCGGAGGGTTTGAATTACGGACTGAAAGTCCGGATACGCGTCGTCTAAACGACGCGTCCTAATCGGGTTCCATTTTGAAATCATCGTTCGGCTTAGGCTCAAAGTGATGCTCCAAATATTGCTTAATCATTTCTTCCGTCATCTGGCCTACCGTGGCACAAAAGTACCCCCTCGCCCAGAAATGTCGGCCCCAATACTTCTTTTTCAGGTGCGGATACTCTTCGAACAGCTTGCTCGACGTGCGCCCTTTAATCCGCCTCATGATCTCGCTTGGCGCCATCGTCGGTGGACAGCTGGCCAGTATGTGCACATGATCCTTGCTCACTACGCCCTTGACTATCCTGATCTCAAAAGCTTCGCAGGTCTCACGTACCAACTCTCGCACGCGCTCCGCTACCTCTCCGTTCAGCACCTTGTAGCGGTATTTCGTTACCCATACAAAATGGTACTCAATTTGAAAAACCGTATGACTGCCGTATCTGTATTCCATGCCGCACCTCCTCTCGTGCAGCATATTGTCGCAGCTAAAGCTGACCGGCTAAAGCCGGTGGCTTAAACCTTATGATTGATAGTTAAATGATGTCCCCGGATAGCGTACACACCCGATCGGTGGCGATCATTGGCGGCGGACCTGCCGGACTGATGGCAGCTGAAATATTGATCCAGAACGGCGTGCGGGTTGATCTCTACGATGCCATGCCTTCCGTGGGGCGCAAGTTTCTGCTGGCCGGCAAGGGCGGCCTGAACCTCACCCATTCCGAAACGTCCGAACTATTCCTGTCGCGCTATGGCGCGCGCCGGGCGCAGATTGAATCCTGGCTCGAAGCATTCGGGCCTGAAGCACTGCGATTATGGGCGCACGGGCTCGGCGTCGAGACTTTTGTCGGCACCTCCGGGCGCGTTTTTCCCACCGCGATGAAGG
>Ga0105091_10000929_pt1 | contig 12704 bp, 12 predicted proteins | sample PPLLak1March2015_FD_87022 | JGI IMG/M metagenome (GOLD analysis project Ga0105091, IMG submission 87022) | Freshwater sediment microbial communities from Prairie Pothole Lake near Jamestown, North Dakota, USA - PPLs Lake P7 Core (1) Depth... | ecosystem: Environmental > Aquatic > Freshwater >... | reverse complement strand
AGTCGCTAAAAAAGCAGTAGCAGCGAAAAAGCCAGCGGCCAAGAAAGCAGTAGCCAAAAAGCCAGTCGCTAAAAAAGCGGTAGCAGCGAAAAAGCCAGCGGCCAAGAAAGCAGTGGCAGCCAAGAAGCCAGTCGCTAAAAAAGCGGTAGCAGCGAAAAAGCCAGCGGCCAAGAAAGCAGTAGCAGCCAAGAAGCCCGCAGCACCAGCAGCAGTGACATCAACAGTGTCTCCTTCTGCTCAAGCGCCGGTGCGTCCAGCTGCAACATGGCCTTTCCCAACTCTGGGTATCGGCAAGCCTAATTGATGGGATTGCGCTGTTGTTGAAGCAACCCTGATGTTTGTATGGGTTGGTTCGCAACGGTAATATTTGCATCGACGGGCGTGCTCAATTGTGCGCGCCTTTTTTACCCATATTCATGGGAAAGATTTTCTATTTCGAATTTTCCACATTAGGAGTGTTGCTCGCTAGTGCAATTTCGTGCGGCCAGGTTTTTGGCGTACAGGTGGCTTAACTTACAGCTGTTGTGGGGGCTAGGAGCCTGTCGGACTTGAAGGAAATCGGCTGCAAATTCGTCTGGCCGGTTCATATTTCGCCGCTTTTTTGAGCAATAGAATAACTATTGCCCTGCAAAATCGTCAAATGGGGCGAGCAGGCATTTCGCCGTAAGGCGAAAGCTCGCAAAATCTGCCCTCACCCAGCCAAATTTTGCGAGCATCCGCTACGCGGCTTGCCTGCTAAAACCCTTGCGTTTCGATTCTTCAAGCACGACAGGCTCCTAGTGTCACTGTATATAAGGTGATTGGCGCTGCGCTGTTTTTGTCGAAGGCAATGCCCGCTTCTACCCCGGCGCGGGCAATGTCGGTGGCATTGTCAAAATGTGAATAAGCATGCTGCATCGCCCCAAGGGCGAACTCATGGCCGGAACCGATCGCCCAGTACTGGGTGTATTCAAATACTTCCCGCATCGAGAAAATGCCATATAGACCGCTGGTGTTGACTATCAGGGCCGTGATCTGGCTGGACTCATAGGGATCTTCTTCGTCTTCTTTCGGGTTCAAGAAGCATTCTTCTTTTAAAACCGGATGCAATTTGCGGAAAGTTTCAAAAATTGCCTCCTTGCTGTTAAGCTGCACATCTGGTGTTTTACCGAGCAAATTAGCCAGCACCAAATGGTGCGCCGCACTGCCACACACACCGACATGGCTATCTCCGATATGCAAAATTTTATCGTGAGAGTTGTCCATCGCGGCGGGCAAGCGAGTGTTGCCAAAGGTGGTGAGGGTATCTGCGGCAATGGCGACGATGCCATTTTTTCTGACTGCAACGATAGTGGTCATGATTTTTTAATCCTCTTGTTTTTTTGCGATTCTAACACCGATGTTATTCAGCGCTCCCCTTCCTTACCGCAGTGATGCCACCGAATACTATGCGGCGATTGCCGACTTGCCTTGGGCTGTGTGGCTGGATAGCGGCGGGCGTGATCGCTACGATATTCTCACGGCTCAGCCCGTAATCACTCTGGTCACACAGGGTGTGCAAACTGAAATCAGAAGTGCAGCCGGAGTCTGTCATTCCACGGCAGACCCGTTTGATTTGCTGCGTGAGGAATTGGGCAACCAATTGGAAAGCATTCCGGATATAAAATTCGCAGGAGGAGTACTGGGTTACTGGGGCTATGATCTGGCGCGACGCTTGTCTGACATGCCCAGTCAGGCGCAGGACGCTGAAAAACTGCCAGAAATGGCGATAGGAATTTACGATTGGGCGTTGCAGCTTGATCACCAAAAGCAAACAGCGCAGTTGATCTCGCATAACCGTTACCCGGAAACCGCGCAAATTATTCCGCAAATACTATTGCGATTGCAAGGGCAAAATTTCGCGTCACCGGAAAGCTTCCGGGTACATGGAAGAGTTGCTTCAAACTTCAGTCGTGCAAGCTATGAAACTGCGTTTGCTGCAGTGAAATCATATTTGCATGCCGGTGATTGTTATCAGGTTAATCTGGCGCAACGATTTACAGCACGGGCAAGCGGAGATGCATTTCTGGCTTATTGCAGGCTACGCCAGCTAAGCCCGGCGCCATATGCTGCCTTCCTCAATTTTCCGCATGCGCAGATATTGTGCGCCTCCCCAGAGCGCTTCTTGCAGGTGCGGCAGGGACATGTGGAAACCAGGCCTATCAAGGGCACGCGGCCCAGTGTGGCAGATGGGGTACAGAACTCGTTGCTGGTGCAGGATTTGCGCAGCAACCCCAAAGACCGGGCAGAGAATTTGATGATAGTCGATTTGTTACGCAATGACCTGGGTAAAAGTTGTAAGCCCGGTTCGGTGCGGGTTCCCGTTTTGTTTGAGGTTGAGAGCTACGCCACTGTTCATCATCTGGTCAGCACGGTGACGGGGGAGCTGGCTGCAGGATGCGATGCGATTTCGTTGTTGCGCGATTGTTTTCCCGGCGGTTCTGTCACAGGCGCGCCCAAACATAGGGCGATGCAAATCATTGAGCAGCTTGAGCCGCAACGGCGTGGAATATATTGCGGATCAATTGGCTATATTGGTTTTGATGGCAATATGGACTGCAATATTGTCATCCGCACGCTGGTATATGATGGGGGAGAGATACGCTGCTGGGCAGGAGGTGGCATAGTGGCTGACTCAGAAGCAGGTGCCGAGTATCAGGAGACCATGGATAAAGCGTCGGCGATGCTGGAGTTGTTGCGTTATTTCGGTGGATCTATTTGAAAAATGGGCCATGTGAATATAAATGATCACGTTACGTAAAGCATCGGAACGAGGCCGTGCGGATCACGGCTGGCTAAAGAGCTGCTGATGCTGAATTGCTACTGTTTGATTTGGTTTAATTGTTGTGGTGCCTTGACGCGGGTAATGCGCACCACTTCAGGAATCAGCCTCAGGTTGCGCATCACACTCGCCAAATGCAGTCTATTGTTGACCTGCAAGGTAAAGTACAGTGCGGTGTAGTCGCCCTCATTGATGAAGTGTACATTCTCAATGTTGGACTCCGCGTCGGCTATCGCAGTCGCCACTTTGGCCAGTACACCACGCTGATTGGCGACAATAAGCTTGATACTGACCTCGAACAGTTTGTTGATATTCTTGTCCCATACAACGTCCAGCCAATCGTCAGAAGCGTTGCGCCCTTTGCGCAGCACGTGACAGTCATGGGTGTGTACCACCAGCCCCTGGCCGCTTTTGATCACACCAATAATGGGATCGCCCGGTATCGGCATGCAGCATTTTCCAAACTGCACCGCCATGCCCTCGTTACCAAGGATGGTGATGATATTGCTGGAGGCCGATTCATGCATGGCAGTATCTTCGGCAACACGCGCGAGTTTGCGGGCAATGACAGTGTTGAGGCTGCGCCCCAGCCCGATATCGGCGAATACTTCCTGTCGTGACTTGGCACCGGTTTCCTTTAGCAGCTTCTCCCAGCAGGTGTCGGGAATGTCTGCAGGCTTCACGCCCAGTGACTTTAGTGCCTGATTCAGCAGACGTTCGCCGAGTGCGGCAGACTCATCCAGATGCATGGTTTTAAGCGTGTGGCGAATCTGCCCGCGTGCCTTGCTGGTTACCACGAAACTGAGCCAGGCAGGGTTGGGGTGAGCATGCGGTGCCGTGATGATTTCTACGCGGTCGCCATTTTTCAGTTCGGTGCGCAGCGGTACCAGCTCGAAATTCACCTTGCTAGCCACGCACTGGTTGCCGATATCTGTATGCACGCTGTAGGCGAAATCCACCGTTGTGGCACCACGCGGCAATGCGAGTATTTTACCCTGTGGTGTGAATACATAGACTTCATCCGGAAACAGATCCACTTTAAGGTGTTCCAGAAACTCCACCGAATCGCCGCTCTGGCTCAGGCTTTCCAGAAGGCTTTGCAGCCATTGATGAGTTTTTACATGCAAGTCGTTGATGGGTGTTTCAGCCGCTTTATACAGCCAATGCGATGCGACACCCGCATCGGCAATGCGACCCATTTCAAACGTGCGTATTTGCACTTCTATGGGGGTGCCGAAGGGGCCGAACAGGGTGGTATGTAACGATTGGTAGCCATTGGCTTTGGGAATGGCGATGTAATCCTTGAACTTGCCGGGTATGGGTTTGTATAAACTGTGCAGCAGGCCGAGGGCGATGTAACACGAGTTGACATCTTCTACCAGAACGCGAAATCCATAAATATCAAGAACTTGTGAAAATGCCAAAGACTTCGCTTGCATCTTTTGATAAATGCCATAAAGATGTTTTTCGCGTCCTTTGACTTCGGCATGGATGGACTGTTCACTCAGACGAAGTCGTATGGCGTCCTGAATTTTCCCCACCACTTCACGCCGGTTGCCACGTGCCACTTTAAGCGCCTTGGAAAGCACACTGAAACGGTTGGGGTGCAAAAATTTAAAGCTCAAATCCTGTAATTCATGAAAAATTTCATTCAGCCCAAGGCGGTTGGCGATGGGTGCATAAATTTCCATGGTCTCTCTGGCAATGCGGGAGCTTTTTTCACGCGACATTGATTCGAGCGTGCGCATATTGTGCAGGCGATCGGCAAGCTTGATCAGGATCACACGTACATCACGCGCCATTGCCATCAGCATTTTGCGGAAATTCTCCGCTTGCGCATCAGCCACAGTTTCGAACTGAAGCTTGTCCAGCTTGCTTAGACCCTCAACAATATCGGCGACAGGTTTGCCAAATTGGGCGGCAATATGCTCGGCAGTAATGTCGGTATCTTCAACGACATCGTGAAGCAATGCGGCGATAATGGCTTGAGTATCCAGATGCAGCGAAGTGAGAATGCGTGCAACTGCGATGGGATGTGTAACATAAGCTTCACCAGACTGGCGAAGTTGCCCGTGATGGGCTGATTTGCTAAGCCCGATGGCACTCAGGATGTTTTCTACGTCCTCCGGTTTCAGGTACGATGAAACTTCCTGTAGAAGTGCGTCAACATCAGACATGTGCCGGAGGAATGAATCCAGATTGAAGCATTAAGCCATGCCGCGATTCAGTATTTCCAGGCCAACCTTGCCCTCACTGATTTCACGCAAGGCGATCACTGTAGGCTTGTCATTGCTTTCAGCCACCATATTGCCGGCACCATTGGCTAGCTGACGGGCACGGTAAGCTGCTGCGAGGGTCAATTCGAAACGGTTGGGGATGTGTTTCATGCAATCTTCAACGGTAATACGGGCCATGATTATTTCTCCTGCTTTTGTAATTGATTGATTAAATTTGCCTGGCGTGCGAGCTGATCATCCCTGCGCAGTCCGGTGGCAATGACGATGGCATTGAGTTGTTGCAGCGCCACATTAAGAATGTCGTTAATAATAACATAGTCGAACTCCGCAACGTGAGCGATGTCTTCCTGCGAGGCATGCAGGCGCTTTGCGATGACTTCAGCGCTATCCTGCTTGCGGCCCGTCAGGCGAGTCTCCAATGCCTGCAGAGAAGGCGGCAGAATGAAGATGGAGATGCAATTCGGGAATTTGCTTTTAACCTGGGCCGCACCCTGCCAGTCTATTTCCAGCAGTATATCCCTGCCACTGCTCATCTCTTTACTAATCCATGACTGCGAAGTGCCGTATAGGTTGCCATATACCTCGGCACTTTCCACAAAATCACCGTGTTTAACCATCTCCAAAAAAGAAGCGCGGCTGACGAAATGATAATCCTGCCCATCCACTTCGCCGGGTCGGGCGGCACGGGATGTATAGGAAACAGACAGGTCTATGCTTTTATTGATACCCAAAAGCGCATTAACCAGGCTGGTTTTTCCGGCGCCGGAAGGGGCGCTGACTACAAATAAATTTCCACTCATAATAACTACTCCAGATTTTGAATTTGTTCGCGCATTTGTTCGATCAGAATTTTCATTTCCATCGAGGCGCGCGATACCTCTGCATCTACCGATTTTGCGCCCAGTGTATTTGCTTCGCGGTGTAATTCCTGCATCAGAAAATCCAGGCGTTTGCCGACGATGCCGCCTTTTGCAAGTACTCTCTCCATCTCGGATACATGAGTATGCAGGCGCGAAAGCTCCTCGTCCACATCAATCTTGCTGGCGAACAGCGATATTTCCTGGCGCAGCCGTTCGTCGTCATTATTAGCCAAAGCTTCGAGTAAACGCAGGCGTAATTTAGCCTCATAAGCCTTGATTGCTGCGGGGATGCGTGGAGCAACCACTATGCGCAGCGTATTTATTTGTTCAATACGCTGCAACAAAAAATCCTTCAGCTTATCGCCTTCCCGAGCACGCGCTGCATTGAATTCGAGCAACGCTTGTCGCAGTAATTTTTGAATGCTGGCCTGTAGTTCGTCGGCAGAAAGCACGTTGCTTGCAAGGACGCCATTCCAGCGCAAAATATCGGCAACGCCAAGATCTCGGGCAGTGGGGAAAATATCACGCACTTCAGCATTCCATAGCGCCAACTGGCGCAGCAGGGGTAAATTGATTTGCGCCGGATTGCTGGCTGAGGTGCTGGATGCAAAGGTAATGCGGCATTCCACTTTTCCTCGTGTCACAGACGCAGAGATTGTCTCCCTTAAAAAAGCCTCAAAATTGCGAAATTCATCCGGAATGCGCAATTGCAGGTCGAGGTAACGGTGATTGACAGCGCGTATTTCCAGTGTCAGAGAGCCGCAATCAAGCTCAATGGCTACTGCAGAAAAACCGGTCATACTGCAGATCATTGTGCTCCCCGCATAAATACCGAAAAATAATAAATTAGGTTGATCTAGTCACATTATATTACGATTACGTCTGTGCTTATATTTCGTTTGCATACTTGGCACCTTAATCTATCAATGTTTGTTCATAAAAAATGAATTTTGCCATTTATCAGGCCAGCCATCAGGGGGGACGAAAATACAATCAGGATTGCGTTGCCCACGCCTATACAGACAAGGCTTTGTTGCTGATATTGGCGGACGGAATGGGGGGGCACTCGCACGGTGAGCTGGCTGCACAAATTACCATCAAGACCTATATGCATGCCTTTTCTGAGGAGGCGATGCCCCGCCTGCAGGATCCTGAAGACTTCCTGAGCAGGATTATGCGCAAGGCGCATGAAAATATCATTCAATTTGCGAAAGATCAAAAATTGCCGGGAAGTCCAGGTACAACCTGTGTTGCAGCATTGATACAGGATGGGCTGGTGTGCTGGGCGCATGCGGGAGATTCGCGGGTCTATTTGCTGCGCGACCACAGGGTGGAGGCAGTAACACATGATCACTCGGTGGTACAGCAGTGGGCGGATCTGGGTTTTATTACCGAAGAGCAAATGAAAACGCATCCTGATCGCCACAGAATTACCAATTGCCTTGGCGGCGAAGGAGAAATGTTTTTTGTTGAGACAGCACCCTCGCGGGAATTGCATCAGGGCGATGTATTGCTGCTCTGCAGTGATGGTTTGTGGGGGCCCCTGACTCCGGAAGAAATAAGCGCTGCATTGATGGTTAAATCACTGGAAAATTCCCTTGATCAGTTGATGGAAGTGGCGCTGTACCGGGAAGGTGCGCATGCCGACAACACCACCGCGGTTGTTTTGCGCTGGGCAAATACAGAGCAGGAACACGCTGTGACAGATACCGTTTACGAGGCGCTGTTTCCTGCCTGACAATGCATAATCCCAATTGCCGAAGCAGCACTCTGCGTGCAATGCGCGTCTGATTTGTGCGCTGCATTTTATATTATTCAATATAATCAAATACTTGTAAATGAAAAAACTTGTTATCGCTTCCAATAATCCCGGTAAATTGCGCGAATTTCAGGCCATGCTCGCCCCGCTGGGCATAGAGGTGCTGACGCAGGAGCAGCTCGGTATCTCGGAAGCCGAAGAGCCGCATTGCACCTTTATTGAAAACGCGCTGGCCAAGGCACGCCATGTCAGCAAGCTGAGCGGGCTGCCCGCGCTGGCAGATGATTCCGGCATTTGTGTAGCCGCGCTGGGCGGTGCGCCAGGTGTGTGGTCTGCACGCTACGCGGGTGAACCCAAATCGGATTCACGAAATAACGAGAAAATATTGCAGGAAATGCAGGGCGTAGCAGACAGGCGTGCCCATTACTACTGTGTGCTGGTGCTGGTGCACCACGCCGGGGATCCGCAACCGTTGATAGCCGAGGGTGAATGGCATGGCGAGATCGCACAGGAGGAGCGCGGTGAGGGTGGCTTCGGCTATGACCCGCTATTCTGGCTGCCGCAGTTCGGCAGGATGAGCGCAGAATTGAAACCCGAAGAGAAGGCGCAAATCAGCCATCGCGCGCAGGCGATGAAAATCTTGTTGCAGAAACTGAAGCTCGAATGACTCTTCACCCGCTTCACCCTGTAGGACTTAAAAATCAGGCAGTCAATTTTCAGGCACTGCCGCCGCTGTCCCTGTATATCCATATCCCCTGGTGTGTACGCAAATGCCCTTATTGCGATTTTAATTCGCATGAGGTGCGTAGTGACATGCCGGAAGACGCCTATATCGATGCGCTGATTCGCGATCTGGAAATGTCATTGCAACTGATCTGGGGGCGCAAGGTATACAGCGTGTTTATCGGTGGCGGCACACCCAGCCTGTTTTCCGCGCAGGGGATAGACAGGATGCTCAGTGCGGTGCGTATGTTGCTGCCGCTGGATGTGAATGCGGAAATCACGCTTGAAGCCAACCCCGGCACGGTTGAGGCAGATAAATTCAAGGGCTTCCGCGATGCAGGTGTAAATCGCCTGTCGCTGGGCATACAAAGCTTCAGCGAATCGCACTTGCAAGCTTTGGGGCGCATACATAATTCGACAGAGGCACGCCATGCGGTGGAAATTGCACAGAGTCACTTCGATAACATCAATCTCGATCTGATGTACGCGCTGCCGCAGCAAACGCTGGCACAGGCCGAGCAGGATGTGCGCATTGCGCTGGAATATGCGCCACAGCATCTGTCCTGCTACCACCTGACGTTGGAACCGAACACGCTATTCCACCGCTATCCGCCGTCGCTGCCGGACGACGATGCCAGCAGCGAGATGCAGCAGCGCATCGAAGCACTGCTGGCGCAACACGGCTACCGGCATTACGAAACCTCGGCCTTCGCGCAACCCGGAAAACAATCTCGGCATAATCTTAACTACTGGCAGTTTGGCGACTATCTCGGCATCGGTGCAGGAGCACACAGTAAAATCAGCTCGCACGATACTGTCCTGAGACAGGCGCGCTACAAACAGCCACAAACCTACCTGGACCAGGTGGCGGGGGGGGCGCCGGTGCAAACGGCAGATAAGCTCACGCGTGACGATCTCTGCTTTGAGTTCATGATGAATGCACTGCGCCTGAATGATGGTTTTTCTGCCGAGCTGTTTGCCGAGCGCACCAGCCTGCCGCTGTTGCTTATACAAAGTGAATTGGAGCAGGCCGAACAACGCGGATTATTGCAGCGTGATTTTCAGCGCATAGCCCCATCCGAATTGGGTAAAAGGTTTTTGAATGATCTTTTAGAGATGTTTCTAAAGGAAAAAACTTAGACTGAATAGTTTAAACGTAAGGGCTTGATTAGCTAAACTAACCATATTGGAGATTTTATATATACCTAATGGGGGATATATAAGGCTTTGAAATTAGTTGATTATTACAAAAATAATTAGAAATGGAAGTGTGGTATGGAGGAGGAAGATGTAGTTTCACATTCATCATCACTGAACAGTCTGTCCGCGTATTTTGCAAATTCCTGGGATGGATTTTTTTTGATGGATGAGTATATGGAGCTTTGTTGTGCAAATAAAACCATGCAGGGCTGGATCGGCGTGCAAACCCATGAGGTTGCACGCTTTAACTTGCATGAGGCTATCGGTATGGGTGAGAGCCATGAGCTTTTCATGCAGCATTGCCGCCTTGCATTTACAGGTATCCCCACAAAATTTAAATATCTGCTGCGCCCGGCAAAAAACGAACCCAAATGGCTTGAGATTTCTCTGCAGCGCATTCCCGATGCCAAGTTGTTGGGCATCGCCCGTGACATTGGCGACCACAAACAGGAGATTGATCGACTGCAGCAAAAATCCAGTCAGGATGAATTGACAGGATTGTTGAATAGAAATGAATTTCTGAAAACGCTGAAAAATTTGCCTGCGCCGTTTCATGGGCGTGAACAGTCACTACTCGTCATTGAACTTGAACGCTTTAATTTAATTAATGATATGTGCGGGCTGGCGGCCGGTGATGAGCTGCTTTGCCATGTTGCGAATGAAATACTCTCAGTGTTGAATGCGGGAGATATTGCCGCCCGTATAGACGGTAAAAAATTTGCCATGTTGTGCAGGGTTTCCAGTATGGAATTGTCCTATGAAAAAGCTTGCCAGATCAGAGACAGACTGACGGCTTTTAAATTTGAATGCAACAGTCAAAAATTTGATATCGGTGTGGGCATTGGTTTTACGCTTATTAAGCACGATACGGCGGACAATAAATATTCTGCTCTGAGCGAAGCCGACTCTGCCTGTCACTATGCCCGAAATATGGGGCATAACCGCATACATGCCTACTCGCTTAACGGCAACAATACATACAGGCAGCAAGAATCTGAATGGATTTCGCGTATTGCAACTGCTTTTGAAAATGAGCGATTTCAACTTTTTTATCAGAATATTCAGCAGATAGGGAGCGGAAATAATACTGATGAGCATCATGAAATATTGATACGCATGCTGGACGAAAACGGCGGGCACGTCACACCGGATGAGTTTATTCCTGCGGCTGAAAAATACAATCTGATGCCGCTGATTGACCGTTGGGTCATCCGTACACTGTTTGCGCGTAATGCCATGCTATGGCGTACTGCGTTCGGCCTGCAACAGGGTGATGCAACGCTGCCAAGTTCACTTTGTTGCATCAATATTTCCGGGTCGAGCCTGAACGATGATTACTTCCCGGAATTTTTGCGCGACCAGATTGCGCTGCATAATGTGCCACCCCAGGCGGTCTGTTTTGAAATTACTGAAACTGTCGCCGTCAATGACCTGGAAAAAGCATCGCGCCTGATTAAGGGATTGCGCGCCGACGGCTTCCGTTTTGCACTGGATGATTTCGGGAAGGGTATGTCATCGTTCTCATATCTGAAAACATTGCCGGTCGATTTTCTCAAGATTGACGGTTCACTTGTGCAGAATATCGATATTAATAAAATCGATTTGTGCATGGTCGAGGCCATTAACCGTATTGCCCAGGAAATGGGTATCAAAACGATTGCTGAATATGTCAAAAGCCAGAGGGTAGTTGATATGCTGCAGGCACTGGGTGTGAATTATGTTCAGGGGTTTGGCATACACCACCCCGAGCCTTTGCTTTAACCCGGATTGTTTATTAAATCCCCCCTTAATCGGAGTTGACCGCGCTCTCCCCCTGTAAAGGGGGAGCTGGAGGGGTTTGGTTTTAATAGATTGTCTGGGTATAACGGGGATAGCCAAAATCCTGCTTAGTCTTATACGCGTTCAAACACCAGATCCCACACCCCGTGCCCCAGTTTCAGTCCACGATTTTCAAATTTTGTCAGCGGGCGGTAAGCGGGTTTTTCAGCATAACCTTCAGCAGTATTTTTCAGTAGTGGTTCTGTGCTGAGTACGGCCAGCACCTGTTCGGCATAGTCCTGCCAGTCGGTCGCCACATGTATATATCCCCCCGGTTTTATTTTCTTTACCAGTTGCGCGATGAACGCTGGCTGGATCAGGCGGCGCTTGTTATGGCGAGCCTTGTGCCACGGGTCGGGGAAAAAGATATGCACACCGTCGAGCACATTGTCGGTCAGCATGTCGCGCATTACCTCCACTGCATCGTGCTGCATGAGGCGCAGGTTGGTGATGCACTGTTCGTCGATCTGCTTGAGCAGGCTGCCCACACCCGGGGTATGCACTTCGAGCGCAAGATAGTCGTTCTGCGGGTGATTTTTAGCGATAAAAGCGGTGGGTTCGCCCATGCCAAACCCAATTTCCAGAATCTTCGGTGCAGTGCGACCAAAGGCTGTATCGAGATCCAGTGGCTCAGCTGCATAGGGTATGCCATAGCGCGGCATCAGCGTGTCGAGGCAGCGCTGCTGTGCGGTTGAGACGCGCCCCTGGCGCAGCACAAAGCTGCGGATATGACGTTTGGATAAGTCGTTAGTGTCTGTCATGTTGTTTTTTGAAATGAAAGATTCAAAAGCTAGCCACAAAGAACACAGAGATCACAGAGAGTTAAGCTGGTTTTCTCTGTGTCCTCTGTGATCTCTGTGGCTAAAGGGGCTTTTAGAAGTTTTTAACTGCTTGTTGAAGCAATAATTCCCACACTCGGTGAACTGGGCGAGGCGCTATAAAGCTTCTTCGGCATGCGTCCGGCCAGGTAGGCGGCACGCCCTGCATCAACTGCCATTTTCATCGCACTGGCCATCAACACCGGTTTTTGCGCAGCCGCAATGGCGGTATTCATCAGCACGCCGTGACAACCCAGCTCCATCGCAATTGCCGCATCCGAGGCGGTGCCCACGCCGGCATCCACGATCACCGGCACCTGCACGCGGTCCATGATCAATTGCAGATTCCACGGGTTAAGAATGCCCATGCCGGAGCCGATCAGCGAGGCTAACGGCATAATGGCAACACAGCCGATGTCTTCCAGCTGCTTGGCGATAATGGGATCGTCCGAGGTGTAGACCATTACCTGAAAGCCATCCTTCACCAGT
>Ga0105091_10000928_pt1 | contig 12710 bp, 8 predicted proteins | sample PPLLak1March2015_FD_87022 | JGI IMG/M metagenome (GOLD analysis project Ga0105091, IMG submission 87022) | Freshwater sediment microbial communities from Prairie Pothole Lake near Jamestown, North Dakota, USA - PPLs Lake P7 Core (1) Depth... | ecosystem: Environmental > Aquatic > Freshwater >... | reverse complement strand
TTTAAATAAATCAGGTCGAACTTTCAAAAGTCCTGACAGATATCATATACTTTTTAAATAGTGAATGCATATGGGTCAACATATATTTTTTTAAGCGAGCTAAGCCAGGAAGCGTCGGACTAAAGGAATAACGCGCGGAGAAATGGGGAAGACCCTCAAAGATGTTTTTAGCCTGGATTTCGATAGAGATATTGATGTCTATTTCTGTACAACTGGCAAATACACAAATTAAGAAAAACGGGGGACTGTGAATTATTAAAAGTAATGATTTGCTCGAAGAAGCAGAAGAGATAGGGGAATCAGGTAAAGAAAGGATGGCAGCGGAACTTTCTCCAAAAAGCCCAAATATCTTCCTGAAGCTGGGAAAGGAGGGAACAGTTCTCTGTGCTAACAGGGCAGCTGACGCTCTTCTCGAATACTGGGGCATAAAAAAGGGGGAAAAAGTTCCTCAGGCGCTAAGACATAGTATAAAAAGAGTTCTTGCACAGGAGGATCCGGAAAATCTTGACATTCAGGCAGGGAAAGTAACATACGCTGCATTACTTTATCCTTTTCCGACAGAGAATTATGTAAGCCTTCAGGGGCTTGACATAAGTTTCAGGGTTCTTACCGAAGAAAAACTTCGTAAAAGAGAAAAACAATACCTTTCTCTGAGCAACCTCGGCAGGATATCCTTAACATGCAAAAACTTCCAGGAGATTCTGGAAGAAAGTACCCTGCTTATTGGGAAGGGGCTTGGTGTGGAATTCTCCAGGATTCTCGAACTCACGCCCGATAAAACCTTCATCGTGAGGGCAGGATATGGCTGGAAAGAAGGGCCCATATACAGTAGCGTAATAAAAGAGAACTCTCAGGCAGAATATACCCTTGTTTTGAAAAGACCGATTATCCTGAAGGATATTGAGACCGAAACCCGTTTTGAATGCGGTGAACTTCTCAGGCGATACGGCATAGCCAGCGGAGTGACGGTTCTGATAGGAGATGTAAATAAGCCTTTCGGAGTAATGGAAGTTTACAGTCGGGAGAAGAGAGAGTTTAGTGAGGATGAGATATATTTCCTGAATTCTGCCGCTTTTCTGTTATCTGAGATCATAAAACGCCTGCACGCCGAGGAAAAACTCTCGATTCATCAGCAGGAGCTGGAAAAACTCGTTGAAAAAAAGACCCTGGAGTACACGGAAGCAAACGAGAAACTTGTACATGAAGTACGGGAAAGGAGAAGAATTGAAAACAGCCTCAGGAATAACCTGAAGTTTCTTGAAACCCTTCTGGATACAATACCCACACCTGTATTTTACAAAGATAGTGAAGGCAGGTATCTGGGTTGTAACGATATTTTAGCCAGGCAGGTTCTGGGGCTGGAAAAAGAAGAGATTATAGGAAGAACATTTGCTGAAGTGTACAGGAAGTTTTCAGCCGAAACCCCGCTTGAAATCCATCAAGATGATCTGGAGCTGCTGCAGAAAGGGGGAAATGATGTCTATGAAAAAGAAATCATGTGTGCCGACGGCATAAAAAGGGATTTTCTGGCGAACAGGGTAACTTTTCCTGACGAGGAAGGAAAGACAAGGAATATGGTCGCCGTACTGCTTGATGTAACCGAACTTCGTAAAACTGAGAATAAGCTTCAGAACAATGTGCGGTTTCTGGAAACCCTGCTTGATAGCATTCCAAGCCCTGTGTTCCAGAGGGATTTGAATGAAACATATGTAAACTGTAATGAGAGTTTTGCCAGGCAGATAATGGGGCTTTCCAAAGACGAAGTTATAGGGGGTTCTTTTCAGGAATTTCAGAAGAGAGTTCCAAAAGAGCTTGCAGAGATCTATCATAAAGATGACAGGAGCCTTATTGAGAAAGGGGGAAGCAACTATTACGAAACCAAGGTGGTCTGTGCCGACGGTGTACAGAGGGATTTCCTCTTCCATAAAGCCACCTACCAGGACAGCTCAGGAAAAGTGGCCGGAGTTGTCGGTGTAATGCTGGACATAACCCAGCGTAAAGCGGCCGAAAAGACTTTCAAGATAAGCGAAGAGAGATACCGGATCGCTGCCGAGCAGACAGGGCAGATCGTGTATGACTATAATACAAAAACAGAAGAGGTAGACTGGGCGGGCGCTATTGCAGAGCTTACTGGCTACAGCTTTGAGGAATTCCAGAAAGTCAGTCCTGAAATCTGGCTAGAGCATATTCACCCTGATGACCGCGAAAAAGTGAGAGAAAAAGTCAGGCTCTTCTTTGAAAGAGGAGAGAGATTACGGGAAGAATTCAGGTTCCGGAAAAAGGATGGGAATTATATTTATGTAGAAGATAGAGGAGTTCTTCTCAGGAACGAGGAAGGAAGCGCATATAGAATGCTTGGGGTAATGAAAGACATAACCAAGCTGAAACTGGCCCAGGAAGACCTTGAGAAAAGTGAAGAAAGATACCGGATTGCCGCCGAACAGACAGGCCAGATAGTATACGATTATAACAGGCTCACAGGTAAAATCGAATGGGCCGGAGCCATTAAAGAGCTTACTCAGTATAGTCTGAAAGAATTCCAGAATCTTAACAGGAAAGCCTGGGAAACACATATCCATACCGATGACCGTAAAGGCATTATCGAAAAGCTTGAAGAGTACAGGGAGAGGGGAGAGAGATTCACCACTGAGTACAGATTCAGAAAGAGAGACGGAAGTTATCTGTATGTCGAAGACAGCGGAATTTTCCTGAAAGACGCACAGGGACACTCTTACAGGGATATCGGGGTAATGAAAGATATTACAGGAATGAAACTTGCGTCGAAAAAACTGAGAGAGAGCGAAGAACGGTACAGATCCTTCATGAAGAATTTCAGGGGTATAGCCTTCCAGGGAAGTCTGGATTTCACCCCCATTCTTGTGGAGGGAATTGTGGAGGAAATTACAGGATACCGGGGAGAAGACTTCACCTCCGGGAAAGTAAACTGGTATCAGATTGTTCTGCCTGAAGACCGGCAAAAACTTGTTAATAATAATGAGAGATTAGTGAATAATCCGCTGCTTCTTATAGAGCACGAATACCGTATAAGGCACAGGAATGGGAAAATAAAGTGGGTACGTGAAATTATCCAGAATGTTTCGGACCTTACAGGCAAGGAAAGAATCCTGCAGGGCGCAGTCTACGATGTAACCGGGCAAAAAGAAGCCGAAGAGTCTCTGCGGAAAGTAGAAGAAATCCGTAAAAAAGAAATCCATCACCGTATAAAGAATAACCTCCAGGTCATTTCCAGCCTGCTGGAACTCCAGGCAGAAAGGTTCAGCGAAAAGGAAGTCCTTGAAGCTTTCCGTGAGAGCCAGAACAGGGTTGCCACCATGGCTATAATTCATGAGGAGCTGTACAGGTCGAGAAATAACGAGACCCTTGATTTCTCGGAATACCTTCAAAAACTGACTGCAGATCTACTTCGCTCGTACACGATCAGAAAAGGCGATATTAGAATGCAGCTGGATATTGAAGAGACTTTTCTCGGAATGGACACGGCAGTTCCTCTCGGGATAATTATTAACGAGCTTGTGTCCAATTCTTTGAAACATGCGTTTCCTCAGGGTAGAAAAGGAGAAATCCGGATAAAACTCTGCAGGGTTGAAGAGAATGGAAAGAATAAAAGTATAAGTAATAGCACCAATAATATTGGTGCTAAGAGCTCAGTTGACAAAAGTAGTCAATATTCGCTGGTAGTTTCGGACAATGGGTTGGGTTTTCCGGAAAATCTTGATTTCAGGAATACTGGCTCTCTGGGTCTGCAACTTGTAAACATTCTTGTTGAACAATTGGAGGGTACAATCGAACTTCAAAAAGGTGTAGAGACTACCTTCAAAATCTTGTTCAAGGAAAACGACTGATCATCCGGAGGCTTATCCGATATCAAAGGGGAGATACAATGAAAAAAGCAAAAATTCTGGTTGTTGAAGACCAGAATATCGTGGCTCTTAATATTAGGAACAAACTGAAAAATCTTGGTTATACTGTGCCGGGTACTGCGTCTACAGGAGAGGAAGCCATAAGAAAAGCAGAGCTGACGAACGCAGACCTTGTCTTGATGGATATCATGCTAAAAGGAGAAATGGATGGAATTGAGGCTGCCCGTGAAATTAAAAACCGGCTTCGAATTCCAGTACTCTATCTCACCGCCTATACTGATGACGAGACTCTGGAGAGGGCAAAAACAACAGAGCCTGCAGGATATATCTCAAAACCCTTTAAAGAAGAAGACCTGCACAGCAATATAGAAATGGCTCTCCACAAACACAGAGCCGAAAAAAAGGAAGCTGAGAAAGAAGCCGAAAAAGAAAGTGGGAAAGCTACTGAGTAAACTTTTCAACACATACCTGGCCCTACCAGGTCTCCATGAAAAACTTTAGAGGAAATCCTTAATGGACATCGGGAACTAGAAAACCCAAAAAAGTGAAACTGAGAGTAAAGAGAATAGTTTCAAAAACTGATGGAAGAATCCTCTAAAGCTCTTTTATATTATAAATAGATGTACGATTTTTCATAACAAAACAATGTGATGTTTACATTAAAACGGTAAGATATTCCACATCAAAGGTCTGCTTATCCAATAAATGAAGAAAATTTACCAAATTGAGACTAAAAAATTCTTTCCTCAAAACGGTTTTTTAACTAAAAATACCTCATTTACTTCTGTTTCTGTCAATTAGACCCAACTGAAAGCTAGAAGTATGCTATCGCTCATTTTTAAGAATATGCACTTTTTACGGCGGGCATCGGAAGAAGTCTAGAGTTGAACATTAGAACAAACCTGCTGATTTCCTGTATCACCTAATCACCTGCTTCAAGGAAAAAATTAGACCTGCATTTATAAATAATCCGCCTTCGCGGGCGAAACAATACTGTTTATCCATAAATTAGCCTTCTTGAGCGAAGTAAAAAGACCACGCCCTCCCTAGGCGGAACTCGGGCTGCATAGTAACAACTCTGCTGAAAAAGGCCCCGTGATCCCGAAGCGGAATCCGGCCGCAACAGTAAAATTAATAAAAAAAGAGCTTATAATAACTGTGTAATATTTGGTAATTAAGGTACACAGATCTGAGAGTAAGAGTTTATAAATATTATTGTAACCTATCTGGCTTGCAGCCTGTAATTACTTCTTTAAGGGGGAGAAGGTCGAGAGAATCGAATGTAATTTTAGAAATGCCTAATTTTAGAGCTATTAGAAGAAACCGTAAGCAGGAGAAAAAAGAGTGTAGAATAACTCAGAAAAAATATAAAAAACAGGGTGAGAAAAATGGTTAAAACAAAAATTCTGGTTGTTGAAGATCAGACTATCGTGGCTCTTAATATTAAAAACCGGCTGAAAAATGTTGGGTATGCCGTCGAGGGTACTGCGGTTTCAGGGGAAGAGGCAATAAGAGAAGCTGAGCTTACGAACGCTGACCTGGTTTTAATGGATATTATGCTAAAAGGGGACATGGACGGGATTGAAGCAGCCCGGATTATTAAATCGCGCCTCGGAATACCCGTAATTTACCTTACTGCCTGTACGGATTTTGAGACCCTTGAGCGAGCGAAGTTAACAGAGCCAGAAGGATATATTTCGAAACCTTTCAAAGAGGAGGATCTCTGTGAGAATATAGAGGCGGCTCTTCTTAAAAGCAGGTCAAAAAAGAAAAACTGAGAGAACTTTTAGAGTCCAACCCGTCCGGAAACGGTATACTCAGAGCTCAAATCTTTAAGAAACTACTGCGTAAATAAAGTCTGAACACACTGTTAAAGTCTGAACACACTGTAATTGTTAATATCTATTAAAAAAGTTGAAAGTTAATTATAAAATTATTAAAAGAATCAGCGCCTTTTTCAGAGCTTAAGGACTTTTGCTGCTTTCATAGCACTGGAAACCATAGTCTCGATATCCATTTTCCTTTCCTCAAGCACAATAAGGTCATAATTTGCTCCTATTTCGGGTCGCTCCGGCACAGCAGTGCAGCTGCCTGCGGGTCGACTGGAGATATCATATGTTCCGATTTTGCGGGCAATATCTATGATCTCGGTTTTGTCAAAGGCAATCAAAGGATGATAAATAGGGATAGCAAGCTGATAGATTTCGGCGTACATGTTGGCAGCGGTCTGGGAAGCTACCTGTCCCAGGGAAGACCCGGTAATAATTCCGCTTGCGCCTTCTTTTTTCATAACCTCGTAAGCTTCCCTGTACATCATGCGTTTGCAAAGGAGACAGGTGTTTTTCCGGTTGCAGATATCGATAAAGGCCTGGAGATTGGGGCCATGAGGAATCTCATAAGCCTTAAACTGATGCCCGGCCGCCCACTTCTGGAGCTGGCGGATGCAATCAAAAGCACGTTCTCTTGCGGCATTCTCTGCATAGGGCGAATTATTGCAGTAGACAGGAATAATCAGAACTCCACGTTTCATCATAAGCCAGGCTGCAACCGGAGAGTCAAGCCCGCCTGACATCAAAACTACCATACTGCCCTGCGTGCCAAGAGGAAGCCCCCCGACTCCCTTAAAGGTTTCCAGATAAACGTAAGCCAGATTTTGCCGCATTTCGACGAAGACTTCCTTATCAGGAGAACTCAGGTTAACTCGGGGATGTTTTCCCTCTTTTTCCAGGGCACTCCAGACAGCATCCCCGCAGGTCCTGCCGATGTCCGCGGAAGAAAATGGGTGGTTTCCGCTTCTTCTGGCCCTGATGGCAAAAGACTCGCCTTCTAAAACCAGGTCCTTAGCCAGGGCAGCACATACACTGGCCGCGTTCTCGAGAGCGGGTTCTGCTGTCAATGCAGGGGAAGTTGAGACAATTCCAAAAACATCAGCCGCAGCTTCGGCTGCACGGCCATCCGTAGTCTCGATAAATATTCGTCCCCATTCCCGCCTTATCTGGGAATATGAAATATCTCTCGAATCCAGCATTGCCGCAATATTCTTCATAAGAATTTTCTCATACCAGTTCCGGACTCCGGTACTTTTAAGAGCAAGCTCGCCATAGCGGACTATAACTACGTCCGATTGAATTTCAAGCCCGGAAGAAGATGGGCCGGAACCCGGGTTTCCCTTATTTTCGGTATAACCTTTCGATGTATTCTTGATTTCTCTTTCTCTCGAGGTATAAACATCAGCCTTAAGCTTTGTTTCGATCTCACTGGAATTGTCTGTCATGGGTACTTACGGTTAGGATGGCATGAAGTTTAAAGCTTTCAGGAAAAGAATTTTGCTCCTGAAAACGAAAAAATGAATAGTTCAAGAACAAATAAGTGAATAATTCAGGATAGCAGCAAAAAATGATAAAAGCATAGGGCATAGCTGTGACATACCTTTACAGGAATCGAGGAAGTGCATCGAAGATATAAAATTATAAAGGACGGCGCTGTGCATTTATCTATGCTTTCATTAAAAAATTCTGTTATATAAAGCTTTAAGAAAATTGTGCCGGTATGCATTTTTGCTGCACACCGGAAAAGACTTCTGATTTTCAATTTTCCGGAATTCAAGCTTTAGCCGGCTTCCGGAATACGCCATTCTTCATCAGTATTTGCTCTTCCCTCATCAGGTTCGGGCACATACCAGTAGCCTGGATCCTGGTTTCCCTGGCTCTCATCAGGTGGCTGGGTATAGTTACTGGTATTGTTTTCCGACTGGTTGTAGGGCTCCTGGATAGTTCCTGACCGGAAAGGCTCAGTCGTATTCGTACTTATGTTTTCTGATACGTTTTCCTCCTGTCCGTACCATCTTGAAGGCAGGGAGTAGTTCAGACTGCTATTATAAGTTTCAGGCAGGAAAAATCGAGTTCCTCTTTCCTCCAGGGCACCCACAAAACCGGGATCGACTTCCTCAAGTCTCGCCTTGCATACTGCAGCCTCATCTAATTTCTTTATGCTGTAAAGGGCAAAACGTTTGTTGTAAAGGGTTGAAGATGAGTTCGGGTTAATTGCAAGAGCATTGTCGTAGCACAAAATTGCTTCTTCAACTTCTCCCATCATATTATGGATGTATCCCTTGTTATACCAGGCCGTGATGCAGTCAGGTTTAAGCTGGACCACTTTGTCGAAGCAGTTCAGGGCAGCCTTATTGCTGCTTATTGTAAGATAAGCGCATCCCTGGAAATACCAGGCTGTAGCATTATCTGGATTATGCTCCAGGGCCTTATTGTAACAGTCAATCGCTTGCTGGTATCTCTCCAGTTTGTAGAGCGCAAAGCCTTTGTTGTTGTAGGCATCCGCATTCCCCGGATCCAGCTCAAGAATCCTGTCGTAACAGCCTATTGCTCCCTCAAGATCTCCGCCACTTTCCAGGGCTTTTCCCTGCCTGTAAATTATCTCCCTGTTATCCGGTGAAATTTCGAGCATTCTCTCATAACATGCAGCAGCTTCCTCATACCTGCCAAGCTCCTCAAATAAAGAGGCTTTTTCAGCCAGAACCTGGGAATTGTCAGGCTGAAGCTCGATTATTCTATCGTAGTCTGCCAGCGCATCGTCGGATTTATTGGATTTCGACAGAGCAAAAGCCCGGTTTCTGAGAGCCTCAAGGTTTTCAGGCTCAGAACTAAGGAGAGTGGTGTAACAGGAGATTGCCTCCTCATATCGGCCCAGGTTCGAGAGGGCCAGACCTTTCCCAAACAGGGCCTCTGAATTGCTTGAGTTCAGAGCAAGCACCTGGTCATAGTAACTGACTGCCTCTTCAAGCCTTCCAAGATCACTTACAGTAGAGGCAATCCCGTACCAGGCCGTACTTGACTGAGGGTCAAGATCCAGGGCTTTCTGGTAGCATTCCAGAGCTTCCTCGCTTCTGTCGAGCCGGTCAAGTATCGAGCCCTTTTCATACCAGGCCTCAGCACGTGCAGGATTAATTGCAAGCACCATATCATAGCATGTAAGGGCATCCTCGTACATTTCGAGTTTACTATATATCGAGGCTTTCCCATACCAGGCCGCATCGTAACCGAATTCCGGGCTAAATAAGTCAAGCTCTTCGGAGGGTTCGGATTTGTCTTCCGAATTCGCATATTTATGGTTCAGAAGATAAGGCCAGAAACCTCCAGAAAGCGCCTGGGAGGGATTGGCATCCACACTACTGTTTTTAACAGGCCCGGATACTGGCGTTTCTGTTGAACGCTGCTCCAGATTTTCGTTTAACTTAAAGCGGGCAGCAGAATACTCGGGATCGATCAGGAGAGTCTGGTTATAGCAGTCCGAAGCTTCGTCATGTTTTCCGAGTTCATCGAGAACAAGGCCTTTATTGTACCAGGCGTCGGCACTGTCGGGAACGGCACTAAGAACTCTATCGTAGCACTTCAGCGAGCTTTCGTACTCTCCAAGCTTTGCCAGGGCAAAAGCCCGACCATACCATGCAAGCGTATAGTTTTCGTCAATCTTGAGGGCTTCGTCATAGCTTTTTACCGCACCTTTGTAGTCTTTTATTCTTGAGGAGTCGAAGCCTTTCTGGTACCAGACTTTAGCATACCTGGAATCCAGTTTCAGAGCTCTGTCATAGCACTCAATCGCCTCTTCATACTTTCCGAGCCTGTCAAGATCCAGGCCCTTCATGTACCAGACGACAGCGTGTCCGGGTTCGGTTTCAAGGACCTTGTCATAGCACTCAAGTGCAGCTTCGTATTTTTCAAGCTTATCAAAAGACAGGGCTTTCTCATACCAGATCTTGATTGCAGAAGACTTAAATTCGGGGGTTTCGGAATAACACGGAAGCCCGGATTCGTAAACTCTCAGCTCTGTGAGCAGTTCACCTCCGATTTCCTCAACCTGAATCCCTGCATCCGGGTTAAGTGCCTTATCATAACAGGCTATTGCAGCATCATATTGTCCGGTCTTATTAAGCAAAGAACCTTTATTGTACCACACCTCGGAATTGCCAGGATTGTAGGCCAGAATCTCATCATAGCATTTCAGAGCCTCGTCATTTCTTCCAAGCTTTTCAAGGCATGAACCCTTTTTCTGCAGGGCATCAAGGTTTTCAGGCTCCGAGAGAAGAACAAAATCATAGCAAGTAAGAGCCTCCTCATACATTCCCATCCTTTCCAGGTTAACACCTTTGTTATGCCAGGCATTTACCATATCAGGATTAAGAGAAATTGCTCTGTCATAACAGTCTACTGCAGCTTCGTAATCTTCGGACTTATCAAGAATTACTCCTTTCTGGTACCAGAGTTCAGAATTGTCAGGAGTAATATTAAGAGCTATGTCAAAGAAGTTCATTGCCTCTGGATATTGCTCAAGTCCGGCGTAAGCCATTCCCTGCATCTGAAGAGCTCTGGAAGAATTGGAATTCAGTTCAATAGATTTATCATAAGAAGCCAGAGTTTCCTCATCAAGTCCTATCTGCTCAGAAGCAAGGGCTTTTCGGTACCACACTGTGGAGAGATAGGTATCGGCAGCAAAGCTTTTGTCATAACATTTGATGGCTTCAACATACTTATTTAGCTCAAGAAGCTCATCACCTTTATCAGACCAGTTCCCGGGAGAAACCGGAAAGGTCAAAAGAGCCTTCTCGTAGCAGGAAATTGCTTCTTCATTCTTTCCCAATTCGGCCAGAGAACATCCTTTTCCATACCAGGCCAGTGAGGAATTGGGGTCGAGCTTCAGCGCATCGTTATAGCAGGCTATAGAAAGCTCATATTTTTTAAGAGAGTATAAAGCGTGCCCCTTATCAATCAGGCCTTCTACAGAAGCTGGATTCTGTGAGATTACCTCACCAAGATCCGAAGCGACTTCAGTCTTTTCATTAACTTCAGTCTTTTCACTATCTTCTACAACCAGTCCCTGGCCTGTAATAGCTCCTGCTACAGGTAAAAAACCTGAAAATAAATATAATATCAAAGCAAGGAGAATAAAAGAATTAACAATCGAATTATTTTTTTTAACTGAGCTCATTAAATACCCCGATTTATTCTAATGAGTTCTTATTGAGACTTTTCATAAAGAGTCTAACACTATCATTATATTCACTATCCGGTGCTGTTTTCATTACTACGCAAACGAGAACAATCAAAGAATAAAAGTAACTAGATAAATTCTTTTTGCTCCCCCCGTAGAGAATTTAATCAGTTCGATAACAAATTAAATACATTACTACTTAGTTTTAAGAGTTCCCCCATATAAAATTTGTGCAGTTTAAAAAGAATTTTGAGTTTTTTACTATATTTAGCGCAACAGTATATTATTGTTATAGAAATAATAAATAGTAAGATAAAAACACTATGATAAGGAAAATAAATTGTTAATGTAAGTATAGCCCCAAAGCCTCGTAAATATGCAAAAATTTTATACATCGAAGCTCCTATTGCAGAAGTATGCAGAAAGAAGACCTGGATCTCTTCAAAAAATGGTTTCTGGATTACGTAAACCGGTTTTCTTCTCCTGAAGCTTTTATCCAGGAAAACATACAGCTCAAAATCGAACATACGGCAAGAGTCCGTGAAAATATCCTCTTACTTGCTAAAGCTGAAAAAGTGGGGGAGGAAGGCTGCAGGCTCGCCGAAGCAATAGCTTTATTTCACGATCTGGGCCGTTTTGAGCAATTTATGAAATACAGGACATTTAAAGACTCGGAATCTGAAAATCATGCCCTGCTTGGGATAAAAGTCCTGGAAAATACCGGGATTCTTTCCCGGCTTTCCCTGGGAGAGAAAGACTTAATCCTGAAAGTTGTGGAATGTCATAATCTCATGGAAATATCGGGATGCGCAGGAGACTCCAGAGAATTCCTTTTTTACTCAAAACTGATCCGGGACGCGGATAAGCTGGATATCCTGAAGCTTGTGAGTGAGGATTACGCGAGAGAGGAGAAATTAAGGAATCCGGCTCTTGAATTCGATTTTCCCGATACACCCGGATGTTCGGAAAAGGTAGTTGCAGATATCCTGAATAACAGGATGGTAAAGCTTACAGATGTCAGGAACCGAAACGATATAAAACTCCTTCGCCTGAGCTGGATTTTTGATATTAATTTTCAGGCAACTCTTGCCCTTCTCAAACAACGCGGCTATCTGGATACGATTCTGTCCTCAATGCAAGAAACCGAACAAGTGCAGATTATACGTAAATATCTTAAAAGCTGTTTAAACGCCTTCGAAACCGAAGCCAGAGCCTGAAGCAGTAAAAATTGATGCCAGAAGAAGCCCAGCAGGCCTTAAAGAATATAAATAGGTTAAACCGAAACATATGAATTGAAGTATTAAATTAAGCGGAAACAAAAAAAGGAGAAAGAAAAAACAACATACAAAAATTTTAAATATCCTGTTGAAAAGAGAAGTTCATTCCGCATTCATTCCATATATCTTCTACGAGATTCATTGCCCAGACTGCGGCGATAATCCGAACGAACCTGGCTTCTTGATTGCTCTTCAAGCATTGACTCCAGGGAATCCTCTTTAAGCTCTTCCTGTTTATTTTGATCTTTTTCCTCTATTGCCTGTCTATTTTGATCCTTTTCTTCTGTTGTCTGCTTATTTTGATCCTTTTCTTCTGTTCCCTGCTTACTAGAATCCTCTGCCTCTGTCATATAAAATCACCCCTGCCTCTACCCAGGGTAAAACGTATTTTGTTGTAACTATACTTTTACATAAACTTACTGTTAGATAATTTTAACTTACTGTTAGATAATTTTAATTAAAGTCTTATTTTAACTAGAAATTTATTTTAACTGGAGTTTTATTTTAATTACAATTTGTTTTGACTAGAGCTTTTGTTTTAATTAGAGTT
>Ga0105091_10000927_pt1 | contig 12717 bp, 8 predicted proteins | sample PPLLak1March2015_FD_87022 | JGI IMG/M metagenome (GOLD analysis project Ga0105091, IMG submission 87022) | Freshwater sediment microbial communities from Prairie Pothole Lake near Jamestown, North Dakota, USA - PPLs Lake P7 Core (1) Depth... | ecosystem: Environmental > Aquatic > Freshwater >... | reverse complement strand
TCCTCCCTGGACGGAAATTGCGCGGCGACGCCCGGGACGGCATGGACCCGCACGGACATGGTCTGCGAGTCGGGAACCAGCGTCAGCTCGATCCGTCCGCCGGGCATCGCATGGGCGACGGCGGTCAGCAGGCTTAATAAGGTCTGGCGCAGCGTATCGGCTTGGCTGGCGACGGGTGGAAGCGGATCTCCGCGCACGCCCGGCCAGTCCACCCGGGTATGCACGGCCGAAAGCAACGGACCGATGGTCTTGAGCACCCCTTCGATGACTTCCGCGAGGTCGGCGGTTTCGTGCGGAAAAGATTCACGCACCCAGGCCAGTTCGCGCTCGCGTTCCGTCCGGCCGGCGGGCGCGCCCGCACCGGCATCGGGCGCCGGGAGAACCGGGCGCGAGTGCGTTTTGCGATCGATCGGATAGCGGGTCCACAAATAGTCGGCCAGGACCTGCACGGCGGCCTGTTCCTGGCGGCGCAATTGGCGGACGCTCAAGGCCAGGTCGGCGGCCACTTCCTTCTGGCTGGATTGTTCGACATATCGATACGTCAAGACATGGAAGAGACGCCAGGCGAAAGCGCCGATGGGCACTTCGGGGGCGGGCTTGAGAACCTGAATGGCATCGATGAGCAGGCGGCCGAGGGCGGCGGCGGATAAGCGTTCCTTATCCGCAGCCAGCAACTCGGCCAGCGGGCTTTGCTGTAATTTGGCGGGGTTGTACAGGCACAACAGCGCCTGCTGCAATTCCCGCTCAAAAACGCTTCTGGTGGGATCCGGCGTCATGTCCGCTGCATGTCCTCTGCATGTCTCCCGGTTGGCCCGAACGCCCTCCCGCCATCCGGACTTTTCGATTATGCTTTCGATTACCCCAAGGCAGGCCTATTTCCACGCGGACAAACGGCCGGGGACGATGCCCGGGCGGAAAAAAAGGCGCTGAAACCGGACCGGGGAATTCCCGGCTATTACCCACGGCGTAAGGATTCTATGCTGGAAATTATCAGGCGAAAATCCGTGCGGCCCGGCTCCAACGGGTTTTCCGACTCCGGCGGCGGTTTATCCGCCGGCAAACGGCGAAAACACTTCCTGATCGGCAACCGGATCGGGTACGTCTATCTGGCGCCCGTTCTGATTTTTCTGCTGGTCGTCATGGGATTCCCGATTCTGTTCAGCATCGTCATTTCGTTCCAGGATTATACACTCGAGACACTCATCTCCGGGAAGACGGCCTTTGTGGGTTTAAAAAATTACGAGGCGATCTTCCAGGCGCCCGCTTTCTGGACGGCTCTGAAGCACTCGGCGGTCTTCACGGCGGTATCCATATTCTTTCAATTCACGCTCGGCATGATCATCTCGCTGCTCTTTGTCAGGGCTTTCCCGCTGAGCCAGACGATGCGCGGGTTAATGCTGTCGGGCTGGCAAATCCCCTCGGTCGTCACGGGCACGGTGTTTTTGTGGATCTTCAACCTCGATTACGGCGTCCTCAACAGGATTTTGATGTTTTTCAGCCTGATCCCGGAACCCGTCGGCTGGCTTGTCCAGGGAGATACGGCGCTGCTGGCCGTCATCCTGACGAATATCTGGCTGGGGATTCCCTTCAATGTGATCATCCTGACGGCGGGAATATCCGGACTCCCCGAAGACGTTTACGAAGCCGCCACCGTGGATGGAGCCTCCTATTTCCAGCAACTCGCCTACATCACCCTCCCCCTGCTCAAATCGACCATTCTGGCGGTCTTGATGCTGGGTTTTATCTACACCCTGCGCGTCTTCGACATTATCTGGATCATGACCCGCGGCGGGCCGGCGGATGCGACCGAAGTGCTGCCCACGTTTGCGTACCGCCTCTCCCTGGTGCATTTTGATTTCGGCCGGAGCGCGGCGGTCGCGACGGTCATCCTTGTGATTTTATTCGTGGCGGCATTCTTCTACGCCAGGAATGCGGCTCTGGAAAACATGTGATGACGGCGCTCTTTTGGAATCGCCGTTCGCGCGCGAACCTCTTCAAGATCGGCCTGGGCGCCGTCCTGACGGTCCTTTATATTTTTCCGTTGTATTGGATGTTTACCACATCGATCAAATCCCCGGAGGAGATCCTGCATGTTCCTCCGGTCATGATCCCCGAACACCCGCAGCTGGAAAGCTACCGTCAGGTGCTCGGCCTCGCCACGGATCGGCAACCGCTGACGATGAATGCGTTGAATTTAATCATGAACTCCATGATTATTTCCACTTACACGACCTTCCTGACGCTGCTGCTGGCCGTCCCCGGCGCTTACGCCCTGGCGCGATTCCGCATCCGCGGACGTTCCCTGGTCCTGGCGGGTTTGCTGATCGCGCAGATGCTGCCGAGCGTTTTGCTCGTCATCCCGTTGTTCGTCCTTTTCCGGCCGCTGGGGCTGACCAACCAATATGCCGGCGTCATTCTGGCGGATACCGCGCTGGCGCTGCCGATGGCGGTCATCATTCTGCGGGCCAGTTTCCTGCAAATTCCGGTGGACCTGGAGGAGGCGGCGCTGATCGACGGCGGATCCCGGATCCAGGTGCTGTGGCACATCATCCTCCCCCTGATCCGGGCCGGCCTCATCGCCATCGGCGTCTTTGCCTTCCTGACCGCCTGGGGGGAATTTGTTTTTGCCTTGTCTTTTTTACAAACCCCGGAACTCCATCCGGTTTCGATCGGCGTGTACCAGTTCATCGGGATGTACACGACCCAATGGGATTCGATGATGGCCTTTTCCAGCCTGGTCGCCTTGCCGGCGCTGGTGGCTTTCCTGTTCCTGCAAAAATATTTCATCCGGGGGATGACGGCGGGCGCGGTGAATTAGGCGGGGGGTGGCCGCCGAAGCACCCTCAAAGATCGTACAGGAGCCTCCGCTCCTCGAGCTTTGTGGAACCCGAGGGGGCCGCGCCCGGCGGACGGCATGCCGCCGGGCGAATCCTTCCGGAGTGTTCCACCGCCTGCCGCAAGAAGGAGATCACCATGCGCGGGAATAAAAAAAATCCTCTCCCCGTCCGCCTGATCGTCCTATCGGCCATCCTCGCCGGATGCAGCCGCATGCCGACCCCTGCCGCGGCCACTCCCACGCAGCGCCCGGGCGCGCCATCCATCTTTTCGCCGACCGATGTGGCCGCCGGCGGAAAGGCTCAGACGGTGACGTTGTGGACGTATTACGGCGATACGGGCCCGGCGGCGGCATGCCTGAAAACCGCGGGGGATGATTTTAATGCGTCGCAAAACGCGTATCGCCTGACCCTCCGGAACATCCCGTTCTCGCAGTTCAACCAGGAAGTGATGACGGCCATCGCGGCCGGGGCGACGCCGGATTTGATGATCGTGGACAACCCGGACAACGCACGCTACGCGGCCGCGGGCGCCCTGGCCGATCTCACGGATAAAGTGAAGGCGTGGGGTCAGGCGGATCAGTTCCTCTCCGGTCCATGGAACTCCACACTTTTCAACGGACGGAACTACGGCATTCCGCTGGGGAGCAATACGGTGGTGCTGTGGATCAACACCGACATGGCCCAGGCGGCGGGATTGGATATCAACCATCCGCCCGCGACCTGGGATGAATATGAATTGTGGGCACGGCGGATGACTGCCAAAGCCAACGGCATCTACGGCACGGCTTTGCTGGCCAAACGCGATGAGACCGGCACCTTCCTGTTCCTGCCCTGGATCCTCCAGAACGGCGGCGGCATCGAGCGGCTGGACTCGCCGGAATCGATTGAGGCGCTGGCTTTCTGGCGGAAGCTGATCGACAAAGGATACGCGCCGAAATCGGCGATCAACGACGGATTTGCCGAGGTCTATCAGCAATTTACGATCGGCAAAGCGGCCATGATGATCAGCGGCACCTGGAACCAGAGCACGATCGCAAAAGATGCCCCGGACCTGCATTGGATGGTCGCCACCCTGCCCTACACCCGGAAACCGGCTTCTTCGCTGGGCGGCGAAAACTGGACTATCTTTGCCGCCAGCCGGCAGCAGGACGGCGCCTGGGAATTCCTGAAGCATGTGGTGGATCCGGCCTACGGCACCAAACTGACGGACTGCATGTCGTATATTCCCAGCCGCAAGGACGTCCTGGCGCAAGTGGCGGAAAAGAACAAAAACGACCCGACGATGCAGGTCTTCCTGAAGCAGATGGAGTCGGCCGCTCCGCGCGGGCCCCTGGCCAACTGGTCGGTGGTTTCGGAAATCATCCAGGTGGCGATGCAGGAAGCCTTAAGCGGCCAGAAATCGCCCGAGCAGGCCATGCGCGATGCGGCCGCCAAGATGAGGCTGGTTTTGCCTGGATAGAAAACGCGGATGCGGGGAATCCGCGGTGTCATTGCGAGGAGCGAAGCGACGAAGCAATCTCCTGCTTTTTCCGAAGGGGGAGATTGCTTCGCTCCCTCCGGTCGCTCGCAATGACATCGTCTCGAGAGGAGCATGCCATGCCTGATGCCAAACGCCGGTTGGAACCGGTCCCGTTCACCCAGGTCGCCCTGGAGGATGCCTTCTGGGCGCCCCGCCTGGAGGCGAACCGGACCGTCACCCTGCCGCATATATACCGCCAATGCGAGGCCACCGGCCGTTTCAGCGCCTTCGATTTGAACTTCCAGCGGCCCGTACCGTCGCCGATCGTCCAGATTTTCGGGGACTCCGATCCCGCCAAGTGGCTGGAGGCGGCCAGCTACTCGCTGGCGGGGCACCCCGATCCGGCGCTGGAAGCGCTGGTGGATGGGCTGGCCGATAGGATCATCCGCGCCCAGCAACCGGACGGTTATTTGAATACGCATTTCACCGCCGTCCAACCGGAGATGCGCTGGCGGAATTTGAGGGATTGGCACGAGCTGTATTGCGCCGGCCACCTGATCGAGGGGGCGGTCGCGCACAACCTTGCCACCGGAAAGCGGAAACTGCTTGAGGCGCTGGGCCGCTACGCCGACCATATCGACGCCAGGTTTGGGAGCGAGCCGGGGAAAAAACGGGGTTATTGCGGACATCCGGAAATCGAGCTGGCACTGGTCAGGTTCCACCATGCCACCAACAATCCGCGCTACCTGAAATTGGCGGCGTATTTCATCGATGAGCGGGGAAAAGAGCCGAATTTTTTCACGCTCGAAGCCCGCGAGCGCGGCGAAGACCCGGCCTCCTTTTGGGCCAAGACCTACGATTACTGCCAGGCCCAGGTGCCCGTCCGCGAGCAGACCAAAGTCGTGGGGCACGCCGTCCGGGCGATGTACCTGCTGTGCGCCATGGCGGATCTAGCGCACGAGAACGGCGATCCGACTTTATTGGAAACCTGCGAGCGGTTGTGGGACAACCTGATCACCCGGCGCATGTACCTGACCGGCGCGATCGGCCCGTCGCGCCACAATGAAGGGTTCACCGAGGACTACGATCTGCCGGACGAGAGCGCCTACGGCGAAACGTGCGCCACCATCGGGTTGATCCTGTGGGCGAGCCGCATGCTGCAATTCGCCGGCGAAAGCAAATACGCGGATGTGATCGAGCGCGGCTTGTACAACGGTTTCCTCAGCGGGATCTCGCTCGACGGCGCGCGCTTTTTCTATGAGAACCCGTTGGCCAGCGCCGGAGCGCACCACCGCCAGAGCTGGTTCGAGTGCCCATGCTGTCCCCCGAACATCGCGCGCGTGCTGGCCAGCCTGGGCGGATACTTTTATTCCACCGGCCCGAAGGATATTTGGGTGCATCTCTATGCCCAGGGAAAGGCCGACCTGAAGGTTGCCGGGGGCGAGGTTGTTCTCCGCCAGACGACGCAGTATCCATGGGAGGGCGGGGTTAAGTTCGAGCTGGGAGTCTCCGCGCCGCAGACCTTTACGCTGCACCTGCGCGTACCGGGGTGGTGCCGGCGCTGGAGCCTTCGCATAAACGGGACCCCGGTGACCGAGCCGGCGCCGGAGGCCAACGGATACCTGGCCGTCCGGCGCGAATGGCGGTCCGGGGAAACGGTTGAGTACCGGATGGAAATGCCCGTCCAGGCTGTGTGGGCTCATCCGGCAGTCCGCTATTTGCAGGGACGGATGGCGCTCCAGCGGGGACCCATGGTGTATTGCCTGGAAGGCGTCGACCACGGCGGCATCGGCCTGGACCGCATTACGATTGATCCGGCGCAAATCGCCTCGGACCAATTGACGGTGGAGCACCAGGACCGCCTGCTCGGCGGCATCAGCCTGTTGCACGGCAAAGCCGGAATAGCCGCCGAAGATGGATGGGAGGGCGTACTGTATCGGCACGACAGACCGTCCATAAGGCCGATGGAGTTCACAGCCATCCCCTACTACGCCTGGGACAACCGCGCTCCCGGCGAGATGCGCGTCTGGATCCGGGCTTTTTCGAAAAAGTCGGTCGAGTAGCCCGCGTTCTTTGCGGGCGTATCGAGACCCCGCTAATTATCCGGTGGTCTCGATACGCAAAAACCGCTACTCGACCACCGTTGAAAAAGTCGGTCGAGTAGCCCGCGTTCTTTGCGGGCGTATCGAGACCCCGCTAAATATCCGGTGGTCTCGATACGCAAAAACCGCTACTCGACCACCTTGTAAAACTCCTTTATCCGGGATTCTGTCCTCTGTTTGTCCGCTGAATGTCTCCCATGCGGCCCAAACGCCCCCCTCCATTCCAACTTTTCGTCTAAGCTTCGAATATCCCGCAGTGGTTTTTTCGCGGCAAAGGCATCGTCCGCAAGGATGTATGGGAACCCATCCGATGCGCCGTCGCCATATCCGGGAAAGAGGAGTGCCCATGAGCCGATGGCCGGAAGCCCTAAGTCTTCGAGGGCTTACATTTCCCTCCCTCAGGAACAAACTGACTCCGTACGTTTACATTTTTCCGTCGGGGTTGTTCCTCGGCATGATCATGGGCTTTCCGATTATTTTCAGCATCATCATGTCGTTTCAAAATTACACGATGGAAACCCTCATCTCGAAAAACCCCCGGTGGATCTGGTTTGATAACTATATCGAGGTGTTCCAGAATCCCGCCTTTCTGGCCTCGTTCTCGCACTCCTTGACCTTCACCTTCTTTTCCATCCTGTTCCAATTCCTCATCGGTCTGGGATTGGCGCTCCTCTTCAGCAAGGCCTTTCCCCTCCATAACATGATGCGCGGGCTGCTGCTTTCCGGCTGGCAAATTCCTTCGGTCGTGACCGGGACCTTATTCCTCTGGCTGTTCAACCTGGATTACGGGATGGTCAATTTCATCCTGACGTCGTTCCATATCATTGCCGAGCCCATCGCCTGGCTCTTTCAATCGGATACCGCCCTGATCGCCGTCATCATCGCCAACATCTGGCTCGGGATTCCGTTCAATACCATTCTCCTCACCGCGGGACTTTCCGGGCTTCCGCAGGATGTCTATGAAGCGGCGACGGTGGACGGCGCCTCGGGATGGCAGAAGCTTTATTTCATCACGATCCCGCTGCTCCGCTCGACGATCTTCGCGCTGCTCATGCTGGGGTTCATTTACACCCTGCGCGTGTTCGATCTGATCTGGATCATCACCAAAGGAGGGCCCGGGACGGCCACGGAAGTCCTGCCGACATTTGCCTATCGGCTTTCGTTCATTTCCTTTAACTTCGGGCAAAGCGCCGCCGTGGCCGTGATCATGATGATCGTTCTCCTTTCGGCGGCGGTGCTCTACCTGAAGTTCGCCATACAACACGAGGAGTGATTATGTTCCGGGAAAAAAGAGAGTTCTACGCGAGATTCGCCCTGGGGCTTCTCGCCACCCTGATTTACCTCCTGCCGCTGTACTGGATGGTCACCACCTCGCTGAAAACCTCGGCTGAGATTTTTCACAAGCCCCCGGTCTTGTTCCCGACAACCCTCCAGACCGACAGCTACAAGCAAATATTGGGCCTGCCCACCGGCCGGCAGGAAATCTACATCAACGCCGGATTGTATTTGAAGAATTCCCTGATCATCGCCCTGTCGACCACATTCCTGACGCTGGGGATGGCCGTTCCCGCCGCCTACGCCGTTTCCCGGTTCCGGTTCCGCGGGCGGTCGACCTTCCTGCTGTTCCTGCTGGTGGCGCAAATGCTTCCCGCCGTTCTGCTGGTCATCCCCCTGTTTGTCCTGTTCCGGAATATCGGAATCAGCAACCAATATACCGGCGTTATCCTGGCGGACACGGCGCTGGCCCTGCCGTTTTCCATCATCGTGCTGCGGACAAGCTTTCTGCAGATCCCCACCGAAATCGAGGAGGCCGCATGGATCGACGGCGGTTCCCGGCTCCAGGTGCTGTACTACATCATCCTCCCCCTGGTCCGGGCGGGCCTGGTCGCCGTGGGCGTCTTCTCCTTCCTGATCGCATGGGGCGAATTCGTTTTCGCCCTGTCGTTCCTGCAGAATCCGGAATTGCACCCCGTATCGATCGGCGTATTCCAATTTGTCGGGATGTACAAATCGAATTTTGATTCGATGATGGCCTTCTCCACGCTGGTGTCCATCCCGGCCGTGGTCGCATTCCTGTTCCTGCAGAAACAATTCATCAGCGGCCTGACGAGCGGGTCTGTGAAGTGAGCCCCGCGCCCGAAAAGGAGGTGATGGCGGAGAAAAAGAATTCCCCGGTTTCCGTTTCAGGTTAAACCATTCTAGAAGGAGAAAAAGACATGAGACACAATTTAAAAGCCCTGATCCTGCTGACCGTCATCGTCGCGCTGATCCTGACGGGATGCAGCCCGGCGGCCGCAACCCCCACCACGGGCGCCGCCTCCACCAGCGTCCCCGCCACCAAGGCGCCTCCCACCGCGGAGCCGCCGGCGGCGGCCGCGGAAGTCAGCCTGTGGACCTACTATGGCGATACGGGGCCTGCCGCACCGTGCGTCAAGGCGGCCGGGGATGATTTCAACGCCGCGCAATCCGCTTACGTGTTGAAAATCCGGAACCTCGCCTTCACCGACTTCAACCAGCAGATCACGACCGCCATCGCCGCCGGCGCGACCCCGGATTTGATGATTGTCGACAATCCGGACAATGCGCGCTATGCGGCGGCCGGCGCGTTGGCCGACCTCACCGAGAAAGTAAACGCCTGGGGGCAAGGCAGCCAATTCCTTCCCGGCCCCTATAACTCCACCCTGTACGGAGGCAAGAACTTCGGCATTCCGCTGGGCAGCAACACCGTCGTGTTGTGGATCAATACCGACCTGGCCACCGCGGCCGGCCTGGACATCAACAAACCCCCCACGACCTGGGACGAGTATGAAACGTGGGCGGCTGCGATGACCGACAAGGCCAACGGCGTCTACGGCACCGCGATGCTGGCCAAGAAGGATGAAACCGGCACCTTCCTGTTCCTGCCGTGGATTCTCCAGAACGGCGGCAGTATCGACAACCTGGCCTCTCCGGAAGCCATCGGCGCGCTCGCGTTTTGGAAGAACCTGATCGACAAGGGCTACGCTCCAAAAACCGCGATCACCGACGGTTTTGCCGAGATCTATCAGCAGTTCACCACCGGCAAGGCGGCCATGATGATCAGCGGCACCTGGAACGTCAACTCCGTCCCGAAGGATGCCCCGGACCTCAAATGGAAGGTCGCCCTGCTGCCCTACACCAAGCAGGCGGCTTCCTCGCTCGGCGGTGAGAACTGGGCCATGTTCGCCGCCAGCAAGCAGCAGGACGGCGCCTGGGAATTCCTTAAATTCGTCACCGATCCCGCCTATGGCACCAAACTCACCGACTGCATGGGCTACATTCCCAGCCGCAAGGACGTGCTCGCCGAGGTGGCTGAGAAGAACAAGGATGATGCCACGATGCAGGTCTTCCTCAAGCAGATGGAATCCGCCGCAGCCCGCGGCCCGCTGGCCAACTGGTCCGAGGTTTCAGCCGTGATCCAGGAAGCCATGCAGGAAGCGCTGAGCGGTCAGAAGACGCCCGAACAGGCGATGCAGGACGCAGCCGCGAAATTGGAAACGCTCCTCTGATAATATTGAGGGGTCCGTAAAAGGAGGAGCCGTCCCGGAAGCGCAATCGGTGTTGGCACACCTCTGACCGCACTTCAAAGAACGGCTTAATCGCGCATTATACCTCCTCCAATATCCGCGCAGGAGGACAAGGGGTGGCTGGATAAACATCCTCCACCCCTTGTCCGGCCCTGCTTCCGTCTTGCCCGGCCCGGGAGGAAATGGCCATGGTTGAATTCACGAGGAACCGCCATTCGCTTCTTTGTCAATCCGATAATGAGGCCCTGCAGATAGAGGCCTGGGGCCGCGACGGGGTGCGCCTCCGCGCCACAAAGCTCACCGGCATCCGGCAGGATTGGATCAGCGCCCTGGATAATCCCGGCGGATACCCGGCGGTGATCGAAATTCACGAAACCGGCGCCAGCCTCCGCAACGGATTAATCACCGTTAAAATCGGCTCGCGGGGGGAATTAACATTTGAGAATGCCAAAAGCGGGAAAACACTGCTTCGCGAAAAACCGATCCACGCCTTATCCATCCCCGCGAGGGTTTATCGGGATCTGTCGGGCGGTTTGTTCCACATCGAGGCCTGTTTCGAAGCCCATGAAGACGAACGCCTCTTCGGTCTGGGGCAGCATCCGCACGGCCGACTGGACCAGAAGGGATGCGTCATCGACCTTATCCAGCGCAACACGGAAGTTGCCATTCCTTTTCTGCTTTCCAGCCGGGGATACGGCTTCCTATGGAACAATCCCGCCGTCGGACGTGTCGAACTCGGCGCCAATGCAACCCGCTGGGTGGCCGAAGCCGCCCCCCAGATGGACTACTGGGTCACCGCCGGCGACGACCCCAGGCAGATCCTCTCCAACTACGCGGATGTGACCGGCCATGCCCCGGTTCTCCCCGCATGGGCGTCCGGTTTCTGGCAGAGTAAATTGCGCTATGGGAGCCAGGCGGAATTGGAAGCGGTAGCCGAAGAATATTCCCGGCGCAAGCTGCCCTTATCGGTGATCGTCATCGATTTTTTCCATTGGACCCGCCAGGGCGACTGGCAATTCGACCCGAAAAGCTGGCCGGATCCGGGGCGCATGGTTCTAACCTTGGAAAAATTGGGCGTCAAAGTGATGGTATCGGTGTGGCCGACCGTCAACCGCCAGAGCCCCAACTGGCAGGAAATGTGGGGCAAAGGATTCATCGCCCGCAACAAAACAGGGACGCCGGCGCATTTTTATTTTGTGGACATTGGAGACGAGGATGGGACCTACATCCATTATTACGACTCCACTCATCCGGAAGCCCGAAAATACATCTGGGAAAAGGTCAAGCAGGGATACGTTCAATATGGAATAAAAATTTTCTGGCTGGACGCGTGCGAGCCGGAAATGATTCCGATGACGCCGGAAAACCTGCATTTCTACGCCGGGGACGGCAACGCGGTCGCCAATATCTATCCCCGCGACCACGTCCGGGGTTTTTATGAAGGGATGAAAGCCCAGGGCGAGGAGGATTTTCTTTTCCTATGCCGTTCCGCCTGGGCTGGCAGCCAGCGCTTCGGCGCCGCCGTTTGGTCCGGGGATATTAATTCCACCTTCGCGGAACTGCGCGCCCAGGTGAGAGCCGGTTTGAACATGGCGCTGAGCGGCATTCCGTGGTGGACGACGGACATCGGCGGTTTCCGCGGCGGCGATCCCGCCGAGCCGGAGTTCCGCGAGCTGGTCGTGCGCTGGTTCCAATACGGCGCATTCTGCCCGCTGTTCCGGCTGCACGGTCACCGCCTGCCCAACTCCAACGACTTCAACGGCGCGGATAACGAAGTCTGGTCGTTTGGCGCCGAAGCCTACGCCATCCTCCGGGAGTACCTGCTCCTGCGGGAACGGCTGCGTCCTTATATCATGGAGCAAATGCGCCTTACCCACGAAAGCGGGATTCCTCCCATGCGGCCCTTGTTCGTGGATTACCCATCCGATCCGGCCTGCTGGGCCGTTGAGGATGAGTACATGTTCGGGCCCGATCTGCTCGTGGCGCCGGTTCTGGAAGCGGGCGCCCGCCGCAGAAAGGTCTACTTGCCCGCCGGCAGTTCATGGAGAAACGCGTGGACCGATCAACCGGTAATCAGCGGGCAATGGATTGACGTGGAGGCTCCGCTGGAAATAATTCCGTTGTTCCTGCGCGGAGATGCCATGCTTCCGATCAAAGCGGGATAAACCTGCCGGGCGGGCGCGCCGGCGCCAAAATCAACCTAAAGGAGCGCTCCGCCATTTCCCCTCGTGCTGCCCGGGGCAGGCTGCCGTCCGGCAGTCTTCCCGGCCCGGCGGATGAAAAGGTTGATTAAGGAACAGGAAAAGAATTAACCCGCCTTCAGGAAGCGCCGGCTTTGGAAACCTTGGCGCTCCCCTTTATATATCCTCCAACCCTGCTCCACGCGCGCGAGAGGAGCCAACCCAGCCACTCCCGCCACGACATCATTTTCAAGCGCCGCAGATAGGGCAGGAAACCGAGCCCGGCGCGAATCCCGGCCGATTGCCCCGCCCGTTCCCGATTGAGAAAATATAAATTCCAATAAACCGGCAATTCACCCCATAGAGCCGATTGCGGCTCGACCGCGCTTATGTAAAAGCGATATTCCCGGGGAGAGACGAGGATGCCGTCCAACTCCCGCATGACCGTATCCGGGATATCCGCTCCGAAAGATTCCCGCAAGTAGGCGAACGCCTCGCGGACCATCATGGTCAGACGGCATTTTTCCGCCAATCCGACGATCCGATCCCAGTCGATTCCCGGTTGAGCCCTTCTCAGGATGTGGATCGAATCCG
>Ga0105091_10000926_pt1 | contig 12723 bp, 13 predicted proteins | sample PPLLak1March2015_FD_87022 | JGI IMG/M metagenome (GOLD analysis project Ga0105091, IMG submission 87022) | Freshwater sediment microbial communities from Prairie Pothole Lake near Jamestown, North Dakota, USA - PPLs Lake P7 Core (1) Depth... | ecosystem: Environmental > Aquatic > Freshwater >... | reverse complement strand
CGGATTGCGCTTGTGCGGCATGGTGCTCGACCCGATCTTGCCCTCGTTGAACGGCTCCTCGACTTCGGCGATCTCAGTGCGCTGAAGGCTGATTACCTCGTGGGCAATCTTGCCCATCGTCGCTGCGACCAGACTCAAGATGGACGCAAACTCCGCTAGATTGTCTCGAGAAGAGTGCCAGCTGATCCCTGGTATGCCCAATCCCAGGCGGCGCATCATTCCTTCTTGGATCTCTAAACCATATTCAGCCACGGAAGCAAGAGTACCCACCGCGCCGCCAAATTCACCAACCAGCAGGCGCGGCCTGAGCTGCACAAGACGTTCCCGATGCCGGTTCACTTCAGCCAGCCAGACGGCTATTTTGTAACCAAAGGTGATCGGCAGTGCCTGTTGACCGTGAGTGCGCCCGGCCATGGGTACATCCCGGTATTTCCGCGCCATACCGCTTAGGACAAGCGCGAGGCCCGCCAGCCGCTCTTCGATAATTACCAGGGCTTCCTTGGCTTGCAGGATCATGGCCGTATCCATGATATCCTGGGTGGTCGCGCCCCAGTGGATGTATTCACCGGCATCCCCATCGCAGGCTTGCTCCAGTACCCGAATCACCGGGACAATCGGATGCACGGTCTGGTCGACCAGTTGCTTGAGACGTGGTAGGTCAAGTTGTTCGGCAATGGCACGCCGCGTGATTTCCGCCGATGCAGCAGACGGGATAATGCCCAACTCCGCTTCAGCCTGCGCCAAGGCTACTTCCGTATCCAGCCACTTTTGTAGCAGGTGCATATCATCAAAGACTGCTCGCATTTCGGGGGTTCCGTACAAATCCTTGAGAAATTGGGAGTCGAGGATGTGCGAGGTCATTAGCTAATTGGCGGGGTAAAAAAGGCTAGCAGTTCGATGGGTTCGGTTCCGACATTACGCAACGCATGCTCAGCCCCGGCCGGTATTGCAACGATGCAACCCGCTGTTAGCGCTGATTCGAGGACGCCAATGGTTAATACCGCCTGGCCGCTCAGCAGGTAGACCGTTTCGACCTGCGTGGCATGCATATGCCAACCCACTTCGCCGCCCGGAGGCACGTGGACCATACTGACATTAGCGAGCGCGTTGTCGGCCTTCGTCAGCAGTCGTTTCATCTGAATCCCTGAAAAACGGGGGTGATTTCCCCATTTAGTCTCAGCAGAGTTAACAATACGCGGCATTGCGACAGGTTCTTCCATCTCACACAATCCTTTTTATGGGTGAATTCATGCGCACCCCGCCGGAAAATATTTACTCGAAGACAATATTAAGGCGCTCAGCTACCAGGCGCAGTGCTTCGCGCGCGAGTGGAATTTTTTCTACCGGCAGGTGCTCGATGATGAAATACTTATCAGGGCACGATTCAATAAAACGGCGCAGGAACAGCTCATAATTCATCATCCCAGTGCCAATAACAACTTCCTGGATTTGCATGACAAACGCTTCAGCCAGCCCGCAATCTTTGGCATGCGCGGCGATCGTATCCTTGCCCAACAGGTCAAACAACAGGTTGATGATGCGCGAGGTGTCATGCACGTCCCGCACCGCCCCAATAAAATTCACCGGATCAAGGTTAAATTTCAAAGCGGGTGAAGCGACAGCATCCAATAAATCGCGCACCCGCGCCGGGGTATCGAGGCTTGTCAGGACGTGCCCCTCAATAGCGATTTTGACGCCTTCCCCTTCCGCCACCCGGCAGACCTGGCGGACACTGTCTACTAGGCGGTCAAATGTCTCGGCAGAATGATTGCCCGGATGGGCCCACCAATGACCATTAGGGTTCAGACTGCCCGGGCGCATATAGATACTGTACGCATTCAAATAAGCGCCATAACGACACAGCGCCTGCATTCCCTTGATCCCTTCCGCGCGCAGCGCCGGGTCGGCGTTCACCAGGCATTCATACCAACCATTGGCCTGAGTGACCGCCAACCCAGCGTCATCGCAGGCCCGCTTGACCGGCAGAATATCGCGCGGATGCGATTCGAGCGGCTTGTGGATAAAAATGGTCGCTCCGCTAAAGCCCAGATTTCGCCAACACCGGGCATAGTCAGGCCAATCAATTTGCCTCCAGTCGAGATCAGGGATGGGATTAATACCCAGTTTCATCACTGCCGAGCCTTTCCGTGATAACACTGGGCATCTGCCCTCGCACCGAGTTCGCCACACTGCCGATATCCGGCATCTGCGTGAGTTGCTTTTCCTTTTAAATTCGGTAGGCTTTTACCGCTGTGCCGCCCAGGATGGCATCAATTTCTGCCTGCGGACGGCCAGCCAGCGCCTTGTTCGTCTCAGCCCATACCATGGCATAGTCGCCCGCCAGAATGGCTACGGGCCAGTCACTACCAAACATCAGGCGCTCTGTGCCCAAATGCTCGATGGCAAAATCGATATAAGGCTTTAGATCGGCGGCCGACCAGTTGGTCCAGTTGGCGGCGGTGTTCAGGCCCGACACTTTGGCATACACATTCGGGTATTGCGCGACGGCTTTCATTTGCTCTGCCCATGCACCCATTTGTTTGTCTTTAATTGGCGGCTTGGCAAGGTGATCGATGATCAGCGTCAGGTTCGGTATCTTTTCAGCCAGGGTGGGCACATGCTTGAGATGGTTTGGGAACACTGCCACCACATCGAAAGACATGCCGTAATCGGCCAGAATCTTCAAACCATCGATCACTCCTGGCTGCACCACCCAATCGGGATCCTTTTCTTCATGGATCAAGTGGCGAATGCCGCGAAACTTGGGGTGCTTGCTGTAACGATCGAGCGCTTTTCGTTCCGCGGCGTGGTCCAACAGGGGCACCCAACCAACCACTGCACCAATCCAATCGAAATCTTCAGCCTGGGTGAGCATAGACGCGGTATCTTCAAACGAGTTCATCGATTGAACCAGCACGGTCTGGTCGATGCCGGCGGCCTTTAATTGCGGTTCCAGGTCGCGGGGATAAAAATCCGCGTAAATTGGCCCATACGCAGGTACCAGCCAGGGATAATCCGTCTTGCTCATATTCCAAAAATGTTGGTGGGCGTCAACTTTCATGTCTGTATCCTTTCAAGTCATGAATTGCGAGCAGATTTCAAGATCTGCTCCATAGGAATAATCTGACCTTTGACCAGGCCGGTTCGCTGAAAGTGCTCTTCTCGCGTCTGGGTTTCTTTTTTGTAGATATACCAGACACACGGGGCATTGTGGTCGAGTGTATGATCCAGGGGGCGGAACGGATATCCGCGTTTGCGACCTGGCAGCCATTCCATCGCAATGGCACAATGCGAGCAATACCAGTGCACACCGACTTTGCCCCAGGTCCAATCGTGTGCTTCCTTGTTCATCCCGTCTGTTTTGAACGCCGCCCGCCCATTTTCCGGGTCACCTCGCCGCAGCACCCCGCCTGTCCCGCACGGATCAAAGGCGATGACAAACCGATCGTCCTCTTCACGTACAAGCACATCACCCTTACGGCTCGCACCGCTCATATGGCCGCGCATCCCTTCCACCGTAAGCGCCACTTTTTCCCATGGAGTCATTAAATCCCAGGTGGCATAGCGGTCACCCCAAATACTCTGGTGCGTTTCGAGAATCGATTCAATTACCTGGCGTTCGGTCTGCTGTGCCAGGTAATTGAACATTTCATTTATCCAGGCTACAAATACATCGTGCGGGATCTTGAACTCCAGCCAGAATCTTTCCAAGGCAGCCAGGGCTTGATTCACATCGCCGGTGTCGATGGACACCTTTAGTTTGTGCAGTGGAGCGATGCCAAAATCAAAGTCCCACCACACTTTGCAAATCACGCCTGAAAGCGTTTGAGCCATGGTATTCTCTACGCCAGTGTCTCGCTCGAGCATGAATCGCATGATATCCTGTGCCCAGGTAATCAAAATATTGTGCATGATACGCAGTTCTTGCAGGTAGTAATCGGCCAGTGCCAGCGCTTCTTCTTTATGCCCATCGCGCACGGCACTCTCCAGCATGGTATAAGTCGAGACACCGATTGTGCTGATATCGTCCATCCGCAGGGTGCGCCCCAGGTTATTGTTATGTTCAAGTTTTAGCATTACGGCCTCTAAATGTTCAGCTCTGCCCGCACAATACGAGCTGCTGACACCAATGACTTCAATTTTTCTACCGCCAACCAGCGTGCTGTCTGGCTGAAACCACAATCCGGTGAAACCCAAAGTTTTTCCGGGCGCACATATTTGAGCATCGTGCGAATGCGGTTGGCGACCACTTCAGGGGTTTCCACCGAGCGTCCCTTCACATCGATGACACCGGCGCTCACAATCTTATCGCCGCCGTATTCTGCCCATAGCTCAGACTCCCACATGCAACGGTTGGCGAACTCCATATGAATCACGTCGGCGTTCAATCTTTGGAACCAGGGTGCAAACCCGGCATACGTCCGATCCGAGGTGGCAGGTCGGCCTCGGAAGTTACCGAAACATAAATGGATTTCAATCGTCGCGTCCACGCCTTCGACACAGGCGTTGAAGAGTTCCGTCATTTCGTCATATCCACCCGGCATTGTCCAAAAGGCAGGTTCATCAAACTGCACGTGACGCGCTCCGGCAGACACCGCATCCTTCAATTCTCTATTAATGTAGGGCACCAATGCCCATGCCACTTCGCCTTTGTCCTTATAAACGCTACCAGGGTCGATACGAAACGCCTGTGTCACCGGGCTTTGCAAGGCTGTTATAAACGGCTTGGTGGTGCGGGTTTTCAAATACTCTACTTCAGGCACCAATCCGTAACCATGTGGAACGCTGAGCGGCTCGACACAGCGGAAGGCATTGAGTTGATCGGGGCCAGGGTAGCCCAGTCGTCGCTCGTAAGGGATCTTTTCCAATCCTTTGATCCGTTCGTGGAAGTTCCAGGTGAAGTCAGCCCGATAAAACTCGCCATCGGAGATGATGTCTACACCGGATTCGGTCATATCCATAATGGCAATATTAACCGCGTCCTTAAGCGTTTCCTGAATGTCCGATGGCCCTAATTTGCCCTCAGCCACAGCATCACGTATGACCCACAGCCAGCTGGGCGTTCCGTGGCTGCCAATGACTTGTACAGGCAATAATGGGAGGTCTGTGTAAGTGAACATTTGTTTTGGTCCTCAGTGAGACTCTAAACGCGTCCATAAAAATCACGCGCAGGTTGATTGAAGTCGAACGTTGCCCATAACCTAGTCCATTTCAATGCCGCCGTCCACGTTGAGACACTGACCCGTAATGTAATCGGCATCGGCTGAACAGAGGAACGCAACGGCTCCTGCCAGATCTTCAGCGGTTGCCGCGCGCTTGAGAGGAATGTTCTGTTCGATGAAAATGGCCATTGCCTCACCAGGTTTACTGCCAAATATTTCGCCGCGCTCCTGATCGATCTGCACCCACATCGGCGTGGGTACCAGTCCCGGCGCAACAGCGTTGACGTTGATATTGTATTTGGCCAATGCCAGCGCTGCCGATTTGGTGATGCTGATGACAGCAGTTTTGGCCGCGGCATAGTGGGTGGAATACGGGCGACCACTGCGCCCGGCGACTGACGAGAAGTTCACAATCTTACCGAAGCTGTGGGGAGCGCGATCGGCGTTGCGAATCTCTTCCGGAATTTGAGCGATCATTTGGCGGGCAACTGCTTGCAGGCAAAAGAACAGACCGCGCTCGTTGGTGTTGACGATTCGATCCCAATCTTCGGCTGTCAGGTCGAGCATGTGTTTCGTTTGTACACGCCCGGCGTTGTTCACCAGGATATCAATGCGCCCAAACTCGCTGACCGTTCGATCTACCATAGGTTGGATTTGTTCCACCTGCGAAAGGTCAATTGGATAAGGCAGTGCACGCCGCCCCAGGGCACGCACTTCGGCGCTGGTAGCCTCGGCTGTCTCGGGATTATATTCGGCAATAACCATATGCGCACCTGCCCGTGCCAATCGCAAGGCCACTCCCTTGCCAATGCCCTGCCCGGCCCCAGTCACAATAGCGACCTTGTCATTCAATTGTTGTTCCATAAACCGCCTTCTTTATCCTTCTATTCGTTTTGTTCGTGAAATTTTGCCAGAATACCAATTGTAGTTTGGCGAACATTGTTACGGACTGCTGTTCCGGCTTTATCAGCATCACCAGCCATACAGGCAGAGTAAATTTCTTTGTGTTCAACCAGGGCCTGCGAAGTACGCTCGGGAAGGTAAGTATATAACTGACGGTATCGTCTCGAACGATCCCAGAGACCAGTGATCATTTGGATAAGCAACGAGTTACCGCTGGTTTCATAAAGCGTAAAATGAAATGCACGATTTAAATCGAACAATTGGGCATAGTCATTAGCAGCTGTGGCACGTTCCATTTTCTCAATCAACGCAGCGAGAACATCCACTTGTTGGGCAGACAAGTTTGGGACAGCCAATTGAGCGACTGTTTCCTCCAGCACCTCGCGTACCAGATAAATTTCTTTTAACTCGGTAATAGAAAGATCTGCCACAAAGGCACCACGATGGGGATGGATTTGGATGAACCCCTCTACTTCCAGTTGTCTCAGACTCTCTCGAACAGGGATTAAACTAGCACCTAACTCCTCGATCAGCGTCTGTTGGTCAAGCCGCGTGCCAGCAACATAATAGCCGGACAGTATTCGTTCACGAATACTGTTGACTACATAATCTGTCACTGTGATTGGGCCATTTTCACGAGTTTTCACGCGGAACCTTTCTTAACAAATTAATATCTTAATAAGATAATAACATAATACCTAGGGTTGTCAAGTTGATCATCTTTCCGCGTAATCAGGGGCAAGGCAAAAATGTCGGCATTCTGTTCTTTTTGTAAAGGTTCTGTTATCCTCAGTGATCGAACTGCGTGGTTTGTCTTACTCTCACCTCGAATGAAAAAACCTCTTGATTTTTTATTTTTTTGTGTTACTATGATATGTGTATCATGATACGCATACCATATATACCTAACAATTGAGTTTCCAATGCCTACAATCCGCGATGTTGCCAAACTAGCTGGCGTTGCCCCAATTACAGTCTCACGCGTTATCAATAGATCCGGCTATGCCAGCCAGGAAACCAGAAAACATGTTGAAGCCGCCATCGAAGAACTAGGATATGTTCCCAATATGCTGGGGCCAAGCCTGCGCTTCAAACAAACCATGACCCTGGCTGTGGTCATCACGGACATCACCAACCCATTTTGGACAACTGTCACCCGCGGAGTGGAGGATATAGCCCAAGCGAATGGGTACTCTACGATCTTATGCAACACCGATGAGTCTGAAGAGAAGCAAGAGCAATACCTACAAATGCTTTTACGCCGCAGAATCGATGGCATTTTGCTGGTACCTGCCAGCAGTTCCCCTGTCCCAATTCGGTTGATCCAAAGACAAGGGATTCCTATCGTGGTTTTGGATCGCCAGATTCCGGATGTAGATATAGATATCGTCCGGGCTGATTCTGAAACTGGCGCTTATCAACTCACTCAACATCTTATATCCTTGGGACATCGGCAGATTAGTATGCTAGCCGGCCCTAAAAGTACTTCTACGGCCGTTGATCGCGTCCATGGATTTTGCCGGGCAATGAATGAAGCCGGGCTGGAAGTATGCGATACACAAGTTTTATGGGGAACTTTTACCCAAGAATCAGGGTACATAATGGCTAGAGAGGCGCTTGTTGATAACCCGCGACCAACTGCGTTATTTGCCGCCAATAACTTCATCGCCATCGGTGCTATGCGGGCTATGCGAGAACAAGGCATCCAGGTTCCTGAGGATGTTGCCCTGGTAGCTGTGGATGATATTCCCCCGGCATTTACCATCAATCCATTTCTGACGGTTGCAACACAACCCGCACTTGAAATGGGTCACCAAGCTACACGACTTCTGTTGGACATAATCAAGAAAGAGGCCGACCACCAATATCAACATATCGTCTTGCCAACTGAAATGATTATCAGAACTTCAAGTGGAGATAAGATTGCCGCTTGAAGTTTTTTTATTCAATTCTGGTGCGGGTACCATAAAATAATCATGAATAAGGAGTAGAATATGTCAGATCAATTCAAACAAATTTATGATGGGGTTATGGAAGGCGATATTGATGCCGTTCAAGGCGGAGTGACTGCGGCGCTGGAAGCCAATCTCAACCCGGAGGAGATTCTTAACCGAGGCATGATCTCTGCCATGACCGAAGTGGGGCGTCTCTTCGAAGAGGGTGAATACTTTGTCCCTGAGATGCTTATCGCGGCCCGGGCTATGCAAAGCGGCTTGTCCATTCTTCGTCCAGCTTTGATCAAGGCTGACTTTCAGCCGAAGGGCCGGGTTGCCATTGGTACCGTCAAAGGCGACCTGCATGATATCGGCAAAAACCTGGTCGGCATGATGCTGGAAGGTGCCGGGTACGAAATCGTCGATCTGGGTGTCGATGTTACCCCAGAGCAATTTTTAGGAGCTGTCTACAAGGATAAAGTGGGTGTGGTTGCCCTTTCAGCATTGTTGACCACCACGATGCAAAATATGAAAGCAACCATTGATACATTAGTTACCGCTGGAGTGCGCGATCAAGTTAAGGTGATCGTCGGTGGCGCGCCGGTGACTCAAGAGTTTGCCAATCAGATTGGCGCTGATGGTTTTGCTTCAGATGCCAGTCAGGCTACCCGATTGACCGAATCCCTCATGGCTAGATAGGGGAAAACCCGCCAATGAAGGAGTTGATTGATGGAAATCCAAACTTCAGATTACGATAAATCGAATGTTAACCGCCTGTTGACTGCGCTAAACCACCAGGAACCAGACCGCTTGCCTCATATAGAGCTTTGGGTCACAAGCCAATCCGTGTATGAACATGTTCTTGAGCGAAAACTTGGTTACAAAATCGGTGATGCAGCTGAAGGTGGGCAGTCTATTACTCCCGAAGATGATGTTGAATTTTCGCAAAGGTTGGGGCAAGATGCGGTATTGTGCAATTTCAACTGGCGTCCCAATAACATCTTTAAATTAGCCACGGATGGCACTCGGCACTATGTAGATGGATCCATCAAGACAGATGCGGACCTCGAGAACCTGGATCCGCCCCCAAATCTCGATGATCAGCTTCGCCACTTGGAGCGCTATCTGGAAGCCGCTCAGGGCACGGGAGTTGGGATCATCACCAATCTAACATCCTTCTTCGACAGCGCCATGCTCGCGATCGGCGTGAACGATTCTTTCTATTTATTCTATGATAACCTGCCCCTGCTCGAAAAACTGATGGATATATTGGTTGATCACCAGGCCAGGGTTATGCAGGCCGTGTGCGATCGCTTTGGTGACGAGATTGCTCTCGTGATGGTTAATGACGATATTGGCTATAACTCCGGCTTGATGATCAAAAAGAGTATGTTCCTGGAGATTTTCCCTCATCGCATGAAGCGGTTAATCGCCCCGGCCAAGGAAAAGGGCAAGCTGGTGTTGATGCACACCGATGGCAAGTTAGATAATATTTTACCGATCCTCTACGATGTTGGCATTAATGTCAACCATCCGGTTGAACCGGAGTCCAACGACCTGGCCGATGTCAAACGAAAATGGGCCGGTAAGATGGCGCTAATTGGCAATGTACATACTCCGCTGCTGGCTTTTGGCACCAAGGAGGAAGTCGAGGAGAAAGTGCGTGAGTATTGCATGTGTGTTGCTCCGGGCGGCGGTTATGTGTTAGGCTCATCGACCAGCATTATGGAAGGTGTCAACCCGGAAAATTTTGAAGCGATGGTCAGGGCTGTGCATAAGTATGGTCGTTATGGTCATCTAGGTGAAGAGTGCTGACAATCCTTCATGGCAGATTTTGTCTGATATAAATCGAAATATTCCTAATACAAACAACAATGTTGTGGTGAGTGCAGCCTGATCAGCTTTAAGGAAAATGCCATGGGCATAACATCGAAGGAACGAGTTCTAACCGCATTCAATCTTGAACAGCCCGACCGGGTTCCTGCCTGGTTGGGAGCATCCCCAGAGTTTCGCGATTTAGCCAGAAAACACCTGGGGCTTGAAGATGATGAAAGTCTCTCAGTCTATCTAAGGGACGATTTTCGTCGTGTCTTTGCCCGTTATGCCGGCCCCGAAGAGCGCAGTCCCGGTGCCAACCTGACATATCAAGACGCCACATACCGGACTCCTTTCGATGTGCAACGGCATGGTTATGGCTACGGGATGCCTTTGAACCGCCCCCTGGCGAATGCTGAAACTGTGAAAGAGATTCATGATTTTGCCTGGCCCGACCCGGCCTGGATGGATGTTTCGCACATCCGTGCTGAAGCCCTGGCATATAAGGGCGAATATGCCATCCTGGGAGGCGACTGGTCACCATTTTGGCACGATGCCTTTGACTTGTTAACCTTCAAAAATATCAGTTACAAGATGTACGATAACCCTGAAATGATCGATGCTCTTATGCAGCACATCGTTGATTACTACGTTGGCGTGAGCATGCGAATTTTCGATGCGGCAGCAGATGTCATTGATATTTTTTTTATCGGCAACGACTTTGGTGGCCAAACCGGCCCGTTGATCGGGGAAAAATTATTCCGGCGGTTTATCATGCCGCATCTTAGACGCCTGGTAAACCTGGGTCATGACTATGGCCTCAAGGTTTTGCTGCATTGTTGCGGCGGATTTGCGCCCCTGATGCCTGCCATGCTCGAAACCGGCCTGGATGGCCTGCAAGCGCTCCAACCCACCTGCCGTGGTATGAACCCGGCCGATATCAAGTCCCAATTTGGAGGCAAGATCACGTTGATGGGTGCTGTGAACACCCAGCTATTGATCGAGGGCACCCCAGATCAGGCCCGGAATGAAGCCCGCCGGATCCTGGAAATTATGAAGCCCGGTGGCGGCTACGTCTGCTCGCCCAGCCATGATTATTTGCTTCCTGAAACCCCCGTTGAAAATGTTATTGCGATGTATGACATTCTTCGTGAGTACGGTACATATTGCTAACCCAAAAGGAGAGAATCTAATGAAAAGATTTGGTCAACTGATTGGAGTCAAGGCAGATCAGCTTGAAGAATACAAAAAATATCATGCCACTGTCTGGCCGGAAATTCTGGATATGATCCGGCAGTGCAATATCCGAAATTATTCGATTTTCTACAAAGATGGCCTGCTTTTTGCCTATTTTGAATACATAGGCAACGACTTTGATGCCGATATGGCCAAGATGGCTGCTGATCCCAAGACCCAGGAGTGGTGGGATATCATGAAGCCCATGCAGGCCCCTATCGAAACCCGCGCCGAAGGTGAGTGGTGGGCCACGTTAGAAGAAGTATTCCACACAGACTAAGGACAAAACGATATGGAAAGAACTGCAAACTGTCTGAAAAAATTAGAGCGGATGAACAAAGCTCTCAATCATGAAGAGCCAGACCGCATCCCTGTTAGCGACTTCTTCTGGGGCAGTTTCCTGGAACGCTGGCGAACAGAAAAAGATCTGCCGGGCGATACCGATATCTACAAATATTACGACCTGGACTGGATTGTCACCATTCCCAATATGGATCCGCACATCAAGGAATTTGAAGTTATCAGAGAAACTGATGAAGAAGTGGTCGTCCGCACAGGCTTTGAGGCAATCCTGCGCAAGAAATTTGCCGACCCGATGCCTGAATTTATCGAATTCGAGACCGATACCATTGAAAAGGTCGAAGCCTTCGAGTTCGATGATCCCTGGGATGACCGGCGCTACTTCAGCGGCGGTGATAACCAGATCGGCGGCGTGGGAGATGGCTATGCCCGCAACCTGCCTCCCTGGATTGAGACTGTCAAATCGTTGTATCCCAACTTCCCGGTGTATGGCAGCCAGTGCGAAGCGAACGAATATTTGACTCGCATTGTCGGGGGGAAAAATTTTCTGCTCTGGATCGCTATGTATCCCGAACAGATGGGCAGATTTATCACGCGCATCAACGAGTGGGCGCTAGAGTTGCTTAAAGCCCAGATCAAGGCTGCGGATGGCTTGATCGATGGCATGGTGATCTGGGGTGATGTGGCCTACCGAAAGGATGTTTTCTTTTCCCCAGACTACTGGCGCAAGTGGTACAAGCCCGGCCTGAAGGCTATGGTGCAGACCTGCCACGAGGCTGGCCTGCCCGTCATTTACCACGGATGTGGCAATGTCAGGCGTATCTTCGCGGATTTCATCGAGGTCGGCATCGACGCCTACAATCCGTTGGAAGCCAAAGCTGGGATGGATGTTGTCGACCTGCGCCGTCAATATGGGCACCAGATCGGCTTCTGCGGCAACATGAATGTTATTGAATGGGCGGATCTAAGTAAAGAAGAGTTGAAGCCCATCGTTCTTCGTAAGTTGAACGCGGGCAAAGGCGGCGGCATGATCTTCCAGTCTGACCACTCGGTTCCCAGTAACGTATCAGCCGAGAACTATGAATATGTGATTAACCTGGTTCGCGAGTATGGCCAATATCCCCTAAAACTGGGAGAGTATGACATCCCGGATTTGAATTGACAAGCGGCATCCAGTTTAAAAAGCGAGTTTCCGATGCGTTTGCAACACTTGTTACCTCACCAACTTAAAAAAGCAATTGATGAAGGCTGGCCGCTGCTGGTGCCATCCGGTTGTATTGAATACCATGGGCCGCACATGGCTTTGGGACTCGATACCATCATTGTCGAAGAACTGCTCACCAGGGTGGCGAAACGCGTCAATTGCGTCGTCG
>Ga0105091_10000925_pt1 | contig 12728 bp, 10 predicted proteins | sample PPLLak1March2015_FD_87022 | JGI IMG/M metagenome (GOLD analysis project Ga0105091, IMG submission 87022) | Freshwater sediment microbial communities from Prairie Pothole Lake near Jamestown, North Dakota, USA - PPLs Lake P7 Core (1) Depth... | ecosystem: Environmental > Aquatic > Freshwater >... | reverse complement strand
CGAGGCGAGTTTAAAAAAGAAAAAGAGAACCGGAGGGTTCGGCTTAGAAGCCGTAGTTCTCCGGCAGGAAGACTTTAACTTCACTCTTGTATTTTGTAAGGCAGTCGTCCATGAAGGTGTCCATGTCGTCTGTGAGGGAGTCTAGGGATGCCTTTGCGTCTGCGAGTGCTTTGGTTTCGAACCTGGAGAGCTCGAGCTTGCCGGCTGCACCTTCGCTGACAATGTCGCAGCATGCGATTGCAGCGTTCTTTGCCCTGAGGTAGATGTTGTCTCCGTCCTTGACAATTGCTTCGCCGACTCTGTATGCGTTGTCGTATGCAAGCACGTATGCCTGGGGGTCTCTGTACCTGTCGGAGAGCATGAGAAGGTCCCTGAGAACTTTTTCGTTCTTGGTTTCAAGAGCTGTGTTCATGAGAGCGCAATCGTATGCAAGGGACTCGGACCAGCACTGAACTGTGGTACCACCGAATTCACCGTGGTATTCAACAGACTCGTTGGACCAACAGTCACAGCACTGCATAATGAGGTTACCCATTACGTCAGAGTGAGCGCAGGTGGAGGTCTTACCTTCCTGAGTCATTGGCATACCGGTGATGGCTTTGATAATGATGTTTTCATAACCACAGTCCTTACCTGGGCCTTTTGCACCGGCTTCGTATGCAACGAGGGACCTGGGAGCGGAAATTGCCCTTGCGAGAATTGCGAGGGTGTGGGCAAGATTCTTGTCGAGCAGTCCACCGCCGATGAACATTGCGGTGTTTGCCTGGGCGCAGTCTGTGTCACCAGCTGCAACAGTGCCAGTCTTCTGTGCAATTGCTGCAATATCGGACCAGATCATTTCCATGTCGATGGACCCGAGACAGCCGATTGCATAGAGCATACCAGCGATGTCGTTCCTGAGAACTGCGTAGTCGAAAACTTCCTTACCACCCATGCTCTCTACGGAAAGCAGGTCAGCACCAGCCTTGGCGCATTCTTCAAAGGCTTCGAGGAAGACAGAGTACTTGTCGCCTCTAAGCTGGAGGAAGTCCCTGTTCTCACGGATGTCACCGATTGTGTGGCGGAGTGCGCACTTTATGCCGTATTCATCATGGTATTCTTCCATGATGGTTTTCTGGGCATGTGCGACTTCTGCTCCCCAGGAGGGGTTGTTGGACATCTGCTGAACGTGTTCGGTTTCGAGGATGACTGCCGGGAAACCGACCTGGACCATCCTTGCCATAATGTCGGTGGTGATCCTCTCGTATTCCCTTACGAGCTTTTCCTTGGATGCACCGGCTTCTGGCCTTGGGGCATAGTTAACTTCAGGAATTGTGTAGCCTGCACCGATCTCGAGACCGAGGCCTGCCTTTACCGGGTACTTGGATACGCCGAAGGTCATCTCGTCTGCGCTTGCGTATGCCATTGAAGTGTATCTTTTTGCTACCATTTAACTCACCTCAGTGCTTGTGGAATTTGTCTCTTAATGCTGCGATATCTGTAGTACCTGCAACGATTGCGTCAGCAATCTTGGGGGCGTCAGCGGCTTCTTCACCGTATACACCAAGTGCATACTGGGATACGAAGTCCTGGTTAACTGCGCCGCCACCGCATGCGAATGGAATCTTATATCCTTTCTCAAGAAGTTTGTCGTTAACTTCCTTGAATGCATACATGGTAGTGGTCATGAGTGCAGTGCCTGTGACCAGAATTGGGTTGTTTGCGGCAACTGCTGCAAGGACTTCGTCCACAGGGACGTCCCTTCCGAGGTCAACTACATTATAGCCGTTTGCCCTGAGGAGAGCGGTAACGATGTTCTTTCCAATGTCGTGAACGTCACCTTCTGCGACGTGGCAGACAACGGTTCCCTTTGTTACAGGAGCAGTTTCGGAGTTTTCCTTACAGAATTCGATACCATCGAGCATGGCGTCAGCAGACATCATGACATTGGGCAGGAAAATTATACCTTCATCATAGAGCCTTGTGACAACGCCCATACCGACCATGAGAGCGTCATCGATAAGAGCAATGGGGTCCCTGCCTGCATCGATTGCGACCTGGAGACCCTCGATAACATCATCTTCTTCTCCTTCGAAGATGGCCTTTGCGATCGGGTAAATTAATTCGTCCTTAGGATAGATCTCTTCTGCGGCTTCTTCAGGCGTCATTGCCTTTTCCATAGCCACATTGTATCTGGTTAATACCTTTTTCAGACTTGCCTCTGTAAAGTCCAACATATTTCTAAACCTCCGTTTTAGTTTTTAGCAAAAAGGTCGCTACCGTTACCGGGTCTGCAGTCCCGGACATATTCGGCATCGTGTGGTTCCGGCTTTACCTCCGTGAAGTTCTTTCTTTCGGGGTATTCAGCCCTAGAAAAATCCGCAACGCATCCGTTCTAAGGATTCTATCACCAGATTTTCCTCAGCATCTACCAGCGAAAAATTTTCTTCTTCTCACCGGAACTTTTCCTTTTTGATTGATCCGCGTGTCTGTAATGCTGACAAGCGTATACAGCATAATTAGGGGAAATCATCACATATACCATAACCGACAGAAATTTTTTCCTGGTTTTTACAGGGCAATATGAGGTCTGAAATTTTGAGCTGATTGCACAGTTTTCGACCCTGAAATTTTTTGCTGATTTTTTTCTTAATAAACGAGCCTTAAATTTTTGAGGTGAATTGGTCAGCTATCTCAACTTTTTTAGACTTGTGGGTTGAAACTTAATAAATCTTTTTGAACAATGCAATTATTCAGATAAAGCCTATCAAAAATTTCAATGTTCGTGCTTTACTCTCTCAATTTTACACAACTTGATTATTCACTCTGTCAGGGTGCCGAAACTTTAAACTCTACCCAGTGATACCGTTTTCACGGAAGACGTGGATTTTCCGAAACTCCTACAATTATGTTGTCTAGATTCCCTCACGTTTAAAATTATTCATCCAAATCCTTTTATATAAATGGATATATCGAATATCCCCAATATATGGCACAAACGCTTCTTCCTATTCAGGTCGTACAGGACCAGACTGGAACTCAAATTCTCATCCGTCTTTGCGCGGAGATTTTAGTGTCACATCATACAGATATTTTATATTTACACAAAACGCGATAGAAGTGGTTTGAATGCAACATGAGTTAACAGATGTCGTATTTCGTTCCCAGAAAAGAAGAGACCTCCTTTTACTCTTGGGAGAGGAACCAAGAACAATGGAAGAAATTAAAACCCTCCTTGATGTTTCTCCCACGGCTATCTTACCCCAGATCAAAAGGCTTACAGACAGCGACTTAGTTATTCAAAAAAATGGCAGTTACGAATTGACAGATATGGGAGATCAGGTGTTTAAAAAAGTTCAATCTCTTGTAAATGTCCTTACCCTGCTCGAACGAGACAATTACTGGATCGAACACGACCTGAGCGGAATTCCTCAGTATCTTCTCGACAGAATAGGGGATCTGAAGGACTGCAAGCTGGTTGAAGCCGATCCGAGCCAGATTTTTGAGCCAAGTACGGAACTTTTGAGTTTCTTCTCTTCTTCACGTTATCTTATGGTATTTTCATCCTTTTACAGGCCTGAATTCCTACCCCTTTATACAAAGCTCGGAAGGATGGAGTCAAAAGTTACCCTTATCTTCACGGAGTCGGTGCTCGAAAAAATCCTGCATAATTATGAAAAGAAAATAAGGAAACTTGCTACGCTGCAAAATACCGAACTTTTTGTCTGTAATGACGGGGTCAAGCTGGCTGAGCTTATGGTATCGGACCGTGGAATGATGATCTCTCTCTTTGACAGTAACGGAAGGTTCTATCATAATTACATGTCCTGTTCCGAACCTGAAGCTGTAAACTGGGCAAGGGAGCTTTTTGAATTCTATAAGTCAAGAGCCTGGCAGATCGAGAGTGAAAAGTGCATTGATAATTTTGTCTGTACAGTCGAAAGCGGAGCTTTTCCGGAATCTATGCTGCTCAGCCTGCAGTGAAATATAAAGGCAATTAGGTAGTTTGTAAGACAATTTGTGCAGACTTAATCTTTAGAGTCAGATCCCCCAATCAGATTCCAGATATCACTCCAGAATCGCTTTCCGGAGGTTAAATTGAATGAGTATGGAACTGCAGTTAATAGACATAATTTTTTTTTCGGACAAGAGGAAAAATTTGCTTCTGCTCCTGAAGGAAGGGCCAAAGACAATTGAAGAAATCAAGACCGCGCTTGACGTCAGTTCCAGTCCTATAATGGCCCAGATCCGCATTTTGCTCAAGGAAGGACTGCTGGTGCAAAGAGGAGACAGCTATGAGCTCTCTATAAAAGGAAAGCTAATTATTCCTAAAATGGAACCTCTCCTCTCCACTTTCCAGGTTTTCGATGAAAACCATGATTACTGGGCAAGACAGGATTTGAGGACTCTTCCCCCCCACCTGCTGGACCGGATTGGAGAACTTGGCAGCTGTAGAGAGCTTTTACCCGAGAGAACCCATATCTTTGACTACCCTCCTGAGATCATGGACCCACTTTACAGATCAAGGACAGTTATGGAAATCTCTTCATTTTTCCGCCCCGGATATCCGAGCCTCTATCTGGACCTTGCAAAAAGAGGTATTGAAGTTTCGTTTGTTCTGGAAAGTCCAATCTATGAAAAACTGGTTTCCGACTACAGGACAGATGCAGAAGAGTTCTTAAACCTGGAAAACACGCGCCTTTTTGTCTGTGACCATAAAATTGAGCTTGCTTCCAGCATCGTTACCGATCGGTTTGTTTCCCTATCCATGATCTCTAAAGAGGGAAGATACTATAATCATGAGATGGTGAGTTTTGAGAAAAGCGCCCTTGCCTGGGGACAGGAACTCTTTAACTATTACAAAGATATGTCTGAACAGATAACTGAAATTTAACTGAAATTTCAGTTTTTTTGTTCCCAAAGTTTGAAATAGCCTTAAGTTCCAGCTTCTTTAATCAATGAAAAAGCAAGGTTTTCCAGCAGTAATTGATGAAAATACTGAAATCCTGATTCTCGGGTCCCTTCCGGGCGATGTCTCTATCAGGAAGCATCAGTACTACGGGCACCCGGGCAATGACTTCTGGAGGCTGGTCGGCAGTATTATCGGAGAAGACCTTCAGGGCATGAATTATCAAAACCGGCTTGAAACCCTGAAACGTAATAAAATAGGGCTCTGGGATGTGTTTAAAGCCGGAAAAAGGGAAGGAAGCGAGGATGCAAAGATAAAGGACGCAGAGATAAACCGATTTTCAATGCTGAAAGATATGGCTCCGAACCTGAAGCTGATTCTTTTTAACGGCAAAAAATCCGGAGAATACGAACCGATCCTGAGGCAAATGGGGTACGAAACAAAAGTCCTTCCCTCTTCAAGCGGAGCAAACCGGCGATTTCTGAAAAATAGGAAGTCAGAATGGGAAGCAATTTTCAAGCGTTGATAGGCCAGGCGTTGATAGGCTCTTCCTGATCCCCACCCTCTCCCCACTCTTCGGAATAATCTTATTTTGTTCGCAGAATCTATTTAAAACGTGTGATTCCTGTCTTTTCAGGTTATCTGACTTCTATAGCCTGTATGGGGCAAGCTTCTTCACAGGCTCCGCAGTCTACACATTCTTCTTCATCCACGACTGCACAACCTTCGTCCTCGTCAATAACGATTGCTTCTACAGGACACTCCTCCACACAGGTTCCACAGCCTGTACATTCTTCTTTCTTGACTTTTGCTGGCATATTTTTATAACTCCTTTCTTTCGTTTTTCTCCATACCTTTTCTATACTTCTCTATTACTCTTCTAAACTACTCTGTTCCGATCTATTGGGATCAGTATTTCTTAAGTACATCCGGAATTTAGAAGCTAAATTTATCTTAAATCTAAGTTAGTCTGAACCCATTTTTATTTATGTTATTTTATATATATAAATTTGATCTTAAAACTACCAACCCATTTTGCGGCCAGGCTTCCTTTTTTGTTTTTTTCACTCGCCGATTATTCGGTCTTCTCCCAATCTATCCAAAATTTCAAGCAACTTTCTTTTACGTCTGTTGATTTCCCTTATCTCCCTGAGATAGGCCTCCCAATCTTCTTTCTTTCCAATGGACTCCAGAGTCTCCTTTATTTTTCGGAAATACATTGATGCTGTTTCATATGAGCTTACTTTTGTTTCAGAAATCAAATTTTCTGCAAGTTTTTTCCATATTTCAACTGCAATTTCAGGATATTTGCCCTTTACTACATTTGCAATTTCATTTTCTGAGACGGAATCCCTGTATTTTTCGGCCCCACCTTTGCTTTTTTTAAGCTCTTCGTACCAGTGGACTGCTTCTTCAGCGTCATTTTCTTGAATAGCTATCTGTATTAACAGGTCAAGGACAGGAGGTTTAATTTTTCTTAACGAGCCAGCTTCCAGCAGTCCTGTTTTCGGAAGAATGCCTGGAAGTATAGAAGGTTTTTCCGCAGTTTTTATCCGGCTGGCTGGCAATTCTCCGTTTCTCAGGTAATTGAGGGCAACCTCTCGAATTTCCTGCCATTTCCCGATTTTTCTGGCTGCTTTCCGCATCTCAATATAGCTAGCCAGCTGGGGATACCTGAAAAACTCTTCCGTTTCAAGAGCAGCTACAAAAAGCCAGTTTTCTTCCTTTTCTTTAATCTCAACAAGCATCTGCAAGAGTTCGCGGGCAGTGTCAGGTTTATTCTCTCCGGTGGCTTTGATCCCCCTATAAATCCACTCTTCTGCTTTTTTCTTTTGTCCGGAGTCAAGCAGTTCTCTTACAGGTCTCAGGTAATTGCCCGTTCTTTCGGCCTCGTGCTCGGAGATCGGGATAGTCTCTTCAGAAAGCCCGCCTTTTCTCAGGGCATCAATAAGCCTGTCAACAACATAATCTCGTTCCCAGGATGAATCGTGCAGGGCACCTTTTCCGGCTTTCTGCAACCTGACTTTCAGCGCTTCTGCAAATAGCCTCCACTCCTCCTGAGCATAATCTTCTTTCCAGAAAGTATGTTCGTTAAGAATGTTGTAGTTGTCTTTTAGCTCAAGCTCAAGGGCATAAAGCATTTTCTCATGTGCAGGAAGAGAAGATTGAGGTAACGCTCTGAACACCACGTCCATGCAGCTTGAGATTTCGGTTCCGATTTTTCCTTCTTCGTCATATTCCGCAATTTCCTCATACCTGTCCATGAGCTCTTTTCCGATATCGAGCAGCTCATCAGGATGGCCTGAATCAAGGATACTTTCCAGCCGAACCTGCACGTTTGAAAAATCAGGCACATCCTCGCCTTCGTAACTCCAGAAATCATAATCCTCCATTTCTTTCCAGAGCTCGTCCAGCTCGAAATATATGCTCCGAATAATTCTTTCCGGATTTTCGGATGCAAGGCTCTGACGGTCTCTGAGATACCTGGCAAGCCTGTCATCTTTTTTTGCAAACGCTGTCAGTATCTCGATCAATTTCGGCTTTTCCAGCTGTTCCAGATACTCGCGAAGGGCAAGTGAAGATTCCTCGGCCCCATAAGCTCCAGAAGTGCCGGCTCCTGCATACCGTCGCCTGGATCTTTCAATAAACAGGTCTTCCTCAGTAACAACCGGGACATCTTCTCCCTGCTCTATACGGTCGAGATATTCGAGTACGACTGCAACTGCGTGTTTGCACTCATATCCAACAGGACAGGTGCAGATCGAGCTTAGTTTTCCGTTTTCCAGGTGAACTTCTGTAAAATACTCTGTTGTCCCCTCTACCAGGGCAACCAGGCTGCCTGTGGAGGTGCATCTGATTTCTTTCACCCGCCCTTCCTCCTGGTATTTTATCCCCTTTGCAGTGGCCTTATCTCCAGCCCAATTCTGGAGATCGCTCCATTTAAGTTCCTTGAAAGTATGGGGATCTTTGCTTTCCTCTGGCATATATGATTATTTATATGCCGTAATATAAAAATAGAATCATGAGCCGAGTTATAAGCTCGGCCATAGAATTCAGTCTTTTAGATCCAGCTGCAAACCAGCATTAAGTAAGGATAAAATCTTATATTTTGAATGTTAACCGAACTGGCACGGGTATTAAGTGTTAAAGCTGGCACACGCCTTCAAGAATCTTCTTCTACTTTCCGGAGCCTTCTATCACCTTCAGGAATCTTCTGCTAGATAGATCCGTGTTATGAATTCCGTTCCACCATCGGTTTGAAGTTCAAGTTCTCCATCCAGCTGATCTACCAGTGCATTTACCAGTTGCAGGCCAAGTGTATCAGGGTTTTCTATGTCAAGTTTTTCAGGAAAACCCACCCCGTTATCCGAAACTGTTAGAATAATTCCTGTAACCCCACGCTCCTCCTTATACTCTTTACCCTCATACTTTTTATCTTCACATTCTTTATCTTCACCTGTGCAGGGTTTACTTTCACTCTTTTCTTCTTTATAGAGCCGGATTCGGATTTCCCCTTTCCTCTGTCCTGGAAATGCATGTTTTAATGAATTGGAGACGAGCTCATTGACAACAATTCCGAGGGGAATTGCCATATCCACATCGAGGAAGACATCCTCTTTGAGATCGGTTTGCAGGCCTACTCCAGGGTGATCAACCCTGTAAGTCTGGAAAAGGTTCTCGACCAGTTTCTGCAGGTATGCTGCGAAATTAAGGGTCTCGGTATTCTTTTCCTGGTAAAGCTCCTCATGGATAAGAGCCATGGAAACTACGCGGCTCTGGCTCTCCCTGAAAGCTTCTCTCACTTTTTCATCTTCGAATTTTTCAGCCTGTAGATCCAGGAGTGAAGAAATCACCTGCAGGTTATTTTTAATCCTGTGATGAATCTCCTTTATGCGGGCTTCTTTTATTTCGTTCAGAGCTTCTTCTGCCTCTTTTTTCTCGGTAATATCGTAAACTGCTCCCTGGTACTTATCTGGCTTTCCATCCCTTCCCGGAATTTTCTGATACAGCTCTTTTATCCATTTTACTTTTCCGTCCTTACGTATTATCCTGTACTCAAATTCGGTATCATGAGCACGGGCTGAATTTTTGATCCTCATTACCTGTTTAAGGACAGCAGGCATGTCATCAGGATGGACGATATTCATCCACATAACCTGCGTAGACATGAAATCCTCCTCACTGTATCCGGTGATCTCTTCGACAGTTCCGTGAGTGAACTCAGGAATAAGGTCTTCATCAAGCTGAAAAGCGATTCCCTTGAAATTATGTATAAATGAGCGGTATTTTTCCTCGCTTTTTTCCAGCCTTTCCTGGGTGAGCTTCCTTTCAGTAATATCTTTAATTATCCCGAGAATTCTGTTCACTTTACTTTCTTTATCTTTCAGGCAGACTCCCATGTCCTCGATAAAAATGTAATTTCCATCCTTTTTCCTGTATCTATATTCTGAGCGGTAAGTGCTCCCATCCGTAAGACACCTGTGGTAAGCTTTCTCTATATTATCCCTGTCTTCCGGGTGAATCCGGCTCAACCAGAATTGAATGCCCGCATCCTTGAAATCTTCAGATGGAAAACCTGTAAGTTCCTCAATATTGCCTGCCCAATCAGCATAATCTTCCCCTACATCGTAATCATATACAAGCTGCCCTGTCTGTTCAGCAATTATACGGTGTATTTCTTCACTTTTTTCAAGCCGTTTGCGGGTAAGTTTCTCTTCTGTAATATCCTTGACTACCCCAAGAACTCTATAAGTCTTGCCATCCTCGTTTACGAGATATGTCCCTGTATCCTCAACATAAATATAGATCCCGTCTTTTTTCCTTAGCCGATACTCTACACGCTCTCTTCCGCCGGTTTTCCTGGCTTGCATGAAGTTTTCAATCACATAATTCCGGTCTTCAGGATATATATGCTCTATCCAGTTCTCCAGAGTAAAATTTTTAACCTCTTCCAGGCTGTACCCGAAAATTTCTTCAACAGCACCTGCCCAGGAAAGCCTGTTATTCTCCAGATCGTTATCATATACGAGCTGTCCTGTCTGTTCGGTGACGATTCTGTACCTCTCTTCAATTTCTTCAAGGGATTTTTCGGATTTCCTGAGGCCGGTGATGTCCTGAAGAACCGTAACAAGCCCAAATATGTCCCCGCTTTCGCCCTTGAAAGTGGATCTATTTACAAGGAAAATTCTTTTTTCTCCGTCTGCAAGGACCATCTCCTGCTCATGAGTCCGGCTTCCTCCGGACTTCAAGAGGTCGATGTCAGCCTGATTCCATTCCCTGCAAATTTCCAGGAACTGCCTTCCGTCCAGTATAGCTCTTTCGGGAAACCTTTCCATTAATTTCCTGCAGATTTCAGATGAGGTGAATCCAACAATTTCTTTCTCAGGGAGACCGATAACCTGTCTGGCAAATGTCTCATTAACCCCCAGATACATCCCATTCTTATCTTTATAGGAGATGGGATTGAGTATTGTATCAAGCATAGTTTTAAGAAATTGAAAGTCGCCATGAATTACAGGCCCCTTTTTATCACTTGCCGGAGCCTGGCTGCGGAATATCTTGCCTGCGACGTTTAATTTTTTAGTGCTCTCTTCTTCCGGTTTTCCAGGTTGCTGCTCTCCACTTTTCATTTGCTTGGCTCCTTTCCCTGGCTTCATAAGCTCCTGCCGCTGCATTAAATGGAAAACTCTCAAATTTCGCCAGACGCGATTATTCCGTTTGAGCGCAGAATTCTTTTCAGCAAAGCGGTCTTTTAAAGTTTTTACTCGAATCGTGCGATATTTTCGTAAACTATTCTATGGCCTTTATAAATTTATACATATACATTGAACAAATTCCTGAGTTGCAAGCCTTTTCAAAAAAGGCTTGACCGCAAACCTTTTCAAAAAAGGTTTGATCGAAAACGCAAACTTTTTCAAAAAAAGTTTGATCAAAAACGGCGAAAGTCTGTGATTGAGACTGATAATAATCCCTAAACCCTATCCGGCGTGATCACAACCCTTTTTAAAAAGGCTTGACCGAAAACGGCGTGATCAACCGGCGCAACGGTTGCGGCCCAGCGGTTGCGGCCCAGCGGTTGCGGCCCAACGGTTGCGCTCAAGAGGGATAATTTCTAATAAAGATACTGAGCTGCACTAGAAGGGCTGAATTATGGGCAAGATAAACTATCTTTCAATTTGCTGAAGAGGGATAATTTATCGATAAGAAACGGTGCTTTTGATTCGCTCAGGTAGGCGAACTTAAAAAAGTTGAAGCTTTTCCAGGTCTTCTTTCTTGTTTATAAAAAGTTAAATGAGTCTTTTCGTGCGGCCGGAATTTATTGAAACTTGAGCGGGTTAACTGCGTTTATTTACCTTAAGCTATGAAGAAATTTCGATTTTTCCTCTTCCTCCTCATTTCCTTTTTCTCGTTTTTTGCTTTTTTCCTCTTTTTCCTTTGTTTTGAGGTTTTCTCTGAGTTTTCTGAGAGATGTGGCGGGTTAAAATGAGCGAGGCTTAATGGATTAATTTTCAATAAAATGAATCCTGAGGAAAGAGTTTTTAATCGAATTCAAGAAAGGGAAAGATCTGAAACGTGGTTAAAACTACCTGAAACGATCGTTAATTTTTAGACAGACTGGTGATTTTTCTTTAGGCGGATTGGTGATTTTGCTGTTCAATCAACAAAAACAGTTGAGATATATTACTTTTTTGGATAACAAAGAGCGTTTTGAGTAAGTCACCCGTATGTTGAAAAATAATTTCCAGAGTGGAACCCCTTTTCGCTGAGCTAACTTAAGATACTTTATTCAGAACTATTGTTATCTGAAAACATATATAATTCCTAACATATATCTGATACTTAATCAAAACTTCCTTTTGGATGTATTGAGCTCTTTAATTATGGGGGAAATTCTGGGGGAGCGAGCAATCGGGCGATGATAATTCCCTTGCGCAGTGTAGACTCCGGATTTTTTCAGGTTTATGGCTGTTTTATTTTTTTGCTTTAGCTTCGGGTTTACTTTTGATTTTGTCTACGTCTGAGGCAGGAGCGGAATTACTTTCAGCCAGGGATATAGAAGGGGGGTGATTATATTATTTTATGCGAGTGTGGGGAGTTAGTAGAAGAAGACACTTTTAAAGATTATATAAAAACTTCGGCCAATCCTTCTACAAGAACCATAGGTCACCGACAATGCGGGATAATTTTCAATTTTATTGACGGTAAAAGTCCAAAGAAATATTCTTCTCGAAAAGAATTAAAAATGCTGGCCGCTAAATTTGCAGGTAAAAATGAGCTGCTTACGGAAAATACAGAGAGATTTCTGCTTGAAGTGGACCGTCTAAAGTCCTGCGGCCAATTCTCCGATACCGAAATCCTGGTCGGCGCGTATAAAAAGATACTGGAAGCTGCTGGAAGCGAAAAGCGCCCTGAAGGCCGACCCGAACGAAACCGAGACCTGACCGGCTGATTTAGAATGTTCGCTTCGGTAATGTCAAAGCGTGCATACGGAATCCAAATGAAGCCTTATGCTGATAATTTCGAGTATCTTCTTGATGAATTCTCCAGAATCGATCGACTGATCCGCAGTTACCTGAAAGTGTTTCAGGCAGGGCTTTCCGAGCCGATGGATGAATTTAGAGGACTTTATGTTTCGGAAGCCGAAATCCAGGCATTTCTAAAGTCCCGGGGTCTTGAAACGGGGCAAAAGTTTCTGCCGGATTCCGTACTGGAAGAAGTCTAAGCTGCACGCAGGGATATCAATCTCAGAAACGTCGAGAGCCTGAAATGTGGCAGGGAACTGAGGCTTCAGATTTTATCCGAACTTTTCAATCTGAATACCTTTAAGATTGATGTGCTT
>Ga0105091_10000923_pt1 | contig 12740 bp, 10 predicted proteins | sample PPLLak1March2015_FD_87022 | JGI IMG/M metagenome (GOLD analysis project Ga0105091, IMG submission 87022) | Freshwater sediment microbial communities from Prairie Pothole Lake near Jamestown, North Dakota, USA - PPLs Lake P7 Core (1) Depth... | ecosystem: Environmental > Aquatic > Freshwater >... | reverse complement strand
TAGTTGGGTGTCGGCTGGTTGTTCGGGAGCTGGAAACCCCAGCCGACGTTGGGCGCCCCCACGGCACCCAGGAGACCGCTGAACTGCGCGTAGTTGCCCCCCGCGTCCGCGACGGACATGGTGCGTCCCCCGTTCAGGTACAGGATTCCGCCACCGACCACCCAGTGCCCGTTTGTCATCAATGTCGGCTGGCCTGAGACGTACTGGATGTTGTAGCCGTTGGTGAAGGTGATCGTGGTCTGAGCACTCGACAGTTTGGCCGAGGTGACCACGCCGTCGGCAATCTGCGCCGTGCCGACCGCGTTCGCGGCCAGCCCCGGATTGGGCAGCGTGCCAGTGAGCACGCCACCGAGCGGACCGATGTTCCCAACCACGGCGCCGGGGGCCAGGTCGCTGCCCGTAATGCTGCCATCGGCGATCTTGGCCGAGGTGATCGAGCCATCGGCAATAGCGGTGGGAGGAATCGACGCCAGCGGGCCACCCTGATGGGCGCCCGCGTGCGAGTGCCCGGTGACGTTGTTGAACAACGCGTCGACCGTGCGCAAGCTATCGGCTAACGACAGCGTGAGATAGTCAGCCGTGTCGTCGCTGTCGACAGCGGTTTTGAGATTCAATTCCGTGGTGCTACCCGACAACGTTCGTGTCCTCCCTTTACATCAGCCGCAGTTGCTCGATGGCGTAGCCGCGCAGGTCGCCAATCCGTGTACCTCGCAAGCGACGGATGATCCCATACAGATCCAGGGTCGTGAACTGCGTCGCCTGCACCCCGATCGCCCAGCCCAGCCCATTGCGCTGGGTGTGCGGCACCTGGCGCTCCTCGTACGAAAACAGCGCCACGTCGTTGATGCGCTCGTCGGGCAGCATGAGCGTGATCGACGCCGGTGCCGACGCTGCTTCTTCCAGCAGCTCGCGGATCGTCACGCCCGATTGCCGGGTCGATGCCCCGTCGCGACGCGTGATCAGCTCGTTGGCGTTGATCGTCAGCGTGTAGTCGCGGCGGAAGCGAGGCACCAGCCGCTCGTGCAGCCCGATACCCTCGAGCACCGGCGTGCTCGCGGTGGTATTGCTGTCGAGGTCGATCCTGAGCTCGATGGCCTGACCCGCAATCGGCCGATCCGCATCCACACGCTGGGCGTTGAAGGTCATCGGCTGCTGGGCAAACGGCAGAAACTCACCAGCGGGTGCAACAGGACCAGCCATGGAGCCGAGCACCCGATAGCGGATAAACACCTCGTGCCCAAGCGTTGGATCGATCTGGGGTCCATAGATCGACACCCCGGTCCAGTGCTTTGCGTCACTCTGGAACATGGCGTGATGCAGTGGCGTAACGAGATAACTCTCATCGGTGGTGTACTCGGCCGCGACACCCGTAGATGAGCCCACCGCGAGCGGATAGGGCACCAGCGTCAGCCAGTCGTAGGTGCCGTCCGCAAAGCCGGCGTACAGACGCGCCTCCTGCGGGATGCTGGACACGAACAGCGCCGTGACGCGGCGATTCTTCCAGCGCACGATGGCCCCGTCGTACTGGTCGGCAAAGGTGTAGTTGCTGCCCGCCACACTCGAGCCGGCATCGGATACCTCCGCCTTGGGAATCCAGTTGCCGTAGCTCAGCAGGTACGAGTGGCCGAGCTGCTGGTTGTAGATGGCCGCGAACGCCATCTGCGTATTCCAGCCGCAAAACGCCTGGACCGGTCCTTTGACCTCGCTCGAGTTGCTCAGGTTGCGACCAGGACCGGACGGCGTGAGCACCGCGCTACCGCCGCTCATGCTCAACTGGTAGTACGCGCGGCCCATACGAAACCACAGGTTGCCCAGCCACGCCCACGCGGTGCGGCCGTTGTCGTCGTCGGGCGTGGTCTCGATCCCTGGAAACAGGTCGTTGTCCGAACCGTCGGCGTTGACCGTGAAGACGCCACCCGTATTCTTCAAAATGATCAGGTGGTTGGTGGTCTGACGAATGGCGGTGATCTTCTCGGATGGCGTGCCGATCTGGATCGGCCCGGCCCACGAGCCTGCCACCTTGGGGTCGGCCACACATTTACGAATGACCGAGCGCGCCGCGTCGGCGGCCCACAGCTCGTCGCCAACCACCTCGAGGAAGTGCGCGCTGAACCCGGCAGGCAGGGCGCACGCCGTCCACGCCGTGCCGTTGTATTCCTCGAGCACGCCGTCTTCCCACGTCACGTACAACGAGTCGACAGCACCCGCAAAGGCGCCCTGGAAGCGCACCGCGTCCATCGCCACGTGACCCGCTCGCTCACGCGAGATCGTCTGCCCCGTGGGCGTATCGTCCGAGCGCATGTAGACGCGCGGACCAGCCAGATAGAACAACTGCAGCGTGCGCGTGGGGCCGGGACCGAGCGCCTCGATAAACTTGCGCACGAGCATGCCCGTGCCACCCGTGGGCAGGATCGTGTGGCTGCGCGGACCTTTCCCGAAGAGACCACCGCTCACCCACACGTTGATGCCGTAGTGGTAGCGCCGATCACCGGGCGAGGATTGAATGGGCTCGCCGAGTCCCGCGGTCGGACGGAACATGAAGGTCCGCTCGCGATACACGGGCGCGGACGAGTACTCTGCCGTCGGCGGATAGAGCTGCTCGAGGTTGGTCTGCTTCTTGGCGACCATCAGGCTCGTGTCGGACTGCGGCAGCAGCATGAACCCGCGGGTGACACCCAGTCGCTTCAGGCCAGGTGCCCGCAGGTTACCGATGAGTCGAGGGCGGAGCCCGTTGACCGACGTGCCACGGAAACTGCCGATGGTCCCACCAGGCTCGGCAGACTTGGTGAACGCCAACCTGGCATCCCATGGCCAGGGCAACCTCCGGCTCGAGAGCGTGGGCATCAGCCGATGCGCGTCACCACATGCCGACCAGACGGTCGATGAACGTCATGTCGATGCCATCCAGCGCGGTGTCGAGGTCCGCTACGGCACTCTTGATCAGCGTCTCGTCCTCCGCCGACATCAGGTACGGCTCGGCCTGGAGATCCAGCGGGGCCAGGTTGGCCTGGAGGTGGTTAACGGATTCCTTGTCATCCACGAAGCGGCGCAGAATCACGCCCACGTTGTTGTTGATCTCGGCTGCGGAACCAGGGGTAAGTCCTGCCATGGTGCCTCCTTATGCCTCTAGCTGTGCTACGCGATCTTGGAGCTCCTGCACTTGCTGCGTGAGCTGCTTGACGGCTTCGAACGTGACGGCTCCGATACGGTCGTAGTCAATGGCTGCGGGTTGACCGGTGAGAGGGTCGAGCGTCACCACCTCCGGCAAGACCGATAGCCAGTCATCGGCAATGAAGCCGATCGAGGGCGACGTACTGGGTGTTGACGGTTTCCGCCCATGCGTATCGTTGAGATTGTCGTAGCGGTGCCCGTGCAGCTTGGGATTCTTCACGATGGCAAGCGGATCATCGATGGGCCGCACATTGGTCTTGTAGCGAGCCGCCGAGTGGACCGACCAGGCGTTCGCAACCCCTCGACTCATCGAGTCCGCATTATTGGGGAGCCAGATCGCCCAGCCGGTGATACTCGTGTTGCTGACGGTGTACGACACCGCAGTGAAGTGGCCGTTTGTCTGCAGCATCGGGTTGCCCGACACATACGTGAAGTAGTACCCGTTCGGGAAGTACACCTGGGGAGTGTCCACGCGACCGGCATTGATGATCTGCGCGGCTCCCCCGTGATTCTGGAAGTAATGTACGCCGTTTGAGCGGTAGTAATGAGTGCCACCGGAATCGAAGATCGCACTGCCGCTGGCGAAATAAAGAGCATTTGAATTGAGGTAAACGTCGGCACACTGAACGCGCCCAACTGCCGTAATCGACCCCTGAACTGCCAGAGCGGCACTGGTATTCAGCGACATCCACTGCACGCTGTTGGCCGAATTGACCCAGCGGAATCCGCCCGGGCCGGCGGCGTAGAACAGCGTCTCGCCGCCGCCGTTGCCGGTGAGGCCCATCATGTTCTGGGCACCAGCGGTGCGGACGTGATCGACGTTGATCGCACCACCCGACACGGTCAGGACGCCGGCCATTGAAACTGCTCCGTCTGCGGCAATCAGCATCCGCTGGTTCGTCGCCGTGAACCCGGTGCTGCCAGCCCCCGTATGAAAGGCGAGCTGGCCGTTGGCCTTCAAGCGCGTGGTGCCGGCGACCGCATCGGTCCACAGTTCGGCCAGCAGCGTGCCCGCCTTGGAGTACATGTGGTAGCCGACGGTGTCCCCGCTGGAATTGCCGCCGGCGTACGCCTTGACGGTCGTCATCAGTCCGGCTGGCATAGCCGTCCCGACACTCAGCGTGCCGCCCACGGTCAGGTTGCCGGTGCTGTTGACACTCCCAGCCTGCACGATGGCGACATTGGCCGTGCCGTTGACGCTCAGGTTCCCGCCAGACTCGATATGCCGGCCGACAAACAGATCGCGCGGCCTGCTCGCGGCACTCGCACCGATGTCGTAGGTGGTGTCCGGCGAAAACGTCAGGTGCTGCGTGAGCGGCAGAGTGATCCCACCGCTGGGTGCCTGCCAGGCAGTGTCGTAGTTGGTCGCGCTGACCTTCGTCAGCACATGGGTGGCCGCGCCACCAGTCGGGACGCCCTGGCCTGGTGTCCCTGGCACACCCTGGATACCTTGCGGCCCAGGGTCACCTTCTGGACCCTCGGGGCCGGTCGCACCAGTATCACCCTTCAGCCCCTGAGCGCCGGTCGGCCCCTGGGCACCGGCTGGGCCGGTCGCGCCGGGCGGCCCCTGAATCGAGCCGCCGCTCACCCACGCCGCACCGTCCCAGATCCAGAGCGAGTCATCCTCTTGGACGATGTACGCATCGCCCTGCGTATTGCCACTCGGCGGTAGGTCACCGCTGGTCGCCACCGAGCCTTGCATCGTGACGCCGGTCCCGGCGGCACCCTGCGGTCCGGCTGGCCCAACTGGACCCTCGACACCCTGTGGTCCGGCTGGCCCAACCGATCCCTGCGGCCCGGACGGACCAGGGACCGTCGAGTCCGCACCAGCCGGCCCTTGCGCACCCGTCGACCCCGGCGGCCCCGTTGGGCCAACAAATCCCTGCGGTCCCATCACGCCGGGAATGCCCTGCTCGCCCTGCGGACCCTGCGGACCGGGTGGCCCCTGCGGGCCAATCAGCGAGTTGTGCGTCTCGCAGTGCTCGACTGAAGGAACGATGATCTCCGAATCCGACTGGGTGGGCAGATCGATGACACGCGTCGGCGCCGGACCCGAAACATCGATCGTCCTGGTCACGCGTTGACCACCAGCGAGCGACCGTCCCAGCCATGCTGGAGCTGGTGCACGTCATGCCGCGGCAGCCGATGCACGTACGACTGGCGCGTGAACTCCAGCGCGGCCTGCTCGCGCGTCGCCTGCAGATTGCCCGCTGCCGCGGCCTGCAGCTTCGCCGGCAGGTTGTGCCAGGCTTCGATGTGCGCCGCAGCAGCGGCATACTCGAGGTCGACGTTCAGCGTGTCGGCGTCGAGCGTCGGACCACCAATCATGTCCTCACCGTTGACCCACGAGAAGTGCGGCCGATGCACGGTCACCAGCAGCCCGCCGTAGTACGGCATGCCACCCGATCCGTTGACCCGCACCCACACGTGGCCGCACTCGCCGAAGACCACGAACGGCATACTGCACGGTGCATTGCCAAACCCGCTCGGGTACGGCGCCACCTGCACCCGCTTGACCATGTTGATGTTGTCCAGCCACGGCAGCGCAGAGGTCAGGTCCGCCTCGTAGATGTAGTCCGTGCCCAGATTGAAGCGGTCCTCGAACAGGCAGCGCCGCAGCCCCGCGCGCACCACCTCGCGCAGCTCGATCGCCGGGTTCAGATGGTGGAATTCGATGACCTCGCCCGGCACCGGAACGACCGCCCACGGACGGTCGACCATCACCTGGCCACGTTCAGGATCGTAGGTGGCGACCAGCCGCTGGCGGTCGTTCGGGTCGACGCTGACGGGATTGCCGTCCACGTCGACACCGCGCCGCAGCAGCCACAGGTTGGTGACCAGATCCTGCTCGACACTCGAGCGCAAGCTGGGCACCAGCACGTACTCGAAGTTTGCCGTCGTCGGCACCTGGCGATCGGCAAACGCCTGGTAGTACGGCCCGACGCGGCGGGCCGTCGCTCGTTCGATGTCGGCCAGCGTCGTCGTCACTTACTTCTTCTTCGGGGGCTCCTGCTGTGGTGGCCTGGGCTGTTGCGGCTGGCTTTCCTGCTGCCCTGCACCACCCAGTGGCGCAGTGCCCTCGCGCGTGGCTCGAGCCGTATACGAGCCGCCTTCGGCGGCAGCCTTGGCCGCCGCTTCCTCGTCCTCGATGTACGACGCCATCCCGCGATTGCTCAAGTCCTGCGCCTGCTCTTCGCTGACATCCACCTCGGCGCCCACTGCTTGCGGCTCACCCTTGTCATTCGTCCACGGGGCTAAGAGTCGAATTTTCGGCATGCATTTCCTCCCTATGCGGTCGTGGTGAACGTGTTGTCCGGCGACAGGGTGTCTGCGCCACCACTCGTCACCGAGATCTGGTAGTGGTAGAGCGTTTCGGGATCGAGCCCGGCCAGGAGCACGCTGCGCTCACCTGAGCCGCTGGCCGTCGGCGAGGCCGGCTGCGTGGTGCCATAGTCGGTCGTCGGCCCGAAGTTGGCTTTCATATCAGTGCATTCCTGGTCGACGCTGAAGCGAATGACGCACGACGCGCTGGTGATGTTCTCGACCCGAACCTCGGTGATCTGGACGGGACCAGGCGCAACCGCCGGCTCGAGGAGCGCGACCTTGCCCTCGTTGTTCAACTGACGCAGCAAGTCGTCGTCGGTGATGTCGACCTGAGAGCCGCGTCCGACCATGACATCCGGCACGGTCGGATGCGGAAACGGCGCGAGCACTTCGACGCGCGTCATTTACTTTTTCTTCTTTCGTGATTTGCCTGCCGAGCGGTAGGCAATCGCCACGGCTTGATCCTGGGGCCGCCCAGCCTTGATCTCGCGTCTGATGTTTTCACTAATAGTCTTTTTGGAGCTGCCTTTTTTGAGGGGCACGACCTCCCTCCGTCTTTCTGAGCGCCGCCTGCAAGCGACAGTAGTCGGCGTCGTTCTCGGCCTTCGTCCGACCTGGCTGGAGTTTGGGCTGCGCCGGCGGGTAGTGCGCCGACTGCAGCCACTTCACTGCCATCTCTAGACTTCTCCGCCGGTCGTGGCAGCCTGCTTCACCACGGCGAACGGGTAGCGCGTACCAGCCGTCGGGCTCTGGCGATTGAGCGGGTTCGGCACCGCGAACGCGAACCGCGCGGTCACGCGCAGGGCCACCATGTCCTGCTGGAGCAGGTTGTACTGGATGACCGGCGGCGAGCCCGCGTCCGTGATCACGCCAGTGTCAAACACGTCCATGCTGATGTCCTCGCGAACACCCAGGATGGCTTGCTTGAAGTCGCCAACCACCAGCGAATACCCGGCCGCGCCCGTCGCGAAGCCCGTCAGGCCCGCGCTCGAGAACATGATCCGCACGCCATAGACCGTCCCACCCGGCTGCGTCCCCGAGGGAGCCGAATCGGGATAGAAGATCGGCGTCGCCGCGGACGCCGTGCCATCGCCAGCACGCAGGCCGCGCAGCCAGGCACGTACCTGCACGCGCGCCCAGATGCCATTCGGGTCGTAGCCGTCGGCTTCGACCATGCCCATGGCCAGGTTCAGATCCTGCAGAAAGTCAGGCGCACCGGTGGCGGCAACTTGCTGGTTGCCCGCGGCGACCGCAGCCGGCACGATCGCCGTCGGCCAGGTGGCCGGCTTGTTGGTGCCGAAGAACACCGCCTCATCGAGCGCGATGCCGATGGCTTCCGAAATACGCGGACGCACCTCGTCCCAGAAGTCGTAGTCGAGGTCGGCCAGCAACGACTTGGGGGCCGGCACGACAACGGCAATCTCTTCCGCGTTGAGGTACACGTTGTCCCACTGCATGCCGGTCGTTTGCTTCATGCCAATGTCGCGGTCATTCAGCGTCGCGCCCGTCAGCCAGTAGGCATTCGGGAACTGCGACAGGACCGGCATGCGTTGCTGGGCACGCCGCATGCGAGTACGCCTGAGGTAGGTCAGCGCCGCGGATTCGACAATAGCGCCTTCGATGATCTCCCGAGAAACCTCCTCGGGGATCAGCGGGCCTGAGCCAGGTGTCGCGCGGACGAGTCTGTCGTTGTAAGCCAAGGTTCGAGGCTCCGGGTTACGAACGCCCCGCTGTCAGGTCAAGTTTCACGTGTCGGAAGCCCGACCTGTGAGCGGAGCATGGCATTGATGTCGTGACTCCTGCGCCCGTTGCCTGTAGAGCCGGACGGCAGGAGCTCGGGCTCGATCGCATCCTCGTGGTTCTCGGCGAACACCTGTTTTCGAAACGCCGGGTTCCGCCGCAGCTTGGCTTCGGCGTCTTTGGCTCCCTGTGCGCGCCAGTGCTTCTCGAGCGCCTTCAAGGTTTCCTCTGTCAGTAGCTTGCGTCCGTCCGCGCCCAGACCCGCGCCGGGGAGCTTCATCAGCCGCTCCCGTTCGGCGGGCTCGAGCGCGTTCATCAAGGGCACCAGCGTCACCTCGTCATGCACGCGGCCGATGCTTTGCAGCAGCTCGGTGAGCTGGTTGTCCTGGGTTTGCGCCTGCTCTTGCTGGCGCTCCTGTTCCGCAAATGCCCAGGGATCCTCGTCGCGCAATCGCTTGCGTTCGGCATCACGCGCCGCTTTGTTGCGCGCGGCCTCACGGCGATCGACTTCCGACTGGACAAGCCGTTGAACTTCGGCGTCCGTGAGTGTCCGTTGCTCGGGTTCGGCTACCGGCTGGGGCTCCTCGGACGACGGCTCGGGCTCCTCGTGCGGCGACAGCTTGCTGGTGAGACGCTGCCACCACGACGGCGAAGGCTTGTCCGAGTTGTCCGTCGCCTCAGGCGAAGCATCCGTAGGTGCCTGTGCCTCGGGCTCGTGAACGTCCTGGGATTCAGTTGGTTGCATGATGCTCTCCCGTCATAGGCTTGACAAGTCCCTCACACCAGCGCATTCGTGCGCCCGTAGGGGTCATCGACGGCCGTCGGCCCAAACGCGTTGAACGGCTGCGCGGCCAGCGCCGCCCTGGCCGCTGCCGCGGGGTCCGCGCCCGTCTGAGGCGGCGTCGTGGTCGTGGCGCCGCCGGCGTTGACGTTGATCGTGACCCCACCCTGCGGCTGCGGCCGGAACGCCGTGCGGTTGAGCAGACTCGACATGTCCATGCCCTGCACTGCCTGCGGCAGCGTGGGCTGGCCACCCAGCAGGCCCGCCGCGGTCGGGCTGATGTGCTGTAGCGCACGCGCGGTGTGATACTGGGCCAGCTCATTCAGGTTCGGCCCCTGGTACTGGTACGCCTCGGGGTTGATGGTCGGCGTGCGACCTTCAGCGATCGCGCCCTGCATCTCGCGCGACGCCTGGGCAAAGCCCGGCCCGACCATGTTTTTCTGCATCGCCTGGTAGTTGGCGACCGCGTTCTGGCCCGTGGTCTGCGCCGTCGTCAGCGCGGTCTGACGAGCAGTCTGCTCGTCGCGCTCGGCCTTGCGCCGCTCCTGCTCCTGGTCGAACTGCAGTTGCTGACGGCGCGGCTCGATCTGGGTGTCCCAGTAGGTATCGAACTCGCGCTGCGCCTGCTCGGCGGTGTACCCATTCTTGCCGATGCGCGTGCTCAGCTCTTGCTGCTTGGCTGCCGCGAGCTCGCGCAATTGCCGAACGCGATCGCCCGTCGCCTCCGGTGACCAGTTCGGATTCTTGACGTTCTCCTGCTGACCCGTCTCGGGGTTGTAGCGACTGATGAACTCCTGCTCGCCAACGGTCGGCGTGACCGGCTTTTCGAGCGGCGCACCGGGGAACGGACGACTAGTGGTGTCCTTCGGAATGGTGTAACCACCGTTGCCATCGGCCTCGACGGTCACCAGACGCGTCGTGCCGTTGATGGTCATGGGCGTCTCGTAGCGTTCGCCCTTGGGTCTGATCGCCCCCGCCGCGCGCGTTACCGCCGGATCGACCAGCTTGCGCGCGACATCGACATCGTCCGACCAGTCACCGTTGCGGAAGGTCTGCTGCTTGGCGTAGCCGCCACCGGCGTCGACCCAGCGCGTCGAGACGCCTTCGACCGGCTGGGCGATGCCAGGTACCGGTACGAGATTGCCGTTAGCGTCCGGCTGATAAATAACGTTGCCGCTCGGGCTCGTCGTCCGCGTCGGCGCGACAACCTCGCTGCCAAACTCGGGGATGTCCTCCCACGCGCCGGTCTGCTTGTTGTAGCCGACGTACACCTGGCGACCGTTCTTGGTGACCTGGCGCACGTTCTCGTGCTTGCTGGAGCCCTTGAGCACGGGCGCATTGGGCACGGGCGTGAACGGGTTGTTGCCGAGCGGTACGCCCGCGGCATCGACGGCGCCCAGCGGCGGCGTTCCGACCCAGACCATCGAACCGTCGGGCTGCTCGACCTGTCGAACGTCATTCCAGCCCTTGGTTGCGGCGTCGAGCGTCCCCAGTCCGGCGGGCTGATTCGGCAAGCGCTCGAACGCGCCGGTCTGGGTGTTGGTCGCCCACAGCTCGGTCCGCCCGTCCTGAAACGTAAGTTTCTGGATGTCCTTGTGACCAGGGTTGGTCTGCTCGAGCGCCCCCTGATCCTGACGACCGGTGACCGAATAGCTGTAGCCGTTGGTCTGCGGATCCCGCCCGCTGCGCGACAGCGTCAGCTTGAGCATCTGGTTGGTGGTGGGGTTGTGGACACCGATGACGTAGTCGGTGCCCTCCTGATAGGTGAACTCGGCCGGCATCTCGGTCAGGCCGGCGTCGGCCAGCTCTCTGGGCGACGCGTCCTTGTACACGTCGTACAGCGGGTTCTTGACCCACTTGCCCTGGTTGACCGGGATGTGGTTGTTGCCCGAGATCTGCCAGCCGTTCAAGCCTGCACTGGCCAGCGCCTCGTTGACACGATGCCAGTCGTACACGTCCTGCGTCGCCGGCACCGGCGGCGAAAAGGTATTCGGCGGCGCCGGGCCGTACGGCGGCGTCTCGTTGGGGATCGGCGCCGGCGTAGCGGGTGTCGTCGCTGGTGCGGCTGGCGGAGCACCCGTGTTCGGTGGTGGCGGCGGCGGACCACCAGATGGCGGCGTTGCACCTGGCGATGGAGTGACACCCGCTGGTGGAGTGGCGCCTGCCTCAGGCGGCACGGGCACGATGCGATTGCCGGTGCCCGGTGGCGCGGCCTGACGCAATGTCTCTTCGCGAAACTCGGGCGCGACCCGCTCCAGCAAACGGCCGATCGCGTCGAACACCGGGTGGCGGAAGCCCGGCTGCGGGTTGGTCACGTTCTGAATGATCTGCTCGCGCAGATCGGCAGGCACCGCGTCCAGGAGCTGGCGAATCGAGTTGACTACTTGCGGATCGACGGCCATCTACTCGTCCTCCTCCATCAGAACGCTGAGCTCCCCTCGCGCCGTCGCTTGATCAGCGACGAGCCACTGTTCCGAATCTGCCGCAGCACCACGCGCCCGGCCGACTGACGCGCGTTGGTCATCGCCTCGCGGATCAGCTTTTCGCGGATGCTCTCGACGCGGAAGGTCGGCCGCTCCATCACCTGCCGCAGGCGCGCATTGAAGTACTCGTTCGTCAGCCGCTGATACTCGGCCTGCTCGTCCCGCCGCAGTGGCACCTTTTCAACTTCGTCCTGCACCGGCGTGGGCTCGTAGTACTGCGTGTCACCACCCAGCGCGCGCAGACGCGAGCGAATGTCCGGATTGAGCATCTCGTTTGGACGCTGCACGTCCTCCCACGTCTGGCCACCCGTCCCGCGCACGAAACGCCCGACCGCTGGCCCGATCACGGGCGTGGTCGATGCCGCGCCCGGCGCCTGCGGCGGACGACCGGTCAGCGCGTCGATCGCGCTTAGCCCCAGGCCGCCCGGCCCGGCCAGCACATCGCGCACCGCGAAGTCGATCTGGCTGGGACGAACGCGCTCCGCCTCCTGCCCCGGCACGCGCGTGCGCACGCCCTCGAGGATCGGCGCCAGCGTCTTGGCCAAATTCGACGCGTTTTCGTCCGACCATTTGTTGGCGATCGTCGAGCCACGGAACAGATCCTGATTGGTCACCAGTTGCCCGACGGTGCTCACCGGCGGCGGGAGCATGCCCATCGTCGCCTCGGCCGGGTTGGCCGCCATCCCGCCGACAGGCGTGACCTGGGGCGCAACATCCATCAGGAGCTCCTGGGCCGAGCGCGGCTGGCCGCGGCCGGTGGTGCGGTTGTACGCCTCGCGCGCGGCGATCGCGAACGGCGCGAACTGCTGCAGGTTGAAATCGAGGTGCTGCGGCACGCGGTTGCCGTCCTTGTCGCGCGGCGCCTCGCCCGGCAGCATGAGCACGATGCCCTGCCGCTTCAAGTAGTCGGGCACGTTGTCGTAATCCTTCGAGCGCTGCGGATCGGAACGGTTCCAGTTCTCGGCGGCGATGGTCGGCGCCCCGACTAGGGTCGTGCCCGCAAACGCCAGCCCGGCCGGGTCGCTTTGCATCAACCGCCCGAGCTGCGCGCCGCCCTGCACGCCCGCGTTGAAGAACGGGATCACGCGATTGACCTCGCGTGAAAAATTGCCGCCACGATCGAAGTCGAGCAGATCGCGCGCGGCGATCACCGACTCGAGCGGGGTTTTGACCTGCTGGCGAGACAGGCGCATCATGGACACGCGCGGCGCCTGCTCCATGCGGTTGCGGAGAGCCTCCCC
>Ga0105091_10000922_pt1 | contig 12746 bp, 8 predicted proteins | sample PPLLak1March2015_FD_87022 | JGI IMG/M metagenome (GOLD analysis project Ga0105091, IMG submission 87022) | Freshwater sediment microbial communities from Prairie Pothole Lake near Jamestown, North Dakota, USA - PPLs Lake P7 Core (1) Depth... | ecosystem: Environmental > Aquatic > Freshwater >... | reverse complement strand
CAGCTCGACAAGCAGGAAGAATTCAACCGTTTGTGGAAGTGGACCAAGACGCACATGTACCAGACCGACGGACCCTACCGGGGATATTTCTCCTGGCACTGCGACCGCGACGGAAAACAGCTGGCGGCCAACCCGGCCTCCGACGGCGAGGAGTGGTTCGTCACGGCGCTGTTTTTCGCGTCCAATCGCTGGGGCGACGGCGAAGGGGAGTATAATTACCGCGCCGAAGCCGACGCGATCCTGCGCGCGATGCGCACCAAAACCGCCGAAGGCGGGATCGCCACCGATATGTTCGATCCGGTAACCAAGCAGGTGGTGTTCGTCCCGAGCGGCCGGAATTCCACCTTCACCGACCCTTCCTATCACCTGCCCGCCTTCTACGAACTCTGGGCGCTGTGGGCGGCGGAAGACAACGCCTTCTGGTCGGAGGCGGCCGCGGAGAGCCGCAAGTTTTTCCACCTGGCCGCGCATCCTGTAACGGGCCTGATGCCGGCTTATTCGAATTTCGACGGCACGCCCACGGGCGGGGAACACGAGGATTTCCGCTTCGACGCCTGGCGGACCCTGGCCAACGTCGCCGTGGATTATGCCTGGTTCGGGAAGGATCCCTGGCAGGTGGAGCAATCCGACCGCGTGCTCTCGTTCCTCGCCGCGCAGGATTCGGGTTTCTACGGGAACCAATACACGCTGGAAGGCAAGGCGCTCTCGGGCGACCATTCCACCGGGCTGGTGGCGATGGCCGGTGTGGCGGCGTTGGCGGCCCACCGAGAGATCGGGGAGCCCTTTGTGCTGGAACTCTGGAACGCGAAGATACCGCGCGGGACGTGGCGCTATTACGACGGGTTGCTCTACTTCATGGCACTGCTTCACGTCAGCGGTAATTTTCAGGGTTACGCGCCGTAATTTCCGGGGGTCTTTTTCTGCCTTTTTTGCGGTTATCGCAGCAGAAACGATGCTGCGCCGAAAGGGGGCTTGGTGGTCACGACAGGAGAGGAAAGAAACCATTCTCAGTTCCATCACGCCCGGAAAGGAGGAAGACGCCGAAAGAATTGCACGTCGAGACGAACCCATGCACCACCCAAGACGAACAATGCAACAACGCTTCAGGATCCAACCATCTTCGAAAGGAGCACATATGTACCGCAAAATATTTGTGGCACTGATGTTGGTCGCCATGATGACCGGCCTGGTTTCCTGCGCCGGCGCCGGAAAGACCAAGGTCGGAATTTCCTTTTCCGATTTCGCGACCGAGCGGTGGAAGAACGAAGCCGACCTGATGACCAAGCTCCTGAATGAAAAGGGCTACGATGTCATCGTTCAGGAAGCGGCCCATGACGTCAAACTGCAGAACGACCAGATTGACAACATGGTCTCGCAGGGCATCAAGGGCCTGATCGTCATCGCCGAAGACGGCGATGCCGCGGTGACCTCGGTGGATGCCGCCGCCAAAGCGGGCGTGAAAGTCATCGCCTACGACCGCCTGATCAAGACCCAGAGCATCGCGGCCTACATCTCCTTCGACAACGTCGAAGTCGGGCGCCAGGAAGCGCTGGGCGTCATGACCGCGCTCGGCATTCCGGGAAGCACCACGTGGACCAAGGAAAATCCGGCCAAGATCGTCTTGTCCGGCGGGTCCCCGACCGACAACAACGCCGTCCTCGTCCGCCAGGGCCAGATGGAAGTCATCCAGCCCTACCTGGATCAGGGCATCATCACGATCGTCGCCGATCAGTGGGTCGATAACTGGGATGCCGCGATCGCTCAGAAGATGATGGAAAATATCCTCACCGCGCAGCAGAACCTGATCGACGGCGTGATTGCCTCGAACGACGGCACCGCGCTGGGCGAACTGCAGGCGATGAAGGCCCAGGGTCTGGCCGGCAAGGTTCCGATCTCCGGCCAGGATGCCACCGCCGATTCCTGCAATTCGATCGTCAAGGGCGAGCAGACGGTTTCCGTATACAAGGACCATCGCCTGCTGTCCCCGATGGCCGTAGACATGATCGACCAGCTCCTCAAGGGCGAAGCGATCGCGGGCCTGCAGAAGTTCTCCCTGGCCGTGCTGACCGGCGATGACACCAAGGTCGGCGACATTCAGGCGAACTTCCTCCCGGTTGTCCAGATCGACAAGAACAACGTCTACGAAGTGGTCGTCAAGAGCTGCTTCCAGCCCTACGACGACGTGTACCGGGATATTCCGGACGCGGATCGGCCTGCCAAGGTGACCTGCCCGTAGGCGCAGCACCTCATCCGACCGTTGGTTTGCCATGACGGCCGGATGATAAGAACAAGTTAAGCAATTCGCGGGGGCGGGCTTCCTTTTGAACTCACAAGTTTTTCAAGGAAGCCCGCCCTCCGATCCGGTGCGCAGGAGAACGGTATGAGCGACGACGTCATTCTGGAATTTAAGAACGTAACCAAAAAATTTGCCGGCGTTACCGCGCTCTCGGATGTTTCCTTTTCCATCCGGCGCGGTGAAATCCACGGTATCTGCGGCGAGAACGGCGCCGGAAAATCCACCTTGATGAAGATCCTGTCGGGAGTGTACCCGTATGGGGATTATGAGGGGCAGGTGATCTACAACGGGAAAGAATTGAAGTTGGAAGAGGGATCGATTCGCAAGGCGGCCGAAGAGGGGATTGCGATCGTCTACCAGGAACTGACGCTGGTGCCTTTCGGCACGGTCGGAGAAAATATATACCTGGGCAAGGAACCGGTGGAACTCGGCATAATCAACTGGGACAAACTTTATTCCGAGACCGACGCCCTGCTGGCCAAATACCATATGGATGTCAACGCCCATACGGTGGTGAGGCACCTGGGCGTCGGCAAAATGCAGATGACGGAAATCGCCAAGGCGCTTGCGGAAAACGCAAAGATCCTGATCCTCGACGAGCCGACCAGCGCGCTGGCCGAATCCGAAATCGAACAACTCATGCAAATTCTGCAGGGGCTCAAGCGGCACGGAGTGACCTGCATTTACATCAGCCACAAATTGGATGAGTTCTTCAAGATCACCGATTCGGTGACGATCCTGCGCGACGGGAAGACGGTCCTCACCAGCCCGACCAAGAAACTCAACGTGGAATCCCTGGTCCGCCATATGGTCGGACGCGAGATGAAGGCGCGCTTCCCGGAGGGCAACCGCAAACCCGGCGCGGTGATCTTCGAGGTGGAGGATCTCCATGCGCTGGACCCCAACGACACCAACACCGAAATCATCAAAGGCGTAAGCTTCAACCTGCGCAAGGGGGAGATCCTCGGGATCGCCGGCCTGATGGGCTCCGGCCGGACGGAACTCGTCATGACCCTCTTCGGGGAGTACGGAAAAATCAATAAGGGAAATATTAAACTCGAGGGCAGGGACGTCAAGGCCGGGAGCGCGAGCCAGGCCATGCGGCAAGGCATCAGCCTGGTGCCGGAAGACCGCAAAAGGCACGGACTGGTGCTGATGCAATCGATCCTGCGCAATATTTCCATGGCCAACCTGGACCGGTTCGCATCCTTTTTACGCATCAACGATGCCGCCGAACTGAAGGAGAGCCTGGAACTCGCCAAAAGCCTGGCGATTAAAACCTCCAACCTGCATGCCCGGGCGGATTCGCTCTCCGGCGGCAACCAGCAGAAGGTCGTCATTTCCAAATGGCTGATGTCGCGGCCGAAGGTGCTGATCATGGACGACCCGACCCGCGGGATCGACGTCGGCACCAAATTTGAGATCTACAAGATCATGAACGAGCTTGCCGAACAGGGGATCGCCATCATCATGATCTCCAGCGATCTGGTGGAGGTGCTCGGCATGAGCGACCGGGTCATGGTCATGCACGAAGACCGGTCGGTCTGCACCCTGAATATCGCCGACGCCAACCAGGAAAAAATCATGGCGCTGGCCACCGGCACAGCGGCCAATTCCAAACCCGAAAGGTCTAAATCATGAGCGCTATCTCCGCTACCCCGCAGGAAACCATGTTTACCAAGGTCGTGCGGCAGCTCCGCGGCAACCTGCAAACCTACACCCTGGTTGTGGCGATGATCGTCATCTGGGGGTTGTTCGCCGCGCTGACCGGCGGGTCCTACGTCTCGGCGCAGAATTTTTCCAATCTCTTCCGGCAGATGACGATCACGGCGATCATGTCGGTCGGCATGGTGCTGGTGATCGTCACCGGCGGGATCGACCTCTCGGTCGGCAAATTGGCCGGGTACATCTCCGTATGGGCTGCCTTCCTGCAGCTGCGCGTCTGGGATTCGATATTCCCCGGCCAGGCGCTCCTGGCCGCAATCCTTTCCTCCATCGCCGGGATCGGGATCGGCACGCTCTTCGGCGTCATCCAGGGCTATATCATCGCCTATCTGCGCATCCCCGCCTTCATCGTGACGCTCGGCAGCATGTGGATTCTCAACGGCCTGATCCTCGTCCGGACGGAAGGAAAAACGATCGCCGCCAACCAGCCGTATTTTTCGGAAATCGGGCAGGGGTATCTTCCGGCGTGGCTCGGGTGGATCATCGCGGCATTGATCGTCGCGGCGCTTTTCGGGCTTATGTTCACTTCCCGGCGGCGGAAAGCGAAATACGGTTTTACCCTCCCGCCGATCGGCATGGATCTCGCCAAAACCATTTTCTTCTGCCTATTGGTCGTCGGGTATGTCGCCTACGTCAATGCCTACCGCGGGATTCAAAACCCGGTGCTGATCCTGGCGGTGCTTGCCATCGCCGTTTCGTATATTTCCGACAATACGAAATTCGGCCGGCATGCCTACGCGATCGGGGGCAACCGCGAAGCGGCCCGTCTTTCCGGGATCAACATCCAAAGCAACATCTTCAAGATTTTCATCCTGATGGGTTTCCTGTGCGGGGTATCCGGCGTGGTGATGGCATCGTACGTCGGTTACGGGACAATCGCCGCAGGAGGCGGTTATGAACTCGACGCGATCGCGGCCTGCTTCCTGGGCGGCACGTCCACGTTCGGCGGAGAGGGGACGGTCTTCGGCGCGATGGTCGGGGCGCTGATCATGGCCAGCCTGGTCAACGGGCTGCAGATCATGAACGTCCCCTCGGCCTGGCAGTACGTGGTCAAAGGGATTGTGCTGGTGATCGCCGTGCTGCTCGATGTGTATATGAAGCGCAACCGGTAATCCATCCGCCTTTTCGCACGGACCGGGAAACGCCGGATCCGCGATGGGCTCAACACCGTCCGCCGGAAGGCGGCCGGGGAAAAAACCAACGCAGGAGGAAATGGCGATGTCTGACTATTCACCAAAACCCGAGCATAAATTCACCTTCGGTTTGTGGACGGTCGGTTCGACCGGCCGCGATCCGTTCGGTGCACCGACGCGCGATTCGAAAACCCCGGTCGAACTGGTCAAGCTGTTGGCGGAAGTCGGCGCGTACGGGGTCAACCTGCACGACAACGACCTGGTCCCGATCGACGCCACGGCCGTCGAGCGCGACAAGATTGTCGCGGATTTCAAGGCCGCCCTTAAGCAGACCGGCCTGGTCGTCCCGATGGCGACAACCAACCTGTTCTTCGATCCGGCATTCAAAGACGGCGCGTTCACTTCCAACGACGCCAAGGTGCGCGCTTACGCGCTGCAGAAGACGATGGCCTCGATCGACCTGGGCGCCGAACTGGGCGCAAAGGTCTACGTGTTCTGGGGCGGCCGCGAGGGGACCGAAAGCGACGCCACCAAGGATCCGGTCACGGCGATCAAACGCAACCGCGAAGCGCTGGACTTCCTGTGCGATTACGTGCTTGATAAAAAGTACGGCATGAAGTTCGCGCTTGAGGCCAAGCCGAACGAGCCGCGCGGCGATATTTATAACGCCACGACCGGCCACATGCTGGGCTTCATCGCCACCCTCGCCCATCCCGAGATGGTCGGGGTCAATCCGGAAGTCGCCCACGAACACATGGCCGGGCTCAACTTCCTGCACGGCGTGGCCCAGGCCTGGGAGGCCGGCAAGCTCTTCCATATCGACCTCAACGACCAGTATCCGGGGCGCTACGACCAGGATCTGCGCTTTGGCTCACGCGACCCCAAGGCGGCCTTCTTCCTCGTCAAGTTCCTCGAGGACGTCAAGTATGAGGGTATGCGGCATTACGATGCGCATGCCTACCGCACGGAAGATTACGAAGGCGTGAAGGATTTCGCGCGCGGCTGCATGCGCACCTACCTGATCCTCAAGGAAAAGGGCGCGCGCTGGAACGCCGACAAGGAGATCCAGGCCATCCTGGCCGAGATCAACGCGGACGACGGATCGACCGCGGCCTTCACCGGAAAATACGCCGCGGCCAAGGCCGACGGTTTGAAGAAGCAGACCTTCGACCGCATCGCCCTCGGCAAACGCGGCTTGAAATACGAACGCCTGGACCAGTTGACGATCGAAATCCTGATGGGGGTCCGCTGATCCCGGTATTGGATCAGCGCAATAACCAAAGCGATTCCTCATTAAAAAAACTTCGGATAAGTCGTGCCGAGCGCCGCGAAGGATCTTTGAGGGAAGGGTCTTTCGCGGCGCTCGGCATGGAAACCGTATGCCTGCACTCTGTCATGGAGTCTGTTTGTGGAAACCGCTCAAATCAAACCGCTTTATCTTGAGGCCTCCCAGCCCATTCCCGTCCGGCTCAAAGATTTGCTCGGCCGGATGACGGTCGAAGAAAAATTATTCCAGCTCAGCGCCTATTGGTTCCACGATCTGCGCAACGGCCAGGAACTGTCCCAGGACCGGATGCGGGTGCTGCTCGGAATGGGCATCGGACAGATCTCCCGTATCGGCGGGTCGAGCGCGCTCCTGCCGCCCGATGCGGCCCGGGCCGGCAATACGATCCAACGCGTCCTGCGCGAACACACCCGTCTGGGAATCCCGGCCATCCTGCATGAGGAATGCTGCGCCGGCTACATGGGTCTGGGGGGATCGATCTTCCCGCAGATGATCGGAATGGCCAGCACCTGGAACCCGGAGCTTCTGCAGCGGACGGCGGCCGAAATCCGGGCCCAGCTGCTGGCGGTGGGAGCCCGGCAGGGGTTGGCGCCCGTGCTGGATGTCGCCCTCGACCCGCGCTGGGGGCGGACTGAGGAAACTTTCGGAGAGGATCCGCTCCTGATCGCGCGGATGGGGGCGGCTTACATCCGCGGCGTGCAGGGGGATGAGATGAAAAGCGGCTTGATGGCGACCGCCAAGCATTTCATCGGGTACAGCCTGTCCGCGGGCGGGATGAACTGCGCCCCGATCCAGGCCGGACCGCGCTTCCTGCGCGAAACCTGCCTGATGCCCTTCCAGGCGGCTATCGCCGAGGCGGGGGTCCGCTCGGTGATGAACGCCTACAACGAGTTGGATGGGGAAGTGGTGGCGGCGTCGGGCGCGATCCTGAAGGATCTCCTGCGCGGCGAGCTGGGCTTCAAGGGGGTGGTGGTTTCCGATTACAGCGCGATCGCGATGATCCACAACTACCATCACGCGGCATCCGACGAGCGGAGCGCGGCGGTAAAGGCATTCAAAGCCGGGATCGAGATGGAACTCCCGAGCAGGGTGTGCTACGGCGAGCCGCTGCGCGCCGCGCTGGAAGCCGGCGAGGTCGGCCTGGATGAGATCAATGCCGCGGTGCAGCTCGTCCTGGAGGCGAAATTCGAACTCGGGCTGTTCGAGAATCCATTCGCGGATGAACACACCGCCGCGCTGAGTTTCGAAACGCCGGCCCAGCGGGCGCTGGCGCGCGAAGCCGCCGGGCAAAGCCTGATCCTTCTAAAGAACGACGGCCTGCTTCCGCTGCGCCCGACCGGCACGATTGCGGTCATCGGCCCTAACGCGGATGCGCCGCGAAACCTGATCGGGGATTATTCCTACCAGGCGGGCGTGGAATTGGCCGCGCATCCGCCCGCGCCCGAACTCGGCATCCCGACGCTCGGCGGGCTGGATTGGAATTATATCCAGGCGCATTCGGTCAAGATCCCCTCCATTCTGGATGGCATCCGCGACCGGGCCGGGCGGGATGCCCGGGTCCTGCACGCGGCCGGGTGCACGGTTTCGGGTGCCGACCGGGCCGGAATACCGGAAGCCGCCGCACTCGCTGCGCAAGCCGACGCGGTCATCCTCGTCCTGGGGGATAAATCCGGGTTCACGCTGGATTGCACGAGTGGCGAGACGCGCGACCGAGCGGAACTCGGCCTACCCGGCGTGCAGCAGGAGCTGGCCGAAGCGGTGCTTGGGGCCGGGAAGCCCGCCGCGGTCGTGCTGATCAACGGGCGGCCGCTCGCGATCCCATGGCTGGATACGAACGCCAACGCGATCCTCGAAGCCTGGCTTCCCGGCGAAGAAGGCGGGGCGGCCGTGGCCGATGCGCTGTTCGGAGCGATCAATCCGGGCGGGAAGCTGCCCATCACCGTTCCGCGCACCGTCGGCCAGGTGCCGATCCAATACAACCACAAGCCGTCGGGCAGCCGCTCCAACTGGTATGGCGACTATGTGGAATCGCCGGCCGGGCCGTTGTATCCGTTCGGGCACGGCCTGAGCTACACCACGTTTGGGTACACGGATTTTTTCATCGCGCCCGCGCAGGCGGCTCCCGGCGGTGTGGTGGAGGTTCGGCTGACGGTTGTCAATACCGGAAAGGTTGCCGGGGATGAAGTGGTGCAGTTGTATGTTTGCGATCCGGTGGCCTCCATTCCCCGGCCGGTGAAGGAATTGAAAGGCTTCTGCCGGATCGGCTTGAAGCCGGGCGAATCCCGGAAGGTGTTGTTCCGCCTTCCGGTGGACATGCTTGCCTTCTATGATGAAAATATGGATCTGGTGACCGAGGCCGGGACGATCCGGGTCATGCTCGGAGGTTCCTCGAGCGACCTCCGGCTGCAGGGGCAATTTGAAATCATCGGCCCTCAAAAATCGAAAGTCGGCCGGCGTATGACGGTTTGCCCGGTGGCGATAGAATAGGCTGGAGGAATCCAAAATGGCGAAGCGACATTTTCTCGGGCTGGACGTATCCACGACCGGCAGCAAAGCCCTGGTGATCGACGAACAGGGAACCGTGCTGGGAACGGCGGTCACGCCGCATACCCTGCAAACGCCCAAGCCGCTCTGGTCCGAGCAGAACCCGGAAGAGTGGTGGGGGGCATCCGTGGAGAGCATCCGCAAGGTGCTCAAGGAAACGGGCGTGCCGGGCGGAGAGGTCGCCGGAGTGGGGCTGACCGGCCAGATGCACGGCCTGGTGCTCCAGGATGCGGACGGAAAAGTCCTGCGGCCGGCGATTCTGTGGAACGACCAGCGCACCGGCGCGCAATGCGACGAGATCCGCGCCAAAATCGGCAGGGAAAAATTCATCCGGATCACCGGCAACGACGCGCTGACGGGCTTCACCGCGCCGAAGATCCTGTGGGTGAAGGAGAACGAGCCGGAGATCTTTAAAAAAGCGCGCCATGTGCTGCTTCCCAAGGATTACCTGCGCTACCGGCTGACCGGCGGGTATGCGATGGACAAAGCCGACGGTTCCGGCACGGTGCTCTTTGATTTGAAAAGCCGCAACTGGTCGCCGGAGGTGCTCTCCGCGCTCGGCATTCCGGCGGAGTGGCTGCCGCCGACGTTCGAGGGGCCGGAAACGACCGGCACCCTCACCGCCGAAGCGGCGGCAGCGACCGGCCTCGCAGCCGGAACTCCCGTCTGCGCCGGGGGCGGCGATCAGGCGGCCCAGGCAGTGGGGGTCGGGGCGGTGGAGACGGGGATCATCGCGCTGACGCTCGGCACGTCGGGGGTGGTGTTTGCGGCCACGCCGGCGGCCGCGGTCGAGCCGGAAGGGCGGCTGCACGCGTTCTGCCACGCCGTGCCCGGCATGTGGCACTTTATGGGGGTGATGCTAAGCGCGGCCGGCAGCCTGCAGTGGTACCGGAATACGATGGTGCCGGGGACCGAATATGACGACCTATTAAAAGAAGCCACGCCGGTACCGGCGGGCAGCGAAGGATTGCAGTTCCTGCCGTATCTGTCTGGCGAGCGCACGCCGCACCCGGATCCGCTCGCGCGCGGGGCCTGGATCGGGCTGACGCTGCGCCATGGGCGCGGGCACCTTACCCGCGCGGTGCTGGAGGGCGTGGCGTACGGGTTGAAGGACAGTTACCAGCTTATCCGCGATTCGGGCGCGGGGGCGATCCGCCAGGTGCGCGCCTCCGGCGGCGGAGTCAAGGGCGCGCTGTGGCGGCAGATCCTGGCATCGGTCCTGGAGACGGAACTGGTGACCGTTAACACAACCGAGGGCGCCGCCTACGGCGCGGCGCTCCTGGCGGGGGTGGGGGCGGGGGCGTGGCCGAATGTGCCCGCCGCCTGCGCCAAGACGGTCAAGATCACCGGCACGACCCAGCCCGACCCGGCCCAGGTGGAGACGTACCGCCGGGGCTACGAGGTGTATCACGGACTGTATCCCCTTCTCCGCGATACCTTCCGGAAAATGTAGACGGCTAGTCTCAGGAAATGATAAAAAACATAGATAGGATTTAAAAGGCATCGAAGGTGGTCGAGTAGCGGTTTTTGCGTATCGAGACCACCGGATATTTGGCGCGGTCTCGATACGCCCGCATAGAACGCGGGCTACTCGACCGACTTTTTCATCATCCTGTCTGGTGCTCTTCCCTAATGCCGAGCAGAAAGCCCCGGTCTCATGTACAATGCTCCTTAACCTCCGGAGCGGAAAGGAAAAAACATGGGCACCTATTTTCTGTTCGGCAATTACACTCAGGAATCCTTGAAGAAGATCAATCCGCGGCGGACAGCCGGAGCCGCGGCCGTGATTCGCAAGAACGGCGGCGAATTGAAAAACGGGTACGCGCTCCTGGGCGAGGCGGATATCATCCTAATCGCCGATTTCCCGGACAACGCCAAGGCCATGAAGGCTTCGATCGAGCTGACCCGCCAGTTGGGGATCGGCTTCCGGACCGCGCCGGCCGTCAGCGTGGAATACTTCGACGCGATGATGTCGTAGTCATTTGCGGCTTCACCGAAAAAATGCCCCTTTTCCCAGTAAAAATGCCCGGGTATTCGGTCTATCCGGATAAGCCCTTATCATTTAAAATACCGCATCCGTGGTTACTACTATCCCCAAAGGATTGAGATGATTATTAAAAGACGAATCGACGGCACAATACAACTCAGCCGGTACCGCGAATTCCTCTGGTTCGTATTGATCACCACCCTGCTCGGCGTCGCCTCTTCCGGCGGCGTGTTCGGCGTCCGCATGATCACGGTCCTGATCGCCAACTGGCTGGCGGTGGCGTTCATCTTTATGATCAACGACGTGGAGGATGCGCCGGACGACGCGCTTTGCCCGCACAAGGCGGTGCGTAACCCGATCGCCTCCGGCATGCTCCCGCACCGGACCGGATGGTGGGTATCCATCCTGGTGGCGCTGCTATCGGGCTTCCTGTACCTTCTGCTCGGGGCCGGGCCGGCACTGTGGGGATGGATCGGGCTGCTGCTCGGATACGTGTATTCGTGGAAACGGATCCGGCTCAAGAATTTCCCGATTGTGGATTTTCTTTCGCACGGGATGATGCTGGCCGGGTGCCAGTTCCTCGCCGCCCTATACACTTTTTCGCCCGGCCTGTACTGGTGGTGGCCGTTCCCCTTCTGCATGACGGTAACGATTTCCATGTACGGCGAGCTCTTCAACGAACTCAGGGATTTTCACAAGGACCGGGAAGCCGGGTTAACCCATACCGCCCTTCTGGTGGGGTACCGGCCGACCACGGTTCTGATGTACATCCTCCTGGGGATCGGCATTCTATCCGCGGTCATCACCCTGATCGGGATCATGATCGTCCCGTTCTGGGTGCTGATGATCACCCTGGTGCTGCTGGTCTGCCTGCTGATCCCGGCGATCGTGCGCATCGCCCGCCGGACGCGGACGCGCGTCGCCGAATACGAACCGCTGCACAAGCCGTTCGAAATCTCCTTTGCCGTCGCGCTCTCGACGTACTATGTGGCCCCCTGGCTCAGCGCAAGGCTGTTGCCCCTGCTGCCGCGCTTCTCTTTTTTCTAAGAATCGCCGGCATTCCCGGAGCCGTTTGTCCGGGGATTTGTTATAATTCCACCTCGTCCGGGCGCATAGCTCAGTCGGTTAGAGCGCTTCACTCACATTGAAGAGGTCGGGGGTTCGAGTCCCTTTGCGCCCACAGGTTTTCCCGGCCGGCAATCCCGAAGGCCGGGTTTCTGTTTAATTGTGCGGAGCCAAATTCATGCTATTGCCGTTTGCCGGGAAGCGGGTCGTTCCGAAGACAATTCCTCCCCGGCTCGCGCTTGAAGGGTGTTCCCCGCCCCGTTGTTCCTCACACCCCGATCGGGGGAAATCGCCAAAAACACGGAATTCACACGGATAGCCGGTGAAGTTTTAACTTTCCGGCGATTTACATGGATTTACCTGATATAGGAAGAACCGCCGCAACCGGCGGGCGTATATCCTGATTGGAAAGGAGTCTACTATGGATTTCACCATCGTTTTTCTCATTTGTGGCGGATTACTGGCGCTCTTGTTCGTCCTGCCATGGCTGCTCGGCGTTCGGTACATCCCCAACAACCGCGTGGGGATCGTCGAGCAATACTGGTCGTTGCGGGGCTCACTTAAGGAAGGCCAGATCATTGCCTTGAAGGGCGAGGCGGGCTTCCAGGCCGATATCCTGCGCGGCGGTCTGCATTTCGGCTTCTTCCCCTGGCAGTTCAAGGTGCACATCGAACCGCTGGTGGTGATCGCGGAAAGCAAGATCGGTTATGT
>Ga0105091_10000921_pt1 | contig 12748 bp, 12 predicted proteins | sample PPLLak1March2015_FD_87022 | JGI IMG/M metagenome (GOLD analysis project Ga0105091, IMG submission 87022) | Freshwater sediment microbial communities from Prairie Pothole Lake near Jamestown, North Dakota, USA - PPLs Lake P7 Core (1) Depth... | ecosystem: Environmental > Aquatic > Freshwater >... | reverse complement strand
GGCGGGCCTCCCCGCATTGCAAGGTGGTGAATCTGGTCAGGGGCGGAAGCCAGCAGCCACAGCCATTTATTGCAAGTGCCGGGGGTCAGGCTCGCCACCCCCCCTTCTTAAGCGTTACCGCTGTTCACGATTTCTACCGGGGTTCCGGCAGACACCAATTCAAATAGTTCGATGATGTCCTGATTGCGCATGCGCACACAGCCGTGAGAAACCGGGCAGCCGATTGCAGTTTCGTCCGCCGTGCCGTGGATGTAGATATAACGGCGCATGGTATCCACTGCGCCGAGTCGGTTGAAGCCAGGCTCGCTGCCAGAAAGCCACAGGATGCGGCTAAGAATCCAGTCTCGTTCGGGAAAACACTGCGCGAGTTCGGGTGTATAAATTTCACCTGTGGGACGCCGCCCCGAAAATACAGTGTTAATTGGCTGTCCAGCGCCAATCTTGGCGCGAATAAGGTGCTTTCCACGCGGGGTACAAAAACTGCCGTGCTGTTCTCCCGCGCCGTTTTTAGCTGTAGATACGGAATATCTCCTCAGCGGATGATTGTCATCCAGCAGTTCGAGTGTTTGTTTCTCTATATTGATTATGATTTTGCGCAAATTCAGGACAAGAACGAAATTACTTTCGCCTCACTCGCAACGTCATGCATCAGGGGATCTTTCAAACGACTATGGGTATGAATAAGCAGCCGGACTGGGCTTGGCCACCGTGGATTTGGATGCCCCGACACCTTTGCTTGGATCTTTATCTGCCATAGGTTTTTCTTCCGTGGCAACCGCCCTTGATAGAAGTTTAACGGCACCGATTCTGGTGCTGTCGGTCTCACCGTTCAGATTGACTAAGTTGAGCTTGCCAAAGCCCCGCCCGAGATCATTGGAGAAATCATATACTGCACCGATTACGGTCAAGTCCCCTCGCGCCACCTCGCGGCGGAATTTCTTCAAGGCCACCGCCACCTGATTATTCACATTGACGAGTACGCCGTCCATACCGGATTTTCCCTTGGCGATCCTGATGCTGGCAAGCTCGCGTTTTATCGCACGGGATTCCTTGGCATAGTTGCCGGAAGCAGCCTTAATCGCACCACAAGAAGAGTGTCCGATAAAAATCAACAGCGGAGTATGCAAATGATGCACACCGTACTCGACCGAGCCCTCGCTTGTCGATAGCTGGTTGCCGATATTGCGCACCATAAACAAGTCGCCATCCGGCGTTTTGTCGAGGGCGTGGGTATGTACTCTCGAGTCCGAGCAGGTCACAACTGTGGCGCGCGGCATCTGCCCAGCAACGAGGGGCTTGAAATACGCTTCGTTATGGGATTTCGCAAATCCGTCGTTGTCCCGCAGCAGATTGTTGACAATATCTCTGAGCTGCTCGGATTCGGGAACCGGCATCGGGACTGAGCTTGGTTTCACAGCAGGGCGATACTGATACCTCTCCACTCCAATGGCGTTAAACGGCAGACATGCAATAACAATGGCAATCAGGCTGCTTCTTATCGCCGACATGACTATTCCCACTTAATAGTTAAAGACATACACCATGTTGATTTATTGTGGATAATGATGACATACACTTTCTGTATGATCACCAGAAAAGCTTACTTTTTTGGCAGGGACACCGATGCAAGCCATTCTACACCACCATGCCCGAGCTTAAAATCAAGATTGCGCTTTGAGGATTTGAAGGGTATCACGCCATCTACTGTTCGCTCAAAGAGCATCCACTAACAGTCCGTTGAAATACTCAAAAAATTTGATGTTTTTTATCGAGCAGTGTTCCCTTGCCAGTCAAATGCGCTGGCCGTTGCGCTGCTTGCCGCCATGGTCACGGCAAGCAGCGCTACATGCAAGGTTTTAAATTGATGGCATTTCATCGTTTATACTCCTCTCAAAACCATGTGAGAAGAGAGGATCTGATGCCTCTTACCGGAGCGGCATATGGAGGCACAAAACAGGTGCCTGCGCATGCCGCGAAGGTTTGTTTGCTGGATATCGTGTCAGCAATCCGGTGACTTTGCGTCCCCGGCCTCACCACAACAACAGGTCAGCCTGGGACTTTCGCGTCATCTGTTGCCCGGCAGGTTTACCACCACCCTTCTCGCCACCGCCTTAGTCGTCGTCCTTCTTGCCACCTTTGCCTGTTACCTTGGTAATCTCGGTGACACTGTCGTTACCGGGGTTCACGTCGAACGGTGCTGCGGCAGTCGCCGTCCAAGTGATGGTGGTTGCATAGTTAATGCCGAAACCCTCGGTCCAGCTCTGGCTGGTACCCGGTACGAGTGTGAAGGAGTAGTAGCGTGGGAAGGTCGGAATAGCGTTTCCGCTCGCATCCACTGCGGTCAGCAGGACGGTTCCAATCGCGGCATCCGGGCCGGCATTTGCCACGGCCAGGGTGAATTCCCTGCCCTCCGTTCCGGACACCATGCGCACCGGCACCTGCAGCCCCGAGACGTCACTGATCGACACGTCATAGTGAGTCTCGCCAGACGCTGCGCACGTCAGCGGGGTCGCGTAGAGACTGGGCAACGGCCAGCTGTGCAAGTAATCGATAACCGCACGGGCATCATCGGCCGCGAGTGCGAAGCCACCGATGTTCGACGCCGCCATGTCAGGATTGGCCAGAAGTTCAGGCACTGCCGCCAGGGTTGGGCCTTGGGCGATCCCGAACGTGGGTATCGAGCCATCCAACACACCCAAATACTCGGTCCAGCCTTCCTGAGGCGCGGCGGCGGGAATGTAGGCCGGCGAAGGCAGCGCCCCGAAGTTTGATCCGCGACTATAGGAATAGGCTCCGCCAGTTGGCCCATAGTCGAGGAAGCACTTCCGCACCATCTGCACCACACCCTTTACCTCCTCCTTGACCTCAATGCACTTCTTGGGCAAGAGGGTCGTCACGGTTTCGTTGGTAAGACCCAAAATCTGGTTCAGGTAGACCACCGTGTCCACACTGACTTTGCCGGTCTTGTCGGAAGCCGCGCCCAGCCCCCTGGCTGCGATATCGAGTACTGTCGCAGGCAATGCGAGTGGGGCGGTTTGGGCGCCCAGATAGCCATTCAGCATGAGTTGCCTGTAGATCGCCAGGTTCTGCAGAGGCGAGTCTATGGCAGCCGACGAAACAATGTTATTGGTGACTGTGCTGGCGACCAGACGTCCCGCGGGATCCACTGTGACGCAGTCTGCGGTTGCCAACTTGACAACAGCGTCCTCCAACTGCTGGTCAAGCACCGATACAGGCGAGCGCGCCACGTTGGTGCGGCCGAAATCGACCTCCTGGGTGTAAGTCTCATAGCCAGGCACGATGACGCAGGTCTCTGGATCGACAAGAATACGGCATGACTCGGTAGCTGACGCCGGTATACATTGCGGCATCGTTCCCACTGCCGGCAAGGTTACACCAGGCGCAGCCAGAGGCTGCTGGCAAGCGTCGGCAGTCAGGACGGGAACGCCGTCAGCATCGCGATAGAGGACGACAATGTCGCCAAAATCCGGTACTACGGCACCTCCTCCGCCGCTTCCGCTGTCTCCACCTCCGCTGCCTCCACCTCCGCCATTTCCGGAGCCGGCCGGTGGTGCTGCCAAGGCGCCAAGATTAAAAACGAGCAGGCCGGTGATTACGGCCATTGCTTTAAATGAATGTCTCATGATCTATCCTCCAGCAATTATCGGCGAAGCTATGATCAAAAAATTTTGGTCATTTTTCGCTTGCAATTATGCTATCGAGGGGTATATATGCCGGCAATACGCCAAAAACCGTATTCGTCCTCGATAATGCATGAACAGAACACGTACAGGGCCATGAAAAAACCTGCTTGGAACTGCCGAATATCGCTAGGTGTTGCCGACCCGAATCGGGATAGAGGAGAACAGGATGCCTGGTCCCTCCCACACCACCCGGCATGCGGGTCCGCACCGGGCAATTGGAGAAGTTGAGATCATGAGTTCGCTGTGAGCAACTTACGGCGGGACTTACACCCTCAAGAGTGCATCCGCGCCGGGCACACATAAAAAAGCCCCATGAAAATGGGGCTTGAAAACTGCTTTGCTCCTTGATGCAGTATCTTTCTGGACGCCAAATCACTCCCACTCAATAGTTGCTGGCGGCTTGCCGGAGATATCGTACACCACGCGATTGATGCCGCGGATTTCATTGATGATGCGGTTGGAAACCTTGCCCAGCAGCGTGTAAGGCAACTCGGCCCAGTGTGCGGTCATGAAGTCCTGGGTCTGAACTGCACGCAGCGCCACCACATAGTCGTATGTGCGCCCGTCGCCCATCACGCCCACCGACTTTACCGGCAGGAATACGGCAAAAGCCTGCGAGGTTTTCTCGTACCAGCCGGAAGCACGCAGTTCTTCGATAAAAATGGCGTCGGCGCGGCGCAGCAACTCGGCGTATTCGAACTTGACCTCGCCCAGGATGCGCACCCCCAGCCCCGGGCCGGGGAAAGGATGGCGATAGACCATGTCGTGCGGCAGGCCCAAGGCGATGCCCAGTTCGCGCACTTCGTCCTTGAACAACTCGCGCAAGGGTTCCAGCAGCTTGAGGTGCAGGGACTCCGGCAAACCACCGACATTGTGGTGTGACTTGATGGCGTGAGCCTTGTTGCTCTTCGCGCCGGCGGATTCGATCACGTCCGGGTAAATCGTGCCCTGCGCCAGCCACTTGGCATTCGGCAGCTTGGCCGACTCTTGCTGGAACACCTCGACGAATTCTCGCCCGATGATCTTGCGCTTCTGTTCCGGGTCGGTTACCCCGGTCAGATGTTTCATGAATTCGCCGCTGGCGTCGACATGGATGACCTTGACGCCAAGATTGTCGGCAAACGTCTTCATCACCTGCACGGCTTCATTCAGGCGCAACAGGCCGTTGTCCACGAACACACAGGTGAGCTGAGTGCCGATGGCGCGGTGCAGCAGCGCCGCCACCACCGACGAATCCACGCCGCCGGAAAGGCCGAGAATCACTTCGTCGGAACCCACCTCGGAACGAATCCGGCCGATGGCTTCCTCGACATAATCAGGCATGTTCCAGTCATAGCCGCAGCCGCAGATGTCATGCACGAAACGCTCGAATATCGCCTTGCCTTGCAGGGTATGCGTCACCTCGGGATGGAACTGCACGCCGTAGAAACGGCGCGCTTCATCGGCCATGGCGGCGATCGGCGTGGCGGCATTGGCGCAAATGACCTTGAAGCCTGCCGGCAGCGCGGTAACCTTGTCGCCGTGGCTCATCCACACATCAAGCAGGCCGTGCCCTTCCTCGTTGCTGCGGTCCTGAATGTCGCGCAGCAATTGTGAATGCCCCTGGGCGCGCACCTCGGCATAACCGAACTCGCGGTGAGAAGCATTCTCCACCGTGCCGCCCAATTGCGCCGCCATGGTCTGCATGCCATAGCAGATGCCCAGCACCGGCACACCGAGATCGAACACCACATCCGGCGCACGCGGGGTTTCCTCCTCATACACCGAGGAGGGGCCGCCGGACAGAATCACCCCCTTGGGGTTGAATTCGCGGATGAACTCGGCGCTGACGTCGTAGGGATGGAGCTCGCAATAAACACTGGATTCGCGTACGCGACGGGCGATCAACTGGGTGTATTGGGAACCGAAATCGAGGATGAGGATTTTTTGGTGTGACATGGATAGGTTAGACCGAGTGAACACGCATGGTTAAAGTTTATGCCGGGCATCTTCAACAAGATGCCCGGCCTGCTTGATTACGGCTGTCAAAAGAGTTTCGAGTTCTTCCCGCGAAATTGCCGGAATGATTTCATCGTCGTAGCGAAATTCGACTGCAAAGGGGTTTATGCGGCGCAATTCATCAATGGGCAAGCATAATTCGCCACCACTTTCCAAAATAGACTGTGCCAAGGCGGCCAAATCATGCGTGCGCTGAAATTCAATGCTGCGCAGGACGGCGATCGCCTTCAAAGCCTTTTCTGCTGCCTGCTGTGCATGAAAACCAATGGCGGCAAGGCTTGCACGAGGCAGAGGAAGCAACAACGCGAAAGTTTCCTGGTCCCGCAAGGCAAGGCGAAACAAGCGCTGCGCCTCCTCAAGCTGTGGCGTCATGCAGCAACTTACCTTCTTTATTGGCCCAGTAGGGTACGGTGCCTGGAACTTGACTGCGCCGCTCGAACTCATGTTGCGAGCATACCAGCACGTCGACGCCCACGCCGATAGCACCGATTGCGCGGTGAAGTTTCAGATATTCCGCCGCTTTGTCCGTTACTTCCCGTTCCACCACCAACAAGTCGAGGTCAGAGCCTTCATCCGCGTCCCCGCGCGCGTATGACCCAAAAACCATCACCCTGGCTGGGCTGCTTGCGGCCGCAGCAGCCCGTCGGGCGGCGTCAAGGATGAGCTGGGCAGAGAGCAATGGTGGATTCCTGTTACCGGTCAATCAACATGATAATTCGGCGCTTCCTTGGTAATTTGCACATCATGGACGTGCGATTCGCGGATGCCTGCGCTGCTGATTTCGACGAACTCGGCCTTGGCGTGCATTTCGGCAATGGATTTGCAGCCCAGGTACCCCATGCTGGAGCGCAAACCGCCCATGAGCTGGTGGATTACCGAAAGTACGCTTCCCTTGTAAGGCACGCGGCCCTCGATGCCTTCCGGCACCAGCTTGTCGGCGTTGGCTTCGTTGTCCTGGAAATAGCGGTCCTTGGAGCCCTGTTGCATCGCGCCCAAACTGCCCATGCCGCGATAGGACTTGTAGGAACGTCCCTGGAACAATTCGATTTCGCCTGGTGCCTCCTCGGTCCCTGCGAACAGGCCACCCAGCATCACCACATTGGCACCGGCTGCAATCGCCTTGGAAATATCGCCGGAGTAACGGATGCCGCCATCGGCGATAAGCGGCACGCCACAATCACGCAAGGCATTGGCCACGTTGTCTACCGCCGTGATTTGCGGCACGCCCACGCCCGCGACGATGCGGGTGGTACAGATGGAGCCGGGGCCAATGCCGACCTTGACCGCATCGGCGCCGTGATCCACCAGCGCCAAGGCTGCAGAAGCGGTAGCGATATTGCCGCCGATGACCTGTACATGCGGGAAATTCTTCTTCACCCATTTGACGCGATCCAGCACGCCCTGTGAGTGGCCATGAGCTGTATCCACCACAATGACGTCCACGCCAGCGGCAGCCAGCAGTTCGACGCGCTCTTCGGTTCCAGCACCTACGCCCACTGCAGCGCCGACGCGCAAACGGCCAAGGCCGTCCTTGCAGGCCAGGGGGTGCTCGGTGGATTTCTGGATGTCCTTGACGGTCACCAGCCCACAAAGTTCGAATTTATCATTGACGACCAGTACGCGCTCCAGGCGGTACTGGTGCATCAATTTCAGCGCTTCCTCGCGTGATGCGCCTTCCTTAACGGTGATGAGACGCTCGCGCGGGGTCATGATGTTCTTGATCGGCTGATCGAGATTGGTCTCGAAACGCAGATCGCGATTGGTGACGATGCCGACCACGAGGCCGTTTTCCACCACCGGCAGGCCGGAAATCTTGTGCTGGCGGGTAAGAACCAGTACGTCCCTTACCGTCATGGCAGGGGAAATGGTGATGGGATCCTTGACCACACCGCTCTCGAAACGCTTGACCATGGCGACATGAGCGGCCTGCTGCTGGGGTGTGAGGTTCTTGTGAACGATACCGATGCCACCTTCCTGAGCCAGCGCAATTGCCAGGCGCCCTTCCGTCACCGTATCCATGGCTGCGGACAGCAATGGCAGATTGAGGGTAATTTCCTTGGTCAGCTGGGTGCTCAGGCTTACATCGCGGGGAAGAACTGCGGAATGGGCGGGAATCAGCAGGACATCGTCAAAGGTGAGCGCTTTTTGAACGACACGCATGATTTATTATCCTTTATATTTCAAAGGCGCGATTATACGTGTTTGGCCCATGGCGGTAAACCAGCGGGATGAGGTGGTTAAATGGGTGATCCATTGAAACTGCGGCCCACATGATCACCACTATTTCATAAACGGCCTTACTGCGTTAGAGTTAAAAAAACAGTGTTTCCATACGAAACATAGACCAGCGAGAAGTGCGCGTAATTCTTGCAATAGTCGGGCCAGCATCAGGATCAACTCAAAAAAGGCAAAATGTTTATGGCTCAAGAAGATATCAGTTTCACCGACTTTATCGCCTCGTCGATACATGACATGAAAAATTCGTTGAACATGCAAATCAGTTCCCTGGAAAAAATTGCCGTCAAGAGCCAGGAACAGGGCGACACGCCGACATTTGAGCAGCTAGGGGTAATGATCTACGAAGCAAATCGTATGAACGCGAATCTCATCCAACTGCTTACCATTTACAAGTTTGGAAAAACGATCTACCCGATGGATGTGGCAGAACAATCGGTATGCGAGTTGATCGAGGAAGCTATTCTGCAAGACAAGTCGATTATGGATTTCAAGGGAATTTCTGTTTCGATAGAGTGCGAAGAAGATTGTTATTGGTATTTTGACCGGGACTTGGTAACCGGGATTTTGATCAACGCATTGAACAATGCGTACAAATATACTTCCAACAAGATCCGGGTGGCGGCAAAAATAGATGGTAGATTTCTGGAAATCCGCATTGAAGACAATGGTCAGGGCTACCCCGCAGGCATGCTGCAGAATGATAGCGTCTCGAAAAACAAGGGCATCAACTTTTCCAGCGGCAGTACCGGCCTGGGTTTTTATTTCTCTTCGCGCGTAGCCGCCATGCACAAAAACGGCACCGATCAAGGCTCGCTCATCATCGAAAATGGCGGCCTTTATGGCGGAGGGTGTTTTGTAGTGAGGCTTCCGTGAACCGGGCCAGCCTGGCGTAGATCCAGTCGCCGAAAATGCTTCTATCAAAAAAACACCTTTCGACTACAAGAAGAAATGAACCATGACCGTGTCTCTACCACAATCCAGCATTCTCATCATCGATGATTTTCAGGGCATGCGTACGATGCTGCGAGATTTCGTCAAGTCCATGGGCGTAACAAAAATCGATACGGCCGCCACCAGCAAGGAGGCCATTAATTTGTTGAGCACCCACAAATATGATGTGGTGATTTGCGACTACAACCTGGGTCCTGGGCAGAATGGGCAGCAGATTCTGGAAGAGGCGAAATTGCGCAAATATATCGGACACGCCTCCATCTGGGTCATGGTCACCGCAGAAAAAACCATGGACATGTTCATGGGAGCCGCTGAAACCAAGCCGGATGATTATTTGTTGAAGCCCATCAACGCAGCCCTGCTTGAAAGCCGCCTGCAAAAAATGATCGCCAAGAAGCAGTCGCTCGACGGTATTGAAAAAGCCGTTAACGACAAGGACTACATTACAGCGATTACCCTATGCGACCAGAAACTGCAAGAACAGCCGGCAAATCTCCAGGAAATCCTCCGCATCAAAAGCGATTTGCTACTGACCGTCGGAAACCATGAAGCCGCCAGGGCCCTATTCGAAAAAATCCTGGGCGTACGCAAGGTTCCATGGGCAAAAACGGGCTTGGGCAAGGTTTATTACCTCACCAGGGACTACTCCCGCGCGAAAGAAATATTCCAGGAAGTGTTGGAAGAAAACAAAATGTACCTGGAGGCCTCCGACTGGCTGGCAAAGACCCTGGATGCCATTGGTGAGAGAGTGCAAGCTCAGCAGGTGCTGGTTAATGCCATGGAACTTTCCCCCAATTCAGCTGGAAGGCACAAGAGTCTGGCCGATGCTGCATACAAAAACGGCGACCTGGAAGTTGCACAAACAGCATATGAAAAAACCATCAAGCTAAGCGAACATTCTGTCCATAAAAGCCCGGATGTTTATGCCAAATTGGCCAAGGTGCTCACCGACAAGGACGTGCCCGACGAGGCACTGAAAATTTTGGATCGAGGCAGACAAGAGTTCAAGGGCAACGCTGAAGCCGCGATTCAAGCCTCGGTGATCGAAAGTCTGGCTTATCAAAAAATGGGGCAACCGCAGAAAGCCGCTGCTGCAATAGCGGAGGCGGAAAAAAAGATGGCCGACCTGCCCGGCATGATCAGCGTTGAAACCGCAATGGACATGGCAAAATCCCTGTTCCATCTGGGTAAAAAGGACGAGGCATGCGACATGCTCCAAAGCATTGTCAAGAACAACCATGAGAACGCGGGAATCATCAGCCAGGTTGAAGCCGTGTTTGAAGGCGAGCACCTTGGTGAGGAAGGCAGGGGCCTCATCAAGGCGTCCACACAGGAAGTCATCGGTATCAACAATCAGGGCGTGATGCTGGCACGTGAAGGTAAATTTGACGAAAGCGTGTCGTTATTGAGGAAGGCAGTGGAGATGCTACCGAACAGCGAAGTCATGATCATGAACCTTTGCGGCATGATCATTGGCCTGATGAAAAAGCAAGGCAGGAATGAAGCCATGATGCACGAAGCAAAAAGCCTGATTGATCGTGCGCGAGAATTAAACCCGAACAACAAGAAACTGTACGACTATGAGGCTGCACTGAAATAACTTGCCCTCTACGGCATCAAACTACTTGCAGTCCTTCAGCGTCTCGGTTATGTTGATAACCGTTCTCAACTCAATCAGCCAAGGCTGATCAAGATGAAATTGCTCCTGGCCCGATTCATGCTCTCCTTCATGCTGCTGTGGCTGCCCTTGCAGGGCTATGCCGCGCAGTCCATGATTTCCTGCCAGAAGCATCATGACCATGCGCAACCGGCGGAGATCTCCCCGCAGGAAAGTTGTCACGGACAGCACCATCCAGAGAGTCAGGCACAGACCCTCGTCAAGGCAAACCTGGCATGCGACGATTGCGCCTCGTGCCACTTGATTGTCCAGCCTGCCTTGATAGTAGCCACCTTGTCGTTGGGTCTGGATACCATCAAGCCTCCGCAATTCCTTTCCAAAGTATCTTTCCTGCTGTTCTTCCCCGAGCAGCCACAACGCCCGCCACTCGCATTTTTTTCCTGATCTTTTCCACATTCGCCTGAAGTTCGGAGAATGGGTTTTGCGCCCATTGTTCGCCTTATGCACGCTATTCTAAGGAACAAAATCATGAAAAAAATACTCGGTATTTTCATTACCGCCATTGCCCTGCTGACGGCCATGCCTGCTCTTCATGCCGCCGATGCGGCAAGCGGCAAAGGCACGGTCAACAAAGTCGACCATGCCGGCGGGCTTGTTAACATCACCCACGAAGCCATCCCCGCGCTCAAATGGCCGGCCATGACCATGGACTTCAAGGTCGCCGACAAAAAACTGCTGTCGCGCGTCAAACCCGGCCAGACGGTCAGCTTTGGCTTGGGTAAGGATCCGCAGGCTGGCTATGTGATTTCGCACATCGAAGCCACCAAGTAAATCAGCGCCCGGGAAGCCCACGGCTTTCCGGGAATATGCTGCAATTCTTTTGGAGGATCGAGGTCCATGAAATCCATTCGCCATGTCATCATGTCGGGAAAGCCACGCTTGATCGCCCTGCTGTTGGCGTTGTTCAGCGCTCCGGCACTAGCCAGCCCCGCCGATTCCCTGCCCGGCGCCAGCGTGGAAAGCCTGCTGGAATTGGCACGCAACCAGAATGCCGATTTCGCCACAGCAAACCACGAAGCGCAGGCCGCGGCGGAGCGTGTTTACCCCGCCGGGGCATTATCCGACCCCACGTTGCGCACCGAACTGCGAAATTTCACAAACCGGGGCTCGGATGCGGACCCCAACCTGCTTCCTAGCCGGGTAGGCAGTACCAAATACACCCTGATCCAGCCCGTGCCGTTCTGGGGCAAACGCGATCTCAAGCGCGGCGTGGCCGAAGCGGAAGCCAGCCAGGCCTCTGGCCGCGTCAAGGAAAACTGGGCAGAGCTGACAGCGCGTATCAAGACCTTCTTTGCTCAGTATTATGTGGTGGCCCAGGCAGAGAAACTGACACGTGAACTGCTCGACCTGACGGTCCATCTGGAAAAAATCAGCCGGGCGCGCTATGCCAGTGGCCTGGTGCCGCAGCAAGACGTGATCCGTGCCCAAGTCGAGCAGACCGCCATGCGCGCCGAACTGGTGGCTATCGAGAACGAGCATCACCACGTCCAGGTGAGGCTCAACACCTTGCTGAAACGGCCAGCCATGGCGCCACTCGCAGAACCACTGAAACTTCGCCCTCTTCCGCCCCAGGACAGGCTCGATTATGGCGCACTGGAAGCCCGCCTGCGCAGCCACAATCCGCAGTTGTTCGTCGAGGAAGCGCGCGTCGCGGCCGCCACGAAAAACCGCGAGCTGGTTTACCGCAACCGCTATCCCGATTTCAGCCTCGGTATTTCCCCCATCCAGGTCGGCAGCAAGGTCAATGAATGGGAATTGATGATCGAACTCAACATCCCCCTGCAGCAGGAAAGCCGCCGCTCAAAGGAGCGCGAAGCGCAGTCCATGCTGTCCGCCGCCGAGTCGCGCCGCGAATCAACGCAGAACCAGTTGCTTGCCGATCTTGCGGAAAACCTTTCGGCGCTTGAATCCGCCCGCCGGGTAGAAATCCTGACACGCGACAGTTTCCTGCCACAAGCTGAGATCAGTTTCAAGTCCGCCCTGGCAGGCTACGAAAATGGCAAGGTCGATTTCGCCACCCTGCTCGACGCACAGCGGCAGATCCGCAAGGCCAAGATCGACCTGCTGAAAGCCCAGGCCGATGAGCAGTTGCGACTGGCGGAAATGGAACGCCTATTGGGAGAAGACTTATGAACAAGATAATGGCAATCGCCCTGACTGCTGTCGTGGCTGTCGCGCT
>Ga0105091_10000920_pt1 | contig 12749 bp, 11 predicted proteins | sample PPLLak1March2015_FD_87022 | JGI IMG/M metagenome (GOLD analysis project Ga0105091, IMG submission 87022) | Freshwater sediment microbial communities from Prairie Pothole Lake near Jamestown, North Dakota, USA - PPLs Lake P7 Core (1) Depth... | ecosystem: Environmental > Aquatic > Freshwater >... | reverse complement strand
GTCGCCATCTAGACCGACCTGCAAGCATAGTTGCTTGTGGTTCTCCACAAATGCTGCCTGGCGCTCTTCCGAGAAGGACGCCAGGTCGTCGCGCTTGATCAGGCCGAAGAACCGCCCAACCCTGTGGGCAACTACAAAGCCATGCTCCACGCAGGTTCTGAGCAACGTCCCGATAGTCTGCTTGTGGCAGTGAACTCCCATCACGGACGGGCTCTGGTCAGAATGATCGGCGACGTTCGGCGAAGCGTAGATCGGCGTGCTGATCGCAACAATACCTCTTGGCCGCAGAATTCGATGGATTTTGTCCCAGACAATATCCATCTCGAAAACCGGGATATGCTCGATGACATCGAACATAGTGATAACATCGTAGGTCCGGTCCTCTCTCAGATCCTTCGCCTCGAGCACTTCGAACTGCACCCGACGATCGATTACGTGCCGACTGGCCAGATCGATTGAGGCCGGCGCGAAATCAATGCCGTAGAAGCTGCGTATTCCTTCACTCAGGAACAAAGGGACATCATCGCCCCGTCCCACGCCGATATCCAGGATGTCTTTGTCCTTGAGTCCGTCGGCGACGGAAAGAGTCAATAGGAACTCACCTCTGTGACGCTCGTGAATATGGCCCGCCTTGTACTCCTCGTGGCCAACGACGCCATAGGCGCGGCCCGACATCTGATCGGTTGCGCCAAGGAAGTACTCCCGGGTGTATTTCTTCCTCAAATGGCCCATAGTTGAACCACCTCGATCCCGCACAGAACCTGCACGTTAAGCGAGGAACTCTGGAGCCAACGAGACGCGTTCGATCCCGGGCTGTCCAGGTTTGCCGCACTAACCGTTCATTCTCGCGCTACGCGGCGGTCTGAATGCTCCATCGCGCAGCGAAGCACAGCATCAAGCTGTTTGGCAATCCGCGGCCAGGCATAAGACTCGACAGGTCGTGCGCGAGGAATCTCGTTCTCTATGACTTCGCGTAAAAACCCGGCTATTCCGTCAGTGTCGCCACCAACGAAACATCGGCTGTAAGGGCTTCTGCCGACCACGACACGCGCGTCATTTCCAAACGGGGCAATGAGCAAAACAGGAACCCCCAAACCGATGGCTTCGAACACCTTTCCGGTCACGATGCCCGCTTCCGAGTCGCTGCCCTCTGATGAGACCGACGTAATCACTACATCAGCCGCGGCTCCTGCAACCGCAGCAATTGCCTCCTCGCGAGTCACAACGCCATGCAGTTGAACGTGATCAGACACCGCGCATTCGTTCGCCGCCGCGCGCACTAAGTCGTTATCGCGCCCGTAGTAGTGGAATCGCCAATTCTTCGTCGATCCGACGTTTGCTCCCCGGAGCAACCGAGCCATCGCCCGAAACACCGGAGTAATCACACTCAGCGGAGGGTAAAACCTGCCAGCGTACACGATGGCTTTGTGTTCGAAAGATTGCGGTTTGACTGAGGCAAGTTCTTCCGGATCATAGCCATTCGAGATCACAGGAGGTGTGGAAGCCAGGTCAAACCGGCGCTGAAGTATCCTCGCCATCGACGGTCCCACTACCGTTACGGCTGCACTGGCATTCAACAAGGCCCTCTCCTTCTCGATGAGGCGGTTAAGAGGACGTCGGCGAAGATGCGGCGATTCTGTCCAGAAGTCCCGGTAGTCCAAGACAAATGGCCGGCCCAATTTTCGAGACAGCCGTTCAGCGATCGTGAATGAACTGAACGGACCACCGGTCGCCAGTATAACGTCGACGTCGTCGGGCCTCAGGTGTCTGCAGGCGCTCATGGTTGAGGGAATCCAGCCGATAGACCTATCAATCTGAAAAGCACCGGCCGCTTTTCCGATTATACTGATAAGTCGCCTCCCGACCGTGCTAACCGGCCATGCAGGTAATAGCCATTTGCCGACATGTCCGGTACAGAGGAGTTCTATCCCTTCGTCCAACGGCTGCGGCAACTGTCGCCGAGGTGTTCTGGACCGCATCACCAAAGGATCGGGGGTTACCACTCGAACCAACCAGCCGAGCCTTGCCAAGTACTTCGCTGTGTTTCCCGTCCGGACTCCGGCAATCGCTCCCCTTGGCGGAAAAGCGTGGGCAAGATAAAGCAACTGACGCTGTTTATCCATGGGTGCTTGACTGAAGAACCGTCGGACCTTACACACCGATTAGCCGAGCAACAAGCGCTAAGAACTGAGCTTGGTTTGACTCCGCACAAAGAACGCGGGCGGCAGTGTGCGCGTTTGCTTTGTGCCGTTGGAGGTCACGGGCAGTCAGAGCGTTTATTTTTGCGGCAAGGGAAGCCACCGTGAAGTCGTCTGATACGACACCCAGATCGTGCCGCCTGACTACACGGGCCATTTCCGGGGATGGCCACACTGCGACAGCCAAGCGACCCTGCACGAATTCGAAGAGTTTGTTCGGCAGGCATAGTTTTTGGTTTGGTATCCCAGGGTTGAGCATGTGGATGCCGATGTCATAGTCGTTGAGCCGTCGCGCGATTTGCGGCATTGGCACAGGTTCTCGAAAAGTGATTCGTGGACGGCTTGCAGCCATTTGCAGAAGCTCGTCGTAGATGACCCGATTATGCGTCAGGAGCATCAGGTCCAAGGTGAACCTCTCATCCAGCTGATCGACCAAGGTGAACAGATTGTCGAGCCTTCGTGAGGAGTTGACTCCTCCGTGGTGAACAAGAGTGATCTTCGAGTCGCTGACAGCTTTTGGAGCCTGATCCTCGAAAAAGGGCGCGTTCGTTACAACGCCACAGGGCACCCCATAGGTCTGCTTGTAGTGCTCCGCGATAGCCTCGTTGACGGAGACCATTGCGTCCACGCGAGGGATGTGCGTCCGAAAGAGCCAGCGCCGATACCGCTCCCGAAGCCTCCCTACTGTCCGTGAAGTGCAATTCCACGGCTCCATCTCGTGAGCATCCAGAAGGAGCTTGGCGTTGTAGCTTCTCGCTAATCGGTAGCCGAGGTAGAGCATGTTGAGGTCGTTGGCAATGATCAGGTCCGGCGGAGAGCCCGGGAGGCGACAGGTTTCGAAAGCGGAAGCCGTCAGCTTGTCTGCAAGTAAATGGTACTGATGCGCGATCAGGCAAAGCAACCTGTGCGCGTATCTCCACCGATTGGGAGGTTGCTGCGCGGGCAGCTGGACGAACTCGACTCCGGGCAGGTTGGGGGCGTCCAAGCCGGCGGCGATCAGGTTGTAGTGCTGCGCAAGGAAAATCAGTTGCCTGTAAACCCGAGGATCCCGAGACAAGTTGGTCTTGGCAATTACGAGGACTGTCTTCTTGTTCTTCACGTTCTTCACGGCCACTTGCCTGGTTGGTTGGTTGCGCGGGTCAGTCATTGTGGAATTGCAGGCCGGCCTAAACATCGGGTTTTCGTGTTATTTGCCGTCATCCAGTAGCTGAATCTGAAATACGGAGTTCCACGCTGGACCCAGCCCTGTCCATCGAGGATTCCAATCGCCGCATACTCGCAGATATTGGCCGTCATTCAGACGCGTATAACGGCGGAGTTTGTAGCAAGCGGGATCGTTGAACACCCTGTTCGTTAGAACCTTCGTGAAACGCAGATGGTCGAAATCAAACGAGCTTCCCACCGTATTGGACAAATCGAATTGGTACAGTTGCTCGAGCGGGGTGTTGGCGAACAGAGGGCGGTAGTTGAAGGAATTCATTGTCACGACGTAAGTGACTCCATTGCGCTTCACAAAACTCGAGAACGTCTCTTCGCCTGTCAACACTCCAAGTATGTGTCTCCCAACAATCGCATCTGCACTAATGGCAAAGGCGTCCATATAGTATTGAGCCTGTATCTCATAAATCAAGACGCGATCAGAGGGATTGGTGATCGCGTTTAGCTGTGTTGCCAGATCACGAAGGAGAAGGGTGTCGTAATCGTATAGTACCAGACGGGCTTCACGGAGATAGAGGCTGTAGGAAAAAACCATCATCGTCAATACTGACAAACCAACTAACCTTCGCCCCCATTTCACTCCCAGGCCAGCAACCCGGTAACCCCTCCTTCTGAGCACTAACGGGATATGCCCCAGTGACACAACCGTCGAAACGAAAGCGACAGCACAGATCGGTACGATAGGTAACAGATAACGAATTAAGTACTCGTGCGGCGGAACTGCCAAAAAGACGAGAGGTAGCGGCAGGAACAAAAGAATCTCTCCAAGGCACGCCCGGAACCCTCTTGAGACCGCAAGGACAAAGACTGATATTGCCCCCACGGAATAGACAAGACCGGCGCGACTGGCGAGCGACGAGAAAGTGCCGATGACTCGCTCCGTCCAGCTCTCCGGTGTTTCTACAACACGCAGGCTTCGGGCCAGAACGCTACTCGGAAGCAGCTCTCCTGTGTGATGGAACATGTATCCATGGTATGCCGCCATCGGAACAATCGAGATAGCCACGAAGCTCAAACAGTGGAGCCTTCGAGGTGATTTCCAGAGCACGTATGCATCAATCACGGCAGTCACAAGTACAAGCTCGGGGCGGATCAGGTACAGACTGCCCGCTACCAGTACCAACGCCATATCGGCCCGCCGTTTGAGTAGGTAATAAACTAGGGAGACAAAAAAGAAAGCGAGCCCCGATTCATAGAGCTGACAGGTCGCGACAAGCAAAGGACGCGCCGCGATCGTGATGGCGATGAACAAAAGTAAAGTCAGGTGATCCCCGCTGATAGCCCTGTTCAACAAGACCAACCCCAGCGGAACCAGTATGAAGTTGACCACCTTACTGACAAGGATCCAGTGTTCGCCGGCCAGTTCATAGATAGGAACGTGCAGCAAGACGAAAACCGGCGAGGTTGCACCAAAGCTCACTGTCTGACTTTGGAACTGAAATGGAAGAGTCGTGAAGTTCTTGATGAACGTGAAATAGACTGTGGGATCACCGGACAGGTGGTTACGGAAGATGACAAAAGCAGGGGCCAGTAAGAAAAGAGCCACGGTTACTTCGATGACGGCCCGTCTCTCTAGGCTTGTCGAAATGCTACTCATGGTTCCTTTCTCTGGTGCTCGCTCCGCTTCAGCGGTACCTACCGTCCGAGAATGCGAGCCATAGCCTCACCAGCCCGGCCTTGCCCGCAAAAAAAGTACGGGCTTGACTGGCTGGAAGTTCGACCTCTCTGTCCCCACTACAGTGCAGTGCCGGAGAATCTCATCCGGGCATGCCCCCGCCTGGGAATTCTAACCTGCTTCAACGGTCGACCCATTCGGTTTCCTCGCGAAGCGTGACACAGGGAATGCCGAGCCAATAGCCTTCCTCCTCGCCGGAATCGGTCAGGTTGAGCCGTGCATTTTACTCTAGGATTAGCATGTCAAGGTACGAGACGGAGCCAATCACATGGATATTTCTGCCCCCTGTCTCCGAGGGTGGGCGGAGTCGCAAAATCATTTTGCTGTTATGTCTTGCCAACGACATTGGAACAACACGGAGTCGGAGCCAAGGGAGCGTGGAATCGGTATCGCCGTAAACCAGGTTTTTCTCAGTTGGGAGCCTTTGCCTTCTGGTTTGCGCGAGACAACCGGTTTGCCTCTCAGGCGATACGCCGCGACAAGAGCTTCGATGGCTTGGCGCAGTTCCCTGAAGTGCCTTGCGCGGCAGAATGCCAAACCAGATCTTCACTTGGTTGAACCAACTGGCCGAGGTCGGAGTGAAATGAAAGGCTACATTGCGACGTGTGGTCAGCCATTCATCGTTTCGCTTGTGGATGCGGTAGTTGTCGAGCACAACATGAATCCGCGTTCCGGGCGTACATCGGCAACGACTTTGTCCATGAACTCGATGAACTCGACGTGGCGCTTCTTGATCATGGTCTGGGTATGAATCGCGCCAGTCGCCACCTCCAGAGCGGCAAACAGGTTCAACGTGCGGTGACGGCGGCGGTAGGTGCTTTCAAATCCTCGCACGATCGGTCCGCTGTAGGTCTCATACCCGACGGCTCGTTCCAGGGCTTGAATGCTCGGCTTTTAGTCGACGCGGAGCAGCAGCGCGTTTTTGGGTGGATTCAGGTACATGCGACGAAGTTGGCGGGCTTCGCGCTGAACTCGGGGTCGGTGCTGACGCACCAACTGCGATGACGACGCAGACAGATCCCCTCCTGGCGCAGAACCCGCCAAACGGCGTCATCGGAGATCTTGGGACGACGGGCCAGCGCCGGCCCTGCCATACCGCCTGCCCGGCAGGCGGTTTCTCCTCCAACGCGGCAAGGACCGGTTTGCGATAGTCTTCGTCATAATGACGCGGCTTGTCGAATGCGGCCGATCGTTCAGGCCTTTCAACCCCTTCTCTTCGAACCGCTTACGCGAGAAAATGACGGTTTTTGGGCGCACTCGCAGAGTTCGGTAGCCCTTTCTGTCACCGGGCGACCCTCGACGCAACCAAGGATGATCCGGGCTCGTCCCACGATACGCGCCTGCTCGGTACGACTATTCGCCAACTGTTCCAAGGCCTTTCGGTCTACTGCACAGCACTTCGGAATGGGTGCGACTCTAGGTAAGTGTTGGTAGCAAGTCAAGATGTCCGGTTTAAGTAGCAAATGATCTGTCCGGTTGTTGATCTTGTTCGTCTCAAAAAAATGTCTGGATGACACTTCCGAAACATCCTGGCCCAAAGCGATAAATCCCGGGGTTTGGGGGCAGCGCCCCCAAGTCAATATTCAATGTCTTCCTTCCTTTTTGGTTACCCCGCCGGCGCTAGCGTACCGTTGGCATCATCTTCTCGTTAGACTGTCCCTTAGCTGACGGAGGATAGAGCTCCGCAGGGATGCGACTCGAGCGCCGTCAGTCGCCGGGATGGGGGAATGGCGCTAGCCATCCCCCTCCGCTCTCCCTGGCTTAGGCGGCCCGCCGGCCTCCGGGCGCACTCAGCAGTTTGCCCTGACGGTCATAACGACCGAGCAGATGCGGCCCATACCAAATGGTCCAGTTGTGATCCAGGTGGCGGCACAGCAGCACGCGGCATTTGGCCAGGGTGTGGCGGAATCTCTGAGGTTCGATCTGAAAACTCAGCCGGCCCACACCCACCGTGTTGTCCGGGTTGACGCTGCGGTGACACTGCCAGGAAAAGACTTTGTCCAGGTCCAAGGTGGTCGGCACAAAAGCGGTTCCCTCGTGCGTGGCGGGCACCTTGAAACGGCGATTGAACTCGCCGCGGAATCGACCCAGAAAGCGGTTGGCCTCGGGCAAGGTTTGGATGTTCTTCGCCCTTAACTCCTGGGGCAGACGACCCTGCCAGGTGCGGAAAGCCCGTTCGCAACGGCCGCGGGCTTGCGGGGAGTGCGCTGCGATCAGTTCGATGCCCAGCTCCCGGAGCGCTCGTTCAATCTGAGTCGGCTTGCTGCGATCGGCCGGCCCCCCAGCTTGCGGCGTGTAGACAAAGTGACTGGCCCGGTCGGAGTATAAGGCGCAGAACACGCCCTGTTTGCGCACCACCTCGCGCAACCCTTCGAAGATCGCGTCGGTGCCTTCCTCCGGGACCAGGCGCGCGTAATAGACTTCGTTGGTGGCGTCGTCGGAGATGGTGATCAGATCGTAATACCGCTCGCCGCCCAGCCACAGGTGCTTGCTCCCGTCCACGTGCAGGAGCATTCCCGGCAGCGGGCGCCGTTCCCGTCGCCTCCGATGCTTGCCCCGCTTGCGCGTCTTGGCCACCAGTCCTGCCGTCTGCAGCGCCGTCTTGACCCAGGTGTAACTCAGGTTGACCCCTTCCTCCTCCACCAGCTTCTCGTGAAAATGCTTCACACTGAAGTCGGGATACTTCTCCCGGAACAGCGTCAGCACCCGCTCCACGGTCTCCAGGGTACTTTCTTGGGACTGGGCTTCCTCAACCGCCGGTCGAACAACCCATCATATCCGTACTCCTCGTACCGCTCCCTCCATCTCCTCATGCTCCTGTCTGAAATCCCAATAATTTCGGCGGCCGCCAGCCAGCTGATCTGCTTGCTCACCGCCTTTAGAATCACTTCCTGTATCTTCACAGCCCGCTCCAATGCAGCGGCTGGATAAGTCACATCCATCCCCTTAAGATCGCGTGACTCACCACCCGCTTCAGAAAGCGGACACATCATTTGCTAATTTGACCGGACAGATGAAATGCTACCTACAGTGCGACTCTAGGTAAGGTGCCTCACTTTGCCGAGAGCCTTATAATACCACTCTGCCGTTTCTATTTAGGAATTATGAACTAAGCATTAGCAGTCCTCTGTTTGCTGCCCGTGAGGACCGCGACGGATTGTAAACTGAACAACACTCGCCCGTACGGAAGCAAGACATGAACGTGGTCCCGTGCTACTTTCCCAGAGATGATGTCCAACTCATGTTCTGCCGCAATCTGACGCACCAAGTCGCGCAAACGGGACCGCCAACGCCCCGTGCAGCAGTGGTTTCCGATACTTCGGCACCCACGCCAAGTACACTTTCAGGTCGTGCTTCGTTTGCGCTTCCACTCGGTAGTTCCGCACGGGACCACATTATTGTCTTCGCTTAGACTGGCGAGGGATTTCACCCGTCCCCGCAAGGGGGGCATTAGGTTTTGTGTCCCCGAAATTGGCGTCGACAATTCGTTTGCGACAAAGCCTCGGGATGTGCGAAGCTTCCGGGGGATGGCCGAGGGCACAAGTAAGCCGACACTGGAAAGCACGTTGGAGAGCGGGACGAGGCTCGTCATGGCCGTTCGTCTTGTCTGGCGGGCTTCACGACGCTGGACCCTTTGGCAAGCCGGTTTGGTCGCCCTCCAAGGGCTCCTCCCGCTGGCCGGGCTGGTCGTCCTCAAGCGGATAGTGGATGCCGTCAGCAGGGCGCTAACGAGCAACCCAGGCCCCGGGTTTGACCCGGTTGTTCCCTGGCTGGTGCTCGCCGGCGTCATCGCTCTCGTCTCGTCGCTCGCCCGCTCCCTGTCAGAGCTCGCCCAAGAGGCCCAGTCGGCCCTAGTCACCGAGCACGTCTCCCGCATCCTTCATGAGCAGTCGATCGCCGTCGACCTCGCCTACTACGAGGACCCGCGCTACCATGACACCCTTCACCGTGCTCAACGCGAAGCCGCCTACCGCCCCAACCGGATCGTTAACGGACTCATACAAATAGGGCAATCCAGCCTCGCTCTTGCAGGTATTACGGTTCTCGTGCTCTCCCTCGACTGGCTGGTCGGCATTCTCCTCCTGGCAGCCGCGTTCCCAGGAATGCTCGTACGACTTTTTTATTCGCGCCGGCTCTTTCTACTCCACAAACAGCAGACCGCTCGTCAGCGCCGAACCTCTTACTACACCTGGCTTATCACCAGTCTTCACCACGCCGCGATTATCCGCCTCCTCGGTGTCGGGCGATTTTTCTCCGCCAGAGCCGTCGAGATGCGAGACGAGCTGAACACCGAACGGCTGCGACTCTCACGATCGAGAGTCCTGGCTGATACCGCGGGGCAAGCGATGGGAACCACGGCCATATTCGGCGCGCTCGCGCTCATCTGCTACAAGACCGTGGCGGGTGCAATAACTCTCGGCGGGCTGGCCATGTATTACCAGGCGTTCCAAAGCGGGCTTGGCTTCCTGCAGACCTTACTCAGAGGCCTGGCGGGGCTCTACGAGGACAGCCTGTTCCTGGCTGATTTTCAGGCCTTTCTTGCAATCGAACCGAGGATCAGAGGGGTACGCGCGACCTCCAAGGCGGCCCCAGACGGTACCGCAACTCGGATCGACGACGCACGAGGCGGGGGTGCCGATAGGTTCGTAGTACCGCCTTCAGGTGGGCTTTTACGAGAGGGTTACCGCCCTCATGGTAATTGCCGACCCCTTGGCAAAAACCCGCCTGAAGGCGGTACTACGAACCTATCGACGCCGTCTCCTCCGGACGCACCTGCAGCCGTGGGCGGGCTCAACATCAGATTTGACAACGTCAGCTTCACTTATCCGGGCAGACCCAAAAAGGCGCTCGACGGCATTAATTTCGAGGTCCCCGCTGGGAGAATTGTGGCTCTCGCCGGCGAGAACGGAGCGGGCAAAACCACCCTCGTCAAGCTGCTGACCCGGCTATACGACCCCGACGAAGGCAGCATTCTAGCCAATGGGGTGGACCTTCGTGAAATGGATCCCGCGGAGTGGCGTTCACAGGTAAGCGTGGTCTCCAAGGACTACGCGGGCTTCCAGTTGACCGCACGAGAGAATATCTGGGCCGGAAACGTGCAGGCGCCAATCTCGACCGACCGGATACAGCTGGCGACAACACTGGCTGGGGCGGAAAAGGTCATCGAACGGCTGCCCCAGGGGTACGAAAGCTTGCTCGGCCGCCAGTTCGAGGATGGCGTTGACATCAGCGCGGGCGAATGGCAAAGACTGTCCATCGCCCGGGCACTGTTTCGCGAGGCGCCCCTTCTGGTGCTCGACGAGCCGACGAGCTCGCTGGATCCGTTTTCGGAAGCGAATTTTCTGACGCGATTGAGGGACATCATCGGGTCGCGCAGTGCGGTCTTGATCAGCCATCGCTTCACGGCGTTGAGACTGGCGGATCTGATCTGCGTGATCGAAGAAGGGCGGGTTATTGAAAAAGGTACGCATGACGAGTTGATCCGAAGGAACGGGCAGTACGCAAGGCTGTTTGGTTTTCAAGCGAGGTTGTTCGGCACGGACGCGGAAGTAGACACGGATTAAGGGAAGAAGGGTATAATCCCGCCGTGTCTGTACTTGGTCGGGCGTGGAGTTGGCGGGGGTGCAGATATGAGGTTTACTGATTCTCGTCACATCCCCGTACGGAAGTCCGATACCTCAGCAAAACCCAAGGACCAGCAGAGCCCGGATTCAAGGTCCATCCCCCCATCCGCGGATTCGAGAATTGACCGTCCGGGATTCGTAGGCTTGTCGAGAGCCAATACTTGGACGCGGTTTGGCCGTCCGCCTTCGGGCTCTCGGAGCAGTACGCGTCCCTTCATCGAAGATGGGATGTTGTCGTTACGCGCCCAGTTCCCGCCCGAATCAGACGGGGCGATGTCCTGCTTTTAACTCTCGCGAGGGACAGCCCCCGCTCCATGGACTTCTTGGAAGGCGGCTCAAAGAGGGGCGGAAGATCTGCTTGACCAAGGACGGGGGTGACCACCGAGACTCCTATATTAGTGGCGGGGCGGAGGAGGAACGGGGAGCGGGAGGTAGTCGCGCTCCAGGATCATCCATTCCTGCAACATCGCCTTGAGTTCGCGTTCGATCGATGCGGTTTCGGGTTGACCCACCACGTTGCACAACTCGTTAGGGTCCGAGACGAGATTGTAAAGTTCGAACATCGGACGCGTTGGCGAGAAATAGAGACGCGACAATCTGGGAGAAAGCTTGCCTTCAGCACTCATGGCTTGAAGTTGCTTCCAGTGCGCATCTCCCGCAAAATCAACCGGCCAGTAGGGGATTTGCCATAGAGCATTATAGATAAGTTTGTGGGTCTGCGACACGATGCAGCGACTGAGATCAAAAGCCGCGCTTTGCCCGGGGAGGCCTACGCCGTGGGCACCACGTTCGGCGAACACGTGGGTTCGGACTGATGAAGCGTTGGCGCTAAAGAGTGGAATGAAGCTTCGGCCGGACATCGCAGAGGGCGCCGACAGGCCAGCGGCTTCGAGCAGAGTCGGCGCGAGGTCTTCGCCTGAAACCAGCTGGTTGGTTGACGAGCCCGGTTTTATGTGCCCCGGCCAGCGGACGAGCAAAGGAACGCGAATGCCGAACTCATACAGCGTGCCTTTGCCGCGGAACAGCGACGCTCCGTTGTCCCCCATCACAAGCACGATCGTGTCTTGCGCCAAGCCCCGATCGGTCAGGATTTGAAGAACTCGGGCCACGTCGGAATCGAAACGGCTGATCTCGTCGTAGTAACGGGCGAAATCTTCACGCACCAGTTGCGTGTCCGGGAAATGGGGCGGCAATATGAGTTTGCCCGGATCATGCGGGACGGGTATAGCGTTCGGGTCGAGCGGTCGGTGCGGATCGCTGAAAGACAGCTGAAGAAAAAAGGGCGAACCGGCCGGCACGAGGTCGACGAATTCCTCCAACTGCTTAGTTGCCGCCTCCCTGGACCCGGTTTTCGCGTAGTTCACACGCTTGGCGAAGGTGCGCAAGCCATACTTATCGAGGACTTTCGTGGTCTCTTCGGGTGCAGCCGCCATACCGTCCAGATGGTGAGTGCGCCCGGCTACCCCTGTGAAGTATCCGGCCTCCCGAAGGAGCTCGGGGAACACCTTGACCTCGCGAGGCAAGGGAGCTGAGAACCGCGTCATGCCAATACCGACCGGAGAGCGGCCGGTCATGATTGACGCTCGCGATGGAACGCATTGCGGACACGTGACGTATGCGCGATCGAAGCGAATGCCTTGCGCTGCAAAATCGTCTAGGTTCGGGGTTCGGATGTCGGGGTTGCCGTAACATCCGACGTGCGCAGCCGAGTGATCGTCAGAAAGGATCAAAAGGACATTCGGACGAGAAGCGCGTTGAGCCGGTTGGGCCGCTTGCCCGGCGATCTCCGTCGCGAGTCCGGCGGCGGTTACCGAGGAAGCGGTTGCCAAAAAATGCCGGCGGCTAGTTCTTCCCTGGGCGTCGCCTGTCCGTCTGGTCATGCCCACAGCCTTCACAAACAATGGAGGATATATCGGATGCAGACGGATAGCAATCACCAGAGAGGTCTAATATTGACGGAAGGGAGTACTGTGGATACCCTCTGCCCTTCGTCAACCTCAGGGCGTCGTGGTGATGTATTCCATAAGATGGCCC
>Ga0105091_10000919_pt1 | contig 12758 bp, 8 predicted proteins | sample PPLLak1March2015_FD_87022 | JGI IMG/M metagenome (GOLD analysis project Ga0105091, IMG submission 87022) | Freshwater sediment microbial communities from Prairie Pothole Lake near Jamestown, North Dakota, USA - PPLs Lake P7 Core (1) Depth... | ecosystem: Environmental > Aquatic > Freshwater >... | reverse complement strand
GTCTTGTCTCGCCCTTACAGGGCTCTGCTCTGTACCCTGCCTGTAACCCAGGGCTCCGCAAAAAACGCTCCGCCCTGGGCTATAATGTTGTCGGCCCTTCAGGCCTCCGATGGTGCACCGTGGCACATTGGCCGGTAACCCGGTAACCGGTCACCCGGTCACCCGGTCACCCTGTCACCCTGTCACCCTGTCACCCGGTCACCCGGTCACCCGGTCACCCGGTCACCCGGTCACCCGGTCACCCGGTCACCCGGTCACCCGGTCACCCTGTCACCCTGTCACCTTGTCACCTTGTCACCCTGTCAGGTTTTACTTCCCCCTGAACACCCGATACGAGTGCGGCTTGATTTCCGCCTCGAAGACCAGCTTCTGGTCGGGCGGTGCCTGGAAGCCTCTGGGCACCGACACCTTCTTTCCCACAACCTGTTCGCCCGAAAGCACGTCTTCAAGCTGCGCGTAACGCGGGGCGAGGACTAAATTCACCTTCACCGGCTCGGCTAGGAACGACTCCACGATGAAAGTGCCGTTGTCATACTCGAACAAGGCCACGTTCGCCGGGCCTTCGAGCCGCGCATCCAAATCCTTGGTCAGCGCCTGCCTGATCCCACCCAGAACGGGGGCCGGCAAGCGGTAGAGATCCGCGAAATTGTCGGGAATCGTCAAGACGTACAGCGAGCCTTTCGAATACCCGGCCTTGTGAAGCATGGGGTAACCGATAGGACCGGCGAGCGCCGAAGACTCTTCCCATGAATCGTTGGTCAGGTAGCCGATCTGCGGAACCAGGATGGGGCTGTCAATCGAGGAGATGGGGCCAAAGCCGGCGACGAAATCTTTGACCAGCGCTTTCCGGCCGGTGTCCTGCAATTCGACAATGTCCTCGATGCCCTTGCCGCTCAAGGCCTTGAGCAGCCCTGAGGTGATGACCACCTCCTTGCCTGCGGTCAGCTGACCTTTGATCTTCTCGACGATTTCGGGGTCACGCTTGGCCGACTCGGCAAGGAAGACGATTTTCGCCTCTGTCGGGAACTGGGGAACGAGCTCCATCGGGATGCCGACCATCCCGAGATAATTGTGGATAAAGTCCTCGCCGGTCGAATGGAACGGCTTGTAGCTCTTGAGGCCGACCGGCTGTCCCAACTTATCGAGGAACGTATCGACGCGATCGAGCGTGTGGCCTGCCGCGCGAGCAACGGTGGTCGGCTTGACCGTCTCGCCGTTCTCGAGCCGGATCGGCTGCATCATCTCGTCGAAATCGAAACTCGTCTGCTGTCCCTGCCAGGCCGCCCGGTCCGTGTCGCGGATCGGTCGCTGGAGCTGGCGAATATCAAAGAGCGTGATTTCCGGCGCCTTTGCGAACATTGTCAGAGCCAGCTGCTCGCCGTAACGGTCCGTATTGCCCATTCCGCCTGTGTCGACCCAGCCGCCACCATTCCCGCCGGGCTTGATGTTCTCGAAGTAGCGGAAGATGAGATAGCCGTGATATTGCTGCAGGTGCTGGTTGCTTCGTACCGCATCCCTGGTCTCGGTCCCGGTATAGATGCCGTCGAACAACTTCGGCTCGGTTTCCAGGTTGAACCCGAGACCCTGAAAGTGCTCGTACCAGTTCGGATACTTGATGACGATCTTGACCTTCGGGTTCACCGCCTTCGCCGGCTTGACGACCAGCTCCCGCGCGGCTTCGTCCATCAGCGCCAGGCGGAAGTCGGTCCAACTGCGGTCCCCCTTGGCTTTGATGCACAGATCGCACTTGCAGCTGGTGAAGAAGAAATCGTCGAGGATCACCTCGTCAAACAGCCGGGCGGTGAACTCCACGATTTCCCGCACCTTCTTCCGATGCTCAGGATTGCTGTAGCAGAAGGTCTCGAACCGGTTCCTTTCGTTGACCGTGAGGGTGATGCCGCCGGCGGTTTGTACCCCGTGTTTCGCAAAGAAGTCACGCGCCGCTTTCACCGTCTTCTCCTCGACGACGATGAGATCCCGATGCGTCTCGAGATAAACCTTATCGACCTTCAGCTGGCGCGAGATCTCGTCCCATCGGGGCGTCAGCCAGTTCGGGTCGGCCATTTCCCGAACTTCATAGGCTCGGCAGTACACCGCAACCTGGAAGTTCTTGTACTTGCCGGCCAATAAGAGCGGCGAAAAAAGAGCCAGGAATATAGCTGTGGGGTAAACGATTCTCACTATGCTTTCCTCCGTAGTACGGGTGGACACCCAAACAATCAGAGCCGTGAGCGCAGCGTCTTTTGCGGAGCGACCCGGCCTTTGCCTCCAGCGCGCCGTCGACGCAGCTTTAGAGCCAAAGGCCGGGTCGCTCCGCAAAAAACGCTGCGCTCACGGCTCTGATTGGTCTCGGTGGCACTCAGCCTCTTCAAAACCTCGGCCAATCCTCTGAAAACCATCGGCAGGATTCGGCGTAAAGAATATTAAGACAAAGGAGGTTTCATGACCATCTCTCGTTTCCTGGGCGCTTTGGCAGCTGCGCTTCTGTTGTCTGCCGCCCCGAGTTACGGCGCCGCGTTCAGCGTCCCGATCGAATATCACAAGCTTTCGAACGGGCTGAAGGTTGTCCTGTCCCCGGACCACACGGCCCCGACCGTGGTTGTTGGCGTCTACTACAACATCGGCTTCAGGATCGAGCCGAGGAACCGGACCGGCTTCGCCCATCTTTTCGAGCACATGATGTTCCAGGGTTCCGAGAATCTCGGGAAGATGCAGTTCATCCGGCTCGTTCAGCAAAACGGCGGCGTCTTGAACGGATCGACCCGCTTCGACTTCACCAACTATTTCGAGATTCTCCCGGCTCACAAGCTGGAGACGGCGCTCTGGGCCGAGGCCGACCGGATGAAAGGCCTCGCCATCACTGCCGAGAATCTGAAGAATCAGCAGGAAGTCGTCAAAAATGAGGTAAAGGTCAACGTCCTGAACGAACCGTACGGCGGCTTTCCCTGGCTCGATATGCCGCAGGTCGCGAACACGAACTGGTACAACGCACACAATTTCTACGGCGACCTGAAAGATCTGGATGCCGCAACCCTGGAGGACGTGAAGAGCTTCTTCCGGACTTTCTACGCTCCCGGCAACGCCGCGCTTGTCGTGGTCGGCGATTTCGACTCGGCCCAGGCTCTGGGCTTTGTCCGCAAGTACTTCGAGGGTATCCCGGCTGCTGAAAGACCGCCCGCTCCCGATCTCACTGAGCCGAAGCAGGAGAAGGAGAAGCGAACGACCAAGCCGGATCCCCTCGCCACCCGGCCCGCTCTCGCCTTTGGCTATCAGATGCCCGAGCGAAGCACGCCCGAGTACTACGCAATGGGCATGCTTGACCAAATTCTGCTCCAGGGCGACGACAGCCGCCTTCGACAGGTGCTGGTCAAGGAGAAGGGCTATACGGGCACCGTCGAAGGAGGCATCAATCTTCTCGGCAACATGTTCAACTACAACGGGCCGATGCTTTGGATCGGCTATCTCTTCCATGACAGCAATGTGAAACCCGACGACATCCTTTCGGCTGCCGATCAGGTGTTTGCCGACGTCCGCTCGAAGCCGATCTCGCAGCCCGAGTTCGATCGCGCGCTCGTCAAGCTGCGTTCTGCCCTTTACGATCAGCTTTCCGATTTCTATGGCTTCGGCCGGGCGGACCTGCTCGCCAGTTTCGCCCTTTTTGACGACAATCCGGCCCGCATCAACAATCTGGAGGCTGAGTTCCGCAAGCTGACACCCGATTCGCTCCAAAAGACGGCCGAGCAGTACCTGAGACCGACCAATCGCACGGTTCTGATTATCGAGCCCAAAGCTGCGGCCGAAAAGGAGAAACTATGACCAGGAAACTGTTGACGATAATCGCTTTACTCGGATTGGCCGTGCCGGCAATGGCCCAGAAACAGGCGCCCCCGGAAGGCGGAACTCCGAAAGATTTCAAGCTGCCTCAGAAGTCCACTTTCAAGCTCGACAATGGACTTGCTGCCACCCTGGTCCCATACGGCATGCTACCCAAGGTCTCCATCTCGGTCGTCGTGCGCGCCGGCAACCTGAACGAAGCAGCCAATCAGGTGTGGCTCGCGGATATCACCGGCGATCTATTGAAAGAGGGAACCAAATCCCGAAGCGCGAAACAGGTGGCTGAACAGATTGCCGGCATGGGCGGCGCGCTGGCGGTGGGTGTCGGGCCGGACCAGACGACGATAGCGACCGACGTTCTATCGGAATTCGCTCCGCAGGCCGTGGAATTGTTGGCCGACATTTGCCGGAATCCTGTGTTGCCGGAGTCCGAATTGAAAAGGATCAAGAATGACCGGCTCCGCCAGTTGAGCATTACGAAATCAACCCCCGACTCGATCACGCTCGAACGATTCAGGCAACTGCTCTATCCTGACCATCCTTACGGACGTCTCTTTCCCTCCGCTGAGATGGTAGAGAGCTATTCGATAGACGGCATCCGAAAATTCTACGCGGACAATTTCGGAGCGGCACGAACGCACGTCTACGTCTGTGGTCAGTTCGACCAAGGAGCCGTTGAGCAGGCCATCCGGAAATCACTCGACGGTTGGGAAAAAGGGTCGGAGCCACTCAAGAAGGTGCCTTCACCGGCAGCCAAAAGGCAGTTCAGCCTCATCGACCGGCCCGGATCCGAGCAGTCGACGGTGTATCTCGGCCTCCCGGTTATTGCACCCGGCAGTGCCGAATATATCCCATTGGTCCTCACGAATTCCCTGTTGGGCGGCTCGTTCAGCTCGCGGATCACGACGAACATACGCGAACAGAAGGGCTATACCTACTCGCCTTACAGCATGGTATCCAGCCGCTTCCGGGATGCGTATTGGGCGCAGTTTGCAAGTGTGTCGACGAACGTCACTGCTCCTGCTCTGAAGGAGATCTTTTTCGAGATCCACCGGTTGCAGGCCGAGCCTCCGTCCGCAGAGGAACTGCGGGGCATACAGAACTACATGGCGGGTACGTTCGTGCTTCAGAATTCGAGCCGGAGCGGCATCATCAATCAACTGGCGTTTCTCAACCTGCACGGCCTCCCGGACGAATACCTCACGGGTTACGTAAAGAACGTCTACAGCGTCAAACCCGAGGATGTGAAGCGCATGGCCCGTACCTACCTGCGCGACCAGAACATGACCCTCGTGATTACCGGAGACAAGGGCAAAATCGATCAGCAGGTCAGCGAGTTTGTGAAGACCTGGGAGAAGGGGAGCGACTGAGGGACACGCGTCCACGAGACCCGCAGCTGTAGTCGCATTAGAAAGCCGCGCACGGGTTGAGTTGTCGTTTCCCGCGGATAACACGGATAAACGCGGATAACGCGGATGCCGATCCGCGTTATCCGCGTTTATCCGTGTTATCCGCGGGAAACGACAACTCAACCCGTGCGCGGCTTTCTAATGCGACTACAGCTGCGAATGAGTATAGGGAAGTGCCGCAACGGTCAGCGCGGCGGATTGCAGCCTTTTGGCATCCAGGCTACCTGCGTTAACCCGCAGCCATCCGCCGCGCTGACGCTTGCGGCAGGCTCGGAACCTTGTATCAGCCCGCCAATTGTCAGCAATCAAAATCAGCTGTCAATTATCAATCAATGTGGAACACTTCACGCATTTCTTCGGAGACCGGGCTGTTGTCGGGATTACAGGGCATAATGTCTTTCATGTAGGCCCACCATTTCTGGCAGACTGCCGTACGGCTGATTGCTTCCCACTTCTCTTCACTTTCCACTTCAATGTAGGCGAAGAGCCGAGTGCTGCCCGGATCGAGAAAAATCGAGTACGTTAAAACCCCGTGCTCACGCAGCGTGTCCTCCATCTCCGGCCAGATTGGTTGGTGGCGCTTCTCGTATTCGGATGCCGTTCCGGGGTGAATCGTCATCATCAGGGCCTTGCGCACGATCGTCCGATCATCCCGCTGCTCGCTTACACTCCTCCGCCTGTTCGGCTGCGCCGCCCGGTCATAGTCTGGTCTTCTTTCTTGCACGGGAGGAGCATGAGACGGAAGGCAGGTGCTGATCAATCTCTTTTTGGCAGGAGTACGATTTTTCACTCTGCGAAAAGCGGACCTGCCCGCTCAGGTTCCGCGAGCCGCGAAGGGAGCCTCGCTGCGCCGACATGACATTGTGTTGATCTCATCTTCATACAATGTCTTGACGGCGAAGTTGAAGCCGACTAAGTTATTCGCCAGGCGAAATATCCTGTGGGAAGGAGCGGCCATGCGGACTTCGGACAGGAAGAGATACCTGGTAAAGTCAATTGTTCACGCATCCCAGGTCTTAGGCGCCTTTGAGTCTTCGGGAGAGACCGTCCGTCTTCGGGATGTGGTTTCGCGCACCGGCTTTAGCACGAGCATGTGCTTTCGCCTTCTCTACACCCTGCATGAATGCGGGTTTGTGGACAAAGTCGGCGAAAACCTGTATCGGCTGGCGACCGAGTTCCGCCGGCGCCCGCAATATCGGATCGGTTACGCTTCCCAGGGACAACCGACATCCTTTCCACGCGAAGTGCTCGCCGGCCTGAAGTCTGCGGCCGAACGCGAGCAGGTGGAATTGCTCGTGCTCGACAACCGCTATCAGCCACGAGTCGCCCTTCGCAATGCGGACCAGTTCATCCGGGAAGACGTCGACCTGGTCATTGAATTCCAGACTGACGAATCGGTCGCCCCCGTTATCGCTTCAAAATATCTCCAAGCCGGGATCCCCCTCATTGCCGTCGACATCCCGCATCCGGGTGCAACGTATTTCGGGGCCAACAACTATGAGGCTGGACTGATTGGGGGCCAACACCTGGGCCGTTTCGCGGCTCGAATGTGGAACGGGACCGTGGACGAGATACTCATGGTCCAGCTGCTCCGTGCAGGGCCGATTCCCCAGGCCCGCGTGCGAGGTATGCTCGAAGGGATTCACCGGACTCTGCGTCTGCCTGAGAGCTGCAGCACGGTTCTCATAGACGGTGACGGACAGTTCCAGACCGCCTTGATCAGAGTGCGCAAGCACCTGCGGGAATCGAGGGCCCATCACGTGCTGGTGGGAGCAGCCAATGACCCCAGCGCGCTTGGCGCACTGCGGGCTTTTGAAGAAGCCGGACGGAAGAACGACTGCGCGGTCGTGGGACAGAATGCAGAGCCCGAGGCGAGAGCGGAGATGCGCAACTCGCACACCAGGCTGATCGGGTCGGTGGCTTTCTTCCCGGAGAAATATGGGGAGGGCCTCATCCGGCTGGCCCTCGGGATTCTCTCCGGCAAATCGATGCCGCCGGCTGTCCTCATCAAGCATCGGCTCGTTACCCCTGAGAACGTCGATCACTTCTACCCCAACGACAGCTTGCTTGACGCTCGGTGAAACAACTGTCGCTTAACGACGTAAGACTTCTGTCAGATGGGGAGAGAGTGTCTCTTCGTGAATCTTGACTACGTAAGGAGCAGCACAATGTTTAAAAGAACCAGTCTGGCCTTCTTTATCGTCATCGCTGTCTGCAGCCTGCTTTTGGCCGCCCCGGATTTCTCCGGAAAGTGGGCCCTCAACAAGGATCAGAGCGAGATGCGGACCCGCGATGGTGAGAAACCGGATATCACAATGACCATCGAGCAGGCCGCTGACACCCTGAAGGTCAAACAGGAGTCTTCGGTGGAATTCATGAACCGCGAGTACAGCTACAAGCTAAACGGCGAGACCCAGGAAGTCGCCGGACGAGGCGGCCGCATGTCCAAGGTTACGCCGAAGTGGGAAGGTGACGTGCTGGTCGTCAACACCGTCCGCGAAGGCCAGAACGGGACGACGACCTCTACGGAGCGCTGGCAGCTTTCAGCCGACGGCAAAACGCTAACGATTGGCGGCAAGACCCAGAGCTCGCGCGGCGAGTTTGAATCGAAAATGGTCTACCAGAAGCAGTAGCACGAAAAACGTGGACGAAGTGGACGACGTGGACTAAGCGGACGAAGTGGACTCAGTAGCCTGTCCACTTCGTCCACTTCGTCCATCGTGTCCATGTTGTCCAGCCTAGAATCTCCTCACGATCCCTACCCTCAGCGACGGGAAGTTTATTGTCGGACCGGGTTGGACCAGGTAGCCGCTGCCTTTCATAATCTCGTCCCGAGCCTCGATCTGTAGACCCCATCCCTCGGAGAAATGGTATTTGACGCCGCCGAGGAGGCGAGCCAGTTTCTGAGCCGGGATCTCGGTAAAGTCCGTTGTTGTCTTCCCGATGCCTGCCCCAACGTACGGAATCAGCCTGCCCGTCTCGGTAGGCTCCAGTAAGTGGTAGTGGACAGAGAGAGCCGCACCTGCAAAGTCGTCGTTGAAGCCATCGTCGTGGCGGACGTAGAACAAGTCGAGCGATCCTTCGATAGCCAGTCTCCACGGCAGGTTTCTAGAGTAGGAGAACGTGCATGCTCGTGTCCCGAGAGTCTCGGGGCCGCCCGTAAGTGCTCCTCCTCCGACGGCGAAGGCCACTTCGTTATTCTGCGCGCACAGTAATGGTGACAGGGACGACAGGAACAGGCCGAAGACCAGGAAATTTCGCTTCATCTTCAATCCTCCGGCCGCGTCGAGAGCAAAGGCCGGGCCAGAGCTGGAAAGCAGGTGTGAAGCGGGTTTGCGACTGACACGGCTCTGAGCGTGGCTGCTGCAGGCTTGCAGTCACTGCAAAATGTGTTTGCGGCCGATGGAGAGTTGGAGAGCCCACCGGGCGGTCAGGTGACCGCCCGGTTCTAGGAGGGGCGGGAAAAAGTCTAGAAGACGAACTTCAGACTGAGCTGGATGCGGCGGGAGTAGTTGACCACCCCGGTGATCAGGCCGAAATCCTTCGAGGTCACCGTCAGGTTTGGCTGAGTGAAGTTCGGATGATTGAAGGCGTTCAGGAACTCGGCCCTGAACTGCACCGATTTCGACTCAGCAATCTCGGTGTTTTTAATCACCGAGAGGTCGATGTTGTTGGCATTGTCGTTGCGCAGCCAGCCGAACCGCAACGGCTGGGTCCGCAAGTGGTTGGCGAACTGCTTGGCCGACGCCTTCTCGAACCCGGCGTCCGTGTTGAACCACCGTTCGCGCGTCTGCTGATCGGAGGGTAGGCGCACATCTTCCCAATTGCCGTTCAGGATCAGGTCGCCCCAGTTGCCGATCGGCCGGGCGCTCTGGTACGCATAGATTCCCTGCACTTGCCAGCCGCTCACGATTCTGGAAAGAGCCGGGTTAAGGCCCGATCCGAAAGCCTGGCCCCTACCGAAGGGCAGTTCCCAGATCCCGCTGACCGACAGGCGGTGCGGAGTGTCGTGGTCGGAAATCATCTGGGTAGGATAAGTGTCTCCGGCGTTGAGCAACTCGGTGGCCTGCATGAACTTTGAGAAAGTGTAGCTCACCATCATGGTGTAACCTTGCGAGAAGCGCTTCTGTATCCCGGTCTGCAAGGAGTGGTACCAGGAGTAACCTTCGCTCGTCCACATATTGATCGAATCAAACATCGGATAGGGCGCGAGCAATCGCGTTCGGGCGATGCTTGTGCCCCTGAGGCCACTGATAGCGGTCGCCGGAAGCTGGTTATAGAACGGGTTGGGCACGTTTGCGGTCAGATAGTTGTTTGTTGTGTCGTCGCGGAGAGGACTCGTGCTGAGGTACTTGGCCGGAAGTGCGTTCAGGTTCCGCGTGCCTGAGAGAGGGAGATGGATTCCCTTGTTGCCGACGTAAGCAATGTCGAATACGTATCCCCGGCCGACATCCTGCTGGATGCCCAGCTGCCAACGGCCGTTCCACGGCGACAGTGGGTTTTCGAGGAACGGGGTGATGCCCTGTCCAACGAAGGTAAAAGTGCCCTCTGCCGCTCCTTTGGGTTCAATTAGACCGCTCTGGAACGGGTTCGACAACGTCTCGATAAAGGTCAGGCCGTTATCCAGCGTTACGTTCATTTGGGTGTTTGCGCTGAATCCGTGCTGCACGACGTCACTGCGCCGCTGACCCAGGAAACCGTAAAAGATACCCGCGCCGCCGCGGAGGACCGTCTTGTCGGTCACTCTGAAGGCAAACCCGATCTGCGGGGCAAAGTTCTTCTTCGGGGTGTTGTACATTCCTCGTGGCTCGCCGCCCACTCCGGCAAATGTCAGGCCGCCTTTCAAGTTGAGAGTTGCGACCTCGGGGGTTGGGTTTTGGGCATAGGCCGCCTGGACGGCCGCTTCAAACGGCTGCGTGGCCGTAAAGTCGAAGCCTCGGACGCTCCGATCGAACCGCTCCGTCAACGGTCCCTCGTACTCCCACCGAAGGCCGAGATTCAGGGTCAGCCTATTGTTGACCTTCCAGTCATCCTGGATGAAAAGACCCCAGTTGGTCGACTGCTCGGCGTAGCTGGCATTGCGGGCCACATAGCTGCCCGGGCTAGGCAATCCCAGGAGGAGTGCCGCGACTGACTGGCCGAGGCTCGAGGGCGAGGTTGCCGAATTGTCTTTCGGGCCGCGCGTCCACGTCGAGTCGAAATTGAAAACGCCGGTCATATCGTTGCCGGAGAACACGTCGTTTTCTCGGTAAGCCCGGAACTCAATTCCGGTCTTGAGCGCGTGGCTGCCCTGCATTTTGTTCATAGTCGCAGCCAGGACGTGGGTGTCGACCGGTCGCCACTCTCCGCCGATTCCGGTTCCTGTATAACCGGTCAGGTTGATTCTCGGGAAGCGCCGGACGTCCTCGGGAATGCATCGTTGTAAGTCTTCTGAAAACCGAGTGTGGTCAGATCCAAACCTGCGGCGCCAGGATTCCCCTTGATGACGCGGATGAACCGGTTGTAGCCGTATCTCGTGTTGAGGACCATGGTCGAAGACAGCGTATTGACGTAGTCGACTCCGCCGGCTCTGGACAGGAACTGGAACCACTCGCCGGAGGCGATGCTGTGCAGGTAGTTGTTGTAATTGCTGTCCCTCTTGTAGAACCGGGCGTTCATCGCGAGACGCTGACTGCTGCTGAGCTGATGGTCGCCTCGGAACGAGTGCGTGTAGTAGGTGATGGTCTCGGGAAGGCTCGGCTCAACCATGTTGTTCTGGCCCACCGAATTGGCCAGCTGCGGAGAAACCGGATCCGGATAGTACTCCAGGATCTTCTTGGCAATCGGGTTGATCAGGTTGGCGGGAATGATATTGCCCGCGAAGGGTTCCTGTTCATACCGACCGCCGGCTACTGCTTTTCGGGTAAACGGATTGTAAATCTGATAGGAGGCGCCACCGTTAGTCAGGAGGTCCGAGAAGTCGCCGGCTTTCATTTTTGCGGTCGGCACTGTCGGTGTCCCGTTGTTGTTGCGAGGCCGGGTCTCATGAATAGCCTCGTAGCCCCACATAATGAAGGTCCGGTTGCGTCCGTCATACAGCTTTGGGATCCAGACCGGCCCGCCGAAGGAACCTCCCCACCGGTTATAATTCGTCTCGGTCTTGCCCGCCTTTGCGGCGTTGTTAAACCATTCATTGGCCGCCAGGCGCATCGGCGCAACGGCCCAATAAGCTGTCCCGTGAGGTTCGTTCGTCCCGGATTTCAGAACGATGTTGGCGACGCCACCCTCGGTATTTCCAAAACTCGCGTCGTAGACTGCGGTCTGCACTTTGAACTCCGCCACGATGTCCGTGGGCGGAACATAGGCAGCGATGACCTCGTTGGCGTTCGCAGTGGCGGTGCTCGGTACGCCGTCGATCATGACGTCGCTGCGGTTCGCGCGGGTGCCGTTGATCGCGTACCCCACAATGTGGGTCGGCTCGAACGGGCGGTTAAGAGTCGCCGAAGTGTTGTTCCACGAGGCGCCATTTGCGAGGCCGATCAAGGCGTACGGGTTTCCATGCGCCAGAGGCAAGTCGGCCACGCGTCGGGAATCGACGACCTGGCCCATCGATGCACTTGCGGTGTTCAAGAGCGGAGTCTCTCCCGTCACGGTGATAACCTGTGCGACTTCGCCCACTTCCAAGGTCACGTTCAGTTCGAGACGGTCATTGACCCGCACTTCCAGGTCGTCCCGGACATGTTTTTTGAAGCCAGTCAGCTCGACCGTCACTTGGTAGAGCCCCGGAATCAGGTAGGGCACCTGGTAAAAGCCCTCATCGTTGGTCAGCACCGAGGTCTTCGTCCCCATGGCCTTGTTTACAACTTCCACGGCCGCGCCGGGAACGACTCCCCCGCTCGAGTCAACGACCTTGCCGACGATCGTACCGCGGGCCTCTTGGGCCATAACGGGCTCAAGGCAGCAGGCCGTAAGTATTCCAAGGACCAGGAAAGCCAACAGCAGACTGCAGCTCTTCTCGAATCGCATAAACGCCTCCTATGGTTCCGCACCCTGGAGTATCGAGAAGCGCGCCAGAAGAGAGCAAGAAATGGCTCATCCTTCGCGCGCTTTTCGTCGTGCGAAAGCCATCATGGCCCTCGAATCCTGCATTTTCGGGATGTGAAGCCGATATGCGAGGCGTTTAGCCGATTCGATTTTTCGGGATGTGAAAAGAGGACAGCCGGACTGAACAGAGCCGTGAGCAAAGCGTCTTTTATTGTGGCCGGACTCTCCAGAGTCCGGTGCCGGGCTCGCCGAGAGCCCGGCCATATATCAGAATAGGTGCAGCCATCATGCTCCTGGCCGGAATCCCGGTCGACTTGTTGCCCGGCGGCGGGCACGAGCCAGTTCAAACCGGCGACATGGCCGGGCTCTCGGCGAGCCCGGCACCGGACTCTGGAGAGTCCGGCCACAATAAAAAGCGAGTTGACGGCTACCGCTCGAACTTGTGTCGCCCGGAGCCGATGTCACGCAGGCGAATGTAGTTGCCGACAATCT
>Ga0105091_10000917_pt1 | contig 12759 bp, 14 predicted proteins | sample PPLLak1March2015_FD_87022 | JGI IMG/M metagenome (GOLD analysis project Ga0105091, IMG submission 87022) | Freshwater sediment microbial communities from Prairie Pothole Lake near Jamestown, North Dakota, USA - PPLs Lake P7 Core (1) Depth... | ecosystem: Environmental > Aquatic > Freshwater >... | reverse complement strand
TTGGACTAGACCACTTTGAGTATAAGATAAGTACAGTAAATGTTATTGCTCACAATAACATTTTAGGCATCTAAGGACTATGCTTCGTTTTTCGGTTCAAGTGCGAGGTCCTATCACAATTGTGGGATCAAGTTTAATTTTAAGACACGCTCTTAGAAATGTCTATCCGTGTTGTTTATAAAGAAGAGGAAGCATAGGATAAATGTTAACCTGTTCCAGACCCTGCACAGGCCTTATCTCGAAAGAGAAGTAACTTGCCGCAAGCTGAAAAGAGATCGCTTCAAGCTCAAGGGAGAATTTGTCTATGAAAATGAGAAAGAAGATTGTGTTTACACTCCTTGCCCTGCTGGTGGTCTTGGTATCGGGCTGTATGGATCAAAAAAAGGAAATTGTCGTGGATGAGCCTGGCAATATTTCCAATTACGAATATGAGGTTTTTCTGAATGAATCGGGGAATCAAACGCTTGCGAATACCACCACATACTATCTGCTGGAAGATGATACAAAGGTACAGGTTGTAAATATCGCAGTAAATACCAGCAAGCTTGAGATCCATCCCCCTGAGACCCTGGGCGGCGGTCGAGAGGAGAATCCTATCCAGAATTTCGTACTGCTTGTGGACCCCGCTAACGAGACCATAGCAAACCCGCAAACTTTTGAAGAGCTTTCAAGGAGAAATGAAACCTCAGATCTTAACTATACCCTGACTCAGGAAATCAGCCGGAATATGAAAATCATAAACCTGGAGTTCGAAGAGCCTGTAACAGGTTTTATTGTGTATACGCTCGATACTCCGGCGACTCAGAGCTTTGCATTCCTTAAACCCGACTCCGAATACATCCGTGTTGTGCTTCCCGAGGGATATGCCACCGGCAACAGGGTATTCGGGATAGCAAGGCCGGATCCTTCGAACGTAAGCTATGATGAAAAAGGAAGGCAAACTCTCCTGTGGATTTCCTCAAAGATGGGAGATCGGGAAGAGGCTATTCAGGTCAAATACTATACCCAGTCGGCACCCCTGTTTTTCTCAGCCGCAATTATAGCTCTTCTCTGCGGAGTTGGCCTTGTACTTTTGCATTATGCCAGGAGCAGAAAAGAACTTGAGGCCGTCCGAGGAATTTTCGAGCTTGAAAAGGAGTATAACCAGAAACGGCGAAGAAGGAAATAATTCTGGAGAATTTTTTCTCCAAATTTTTCTTAATAACATCTCTTTTTTCTTAAATTCTTGCTAAACTATTTATTACAGTTTTGCCATATTTTCTCATTAATGAAGGTATGGGGAAAAATCCGGTGTAAATATCTCTTTTCATCAGAGTCAGCATCTGAGGCCGTTACTCCTGTTGTTGGTTCTCTCCTTATGTTGCTGATTCTGGTCGTACTTGCAGGTGCGGTTGCTAGCAGTATCATTAATAGTTTCGGGAGCGACGCAAGCTTTCAACCGCCAGTGGCAATGATTACTCTCGAATCCTGTGAAGGAGGGCTTTACGGGGTAGGTCCGACTGCGGAACGAGCCAAGCTTGAAGAAAATAGGATTGTACTTGTGCACGAAGGAGGGGATTCTCTTCCTCTTGATGCCATTTCAATAAGAGTTTCAGGATATGGGAATTCCTACCAGGGCGATGTTGGCGAAGGGGGGACCCCTCTCGAAGGAGATACGGATGTTCTTTACCATAACCTGGGCCCCGAAGAGAAAAATGGCACATATATGGCCCGAAACAATGAGGTCCTTAAAGACGGTTTCTGGAGCACTGGGGAGAAACTGATCCTTTGCGGACAGGACAGCTCGACATCCACTGATTCCACTGTAAAAGTAAGTGTCAATGGGGACAGTAACACCTCTGACAATTATGGTTTTAAAGCAGGCTCTGAGATTACCCTGATGGTTATTGATATTAAAAACAGGCTTCTTTCTGAGCAAACAGCTATTGTAAAACAAGCCGACTGAGAATTTATCTGAATTTATCTCTTTTTAACATAATGTGTTTTCTGTTATCTCTTTTTCGACACCCCCATTACAACCCAGGGGAATTCACAACCGTGGACGTGCTGCGAGAAAGAGAGTGGATGCAGCCTTTGTGATGTGCGCTGACCTTGTCTGCCATATTCCTGCGGACTGCGCCTCTTACCTCGCCAAAATCCCAATGGTCTATCCGGATATCGCTCCCTGCCCGACCACATCTGCTTCGGATGTTGTACTTCCGGGAGTCATTGACGCCATGGAATGTGACGGAACCTTCTACAGGCTCATGACGTAGCAGTGCATTTTAAGCCTTTTACGGGTTTGCTTATGGAGTTACAAAAAGTAATGAAGATACGTTGAAACAGCTTTTCGCAAAGATCAAAGAAAGGAAGTAAATCACTTGCCTATTTTTTCTTTCTGCATATGAACGGAAGGAAAAATAATACATACGGAAGGGAGTGGTTTCTCTCCTATTTTTTTCTCGGAAATTTAAGGTGGCGATTTAGCTCTTCTGGTTATTTTTTAAAAACTTTGAACTTAAGGCTCCCGCGCCCGTTAAGTCTGATATATTATTGCATGATACTTGTACTCATAATACATTGATTGTACAAAAATAGTTTCAAAATTATATTTATCTGCTATTTTTTTAATTGTATTGGGATTGTGGGAAAACCCTAGAATATCTTTTGGTCGGTTATTCAAACTTGCCGATAATATAACTTTAAATTCAAAACCCACTTTGCGCAAAATGTTTAAGAAGTTTGCATTTTGTGAGAACAGCCCTATTTTCCACAGTGGGTACAAGCGGGGGTCCAGTATGTCGAACAACACTATTTTACCCCCTTTATTAAGAAATTTTGACGCATTAAAGATAAAGTTATCAATTTCTTGCAATGTCAAATACTGAATTACTCCAGCTGCGGTTATTCGATCAAAGGAAGATTCTAGTTTATCCCAGACAGTTTTATCATCAGCCTGAATTAACGAGATATTCCCGCATTTTCTTTCCCTGATTCTTTTGCTTGCTTCTTCAAGCATGGATGAGGAAAAATCCACTCCTACAAGCTGTTCATATTCCGGCGCGTAGTAAACCAGGAGTTCGCCTGCACCGCATCCAAAGTCAAGCAGGGTTTTGCCCCCATCCAGATGGAATAGTTTTTCCTTAGCCTCCATAGAAATAAATTCCTCAGATGAAGATCTGTGGCCACCATCTCTCCTACCTGCGAAAAACTCTATCCAGAAATCCTTTTGTTTGGACACGTTTTTTTCATGCTTTCCAAACATATTTTTTATACCCCAAAATCTTGCTTTTTTTTCTATATTTCTCCCTTATGGTGTCCCCCAAAAAGAATCTACTATTCCGGGGCTTATAAAGCTTATTTCATAGCTTAAATATATTCTTATTGCTTCCCTGATAAAAGGACAGGATGTTAATAAGTGATATTCCATTTAAACGATTAATAACCTTTAATTTTTATTTTTAATACTTTATATTCTTTATTTTTTGTATTTAATCCAAATTAATGAAAACCAATCAGATGCCGTTGTCCGAGCATACATAACGGTTGATAAAGTTTTTTATAAAACATCGTGTGTAAATATAATTAAAAAGTAGTAGAAGATTCAGGCGGTTTTCCAGTCCTGAAATTTCAAAAAATAAAAAAAAGGCGTTTTCCGTTCTATTTAAAGTTCAAATACTCTCTTTCTATATTTTTCCAGTTCTTCGGCTCCTCTTTCCCTTTTCATAGCACTTGCCTCGTAGACTATGAAAGAAGGCAGCACCTTCATTCCCATATATTCAAAAACACAGTGTGTTATGGATTCAAAATGTTTGTGAATGTCCCCGTGTGCCCCACCTTCAGAATACATTTCTTTCGGAGCACCAGTAGTAAAGGCAAGCATTGCAGATTTTCCCTTGAAGAGTCCGGTATCGTAGGCACTGTTGGTAACCGGGTTAAACCCGAATCCAGGTGCCAGAACACGGTCGATCCAGCCTTTCATGATGGCAGGCATAGCCGTAAAGTAGATAGGAAACTGAAAAACCAGAAGGTCAGCCCATTTTACTTTTTCCATCTCCTCCTTGATATCGGGTGAAAATGCTCCTGTCTTTACTGCTTTTATAGCCTCGAAGAAAGGATTGAAGGCTTCCAGGTTTTTTCTTTCCGGAAAGTCCGAAGCTTTCAGGACAGGATGAAACTTCATTGCATAAAGGTCGGAAAGCTTTACTTCATGCCCTTTCTCCTGCAGGGCAGCAAGGGCCGTATCCTTTAAAGCGCCGTTAAAAGATTTCGGTTCCGGGTGTGCGTAAACATAAAGAACTTTCATTTCATTCCCCCAAATTCTATCTATGAGATTCATTTCCCGGAATAAAAAGGTAAGGTTGCCTCCTTTTTGAAGTGGCAGTAGAGAAAAACTATTCGTCTAAACCATGGAATTAGCTAAATTTACGCATTAAACCAGGTCTCGAATGTAAATCTCGTACCTGACTCAATCCAGATGGAAAACTGCGGAAAGCACGGGAAGCAAAAAAATGTTTCCGTATTTTGTAAATCAGCCCCATTGAGCTCGCTTCAGTATTTTTATTATAATTAGCCCTCTTGAGCGTAGCGAAAAGGGCCCCGTCCTCCCGAGACGGAACTCGGGCGAGACGGGACTCGGGCGTTATAGAGTACCTTTAGTGCTCTTTACTTCTTCGCCCTCGATTTTTACAGCCCGTTTCATAGCATAGGCAAAAGCTTTGAAAAGAGCTTCGATCTTGTGATGATCGTTATCACCATAGACGCTCGCGTGGATGGTGATTTTTGCATTTGAGGCAAGGGTTTCAAAGAAGTGTTTTACAAGCTGGGTACTTAATTGTCCCACCTGAGGGGCTGCAAACTCGGCTTTCAGGACAAGATAGCTGCGTCCGCCTATATCCAGGGCAACCTCGGCAAGGGCTTCGTCCATTGGGATTCTGGCTTCCCCAAAGCGGGAAATTCCTGCCATATTGCCGAGCGCATCTGCAAGCACTTTTCCGAGAACTATCCCTGTGTCCTCCACCAGGTGATGCTCGTCCACATACAGGTCACCGTCCGCACGCACCTTAAGGTCAAATTCCGCGTGTCTTGCAAAAGAAGTAAGCATATGGTCAAAAAACCCGATTCCTGTATTGACATCAGCAACTCCTGTGCCATCCAGGTTCAGTTCAAGCTGAATATCGGTTTCCTTTGTCTTGCGGGACATTCTGCCTGTTCTCATAAGCATCACATTCTCTTTAAATTTATAAATACTTTGTATCCAGTTGTCTGCTGATCTCTGGTCTCCTGTTTTCCGGACAATTGAGGAAATGAGGTTATGCCTAATGCCTCTGCCAGGGAAAAACGAATCCCACTCATTCGCGCAGGATCGCCCCAATTATGCAGAATTACCTCAATCATGCATGACTGCCTCAATCCTGCAGAATTGCTTCAATCGCAGCTTCAAGCGTGAACCTGCCTGTGTAGAGAGCGCTGCCTACCACAACTCCTGCTGCTCCGGTTTCCTTCAGGACCTGCAGATCTCCCAGAGAACTTACTCCTCCGGATGCGATTACAGGAATGCTAACTGATTCTACAAGCTCTTTTGTAGGGGCAGGATTTACCCCCTGCATAAGGCCTTCGGTATCTATGTTTGTAAAAAGCAAGCTGCCTGCACCCAGCTCTTCAAACTTCCTGCCCATTTCCACAGGGGTTTGTGCGCATTCCTCAGTCCAGCCTTTGATCGAGATTTTCCCGTTTTTTGCATCCAGGGCAACAGTTATGCATTCGTTCCCAAAGTCACTGGAGAGCCGTTTTACAAGCTCCGGGTTCTGAAGCGCAGCAGTTCCGAGAATCACCCTCGAAACCCCAAGCTCAAGAAGAGCAGCTGCATCCTCAAAGCTTCGAATGCCTCCTCCAACCTGAATTCGCACTCCTTTCTCCCGGCATGCGCTTACTATCTTTTCAATTATAGGGGCGTTTTTGCGCTCTCCTTCAATTGCTCCATCCAGATCTACCAGGTGCAGGGTCTTTGTCCCTCTTCTAACCCAGTCAAGGGCAACTTCAACAGGATCGTCAAGGGATACAATTTCACTTCCAGGCACTCCCTGCACAAGCTGAACGCACTTTCCGCCCCTCATATCCACCGCAGGAATCACTTCAAAAGCCATTAAAATCCACATCTCCGGCAAGTCTTGGGAAATCTCCTTCTGCTTATCTTTTCTGGACCTTAATTTTTCCGGGTCTTTTCCCTTTCAGGGCATTATTCTTTCGATAGGTACGACAAGGACGTCCCGTGCACCAACTTTCTTCAGCTTATTTACAATGGTAAAAATCAGGTCTGCGTCCACAACAGCGTGAACTGCCAGAATGGATTCTCCGGACGATTTGCTGGGCTCAACCTTCATAACCGTTGGGCCTGACATCCCTGGCAAAACCTCTTTTACTGCCTCAAGGGAAGCCTCGGGAACATTCATCATAAGATAGCGCCGCTGCTTTGCATTGAGCACGCTTTCCAGTGCAGTTTTTATATCCAGAATTTTGTCCTTTTCCCTGAGGCTTTCTTTATTTGCGATCAGGTAGACTGTGGAAGAAAAGACTGTGTCAATAGCCTTTAAGTGGTTTATCATCAGGGTCGTTCCTGAGCTTGAAATATCCACAATTGCGTCGGCAATCCCCACATGCGGAGTCATCTCACAGGCTCCGCTAACCTTTATGACTTCAACGTTAACTCCAAGCTTTTTGAAGTACTGGCCTGTAATCTCCGGAAACTCGGTTGCAATCTTTCTGCCTTCAAGATCCTGAGCTTTCTGGAAATCCGAGTCTTCAGGAACAGCCAGAACAAGGCTAGCCTTTCCGAATTTCAGGTCCAGGAGGGCTTCAACCCTTGCTCCCCTTTCCGTAATCAGATCCATACCCGTAATACCGACGTCTGCAGCTCCGTCCTGTACGTACTCAGGGATGTCAGCGGCCCTGGCAAAGAGGATATGGATATCCGGGTCTGTAGTTTTTGCAAAGAGTTTTCGACTTTCGGCTCCTCCACTGATTGGGAGCCCTGCATCTTTGAAAATAGAGATTGTGGGTTCGTAAAGGCGCCCTTTATTGGGTATTGCAATGCGAATCATCTATTATGTCCTCTATAGGTAATCTGCCGGGAAACTTTTCCCCGGGTAAGCTCATCCAGGTAAAAACGTTTATCCTGAATACTCTAGTATAATATAGACTTCACGGTAAGATCTCATAGAAGTTTTCCTTTGAGAAAGGCAGATTCATAGATAAAAAGCCCTTTCATTGTAAATTAATTTAAAGAAGCGATCCGTAAGCTTTTAATATTGAAGGTAAGAAAATCGGGTTTCAGGAAGTTTATTACTTTCAGTAATGAGGAGATGGGAAAAATTATATAGTCCTAGTAATTTAATAGAAGCTAACTCTCGAGTCATATATATAATATTATTAATGTCATAACAATACAGGAATTAATCAGAGCAGAGTGCTAAGAATAGCAGACTGATGATACAACTGACCGAAAAATAGTAAACCAATAACATCAACATTTACTAGTAAAACTATTATCAATTTTAAAAAAAGAGGATCCAAATGGCCCGAAATATCAAAGTGGAAGAGCTCTTCCAAACCCCGATTGAGAAGCAGCGGATAGAGCTTGTAGAACGCAAAGGGATAGGGCATCCTGACAGCATATCGGACGGACTGGCCGAAGCTGTAAGTCGCGCACTATGCAGGGAATACATAGGCAAATGTGGAGCCGTACTTCACCATAATACCGATGAAACCCAGATTGTAGCCGGGAGATCCAGCCCCAAATTCGGGGGCGGAGAAATACTGCAGCCCATATATATTTTGCTGGTGGGCAGGGCAACAAAGGAGTTCGAAGGGGTCGAGCTTGCTACCGAGTCTGTAGCCCTTCAAGCTGCCAGAAGATATCTTAAGAATACCCTTGTAAATATGGATCTCGAAAGAGATGTTATCATGGACTGCAAACTCGGGACAGGGTCCTCAGACCTCAGGGATGTCTTCAAAAGAGACAGGGTTCCGGTCGCAAATGATACCTCATTCGGGGTTGGGCATGCTCCGTTTTCCGAGCTTGAAAACCTTGTATACAATACCGAAAGGCAACTCCTCACAGACCTTAAGTCACGGATGCCTGCAATCGGAGAAGATATGAAGGTTATGGGGCTCAGGGATGAAGAGGATATAACCCTTACAATATGCAGCGGCATGATCGGGAGATATATCGACGACCTGGACAGCTACATAAACATGATCCAGGAGATGAAGACATATGTCGAGGAACTCGCAACCCGGTATACTGAGCGCAATGTGAAGGTCTGCATTAACACCGGAGATAACCTGAAGACCAGCTGTGTTTTCCTTACAGTTACAGGCACTTCAGCTGAAATGGGAGATGACGGTTCGGTAGGGCGCGGAAACCGCTGCAATGGGCTGATCACGCCAAACAGGCCTATGAGTATGGAGGCAACCAGCGGAAAGAACCCGATTAACCACATAGGTAAAATCTATAACCTTCTCTCGACCCAGATGGCCCGCGATATTGTAAAGCAGGTTCCTGAAGTCCAGGACGTTTATATCAGGCTGCTTTCCCAGATAGGAAAACCAATTGACCAGCCGCTCGTGGCAAGTGCACAGATTATCCCCAGGGAAGGCTCTTCTTTTGCCAAGGCCAAAGCCGAAGCCGAAGTTGTTATTGACGACTGGCTATCTAATGTGACAAAGATTACCGAAATGGTAATTAAAGGAGAGCTGAACACTTTCTAAACAAGGCAGAGATTACCGAGAAGAACCTGAAGGTTCTTTTCATAAAACTTTTATTGTAACTATTTTTGATTTTTGTTTATTTTTACTAAGAAATTGTTTGTTTTTAGTGAGAAACTCCTGATATTTAATAAGAAATCATTGAAACTTGATGAGAAATCGTTGGCACTTGATGATAAACCATTGATACTTGGTGAGAAACTACTTGTTATTAATGAGAAATTGATTTTTAGAAACGAAATATTATAGCATGAAACCACATATCTAGAAATTTTATAAAAGTGCGCCTATAGCCCACTTCCAGCGAAAAACATATATATCATCACCATATAAGAGATGGTGCACTCAAGCAGTGCAGTACTGGATCAACATACATTGTCCCGCCTTAACTCAGTGGTAGAGTGCGCGGCTGTAGTTCGGCTCGTGCGGGTAAAATTACCCGTACATTTCCGCGCAGGCACCGCGATGTCCCCGGTTCGAGTCTGGGAGGCGGGACCTGATACATACCCAGAATCGGAAACCTTCAACGGGAACATTTATATATTAAAAAGGCATTTAAGGTTTGCTCGCAACGCGGGCAAAAAACAGCATCTAAAGAGACCGAAGTGTCCGGATAGTGTAGAGGCCTATCATGGAGCCCTGTCGAGGCTCCGACTCGGGTTCGAATCCCGGTCCGGGCGTTTCTTTTTTTTTCGATTGATTGACAGTCAAATATTTTTTATCTTTGTACCTGATTTTTCAGCAATAATTATTTACAAGTTATATACTTGATTTTCTGCCGGCTAAATAGAAGTCCTAGCTGCCGCAAAGAGCACAGATTGAGAGTCTATTCCTCCTGCAGGTAAGCTTTCAGGAAGGTCTTTGTTCCTAGGTAAAAAAATTAACTGTTTCAACCTTTTACTCGAGGAGAACCTCATTAAGTAATCCAACAGTCAAACACACTAAAATCTAAAATGATTAAATTCCTGTAAAATGTAATGAAAAATTCGGAGGATTGAGATATGAAAACATTTTACAGAACGACAAGTGTACTATGTGCTTTTTTGTTAATATTCGCTCTATTTTCAGGGACAGCTTTTGCTGTAGCAAAAACTGGTGGAATTGATGGCATCCTATTGAGGGTGCCAACATAACTGGAGAACCTTATTATTTTGAGAGTCTCAGAGACAATTGTGATAATACTGAAACGCAAGACCGGAGCATTGGTTCATTGACCCCATAAACAGCTTTACCTTGTCTAGCGTTAAATTAGAAATTCCAAGAAACGATAGTGAAACCGACAGACAAAGCATAATTTAAGATATTTCCCTTCAAGGGAATTTTTCCTTTTAGAGCTTGAATCTCAGGTGCAAGAAATAATCTGATACTTCCAAAAAGGACAGTACATCTCTTAAGAAATCCGAGCTCCTAATCAAGTCTGTAAAAATTAAAAAGACTTCAAAAGTAACTGGAATAGACTTTAATTGGCAGGATAATTACAATAAAATTTATTAGTAGAAATTTTATATGTTCAAATGTTGTCAGTCTTCTAAATATGAAAATTTCCTTTTCCTACAAAATAATCAATTCTTATCTTTATCTATCAAAAAGAAACGGACATTGGAGATCATTTCTGCAGAGGTCTTAAAGTTTTATTACCAGTTCGCAGGTGAGTAAAATGTCAGATAATATATTTACTTATATCCTCAAAGTAATTAAAACAGTTGCTATTTTAAATTTTGTATTTTTAGCATCCCTTCCTTTTGTGGCGGAATATATCTCGGGTGACGAAATTTTAAGTGCTTCCATTGGGCCATCAAAAGATATTGAAGCCAATATTATGCTAACTGAAAATGAGAAGGTAACTATTGTATTTAAAACAGAAGAGCTATTTTCAAACTCTGAATTACTTAACATATCTTTAACTGATCCGCAAAAAAAAGAATTTACCTGGAAAAAAAGTTTTGCTGCATCCAATAAAGCTGGAACACAAACAATAGATTTCTTTTCGTTTACACCGGAGACATCAGGAATGTATCGCATAAAAATAAATAATGCTGTCTTTCAAACAGAAATCAAAATCGTCTCAGGAATGATAAGTCCGGCTGGACAACTTTTCTACTTACCTGCATTACTAATCTCTCTTATAGTCACATTAGCTGGCGCTTTTTTATTAAGGAACAACGGAATGAATTCAAGAAACTTTTCACTTAGTGGAGCACTCAACTTTTTTATATCCCTATCTTTAAGCCTGATTATTGTCAATAAAATAGTTGGTCTATAATGTGCGATTATGCGGGATTTGATATGAGCACAGTCTTTCTTAACCACAAAAACTCAATTTTTATGTTAGCATTCTCTAAATTGTTCCATGATGTATAGAAATATGATTGTTTGGAACTCTATTGCACTAGTAAAGAGAAAAATGTTAGAAACGCGTAGACACTATTCTCTAATGCTTTCTGTTGTCGTTTTTTATATGTATAAAAGTATGTCAAAATAATAACATAAAAACTCGTTTAGAATATATATCTTATTTATTACTAAAATTTTTTAAATATCCCCAATAGATCCCATAGAATTCCCGAAAGATTCCATAGAATCCTTTGAAATCCCAGTATTGAAAGAGCGCCTAGAAAAGTTGCAGGTACATAACTAGATTTTGAAGAGAGAGCTTGAGAAAGTGGAGAAGGATAGAGAGGACCTTAAAGCAATGCATAATAATTATCTCCTGCAGGTTCAAACACTCATAAATCAGAAAGCAATAGAAGCACCTGGTAGTAAGAAGCCCTGAGAAGTTGAAAAAAGAAAACATGTAAGAAGCAAAATACATAGGATATGAGAAGAAGGTAGAGTGGAAGAATGCAAGATGGAAATTGAAACCTTCATTTCTGACGACCCCCGGGAAAAATTAAACCGCATACAGGGGAGATTCGAAGCTACCAGGGAAAAAATGGAGCTTGAAACTCTCGTTTTTATTGAAGCTACGAAACAGTTCGCTTCGGAATGGATTCAAAGAGAAATTGAAATGGCAGTGCGTTTTCCGGGGAGTGCAAATTTTCCTGAGAATTTAAGATTCGATGACCGAAAGCCCGGTGAATCAAACTTAGACCTGAAGGAGCTGCATCCCAAAATTTCAGAGATCGTAGAAACTCAACTCAACGTTGAAGATTACTGGATTCACAGAAACGCACTGTTTCAGCCGGACATTTCCAGGGACTACCTGGAGTTTAAAAAGGAAAAAATTCGAAAGGAACTGACCTCAAGCGTCCGAATAATCCTTGGTAGCACCACTGAAATATTCTGGAAACTGGAGGAAAAGGAGCCTGAAAATAAAGCCTGGGTAAAAGAACCGGGAAGAAGAAAGTATGCGTGTTTTCTCAGGTTCTCGGATGAAATGACAGCCTCTCTTAATCGTTATTTTGCAATGCTTGAGGAGCTTTTTATCCTGGGACATGAAATGAAGCAGGAAATGTTAAGTTCAGAAGGAAAAGAAGCCTGACGATAAGACCTTTATGCACAGAAGCCAGAATTATCTTGCATGACAGAGCCAGAATTCAGCATAAAAAAAGCCCTTGAAGAAGCAGGAACCGATGCATATCTTATGACAGGGAACCTTCATAATTCCGACATTTATTACGTGACCCGCTTCCTGGCTTCCGACGATTTTGCGTACCTGCAAACCGACGCCGGAGAAGAGGTACTTTTTATTTCGGATATGGAAAAAGGAAGAGCCGAAATCGAGTAAAGGGTTTCGACCATAAAAACGATGCAGGACCTGGGCTACAGGGAGAAGATGAAGGAAAAGAAAGATCCTCCTATTGCCTATGCATCCTGCATATCCGAGCTGCTTTCGGGAGAAGGAATAAAGAAAGTTGCAGTACCTTACGATTTTCCGAGATTCGACTCGGATTTTCTCACTGAGGCAGGCTTCCCCATAGTGCCCATAAAAAGCCCTTGCAGAAAAATCAGGAGCTTGAAAAAGCCGGAAGAGCTTGAAGCCATAAGGTATGCCCAGATGGCCGGAGAAAAGGC